>Ga0070698_100006165_pt1 | contig 13057 bp, 13 predicted proteins | sample KBSK1502metaG_FD_65477 | JGI IMG/M metagenome (GOLD analysis project Ga0070698, IMG submission 65477) | Corn, switchgrass and miscanthus rhizosphere microbial communities from Kellogg Biological Station, Michigan, USA - KBS K1-50-2 metaG | ecosystem: Host-associated > Plants > Roots >... | reverse complement strand
GCGACGGCGCGCTCCGGTCCGGCTCGCAGCAGGAACGTGCGGGCCGCCGACCGCGAGACAAGCGAGCCGGCGCGGTTCGTGAGGGCCAGCGTGGGCGCCCGGGCGGCGCGCCCCTCCGCAAGCACGGCGGCCACGTCTGGAGCGGCACCGGACTGGCTGATCCCGATGACCGCACCGCGCGCGAACACCGGGGGCAGCCGGTAACGGGTCACCAGGGATGGGGCCGCGAGCGCGGTGACGAGGCCGGCCAAGCCCTCGAAGAGGTACTTCCCATACGTCGCGGCGTTGTCCGACGACCCGCGGGCCGCGATCGTCAGGTGCTCGGCCGCCACGAGCATTCGTCCGGCCTCGCGGGCGTCGGCCCAGCCGCCTTCCAGCAGCCGGCGGACGACGGCAGGTTGCTCGGCGATCTCGGAGCGGAGCGACACCGCAGGGGATGATGCGTCCGCCGGACCCAGTACGCCCGGCGCCGTCGGTCCGGCGGTCGCACCAGTACGAAATTGTCATCGCACCCCCTTGGTTTCGGCGGCACGCGGATGGAGAATCCGGCCATGGGGAGCCGTCATCTGCGTCTTGGCCTTCTCTGGACCACGCTCGGCCTCGGCGCCGCGGCCATCGCGCGAGAGATCGACGTCGCATCTCTCGCCGCGCCGTATGGATCGGCGATCGCGCTCGCGGCGATGCTCATCGCGATCGCTCTCCCGCTCGCCCTCGTCCTGGCCGGCCTTCGCGATCTCGTCCTCACGGCGCGCGCGCTGTTCCGTGCGCGCGCGGCGGAGGGCCTGGCGCACGTGCTGCGCGCGAAGCTCAGCGACGAATACGTCGTGATCCCGCGATACCGGCCACGCGATGACGGCGATGACGAGGTCGGACTGGTCGTCGTGGGGCCGCCCGGCATCGTGGTCATCGAAGCGCGCGCGGATCGCGGCGAGCTCGTGTGCTATCAGGATCACTGGTTCCGGGGCACCGGTGGGCACACGCACCGTATCGACGACTCACCCTCGAAGCGCGCGCGCTGGAACGCCACGCGTGTGCGCAACGACGTCGCGATCGGCGGATTCATCCGCACTCCGGTGGACGCGATCGTCGTGTTCACGGTCGGCCGCGTCAGCGAAGCGTCGAGCTCGTCGGTGCCGGTCATGGAAGGGGTCGATCAGGTGCTTGCGTACCTGCATCGGGCCGAGCCGCGCACCGAGGCATCGCCGCAGCGCAGGCGCGCCCTCACGCAGGCACTGGGAGCCTCGGCCTAGACCGCTTGGTCGGGCGAAGCCCTCCCGCGCTCTAAACCCTCTCCGCTTCGCCGGCTTCGCCTGCTCCGCTGCGGGGGGCCCAAAATCTGAAACCTCGCGGCCGACCCGCACATACCATCGGTGTCATGACGACACCACAGCCGCGCGTCGTGGTCGTCGAGGACGATCCGTCGGTCGCGGAGCTCGTCATCCTCTACCTCCGCAACGCCGGCTTCATCGTCGAGCACGCGGCCAGCGCCGCGGCCGCGCGTGCGGCCTTCCGCGAGACGAAGCCGGCCCTCGTGATCCTCGACCTCGGGCTGCCCGATACCGACGGACGGGCGCTGCTGCGCGAGCTGCGGACGCACGCGGACACTCCGGTGCTCGTGCTCACCGCGCGCGCCGACGATTCGGACAAGATCGCGGCACTCGACGAGGGCGTCGATGACTACGTCACGAAGCCGTTCAATCCGCGCGAGCTCGTGGCACGCGTGCGCGCGGTCCTGCGTCGAGCGAGCGGCCTGCCCGGCGGCGGGCGCGAGCTCGTCGTGGGGAACGTCAAGGTGGACACCTCGCGCCACGAGGTCTTCGTCGGCGAGCGGTCGGTGAGCCTCCGTGCGAAAGAGTTCGAGCTCCTCGAGGCGTTCTGCCGGCAGCCCGGCATCGTGCTCACGCGCGACAAGCTGCTGGAAGACGTGTGGGGTTTCGCGTACCCCGGTGAGACTCGCACCGTCGACGTGCACGTGAAGCAGCTGCGCGACAAGCTCGCCGGCGCCGACGCGCACATCGAGACCGTGTGGGGCGTGGGATACAAGCTCGTCCCGCCGGCCGGAGCCGTTTGATGGGCACCATCGCGACGCGCCTGTTCCTCTCCTACCTCGCGGTGATAGCGGTCGGCCTGATCGTGGCGGCGCTCGCCGTGGGCGGGCTGCTGCTGCGCTACGAGAACGACCTCACGCGCGTCCGGCTCGATGAGCTCTCAGCGCCTCTCGCCACGAGCATCCAGGCGGCACTGCGGCAGGGCCGGCAGACGCGGGACGCGGTCGGGGTGGTGACGGACCAGGCCCGCTCGGTCGACGCGCGCGTCCTGATCATCGCGCCGAACACGCGACGGGTGATCGTCGACACCGAAGGCTCCCTCGAAGGGCAGACGCTTCCGTCGGTCGATCCCGGCACGGGTGTGGGGACCTTCCGCGAGAAGGAGATCGAGTGGAGCTTCGTCCAGCGTCCGCTTCTGCAGGCGGGGACGATGGTCGTCGCGCGGCCGCGTGCGGTGTTCGCCGACACGCTGCGCGCGCTGTCGCCGTCGCTGCTCGTCAGCGCTGTGATCGCGGCGCTCTTCGCGCTGGTGGTCGCGGGCCTGCTCGCGCGAACGATCACCGATCCGATCCGCGGTCTGGCCCGCAGCGCGCGGACCCTCGTGCCGAGCGGTTACCGGACTCGGGCACCCGTGTCGGGGCCGAACGAGGTGCGCGCCCTCGCCGGCGCGTTCAACGACATGGCGGACGAGGTCGCCCGTGCCCGTGGCAGCGAGCAGGCGTTCCTCGCGGACATGTCGCACGAGCTGCGCACGCCGCTGACCGCGATCCACGGCTTCGCGCAGGCGATCGTCGAGCAGGAGGTCAAGGGCGAGGGCATCCCGTGGGCGGCGAGCGTCGTCCAGCGCGAAGCGCGCCGCCTCGTACGGATGGTCGAGGGCCTTCTGCAGGTCGCGAAGCTGGAGTCGGGCTCGCAGGCGATGGCGCGCGAGCCGGTCGACGTCGCCGCGCTCCTCGGCGGCGCGGTCACCGCGCTCGCGCCGCAGGCGAAGGAGGCGAACGTCGCGATCGATCAGACATCCTCTCCGCTGCCGCCGCTGCGCGGCGATCCCGACCGGCTGTCGCAGCTGTTCCTGAACGTGCTCGACAACGCCGTGAAGCATTCGCCTCCGGGGTCGACCGTCGCGGTGCGCGCCGAGAGCGAGGACGGCGACATCGTCGTGCGCGTGCGCGACGACGGCTCGGGCCTGCCGCAGGGGGCCGAGGCGAGGCTGTTCGAGCGTTTCTACCGAGGCGAGAATGCGGCGTCGCGTGACGGCGCGGGCCTCGGCCTCGCGATCGCGCAGGCGATCGCGCAGGCGCACGCCGGGCGGATCGAAGCGCGGAACGTCGCCGGGCACGGCGCGGAGTTCGCCATCCACCTACCCTTGCGCTGATGCTCGGCGGTACCGTTCGCGGCTCGACCGTGCGCCTGCGGCTTCCCACGGTCGACGACCTTCCGTCCTACCAGCGCTGGTCCGCCGACATGCGCGTGCGCGCCGGCGGCCCGGTGGGGCTCATCGGCGAACCGGCGATGCAGGCGACGTGGAAGGAACGGCTGATCGAATGGGAGAAGGAAAAGGAGACCGTCGTCTGGTCGATCGGGGCTGAGTCGTCCCTGATCGGCATGGCCGCGGTCCGGTTCAGCGGGGCGCCAGCCGCGGACACGATCGACATCAGCCGGTTCGTCATCGATCCGGAGCGCTGGCGGTCGGGCTACGGGTGGGACGCGGCGCTGACGCTGCACCGCTGGATCTTCGACGTCTGTCACCTGCGGGTCGCCGACATCGATCTGCCCGCGGACAACATCGCCGGGCTGCGGATCGCGACGAAGCTCGGATACGAGCGCTACGCGCTCGGACACGCCGTGCACTACCGCGACGGCCGCTGGCACGACGAGCATCAGCTGCGCATGGACCTCGACACCTGGGACGCGGGCTGGGGCAAGACGCAGCGCGAGTACGCCACGCCGCTCGGCGAGGAGCTCGCGCGATGAAGCGCGCGAAGAGCGTGGAACGGTAATGCTGGGACCGAGGATCGACGGCAGGAACGGCGTCAGCCTTCGGACGCCGACCATCGAGGACCACCGGCGCGAGGCCGACTGGATGCTCGAGCCCGAGGCGACGCGCTTCTGGGGCATACGCACGACGAGCCGTCGCGACGAGCGGCTCGACGAGCACTTCAAGAAGAACGCGAACAGCCCGACCAGCATCGCCTGGTCGATCTGGTACGGCGAGGAGCACGTCGGATTCACCGGCATCTTCGACATCGACTGGATCACGCGCGACGCCGAGAGCGGCATCTTCATCGGCCGCTCCGACCTCTATGGGCGAGGCATCGCCTCGGAAGCGGTCCGCCTGCGGACGGCGTTCGCGTGGCAGGAGCTCGGGCTGAGGCGTGTGCACAACTGGATCGAGCTCCGGAACCGCGGCAGCCGCCGGGCGAACGAAAAGGGCGGTTATCAACAGATGGGCAGGTACCCGAAGAGCCACTTCCGGTCGGGGCAGTGGCACGACGAGTGGCTCGGCGAGGTGTTCGCGCCGGGCCAGGGGATTCCCGGCGACGGCTGAAACTGCTACGATTTTCGCGCCCCAAAGGGGCAAAGCGACGACCAGAGTCATCTACGCGACCGTCGAGTGAGGCAGATCCTCCCGAGACCGAGCGAGGCTCGAAGCGTCAGCAAACAAAGGGAGGAAGCTTCACAAGTGAGCTTCTCTGACAAGACTCTGACCTGCAAGGACTGCGGTCAGGAATTCATCTGGACTTCTGGCGAGCAGGAGTTCTACCAGTCACGCGGGCTCGTCAACGAGCCCGGTCGCTGTCCAACCTGTCGCGCGGCACGCCGTTCGAGCGGTGGCGCCGGCGGCGGTGGCGGCATGTACGGCGGTCGAGGCATGGGCGGCCCGCGCGAGTTCTTCACCGCGACCTGCAGCAACTGCGGCGGTGAGGCACGCGTTCCGTTCCAGCCGCGCGGCGACAAGCCGGTCTACTGCAGCTCCTGCTTCGAGCAGGTGCGGCCGTCTGCCTCGCGCGGAGCCCGGTACTAGTACCGGTCTCACCACGAAACGCTGAAAGGGCCCGCCGAAAAGGCGGGCCTTTTCCTTGTCAGCGCAGATCGGTGGACGCGTACGCGGCGGTGATCCGGAAGCGGTAGCTGACCCGCTCCTCCTTCTCGAACTGCGCCATCCCGCGCGCCGCCGCGGCCTCGCCCTGATAGCGCACCGCGAGGCGGCGGATGTCCGCGTGCGCCTCCTTGCCGGTCGCGGACTCGCGGGCGCGACCCGAGACGCGCACGAAGGTGTACCCGTCGAACACGAGCAGCGAGACGCGGGCATCGCGTTCGAGGTTGCGGGGCTTCACCCGGCCGCGGGCGGTGTTGGTCATGATCTCGTCGCCGTCGAGGAGGTACCACATCACCGTCAGGTGTGGCGTGCCGTCGTCGTTCAGCGTCGCGAGCGCGCCGAACCGCTTCTCCTCGAGGAAGGCACGCATGGCCGGGCTGAGGCGCGCCGTCATCCGATCCGGATCCGCACCGGCTGCGCGGCGTTGTTCATGTAGCCGAGAGTGTTGCGCACGTCGGCCAACGGCTGCTGCGCGCCTGTGGCATCGGTCGCGCGCGCGAGCAGGGTCGCCTCGCCCGACGATGGCGGCGTCCACGCGTGCTGCCACTGCCGCCACGCGCGATCGCCACGATCCGGTGCCAGGTCGACGATGTCCCAGCTCGCGCCGCCGTCATCGCTCAGCTCGACCCGCGTCACCGCGGCGGCGCCGGACCACGCGTAGCCATGGACGCGCGTCGGCCGCATCGCGAGCTTCGCGCCCTCGCGCGGCGAGACGATGACCGCGCGTGGCGCGATGGGATCGAGCGCGCGGCCATCGATGACGTAGCGGTCGGCCTGGAAGAAGCCACGGAAGGGCTCGTCCACCACGCGGATCTCCGCGAGCCACTTCACAGACGCCATGCCGTAGCGGCCCGGCACGACGAGCCGCAGCGGCGCGCCGTGATCGGGCGCCAATCGTTCGCCGTTCATCGCGTACGCGATGAGCGCTCCGGCAGTGCGTGCATCGGTGATCGGCAGCGAGCGCTCGAACGCGATCTCGCGCCCGACGTCCTTCGGCGTGCCGCGATCGGCGCCCGCGAAGAGCACCTCGACCGCGCGCGCGTCGGGCTCCGCCGCTGCGAGGAGATCGGTGAGCGGCACGCCGGTCCACTCCGCGGTGCTCACGGCACCAAGGCCCCACTGCTCTCCCGGGCACGGCGGATCGACGAAAGACCGGCCGTTGCCGGCGCACTCGAGCGTGACGAGCTCGCTGCGCGCCGCCATGACCTCGATCTCCGCGAGCGTGTACTCGCGCGGCCGCCTCACCGCGCCGCCGACGGACAGGCGTCCAGGCCACGCCGGGACGGCGAAGTGCGAGCGCACGTAGTGGCGGGGCGTCGGCGTTATCACGCCGACCTGCTCGTGCAGCGGCGTCTCCGCGTTCAGCGGGTCCGCGGTGAGGACGACGAGGTCTGATGCGGTCACGCTCGGTCCAGTATCAGCGGAACAGGTCGCGCTCCGCCGCGCGCACGTACTCCTGCGCCGTCGCCTCGCTCGCGGAGGCTGCGTCCGCGGCGCCGAAGTCGATCCCCAGACCGCGCACGATCGCGGCGGGGTTGCGATCCAGCTTCCCCATGACGAGCTCGGCCGCGGCGGCGACCTCATCGGCGACCGCGATCTCGGTGATCCGCAGCTCGTAACCCTGGGGGTCGTACTGCCCGGCGTAGCGCTTGAGCGCGGGCAGTCCGGCGATGCCGATCGCGACATTCATGTGGCCCTCTCGCCACGCGCGGCCGAACGTATCCGTGATCACGATGGCGACGTCGGCGCCGCAGATCTCGCGCAACGCTCGCCGAAGCTCGGCGGCGGAGGCGTCGGGGTCGACCGGGAGCAGCACCACCGCATCCGGCTCGCCCGCATTCGAGCGGTCCACGCCCGCGTTCGCGCAGATGAAGCCGTGATGCGTCTCCGAGATGAGCACGCCGCGGGTCCAGCGCACGATGGTCTTCGTCTCGCCGAGCACGACCTCGAGCTGACGCGCGTCCTTGCCGGACTCGGCCGCCATCTCGAGCGCGCGCGCGCCGGGAACGACGTCCGCGAGGCGCACGACGCGCCCCTCAGCCTTCGACACGACCTTCTGCGCGACCGCGAGCACGTCGCCGGTCCGCAGGTCCGGCGCATGCTTCGCGATGAGCCGTGCGAGGTCGTCGCCCGACCGTACCTCGGGCAAGCCCCGGATCGGGATGATCTCGATGCGCGTCGGCGCACGCTGCCCCGATGGCGATCCGGCGTCGACGGGCTGTCCGGCGGTCACGTCGACGACAGTACGATGGCCGCGTGCTCACCCTTGGCTACAAGGCGTCGGCGGAGCAATTCGGGCCGAGGGAGCTGCTCGGATACGGCGTGCTCGCGGAGGAGCTCGGCTACGACAGCGTCGTCGTGAGCGATCACTTCCACCCGTGGCGCGACACCGGCGGCCACGCGCCGTTCTCGTTCGCCTGGCTCGGCGCGATGGGCCAGGCCACCCGGCGGGTACGGCTGGGCACCAGCGTCGTCACGCCGTCGTTCCGCTATCACCCCGCGATCATCGCGCAGGCCGTGGCGACGCTCGCGGTGCTCTTCCCGGAGCGCGTCTTCCTCGGAGTCGGCAGCGGCGAGTCCATGAACGAGACGCCGGTCACGGGCGAGGCGTGGCCAACGCCGAAGATTCGCCTCGCGCGCCTGCGCGAATCGATCGCGCTCATCCGACGCCTGTGGTCCGAGGACTACGTGTCGTTCGACGGCGAGTTCTTCAAGACGCACGAGGCCAAGATCTTCGACAAGCCCGAGACGCCGGTCCCGCTGTACATCGCCGCCGCCGGTCCGAAGGCGGCCGAGGAGGCCGGGCGCGACGGCGACGGCTTCATCACCACGAGCGGCAAGGGCATCGAGCTCTATCGCGACACGCTGCTGCCGAACCTCGAGAAGGGCGCGCGCGCCGCGGGCAAGGATCCCGCGAAGATCGACAAGCTCATCGAGATCAAGGTTTCGTTCGACGCCGACCGCGACCGCGCGCTCGCGGACACGCGGGAGTGGGCGGCGCTCGCGCTGCCGGCGGAGGACAAGGCCGGCGTGGAAGACCCGCGCGAGATGGAGAAGCGCGCCGTGGCCGCGGCGCCGCACGCGCATCGGCGATTCATCGTCGCAACGCACGCCGACGAGGTGCTGCGCGAGCTCCGCCAATACATCGACCTCGGCTTCACGCACCTCGTCTTCCATTTCCCGGGACCCGACCAGGAGCGCGCGATGCGCGCCTTTTCGACGGAGGTCGTGCCCTCGCTGCGGAGGCTGTGACCGTGCCGGATACGGCTCGCGGAAGGAGCCCCGATCACGACCCGGCGCCCGATCTTCTGCTGACCGCGCGCGTCGCGCATCTGGCGACGGCGGACCAGTACGCGCGGCCGCACGTGGTCCCGATCGTCTTCGCGTACCTCGAGCCGCATCTGTACACGCCGCTCGACCGCAAGCCCAAGCGTGACGACGATTGGCGCTCACTGCGCCGCGTGCGCAACATCGAGACGAACGGCCGCGTGAGCGTCGTGGTCGACGAGTACGGCGAGGATTGGGCGCGCTTGCGTTACGTGCTCCTCGAGGGCACCGCCGAGATATTGGAGTCGGGCGAAGAGCGCGACCGAGCGGCCGCCGCGCTCGAGGCGAAGTATCCGCAGTACCGCGATCTTCCGCTGGCTGGACGGCCGATCGTGCGCGTCACGATCGAGAGGCGCATCGACTGGAGCGCCGCTTAGACTTCGCGCTTCATGGAATTCGGCTTCACCCTGAAACCCGACCATTCGCTCGAGCGGATCGTGTCGCTCACGAAGCTCGCCGAGCGGAACGGCTTCGCGTACGGCTGGGTGTTCGACAGCCACGTGCTGTGGAAGGAGCCGTACCCGCTGCTGACGCTGATGGCGCAGAACAGCGAGCGGCTGCGGCTCGGCACGTGCGTGACGAACCCCGCGACGCGCGAGCCGAGCGTGACCGCGAGCACGCTCGCGGTCCTGCAGCTCCTCTCGAAGGGCCGGATGGATCTCGGGATCGGCCGCGGTGACTCGGCGCGACGCGTGCTCGGAAAGCGGCCGACGACGCTGGCGGACCTCGAGGAGGCCACGCGCGTGATCAAGGAGCTCTGCGAGGGCCGCGCGATCGAGTACGAGGGAACGACGCTGCGGCTCGATTGGACCGGGCCGTACGCCCTGCCGGTGTGGATCGCGGGCTACGGGCCCAAGGCGCTCGCGCTCACGGGCCGCGTCGCCGACGGCGCGATCATCCAGATCGGCGACCCGAGCCTCGTCGCGTGGTGCGTCGGCCTGCTGCGCGACGGCGCGGCCAAGGCCGGCCGCGATCCGAGCTCGATCCGCATCATGGCCGCCGCGCCCGCACACGTGGGCAAGCGGGCCGAGGTCCGCGAACGCGTGCGCTGGTTCCCCGCGCTGGTCAGCAACCACGTGGTCGACCTCGTACGCCGTTACGGCGAGCAGGGCCTGCCGGCGGACCTCACCGCGTACGTGCGCGGTCGGCCGGGCTACGACTACAGGCACCACGCCGAGTCGGGATCGTCGAACGCCGCGTTCGTCGATGACGAGGCCGTCGATCGTTTCTGCGTCATCGGCGACGTCGACGAGCACATCGCGAAGCTCCGTGCGCTCGCCGCGGCGGGCGTGAGCCAGTTCAACATCTACCTCATGAGCGGCGAGGAGGAGGGTGTGCTCGAGCTCTACGGCCGCGAGATCATTCCGCACGTCCGCGACATCGCCCCGGCTCTCATCGCGTGATGGGGGGCGCCGGCGCAATTCTCGCCGCCAGGTCGAGATAGCGTGCCTCGCGCCATCGTCGCGATCGGCGGGCAGGGCTTCGATCCGAAGCTCGTCCTCTACGTCCTGGACCAGGCGCGATCCCAGGCGAGCTCCTCGCGCCGGCGCGTCTGCTTCATCGGCACGGCATCCGGCGACACGCCGGAGAACATCGTGAATTTCTATCGCGCGTACGCCGCGCCGGCGACCGAGGTGACGCACCTCGAGCTGTTCCACCGGCGCGTCGACGACATCGCCGGGCTGCTCGGCGCTCAGGACGCGATCTACGTCGGCGGCGGGAACACCGCGAACATGCTCGCGGTCTGGCGCGCGCACGGCGTGGATGCCGCGCTGCGGGAGGCGTACGAAGGCGGGACCCTGCTCGCCGGCTCGAGCGCCGGTTGCATTTGCTGGTTCGAGGCGAGCATCACCGACTCCTTCACGCTCGAGCTCGGCCCACTTCGCGACGGACTCGGGTGGGTCGAAGGCAGCGCGTGCCCGCACTACGACAGCGAACCGCGCCGCCGCCCCGTCTACACGGCGGCCGTCCGCGACGGCCTGCCTCCGGGGATCGCTCTCGAGGACGGCGTGGCGGCGCGCTACGCCGACGAGCAGCTCGCCGAGATCGTGTCCGCGCGACCGGGCGCACGTGCCTTCCGCGTCGACGGCAGCGGCGAGCACGAGCTGCCCGTCCGCGCGCTGTCGTGATGGCGACGGTCGTGCGTGCGGCGCGGAAGGACGACGCCGCGGCGATCGCACGGATCTATGGCCAGGGGATCGATGAGCGCATCGCGACATTCGAAACCGAGCCACGCGGCACAGCCGACATCGAGGCGCTGCTCGAGAGCGCCGGCGACCGCTACCCGCACGTCGTCGCCGAACGTGGCGGCGTGGTCGTCGCTTGGGCAGGGGCGAGCCGATACCGTCCGCGCGCCTGCTACGACGGGATCGCCGAGTTCTCCGTCTACACCGAGCGCGCCGCACGGGGCACTGGCGCCGGACGCGCGGCGATGGAGGGTCTCACCGCAGCCTGCGAGGAACGTGGCTTCTGGAAGCTCGTCTCACGGGTGTTTCCCGAGAACGCGGCGAGCCGCAGCCTCCTTGCGGGGCTGGGGTTCCGCGAGGTCGGCCTCTACCGGCGCCACGCGAAGCTCGACGGCGACTGGCGCGACGTCGTGATCGTCGAGAAGCTGATCGGCGAGGCCGCGCGCGAGTAGCTGACTACCAAACCGACGGGCGCTCGTCCTCGGTTCGCCGCATCGGGCTGTCCGCGGAGCAGTCGAACGCGTCATAGAACTCGGGCAGGTTCGAGAGCGGGCCGTTCACGCGGTATCGACCGGGCGAGTGCGGATCCGTCCGCAAGCGGAGCCGCAACGCCTCGTCGCGCATGACGCTGCGCCACACCCGCGCGTGCCCGAAGAAGAAGCGTTGCTCGGGTGTCTGGCCGTCGAGGGGCGCCGGCCGGCCTTTGCGCTCGAGCGCGCGCCGCAGCGCGGCGAACGCGATCTTGAGGCCGCCGAGGTCCGCAATGTTCTCGCCGAGCGTCAGCCTGCCGTTGATCCGCTCGCCAGGCAGCGGCTCGTACGCGTCGAACTGCTTCACGACGAGGTCGGTGCGCGCGTCGTACGCGGCGCGGTCCTCCGGCTGCCACCAGTTCCGAAGATTGCCCTGCGCGTCGTATCGGCTACCCGCATCGTCGAAGCCGTGGCTCATCTCGTGGCCGATGACGACGCCGATGCCCCCGTAGTTCGACGCGTCGTCCGCGCTCATGTCGAAGAAGGGCGGCCGCAGGATGCCCGCCGGGAAGACGATCTCGTTCATCGACGGGTTGTAGTAGGCGTTCACCGTCGGCGCCGACATGCCCCACTCGGTGCGATCGATCGGCCTCCCGAGCTTCGCGACATTCCGCGCGAACTCGAACTCGCCGCAGGCGCGCACGTTGCCCAGGTACGAGGCGCGATCGATGCGCACGCTGCTGTAGTCGCGCCAAACGTCGGGATAGCCGATCTTGGCGTTGAAGGCGTCGAGCTTGCTCAGCGCCTGCTCCTTCGTCGCGGCGCTCATCCACTGGAGCCCGCGGATGCGGTCGGCGAGCGCGGCGCGCAGGTCGTTCACCAGCTCGAGCATCCGTGCCTTCGCCTCGGGAGGGAACACGCGGTCCACGTAGATGCGCCCGAGCGCCTCTCCCATGCCCGCGTCGACGACTTCGAGCACGCGCTCCCAGCGTGGCTTCTGCTCCGTCTGCCCGGTGAGCGTCCGCCCGTAGAAGTCGAAGTGCGCTTCCTCGAACGGCGCGGCGAGGAAACGCGAGCTCGCGCGCAGCAGGTGCCAGCGGAAGTACGTCCTCCATTCGTTGAGCGAAATCTCCGGCACCATCGCCGCGAACGCGCGGAAGAATTCCGGCTGGCGCGGATTGATCGCGTCGATCGCGCCGGCTCCGACGCGCGCGAGGTAGGCGTGCCAGTCGAAGCCCGCGGCCCTGGCGGCGAAGTCCTGTAGCGGCATCGTGTTCGCGACCTTGTACGGGTCGCGCTGATCGACGCGGGTCATCGACGCGTTCGCCAGGCGCGTCTCGAGCCGCAGGACTACTTCGGTCGACGCGGCGGCCTCTCCGGCGCCCTGACCGAGGAGCTCGTGGACGCGCGCGACGTGCGCGCGGTACTTCGCCACGAGCTCGCGCGAGCGCTCGTCCTGCCGCAGGTAGTAGTCGCGGTCCGGCAGTCCGAGCCCGCCCTGCTGCAGCTGCACGCGGTAGGTGCTGCTGTCGAACGGATCCGGGCGCACGGCGGGCAAGAAGGGGCCGATCGACGGCCCTGCACCCCAGCGGCCCGCGGTGTGGCGACGCTGGAAGTCGGCGATGAGCGCGACGATGTCGGCCGGTCCGCGCAGCGAGTCGATCCGCGCGAGGTCGGCACGCAGCGGCTCGAGCCCGGCATCATCGATCGTTTTCTGATCGAGGCCGCTCGCGTAGAAGTCGCCGATGCGCCGGAGGTCGGTGCCCTCAGACACTGAAGCCGATGCCTCGTCGAGGATCCCGTGAAGTACGTCGCGGTTCCAATCGCGCACGGCGGCGAAGCTGCCCCACCCGAACTCATCCGCCGGGATCTCCGCGGTGCGGAGCCATTCGCCGTTCGTGTACTCGAAGAAGTCTTCGCACGCGG
>Ga0070698_100006164_pt1 | contig 13057 bp, 15 predicted proteins | sample KBSK1502metaG_FD_65477 | JGI IMG/M metagenome (GOLD analysis project Ga0070698, IMG submission 65477) | Corn, switchgrass and miscanthus rhizosphere microbial communities from Kellogg Biological Station, Michigan, USA - KBS K1-50-2 metaG | ecosystem: Host-associated > Plants > Roots >... | reverse complement strand
GGAAGATTTGCGGCAAGACGATTATCGGAAGTCGACACCGCGATTTCAGGGCGAGAATTTTCAGCGCAACCTCGACTTGGTAAAACGGGTGGAGGAAATCGCGCGGGAAAAACGATGCACGCCGGCGCAGCTCGCGCTTGCCTGGGTCCTCGCGCAAGGAGAAGACATCGTTCCGATTCCCGGAACAAAACGCCGGAAGTATTTGCAGGAGAACATCGGCGCGCTCGAGGTCGATCTTACCGCCAAAGATCTCGAGCGCATCGATCAAGTCGCGCCCAAAGACGCGTTCGCCGGCTCGCGCTACCCTGAGGCAATGATGCAGCTACTTAACCGCTCGTAGCTAAAGCAGTCGTCCTCTACTCGACGCTGGTATTTCGCGCAGAGTAAACGGGCAACTTCTACTTGCGCTTTGCTTTTCTTTTAGCTGCCCAGCGCGCTTTCATTAACTGGGAAAGTCGTTTCCGGCCGGCCGCGGTGATTCCACCTTTGCGTTTCCCGCCCTTTTTAGCTGCTTTTGCCTTGCCGCCTCCGCGTGCTCTTACTCGCGCCCATCGTGCACGCGCCGCCGCGGCAATCTTTGCTCGCGCCGCCGCTGACATTCGGCGTCTTCCTCCGCCTCGCGGAACAGGCACTGTGCCGCCGCCCACTAAACCCCGGAGTCGTCGCTCCAATGCATCAATTTGACGACGAATCGATAAAGCCTGCATCAAGTTTCTCGTTGATAAGTCCATAAGCGTTTCCGATAGAGTAAAGTTCTAACTAATGCAAGAGATAGTTGGAAGCAGGGTGACCTAAAAGGTACATTAGTTCCACTATCACCGTGTAATCCCGTCGCTTCGCCGTAACACTAAAGCTGAGGCAGTCATCGTCTGGACAATTTCTCCATCCTGGGTTGTTGTCACATTGCGTAGACGCACAATTCCGTGATTTGGCTTCGATCGCGACAAGCGAAGATCGACAATCTCGGTTTCGACCTGCAACACATCGCCGGGTCGAACTGCATTCGGCCAGCGCAACTCATCAACTCCGAGCCCAATCGCGCCTTCGGCAAAATTCAATGTTTGCACAAAGAGACGCATCGTTATCGCCGCTGTGTGCCAGCCGCTCGCGATGAGACTCTCAAACATCGTTTGGCGGGCCAATATTGCATCCAAATGAAATGGTTGCGGATCGAACTCGCGCGCGAAGGAAATGATTTGCTCTTCGGAAACCTGATAAGCTTCCGATTTGAATCGGGCACCGACCTTGAAATCTTCGAAATACGTCATAGACATCCAGTCCTCGCGGCGATCCGAAAAAGTAGAACTTAAGCGCAAACCATGAGCAGGTCAGCAAAGGTGTTGGTCGCAGGGGCGGCAGTATTCGTGATCGCCTCGGTCATTGCGCTTTTCTACACGATTTCGTGGTGGGCGCGCCTGCAGAACGGTATTCAATTAGTGAACGAAGGATGCGCTGCTGAATTCCGTGGAGATCATGAAGAGGCAGTGCGCAAGCTGACTGCAGCGTTGGAGAATCCGCTTCCACTATCATCACGGTCGTACGCCTATTTGAATCGCGCAATCGCGCGCAACTGGGAGTCTAATTTCGGCGAGGCGATTCGTGATTTCAACGCAGCCTTGCGAGACAATCCTCAATTAGTCGACGCTTATACTGGTCGCGGGCTAGCTTATCAGCGGCAGGGCGAGACGGACAAAGCTCTTAGCGATCTAAATCGAGCCATTCGCACCGACCCAAATTCACGATGGGGCTACTATTATCGAGGCTCGATCTACTACAGCAAGCATGAATATGATCGAGCGATTGCCGATTTAGACGAAGCCGTGCGGTGCAATCCCAGTAGTCCGGACCCTCTGGTCATGCGTGGAATGTGTTACGTAGAAAAAGGAGATCTGGAACGCGCCCTGGCCAACTTTGATGGAGCGATTGCAGTTGATCCACAAAACGCAAACTCGTACCGACAACGTTCGAACCTGTACGGTCGCAAGGGTGATTGGGAAAGATCACGTCGCGACGCGGACCAGGCGCGGCGGCTCATGCCGTTATCCAAGTTAGACACTTCCAAGCCCAGTCAAACTGATGTTCGGCTCTTGATCGATGAAGCGAATCGCGCTCACCGTGCTCGTGATTTCGATCGTGCCATTGCTCGATTTAATCACATCCTCACTTTAAACATAACACCGGCACAAGCTTCGTACGTGGTAATGCGACGAGGCAATGCACATCTCTGGAAAAATCAGCTCGACGCAGCTTACAGCGATTCTCAAGAAGCTTTGAAGCTCGATCCGAAAAATACCGAGGCTCATGTTTATCTTGCGCGGGTACTACGAGCCATGGGCAAACGGGCGGACGCCGTCAAGGAATGCGACCAGGCTATTCGAATCAATCCAAAGGAATTTTCTGCCTACGATCTTCGAGCTGATATTTTCCGGGAAGAGGGCGACATACACGCCGCTCTCGCTGATCTCAACGAACTCCTGCGCCTAAATCCCAAATGGACCATAGCGTACGTGACACGCTCTGCGATTTATCTGGGAGAAAGTGACCTGGACAATGCAATCGCCAATTGCAACCGACTAATCGAGTTGGAGCCAAATTCGACTGCGGCATACATCAATCGCGCCAGAGCGTACGCCCGCCGCGGTCGGTACTTAGAAGCGAAATCCGACTTTGAATGCGCACTCAAGAATATTAAGCCGGAGCAATTGGAGTGGCAGCTCAACACGATCGCCTGGTTCTACGCCACTTCCCCGATCGAAAAGCTACGCGATGGGGCAAAAGCCGTGAGCGAGGCGACTCAAGCTTGTGAAGCATCGGGCTGGCAAAATGAGTCTACTCTAGACACACTTGCAGCGGCCTACGCCGAGGTTGGCAACTTCGATCAAGCAATCGCCTTTGAAGAAAAAGCAATGCAAATGAACCCAGGCACCGCGGAACGCCAGCGGATGGAGAAACGGCTTGCTTTGTATAAAGAACATAAGCCGTATCGCGAATAAAATTGCTTCGGATGTGCAAACTTGACTCGTCACTGTTCACTCATCACTTATCACATCTTCGAATGGGCGGTTAGCTCAGTGGTAGAGCATCTCGTTTACACCGAGAGGGTCGGGGGTTCGAAACCCTCACCGCCCAAATCCGCGATCAGATGTCAGATGTCAGACATCACTGCTTCAACAACTCTAGCGCCGCAGGAAAAATAATTTTCTCCCACTCGGCATATTCTTTGGCGGATGGATGCAGGCCGTCTTTAGCGACTAACGATTTATCCTGCCCCATCTTTTTGCTGAGCGGAAAAATATCTACCACTTCCAAGCCGCGTTTTCGCGCTTCCTCGGTCACGATCTGATTAAACTGAAGAATTCCTTCGTGAATGTTGCGGCCGCGGGAATACTTCGCCCCCGTCGGAGTCACGCCAAAGTCCGGGATTGTCACAACGAGCAACCGCTTCTTATTCGGGAGCACCGCCAGCATTTGATCAACCAGATAGCTGAACCGATTCCGAAAGGTGGTTTCATCGACGCCCTGGACCCAATCGTTCACCCCAATCAGCAAACTGGCGAAAGTGGGACTGGATCTGATGAACTTCGGCAACTCGCGATCAATTGCGTCCTTAGTTGTCCAACCGGTGACTGATGGATTGGACACAAGATCGACCTGAAGCCCTTGGGCATTCAAATGCTGAGTTAACAAAGCCGGCCACGATTCCTTCGGTGACGCGCCTTCACCGGACGAATAGGAATCACCGATCACCGCGTAGCGAATCTTTTCCTTATCAATCTTAATTTGAGCCATAGCGATAGCCGGAAGAAGTAAGAGTTGGGTGATGAATCTTATCATTTACCGGTGACGGCTTTCATGGTTACGAGAACATCTCGTCGACGGCGGCGTGGCAATGAATTTTTCCAGTATCGAGCAAGGCGACGCCGTTGTGACTTTCGCCACGCAAGATCAGCGGAATCTCAGTGCCGGCCAGAATGACTCCGTCGATATCAGTCTTCGCTTTCAATCGATCGACGATCGCGAGCAAGCCAGCGCGCGTTTCGGGCAGAAAATTCCCGAGGACAAGCTCGGTAAAATACTTCTCGTGAATGTAGTCCTGGTCTTTGGACTCGGGAACGCTGAGCTCGATTCCTTCACGCGCGAAAACCTTCGGGTAAAAGTCGGCCTGCATGGTGTAGCGCGTTCCGAACACAGCGAGGCGTCTCATTTTGCGCGCTTTGGTATACGCACAAGTTGCTTCCACAATACTGATTAGCGGAAGAGGCGACTTGGGAGCAATGTCGTCGAAGACAATGTGTGGCGTGTTCGCGGCGATTAATCCGAAATCAGCGCCGGCCCGCGGAAGCTTCATGATTTCTTGAAGCAAGTAATCCGCCATGGCTGCCAGGTTGTTCGCGTTCATGAAATCAACCCCCTTCTTGAGATCGATGCTGTTAATAACGAACTGCGGATAACTACCGTCGCGCTGCCGCTCACGATAAAGCGCGATGATGTTCTTGTAATAATCGATCGTGCTCTCGGGCCCGACGCCGCCGATCATGCCCAGAGTCTTCATCGCTTTCGATTACGCTTTCTCATTGAACAACATTCATTAAGATCGACATCGTGAAATCGAAAATCTTTTTTGCAGCTGCGATCGCTGTTACATCACTGACTGTGCAGGCGCAACCGACAGGGGGACCGCGCGGCGTCGATAAAACATTGATCACCAATGCAAACCAGGATCACGTGATGGGCGCAGCTGCTTTGCACAAATTAGCGAACGATTATTACAACTGGCGAAACGAAAATGATCCAGTCTCGAGCAGCAACGCCGGGCTCCATAACTGGGACGATCGGCTGGCCGACTTTTCACCCGCAAAAATAGCGGAACGCGCGCAGCACGTGCGCGCGTTGCTCGACAAAGTGCGCGGGATGAAGATCGATGCCTGGCAAAAGGACGAACAAATCGATGCAATCCTGTTTCGCGCGCAATTGGAAAACGTCGATTTCCATAATCGCGTTCTAAAATTCGAACGAACGAATCCGCAGACTTATGTCGGCGAATGTGTGAGCGCGATTTTTTCGCTCCTGAAAAAGGAATACGACACCCCACGAAAGCGAGCGCTCTCCGCCACCGCGCGATTGAAGGCGATGCCGCCGATGCTGAAGCAAGGCCTGACCAATTTGCAAAACCCGGTAAAACTCTACGCCAAACTCGCGATCGATTCCGCGCGTTCAATCGATCCGCTCCTGAAAGACAGCTTGATGGCGCTGGATGTCGATCTTGCGCCGAACGAGCACGACGAACTGATTAAGGCGCGCGATACCGCGCTCGCGGCCGTGCACAGCTATGCCGACGAGCTCGAGAAACGAATGTCGAAGATGGTCGATTTCGCTCCGATGGGCGAAGCAAATTATAACTACTATCTGAAACACGTTTTGCTTTTGCCGCTCGACGCGCGCGAAGTCGAGACGATCGGGCGCGTGGAAAATGGACGTTACCGCGGGCTTGAGGCGCTTCTGCCGGATCCACAATTAGCTGACCCCGATCCTTCCCGTGCCGCAAACATTCCGCCCGATCAGGCAACGTTTTTAAAAGCGTACGAAAGCCGCGAGACCGAAATGATCAATTTCCTGAAGGAACACAAGCTCGTCACGATCCCCGATTACCTCGGGCAATTTCAGATCCGGCAACTGCCGGACGCGTTCAAACCGACCAGCCCGGGCGGTTTCATGAACCCACCTGGAGTTTACGACAAGGACCCAACCGGTTTCTATTTCATTCCGACCTACAATTCGCAATCGAAGAATTTTTACATTCGGGCCGCGATCGAAGACCCGCGGCCTATTCTGGGTCATGAAGGAATTCCAGGCCACTTCATGCAGCTCTCGATCGCGAATCATTTGAGTGATGAAATTCGCCGGCAGCACGAAGACGGCGTGTTCGTGGAAGGTTGGGCGCTTTACGGGGAAGAAATGTTGATGCGCACCGGGTTGTATCCGAACAATTCGCCGGCGCAGGGACAAATCTTACGGCTGTCGCGTTATCGCGGCGCACGAATCGGCGTTGATGTGAATCTGCACACCGGCAAATGGACGTTCGAGCAAGCGGTAAAATATTTCATGGACGCGGGCGGACTCGATCGCGAAGCGGCTGAAGGTGAAGCCGCGGGCGCGGCATCAGATCCGCACCAGAAGATCAGCTACATCATCGGCAAATGGCAGATCATGAATCTGCTTGGTCGCTACAAAGATCGACAGGGCGACAATTTCCGGCTCGGCAAGTTCCACGACGATCTAATTAAAAACGGCAGTCTGCCTGTTTCTGTGATCGAATGGATTTTGTTGGACGATGATTCGTCGATTAAGAAAGCGATGAATGAACCGCCTTCGCAAAGCTCCGGCGCGCCAAGAAAGTGACGGGAAATGTATGACGCCGGTTCCGCTCAACTTCTCAACGCTACTCTACTTGCCCTTCTACTTTGCGGTTGTGCTGGAAGTAGCCATCCGCGGCTAATTACTCCAAGTGAAGGGCCGGCTTCTCCGCGCTATCTTGAAATTTATTCGGAGCTGCAGGCGGCGACGCTCCATTTCCCTGCCGGTGTCTATACTTTGAACGCCGTTGATAAAATCGGTTACTACTACCGCGCACCGCAAAACATCGCCGAGCGCGTCGGCGGCGGATCTCTCTGGCGGGAGGGCGGTATTTTTATCAGCAAACGAAACCCGGAGAAGCTGCGGGGCTACGTGGTTCGCGCCGGGACAATTACTCACGTCGGCAATTTCTCGCGGGCGAAACATCGTTTTCACGACCAGGACATTCCCGCCGAGTTCTGATTTCGGCCTGCTTCCTGCTCAAAAGTGAGGCAATGAGCATGGAAGACGGGAAAGCGGCGTTATTTCAGAGGGAACTGGCGAAATTCGAAGTTATCGCCGGACTGCACCAAGCTCTGGACTTGAAGTATCGCCGTTTATGCGAAGCAGCGCGATCTGATTGGGAACATTTGTTTGGCGGCAAAGATCCAGCCGATGCGTGCGTCAGCGTTCGCGTCGCGGTTGAGCCGCTGGCAACCCAGGCGACCGCTATCCGCGGGTCCGGTTTTCTTAAATCGCGAAGAACAGCGTCGAAATCCGGCGCCAAAGCATCGTTGCCACGCTTCGCGCACTAGCTCGCTTTTATTTGTCGATCTTTTCCTGACCGAGCAAATTCGCGACGGTGAGGCGTTGTTCCGGCCGATCGAGCCCGGCGACAAACTCCTGGAAACGCTCGGAGAAAAGATCGTGGCGCAGATCCCAGTAAAGCGCGATGCCGGGTGAAGCGAGATAATGTTTATAGAGATTGCCCCAGCCACGCCAAATCGATTCATCCATCAATCCATAGATGTAGTGGAAATGAATCGTCTCCATCGCTTTGAGAAATTGAAAAGCGAAGTGAAAGAAGCGCGCTTTGTCGTCCGCGGACTATGCTTCCAGATTTTCCAATCCGATTCGCCAGATCCGGCCACTCTCAGCGTTCTCGGCAAACGGCCGTGTCACATCGCGCAACGCGGTTGAGGCCGAGTCCTGCGCAGCGAGCCGAGTGATCCGCGTGTTCCGATGCACTTGAATCGCCAGATACCACAGTGACGCCACGACACCGATTGAGCTGACCAGCTGCGCAATGGCGTTGATCGCTTCCCAATTCATACGATTACAATGTCAGGCTGTAGTCCCGCGACTGCGGGACAAAGGCGGATCGATCTTCCGTTGGTCGGCAGAAATCACTTCGGGTCGTCTGCAATCTTCAGCACGATTTTGCCACGGGTGTGACCCGTGTCGGCCTGCTGCTGCGCTTTGGCCGCCTCAGCGAGCGGAAACGTCTCTGAAACGATCACTTTGATCTTCTTTTCGTCGATCAATTTTCCGATCTCGGCCAGCTCAGCCGAGTTCGGCTCTACGCCAAGCGCTGAGCCGCGGATGCCGTGCCAGTCGAGTTCTGCTTGATCCGGTGGCCCGAGCAGCGACACAAGGATGCCCCCTTTTTTTACCACGCCGTAGGAACGCGCAAGCGTGTCTTTACCCACGGTCTCGAGCACGACATCGACATCTTTGGCTACCTCTTCGAATTTTTGTTTCGTGTAATCGATCGTCACGTCCGCGCCAAGCTGCTTGAGCAAATCCTGATTACGCGTCGATGCGGTCGCGATGACTTTCGCGCCACGCAATTTCGCAAATTGAATCGCGAAACTGCCGACGCCGCCGGATCCGCCGTGAATCAGAACACTTTGTCCGGCGCTCAATTTCGCGGTATCGACCAGCGCCTGCCATGCCGTTAACGCCACCACCGGTACTGCCGCCGCCTCGGCAAAACCTGCCGACTTCGGCTTGGGCGCAGCCTCCTTTTCCGTCACCAGCGCGTACTCGGCATAACCACCGCCTTTTTTCAAATCGATGTAAGCGTAAACCGCATCACCTATTTTGAACTTGTCGATCTTCACGCCAGTCTTCTCGACGACCCCGGCAATGTCATATCCCGGGATGAGTGGCAGCGCGGTGTTGAAAAACTTCGCGTACTTGCCCGAACGAATCAGTCCGTCGACGGGATTGACGCCGGCCGCGACCACGCGCACGAGAATTTCGTTTTCTTTCGGCTCAGGCTTTGGCGCGTCTTCGTATTTCAAAACCTCCGGTCCGCCATATTCGTGAACAACGACTGCCTTCATTGTCGATCCTGGTAGTTGCGCAAAAAGCGGAACCACGATCAACGTTGTCAATACAACTCCAATTTTGATTTTCACGAGTTCCTTGTCTCCTTATTCGTCATTTCGTTTTCACTGAAGGCTGATCCGCGACCTTGAGCACGATTTTGCCGAGTGTGTGATGCGTCTCGATTTGTTGATGCGCTTTGCTCGCATCCACCAACGGGAAAGTCTGCGAGACAATCGGCGTCATTTTTCGTGCTTCGATTAATTTTGTCAATTCTTCGAGAACTTTCGCATCGGGATGTGCGCCCAATCGGGAGCCGCGGATGCCGTGCTTGGCGCACTCATTTTGATCGGGCTCATCGGTGATCGAAACGATGATACCTCCTTTCTTCACGATCCTGTAGGAACGACTCAGCGCGTCCGCACGGACGCAATTGAGGACAACGTCGACATCCTTCACGATGTCCTCGAATTTCGTCTTCGTGTAATCGATCGCTTGATCGACGCCGAGTTGCTTCAGCAAATCCTGATGTTCCGTTGACGCAGTCGCGATGACTTTTGCGCCGCGTGCCTTCGCGATCGGAATCGCGAAACTCCCTACGCCGCCGGAGCCGCCGTGAATTAGCACAGTCTGTCCTTTGTCGATCTTTGCGGTATCAATGAGCGCCTGCCACGCGGTTGTCGCGGCCAGTGGAACCGCCGCTGCTTCCACGAAATTAATGTTCGTGGGCTTGAGCGCGGTTTCGGATTCTTTCGCAATCGCAAACTCGGCGTAGCCGCCGCCGCGCATGACCGATAAATAAGAGTAAACCTTGTCGCCGGCTTTGAATTTTTTCGCGTTGGCGCCCGTTTTCTCCACGACACCGGCGATGTCATAACCGATGATCGCGGGTCGATTGTCCAAGCCGCGCTTGGCGAACATTCCCTGACGAACGTAACTGTCGACCGGATTTACCGCCGCGGCGATCACCCGAACAAGAATCTCATCGTCTTTCGGTTCCGGTCGAGGCGCGTCCTGATATTTCAAAACTTCGGGGCCGCCGTACTCATTCACGACGACGGCTTTCATCGTCGAATTGGCTGATTGGCCGAATGCGACGCCCAAAGGAGAGCAGGAGATTGCTACGGCAAGAGCGAGAGACAGTTGCTTTTTCATAACTGGGAGAATCTAGCGGACATCAAACTCAATTAAATCCTGTTCATTCTGTCGAGAATTCTTCAAGCTCCGCCGCCATGAGAACACGAATCCTTGCTATTGTTGCATTAACTTGCGGTCTGTCCGGCATTTGCCTGGCCCAAAGCTCGGCCACGCCTGCCACAACAACCGCCAAAGCTACTGCCGGAAGCAGCGCTCCCTACAACGAAGGCCCCGTTTGGACTCTGACCATGATCAAGACCAAAACGGGATTGGCTGACGAGTACATCAAACAAATCACCGGCACGGTGAAACCAGTCTACGACGAGGAGAAAAAAGCGAACATCATCCTCGATTACAAAATCCTGAACGGTGAAGCGGCCGATCCGCACGACTTCAACATTTTGATCCTGGTTGAATACCCGAACTGGGCGGCGTTCGACAATCTGCGCGCGAAAATGGATCCAGTGGTCGCGAAAGTGATGGGTTCGGAAGAGCAGCGAAAGGAGTTGGCCATCAAACGTCTTGATGTCCGGGAGATTCTCGGCACCAAAACAATGCGCGAGATCACGCTAAAGTAGAAAGTCCTTCTGTAGAGGCACGCGTGCCGCGTGCGATCTGATGGGCTCGCAGCCGATACGGCTGCCACCACAGTTTTTTGCTCGCGCGCCGGACGCGCTCGGCGCAAGTTGCGCGCGATGAAAGAGAAATTCTTCTTTATCGCAGCGCTTACGCTCGTGCGGGTATGTCCTGGGCAGACACCCAGTTCGACGCCGGTCCAAAGCAGCTGGCAACTTGGGCCGCCTTTCGAAATCGAATCTTCTCGATCATCACCGAGTCCCTCAGTTTCAAGGTCACCGGCGCTGGCTTCAACGGCCGCACCACCTGTTGTTCAAATAACACCGCCTCTGTCGACTAAGCCTCCAGCAACGGCGCCGGAATCGACCCCCGCAGAAATCACCCGCGGGCTCAACAGCAGCAGCCAGATGCCTTCCGTTGACGGACCGGTTTGGATCATGACCTTCGTCAAAACAAAACCAGGATTGAGCGATGAATATCTCAAATCGATCACCGCCTCGCTCAAACCAATTTACGAGGAAGAAAAGAAGGAGAAGATTCTCCTCGATTATAAAATTCTCAGCGGCGATGCCGCCGGCGAGCGCGACTTCAATGTTATCATCATGGTCGAATATCCCAACAGGGCCGCACTCGATGGATTGCGCGAAAAGGCCGAACCGATAATCGACAAGATCATCGGCCCCGCCGACAAGCGTCGCGATATGGCCGCGAAGCGCCTCGACATTCGCGAAATCCTCGCCACCAAAACGATGCGCGAGATTACTTTGAAGTAGCTGACGTCTGACCTCTGATTTACATCCAGGGCAATGCGTCCAGATCGACGTTGCCACCGCTGAGAATAATGCCGACGCGTTTGCCGCCGATCTCGATCTTAGGTTCGACAAGTGCGGCGAAGGGAACAGCCGCTGACGGTTCGATGATGATCTTCATCGTTTCCCAAATCGTGCGCATCCCCGAAACAATCGCCTCTTCGCTCACGGTTATGATGTCGTCGACGTAACGTTGGATAATCGGAAAATTCCGCTCGCCTACGTTTGTTCGTAATCCGTCCGCGATCGTGTATTTCTTTTCCGCCACAATTCTTTTTCCGGCACGAAATGATTGCGCTGCGTCGTTGGCATTAGCCGGTTCCGCCGCGACCACTTCAATTTTTGGTCTCATTGACTTCGCCGCAACCGCGGTTCCGGCGAGCAAGCCGCCGCCGCCGATTGGACACATCACAAGATCGACATCTACTTCCTCGAGTAACTCGATTGCGGCCGTTCCCTGCCCCGCCATCACATCTTCGTTCTCGAAAGAGTGAATCAGTGTCGCGCCGGTCTTCGCGATCACGTCCGCGCAGGCAGCTTCGCGCGCCGTTTGCGTCGGCTCGCAGAAGACAATCTGCGCGCCGTAACTTTCAACCGCACGCACTTTCACTTTTGTCGAGTTCTTCGGCATCACGATGTGCGCTGGGATCCCTCTCAGTTTTGCCGCGCGCGCCAGAGCCGTTCCATGATTACCGGACGAATGCGTCGCCACACCGCGCTTGGCGGTCGCGTCGTCGAGCGCGAAAACTGCGTTTGTTGCGCCGCGCGCTTTAAATGCCCCGATCTTCTGAAAATTTTCGCACTTAAAAAACAGCGATGCGCCAGTCGCTTCATCCAATCGCGAACTCGTCAGTACCGCCGTCCGATGAATATGCGGCCGAATCCGTTCGTGCGCCGCGCGAATGCTGTCGAGACCGAGTGACATGTTTGGCGAACCTACAATTCGAGTAGCGGAAAGTGAGTTCCGAAAAATCGAGACACTAAGGTCGCTCCCACATTCGAAGAGCCTACTTCTTGGGCGGTTCGCCCTTGTTCATGAACGGCGTGAACAGATCGATCGGCACTGGAAGAAACGTGGTCGTGTTGTGCTCGCTGGAAATCTCGCGCATGGTTTGGAGGAAGCGCAGTTGCAGCGCAATCGGCTCCTTGCTCATCATCGCGGCGGCCTGCACCATCTTTTCCGCGGCTTGAAACTCGCCCTCGGCGTTGACGACTTTGGCGCGACGCTCGCGCTCGGCTTCGGCTTGCTTGGCCATTGCGCGCTTCATGGTGTCGGGCAGCGCCACGTCCTTCACCTCGACCGCCGTGACTTTGACGCCCCAAGGTTCGGTTTGCCGGTCAATGATCTCCTGCAACTTCAGGTTGATCGACTCGCGTTGCGAAAGCAGATCGTCGAGCGGGGCCTGGCCGAGTACGCTTCGCAGCGTCGTCTGCGACATCAGCGAAGTGGCTTTGAGAAAGTTCTCCACTTTCACGACCGCGGCCTGCGGATCGACCACGCGGAAATAAACAACCGCATCCACCGTTACCGGCACGTTGTCGCGCGTCATCACTTCCTGCTTCTCGACGCTGATGGTCACGACGCGCAAATCCATTCGCACCATCCGGTCGACGATAGGGATGAGGAAAATCAGGCCAGGCCCTTTCGCGCCGAGTAATTTTCCGAGCCGGAAAATCACGCCCCGCTCGTATTCGCGCAGGATGCGGATCGCCTGCGGCAAAAAGATCACCGCTAAGATGATGATTGGTGCGGCCCAACCAGCTAACCTCACTAGTCCTTCGAGCAATGGCATGGCTTTATTCTCCTTTGATTTTTACTTTTAAAGTTAATCCTTGCACCGCTGCGATCTCGACTGCTTCGTCTTTTTCGA
>Ga0070698_100006163_pt1 | contig 13058 bp, 5 predicted proteins | sample KBSK1502metaG_FD_65477 | JGI IMG/M metagenome (GOLD analysis project Ga0070698, IMG submission 65477) | Corn, switchgrass and miscanthus rhizosphere microbial communities from Kellogg Biological Station, Michigan, USA - KBS K1-50-2 metaG | ecosystem: Host-associated > Plants > Roots >... | reverse complement strand
CATACATCGTCCCGCGGGTATCGAGCGGGGCGCCGTTCTCGCGGTAACGCCACTTGCCGGTCACGTCGTAGTTGTCGAGCGCGAGACCAATCGGATCCATGTATTGGTGGCACGTCTTGCAGATGGCGTTCGTGCGGTGCAGCTCCATCCGCTCGCGCGTGGTAAGCATTCGACCGTCCTTCGAATTGGTCGTCTCCTCGAGATCGGGCACGCCCGGCGGCGGTGGCGGCGGCGGCATTCCGATGAGCACCTCCATCACCCACTTGCCGCGCAACACTGGTGACGTGCGATTCGCGAGCGATGTTTGGACGAGAATACTGCCGTGGCCCAGCAACCCGCGCCGCACGGTATCGGCGTAGGTCACGCGCCGGAACTCCGATCCGGCAACGTTCGGAATGCCGTAGTGCCGCGCGAGTCGCTCGTTGACGAACGTGTAGTCCGCGGTCAGGAGATCGAACAGGCTGGCGTTCCGGCGAACCAGGTCGGCGAAGAGCAGCTCGGTCTCACGGCGCATCGCGTCGGCGAGCTGCTGGTCGAAATCAGGAAACCAGAACGGGTCCGGATGGTTGAGGTCGAGATCCTGGAGCCGCAGCCATTGGGCGGCAAAGCGCGTGGCAAGCGCCTCGGCGCGAGGATCCGCCAGCATCCGTCGGACCTGCGCGTTCAACGTCGCCGGATCGGAGAGTTTCCTCGCGGTGGCCGCCGCCAGCAGCGGCCCATCCGGAATGGTCCCCCAGAGGAAGAATGAGAGGCGTGAGGCGAGTTCGACGTCGCTGATATTGTAGTTGTGGCCAGGCGCGACGTTAGGCGGAACACGCTCGAAACGGAATACGAAATGCGGGCTCGCGAGTATCACCTGCAGCGCACTCCGGATGCCCTGCTCGAACCCAACGGCTCCGTCCACCATCGCCGCCCCCGTCCGGTAAAAGCCCATCAGGCCATCCCGGTCGTGCTGCGTCAGCGGACGACGGTAGGCGCGCGTGGCGAGACGGGTGATGATCTGCTCGGCGCACGTTTCCGCGGTTGCGGGATTCGCGGGACGGCATGAGAACACGATCCGCCGGCTTGGCGATTCGGAAACGCCGGTGGTCCGGAGCGGCCCGACGACGGTAAGGTCCATGACGTGCGGTGGAGTCGTGGTGCCGGCGCTGTTGCTGCCACTCGCCGCGCGCGACCAGTCATGCGGCCGGATCAGGTCTTCATAGGGTCCCTCGGTCCGACGCACAAAAGCGACTGAGACGCGCTGCTGTCCTGCTTTGACGAGAATCGGTTCCGTCCGCACATAATCGGCGCCCTGCGGCGCATCCGCGGAAGCAAGCGATCGTTCGATACCCCGTTCGTAGTGGAGCAACGCCACGCGCTGACCATCGATCGAGATGTCGACATCCTCGAGTCTGGTCCCTACGCCACCACCAATCTCCACCCGGAACGTGTACATCCCATCGGCTGGGAATGGGTGCGCGGCGACGATGCCACCTCGGGTCCCATAGGGCGTGCCCTCGACGTGATCCCAGGGGTTCTGAGACTCGAAGACCGAGACGGGATAGCTCGTCGAAAGTGCCGGGGCGCCAGGATCGCCCAACGCGATCCGGCTCACGGCGGCCGCTGCGTTGAGGTAGGCCTCGAGCAGCGTAGGCGACAACGCCTGCACGTCGGCGATGTTATCGAAGTTCGCGCTCTTCGTATCGAGCGGCAGATAGTTGCCGGCGTCGATCTCGACGGAGAGCAAGTCGCGCACCGCGCGCTCGTATTCGGCGCGGTTGAGACGCTGGAACGTGCGCGAGCCCGGGTTGGGTCGCGCGCCCTTGTCGATGATGGTCTCGAGCGCTTCGGCGAGAGCGAGCAGGGTATCGCCCTGTGGACGTTTCGAGCCCGGCGGCGGCATCATTTGCGCCCGCAGCTTGCGAATCATCTTCTCCGAGACATCGAGTCGGGCTGGCGCCGAGTCGACGTTGTAGCCCGTGAGATCGAGATTCCCGCGGAGCTGACGCGGATTATGACAGCCGGTGCAGAAGTTCTTGACCACATCAGAGAGCGCGGCGTTCGCGATGGCTGGCGCACTTCTGGTTTTCGGATGACTGGTGGGCGCCGTGAGCGAAGAATTCGGTTTCGCGAGCAGCGGCGCGGTCGCGGCCGGCGGAAGGTGTGCGGGTGTGTCGGGCCGGGGGGCGGAAAATCCAATCGCCGTGACCGCAACAGTCCCGAAGACTCCGGCAGCGATGGCGATTCCGGTTCGATGCAGTGGCATCAATGGCCTCGTCGGTTGACGCGACGCGAACGGCGCCGCCACTCTAATGTATGAAGCATACGCCTTTGCGCTATAACCCGTTGGGTCGGATGACCTTGGCTGCCCTTCGGCATCAGGGGCTGGGGTCTGATACTTTGGCTGCCTTATGGCGCCGGAGGCGTGGTTCGGCGACCAGGCCACTTCTGGTCACCGGTCTGGCGCTCGCGGTCATCGCAGCCGTCAGGCAGGACGTGCGATCTGGCAATCCGATCCTGCCCGGCTGGTACGCCGATCCCGAGGCCCATGTCTTCGAGGGTCGGTACTGGATCTATCCCACCTACTCGGCTCGGTACAACGAGCAGGTGTTCATGGACGCGTTCTCATCCACGGACCTGGTCACATGGACGAAACATCCGCGCATCATTGACACGTCGAGCGTGAAGTGGGCGCGGCGCGCGATGTGGGCGCCGTCGATCGTCCACAAGGACGGTTGGTATTACCTGTTCTTCGGTGCGAATGACATCCAGAACAATCAGGAGCGTGGCGGCATCGGCGTCGCTCGTTCGCGCACACCGCAAGGACCCTTCGTCGACTACCTCGGCAAGCCGCTGATCGACGCGTTCCACAACGGTGCGCAGCCCATCGACCAGAACGTGTTCCGCGATCGCGACGGATCGTTCTACATCGTCTATGGCGGCTGGCGCCACTGCAACATCGCGAAACTCAACGACGACTTCACCGGCTTTGTGCCGTTTCCCGATGGCTCGACGTTCAAGGAAATTACGCCTAACGGGTATGTGGAAGGCGCCTACATGCTGGTCAAGGACGACCAGTACTACTTCATGTGGTCCGAGGGCGGCTGGACGGGCCCGAACTACGCCGTCGCTTATGCTGTCGGTACATCGCCATTCGGGCCGTTCGAACGCGTGGGCCAGATCCTCCGGCAGGATTCAACCGTGGCGACTGGGGCAGGGCATCACTCGGTGCTGCAAGCCAGGGATACGTGGTACATCGTCTATCATCGGCGCCCGTTGGGCGAGACTGACCGCGATCACCGCGTGGTCAGCATCGATGAACTGCGCTTCGACGAACGTGGCCGCATCCTGCCGGTGGTGATCACCAGGGCCGGTGTGGCGCGAAACCCGATCCACTAAGGCCTCGCGGACGAGTCCGGCGGGCAACAGCTTAGTAAGATGTCCGGCCAGGGAGTCACGATGTTCGCCTCTCGCACAGCGGGAACCTGGATCATCGCAATCTCGGCGATGGTCATCGCGATCGCCTGCGGTGATGTCACCAATCCGCCGAGCGGTGTGAGGGGTGAGGTTGTGGGCGGACCGTCATCCGCAATTCCGCCCGGCCCCTACACGCCGGGTCAGTCCTACTTCGGCCGCAACAACTACATCGAATACGTCGCGGGCAACGCGCCGGTGATCTACTCGGCGCCACACGGTGGCGCGCTTACGCCGACAGAGATTCCCGATCGCACCGCGGGCAGCTGCGGCGGATCGGCAACCACCACGACCGATCTCAACACGGTCGACCTGGTTCGCGCGATGCGAGCGCGCCACTTCGCGCGATTCGGGACGTATCCGCACATCATCATCAACCACCTCGCGCGCCGAAAGCTCGACGCCAATCGGACCGCCGAAGAAGCTGCCTGCGGCGACGCCGAGGCACTGATCGCGCTGGGTGAGTGGCATGACTTCATAGACGTTGCGAAGGCCACCGTTCTGCAGGTGAGTGGCCGCGGGTGGTACATGGACATGCATGGCCACGGGCACAGCATTCAGCGGCTCGAGTTGGGCTATCTCCTGACCGGTGCGCAGCTCGATCTCTCGAACGCGTCGCTCGACGCCAATGCGGCCTACGAGGACACCGCCAGCATGCGCACGATCTCGGAAACGGCGCCGCCTTCGTTCTCGGCATTGTTGCGAGGAGCCAGCAGCCTGGGAACGCTGTACGCGGGCAACGGCTTCCCCTCCGTGCCGAGTGCCACGGATGCCGGACCGGGTGGCGACTCGTACTTCAGCGGAGGCGACAACACGCGGCGGCACGCGTGTGGCGCGGAGGCAGACGCCTACGGTGGTACCACTGCCGGCAACATCTGCGGTGTGCAGATCGAGGCCAACTACACCGGGGTGCGTGACAACGCCACCAATCGCGACCGCTTCGGTGACGCGACGGCGGTAGTGCTGGAGCAGTATCTCGCCACGCACTGGGGGCTGAACCTGGGGAGTGGGCCACCACCACCGGCCATCTTCATCATCTTGCGCGGCTACAAGGTGAAGGGGAGCGCACGAGTGGACCTCACCTGGAGCGGCGCGACGACTTCCACGGTCGACATCCAGCGGAACGGCGTGCTGGTGACGACGACACCTAACGACGGCGCCCACACGGACATCCTGGGGAAGGTGAACGGGACGTTCAGCTACCGCGTCTGCAACGCGGGCACGACCACGTGCTCGGCCGCGGCCAACGTGACGTTTTAGTGCCCGCCGACCGGCTTTCCGCCGCCTTGTCCGACCGCTACCGCATCGAGCGGGAGCTGGGCCAGGGTGGCATGGCCACGGTGTATCTGGCCGAGGACCTCAAGCACAAGCGGAAGGTCGCGCTCAAGGTCCTGAAGCCGGAGCTGGCCGCCGTGTTAGGCGCCGACCGCTTCGTGCAGGAAATCACGACAACCGCCAGCCTGCAGCACCCGCACATCCTGCCGCTGTTCGATTCGGGGACCGTGGACGGGTTCCTGTATTACGTCATGCCCTTCATTGAAGGGGAGACGTTGCGGGACAAGCTCAATCGCGAGACGCAACTCGGGGTCGATGAAGCCGTGCGGATCGCGCGCGAAATCGCCGATGCGCTGGACTATGCGCACGGCAAAGGGGTTATCCATCGGGATATCAAGCCGGAGAACATCCTGATCCAGAACGGGCGGCCGATGGTGGCCGACTTCGGGATCGCACTGGCGGTGAGCGCCGCCGCCGGCGGGCGGATGACGGAGACCGGGCTCTCGTTAGGGACGCCGCACTACATGTCGCCTGAGCAGGCGACGGCGGAGAAAGAGATCTCGGCCCGCTCCGACGTGTACTCGCTCGCCTCGGTGCTGTACGAGATGCTGGCGGGACAACCACCGCACTCTGGTGGCTCGGCGCAGCAGATCATCATGAAGATCATCGCCGAGCCCGTGGAGCAGGTGACGCGGTACCGCAAGTCAGTGCCACCTAACGTGGCGGCCGCGGTGGCGAAGGCCCTGGAGAAACTCCCCGCCGACCGGTTCGAGACCGCACGGGCATTCGCCGATGCCCTCGCCAACCCGGGGTTCACGACGCAGGGGCATTCGGGCGGTGTGACGGTGCAAACAACCGATTGGCGGCATCGGATCGCCGTGCCGGCCATCCTCGTGGCCGTGGCCGCGGTGCTCGCCGCCGCGTGGTTCGGCACTCGTACGCCTCCGGAACCGCCAGTCAGACGATTCGCCGTCGACTTCCAGAATCGCCCGCGCTCCGGCCTGTGGTCCACCATCGCCGTGTCGCCGGACGGACGGCGGATCGCCTATACCGGCACGCGTGACGGCATCGAGCGGCTTTACCTCCGTTCGCTCGACCAGCTTGTTGCCACTGAGGTCACAGGCTCCGACGGCGCGATCAATCCTTTCTTTTCCCCCGACGGCTTACACGTCGGCTTCATGGTCGCCGCGAATGCGATTCGCACGGCGTCGGTGACCGGAACGCCGGCCCTGACCGTTGTCGACACGCTCGTTGGCTTACCCGGTGTGACCTGGAGCCCGGATGGCTTCATCTATTACGACCACATCGGAATCGGGCCGCTGCTTCGTGTTCGCGCGCAGGGGGGCCGGCCGGAACCAGCGTCGGTACTCGACTCGGCCAGGGGAGAATTGCAGCACAGCTGGCCCGACGCGCTGCCTAACGGGCGCGGCATCCTCATGGTCGTGAATCACAGCGGACCGGGCCGCCAGGGGACCGATACCGATGAAATAGCGGTGCTGGATACGAGGTCGAAGCAACACAAAGTGCTGATCGGCGGGATCTTCGCCAGGTACGCCGGCTCAGGCCATCTTGTCTACGTCACATCTGTCGGTGCATTGATGGCGGTCGCGTTCGACGCGAACCGAATGGAAATCAACGGCGAGCCGGTGGTGCTGGCCGAAGGAGTTGCGCACGGAGCCAGCAGTGGCGCCGTGGATCTGGCCATTTCGAACGACGGGACGCTCTGGTATGCAACTGGACTCTCCAACACCCGGCGTCGCGTGCTGGACTGGATCACGAGAGATGGCCGTGTCTCGGCGGTGGACCCCGGATTGTCGGAAAACATCCTCGACGTCTCGATCTCGCCGGACGGAAAGCGCGCGGCGCTGACGCTGGAGACCAACGGTGAGGATATCTGGCTGAAGGAACTGGTGCCGGGTGGCGCCATGGACAAGCTCACGTTCGACGGTGCCAACCGTGCTCCGTTCTGGAGCAGCGACGGCCAGTTCGTGGACTTCTTATCCTTCCGCGCGACCGCGGCCGACCTCCGTCGAGTGCCATCGAACGGCAGCGGCGTTCCGGCACCTCTCTTCCGAAGCCGGCGAGCGATTTTCGGCGGCACCTGGTCACCGCGCGACGAATGGCTCGTATTCGAGACCTTCAACCAGGATGTCTATGGCACGCGGCCGGGAGCGGATTCGGCAGTGACGGCGCTCGCCGCTCATCCCAGCATCGGAGAGAGTAGTCCAGACGTTTCGCCAGATGGAAAGTGGCTGTTGTACGATTCACGCCGCACGGGCCGGCGCGAAGTCTATGTCGTTCCATTTCCCAACACCTCAGCGTCCCTCAAGCAGGTGTCCACCGACGAAGGAAGGGGCCCTCGCTGGTCGCGTGATGGCAAGGAGATCTTCTATCGCAATGCGAACGACGAGATGGTGGCGGTTGCCGTTCAGTCGACCGCGCCGCTGACACTTGGGGCACGGCGCGTGCTCTTCAGGCTTCCTGGTCTGGTCGATTGGGATGTTGCGCCTGATGGACGATTCATTGCCGTGCTGGAAAGCGGCGGCAGCGCGACGGCTACGTCTCAGATGAATGTCGTCGAGGGGCTGTTCCAGGAACTGCGGGCCAGGGCGCCGCGATAATGGAACGTCTGGCCCGTGCCCTGAGCGATCGGTATCGGATCGAGCGCGAGCTCGGGCAGGGCGGGATGGCGACCGTGTATCTCGCCGAGGACCTGAAGCACAAGCGGAAGGTCGCGCTCAAGGTCTTGAAGCCCGAACTCGCCGCCGTGTTAGGCGCGGAGCGGTTTGTCCAGGAGATCACGACCACCGCCAGCCTGCAGCATCCACACATCCTTCCCCTTTTCGACTCCGGCACGGCCGACGGGTTCCTGTTCTACGTCATGCCCTTCATCGAAGGGGAGACGCTGCGGGACAAGCTCAATCGGGAAACGCAGCTGGGGGTCGAGGAGGCAGTGCGGATCGCACGCGAGGTGGCGGATGCGTTGGACTACGCGCACCGGCGCGGAGTGATCCACCGCGACATCAAGCCCGAGAACATTCTTTTGCACGACGGTCGTCCGATGGTGGCCGACTTCGGGATCGCTCTCGCGGTGAGTGCTGCGGCCGGCGGGCGGATGACGGAGACGGGCCTGTCGTTAGGGACACCGCACTACATGTCACCCGAGCAGGCCACGGCGGACAAGGAGATCTCGGCGCGCTCCGACATCTACTCACTGGCCAGCGTTCTCTACGAGGCGCTGGCAGGGCAGCCACCACACCTCGGCGGCTCGGCGCAGCAGATCATCATGAAGATCATCGCTGAGCAAGCGCCGCCAGTGACGACGCTCCGGAAGTCGGTGCCACCTAACGTCGCGGACGCTCTCTCAAAGGCGCTCGAAAAACTTCCCGCCGATCGGTTCAACACGGCGGCCGAATTCGCAGCGGCACTCGGCGACCGCCAATTCACGTCCGCGACGGCGGCGGCGAAGTCCGCACACGCGCGCGATTGGTTGAGCGATACTCGCTCGCGCATCGCCCTGGCCGGGATCGCAGCCCTCATCGTCATCGCCGTCATGGCTCGGGGATTCAAGTCCGGCGCAAGACCTCCCGACGCCGATCAGCCGCCGATGGTCGTGAGACTGGCGCTTCCGCCCGGCGACACCCTGGTCGGGAACCGCACCAACGCTGACCGGCCTTCGCGAACCGCTATCGCGATTTCACCGGACGGTCGCACACTGGCATATGTCAGCCGACGAGCTGGCACGCGGGAATTGTTCATTCGACCGCTCAGCGGAGAAACGGCGACGCCGATTGCGGGCACAGACGGCGCCGAGTCGCCGTTCTTCTCACCTGACGGTCAACACCTCGGCTTCTGGAGCGGCGGCCGGCTGAAGCGGGTGCCCGTCAGCGGCGGGAGCGCGACCGAGATCGCAGTGGTCTCTCGCATCATCGGCGGCAGCTGGAGCGACGACCGAATCGCAGTTGGCACCGACATCGCCGGCATCATCGTCTTTTCGGCCACGGGCGCCACACCGCCTGACACGGTTCTCGGGCCCGGTGCAAACTTGCCGCACTTCCTTCCGGGTGGCGAGGCACTGCTCTTTACACAGCGATCTCTGGGTCCCGGCTTTGCCGAGATGCGCATCGAGGCGTTCACCTTCGAGAGTGGCGCGCGAAAGATCCTGGTGCAGGACGGAGCTGACGGGCGCTATGTACCCACGGGCCATCTGGTGTTCGGAAGAGTGGGGACGCTGCTCGCGGTGCCATTCGAAACTGCCAGCCTCTCAGTCGCGGGGTCGCCAGTCGTGGTGCTAAGCGATATCATGCAGTCGCTCAACGGTGGGGCCGCGACCGACGTTACCGCCGCACTGCAAGTAGCGATATCACCGCTCGGACAGCTGGTGTACCTGGCGGGCGGCGTGACCCCCGATCGGCCCCGCCCGCTCGCGTGGCTCGACCGACAAGGTCGTGCCACTCCGATCCCTGCGGCGGGCGATCGACCATTCTTTGCGATGCGCCTTTCGGCCGATGATCGTCAGGCAGTCGCCACGACAATGGGCAAGGTGGCCGGGGTTCATATCATCGATTTCGATCGTGGAAGCGTGCAGACGCTCGAAGTCCGTGATTTTCAGCTGTGGCCACTCTGGTCGCTTGACGGGAAGCGAGTCGTGCATCACGCTACGTTGCGAGACTCGGTCTCACTCATGTGGTCTCCCGCCGACGGCAGCCGCCCGCCAACCGCGATTGCGGCTGACAAGGTCATCGACGGTGATGCGGCAGCATTCTGGTCGCTGGACAGCACGAAGCTGTACATCCTTCCGCCATTCGGCGGCGACGGCTGTCTGCACGAGCTCAACCTGTCCGACGGGAGCAGAAAGGTTGTTCAGGAGCTTCCACGCGGCTGTCATGATCCATCGCTTTCCCCGAACGGAAAATGGATCGCGTACTCCGCGCAGCAGGGCCCAGGGAGGCGTGAAGTATTCGTGCAACCCTGGCCCGCGCTCGACCGGAAGTGGAACGTTTCTGAACCCGGTGGCAGAAACCCGGTTTGGACGCGCAACGGTCAGGAGCTCATTTATACAGTGGCCATGGCGACCGAAGTCGTGGGCGACGTTCCGCAGCGCGTGATGTCGGTGCACGTCGGCGCCGGCCCGGACTTCTTTGGCCCTCCGCGCGAGCTCTTCACCGCCGTGTTCGAGCACAGCACTCCACTTCGCGCGTTTGATGTGACGAGGGACGGCTCGCGGTTCCTGGTCGCCATCGGCCGTGGCGTGAGCGCTCCCGCGGGCGAACCGCGCATGATCGTCAACTGGTTCACGGAACTGAAGCGGCTCTCCGTGCGGTCGAGCGCGCGATGAGCGGTAACACCGAACGGCTGGAGCGGCGACAGCGCGCAATTGCGGGCGTAGGTTCTCCATCGTTCATGACCGCGAGACGCATGATTCCCATCCCAATCTCCACATGGCGCGGATTCGTCGCGGCGGCGTTGGCAGTGCTCGCCACACCGGTGGCGCCGCTCCGCGCACAGGACGCGGACCTCATCATCCGCAACGCCCGCATCTGGACGGGCGATTCGGCCCAACCGCGTGCGGAGGCACTCGCTGTTCGTGGTGAGCGGCTCATCGCCGTGGGAACGAATGCACAAGCTGACGCGCACCGGGGACCGCGCACACGCGTGATAGACGCTGGCGGGCGCTTCATGACTCCGGGCTTCATCGACGACCACACGCACTTCGCACAGGCGGGCGCGTTGCTCATCGGCGCGAACCTGCTCGACGTCCACACCGCGGAGCCGTTTGCTCAGCGCGTGAAGGCCGCCGTGCAACGCATGAGTCCCGGTGCCTGGCTCACCGGCGGTGACTGGGGGGCGTACGAGGACAATCCCGCCAACAGCACGGGTGCGGCGGCCACCCGACCGACGACGCGATTTTCCCCCGATCGGTCAATCATCGACTCGGTGACGCCTAACACGCCGGCGTTACTCAATCGGTGGGACCGGAGCGCGTATCTCGCAAACGGCGCCGCGCTCAAAGCCGCAGGTCTCACCTGCGGCGTTTCAACAGACGGGCTCGAATGCGTGAACGGCAATGCCACGGGCCGTGTGAGCGCGGCAGCTCTGGCTCGGGCACGCGCTGCCATCGCGACCAAGACCTTCGACCAACGGCTCCGCGAAGCGCGCGCGGCGCTGCAGCATCTGAGCGAGCTTGGTGTCACTACGATCCACGATATCACACCACCAACGCAGCTTCCCGTCTACACGGAGCTCAAGCGACGCGGTGAGCTCACCGTAAGGATCTTCGCACGTCCGACGCTCGACAAATGGAACGAGCTGACGTACGCGGGCATCTCACCGGGCTTTGGCGACGATTGGATTCGCCTCCGCGCCCTCAAGGGGTTCGTGGACGGAATTCAAGGGAATTCCACCGCGCGTTTCTACGAACCACAGCTCCACTCGGGGAAAGTTGGGGATTGGCGCGACAGTACGAACACCGCAGCGACTGACGGTCCCGGCTCGGGGATGAATCCACCCGGCAACATGGAGCGCCTCCTGTTCGGCCTGGATTCCGCCGGGTGGTGGGCGAACGTGCACGCGATCGGCGACTTTGCGATCGACAGCGTGCTCTCGATCATGGAGAAGGTGATGCGCGTGAATGGGCCGAAGGAGCGGCGGTGGCGCATCATCCACTCGCAGGTCATCCACAACGCCGATGTCGCACAGCGCTACAAGCGGTTAGGCATCATTGCCGAAGTGCAGCCCTACCATGCGATCGACGACATGCGGTGGATGGAAGAGCGTATCGGTACGCGCTCCCGGTGGGCGTATGCGTTCAAGACATTCCACGACGCGGGCGTGCCACTCTTGTTTGGCTCCGACTGGCCCGGGACGAACGCGAGCTGGTATACCGCGAACCCGATGACCATCCTCTACGCGGCGACCACCCGTCAAACGCTTGATGGGAAACCCGAAGGTGGTTGGTTTCCGATGGAGCGGCTCGACCTGGAGACCAGCCTGCGTTCCTACACAGTGAACAACGCCTGGGCCGAAGGCGAAGAGGCGAACAAGGGTTCGCTGGTCACAGGGAAGCTCGCCGACTTCGTCATCATCGACCGCGATCTCTTCGCCATTCCGGCGACACAGCTGAAGGATGCCAAGGTGTTGCTGACGGTGACTGGCGGGAGAATCATGCACGCAGCGGCTCCATTCCAGCGTTAGGTGGGCGCTCGTCAGGCAGATGAGCGCCAAGCAGTAGTGCAAAACCCAGCGCCCAGTCAGCGCACGGCACGAATGCGGTCGCCGGAACTGAAGCGGCTCTCCGTGCGGTCGAGCGCGCGATGAGCTTCTCGGCGCCCTACCGGGGAACGAGCACCAGCGTATGTGCGGCGTTGCGATCGACCGCAGCCTTACTGTACGACAGCGGGAAGTATTCGCCCCGGCCGAATGACTCAGCCAGGTTCGCGTAAAACGGGCTTCCTGGCTGACCCGATTGACCTGGCACGTTCGTCGCCAGCGAGGCGTCGAGGTTCGAAAAGTCGATCACCTGCCGGTACGTCGCCCCAGTGGCCGCCACGGTCGGTGGACCGCCAGGACGCTCAACCGCCGGAATGTCATAGGCCCGCACCAGCGAATGTGGCAGCTCGCTGCGATGCACGCGTCCCCACCGCCAGCCTGAACGATCGATGCCTAGCGAGTCGCGAAGCGCCCGGCCGCCCTCGAGCAGCGCACGTTCGAGCAGCGCCTTCCGCGCCTCAGCGCTGATGCCCTCGCGCCGTGCTTCCGCCGTGATGGCGCGCGACACATAACGATAGGCGGCGGCTCCATCGCTCTCACGCGACTGCACGCCGTCCCAGCTCGAGAGAAGCTGCCTGACGAGTTCGGCGTCGGGAGAACCGGCCGTCCAGCCACGAAACAGCGGGAGATCCCGAAGCGCCGAACGGTTCAATGCGTCGTGCTGGAGCGCCGTCATGTCGGCCAGCGTAAACGCGGACTTCGCGCCAAGCACCTCGACGAGGCGATCATAGCGACCACGCGCAGGCCCGTTCTTGAAAAAAAGCGGGGGATCGTACCGGGGTGGGTGGATGTCATGGTTGGCGGTGGCGATGAAGCCGCGCTCGGGATTGAGCTCACGCGGAAGATCGTTGCGCAAGCCATCCCATTCGTATTCGCCCGTGCCGGGCACTGGCAGGCGGCCATGCCAGTTGGGCCGGCGCGGTGACGCGGCCGACGCCTGCCACGCGATGTTCCCGCTCGCGTCCCCGCAGATCATGTTCTCCGTCGGCGCCAGATAGTACTTCTGAGCGTCGAGGAACTGCTGACAGGTCTCCAGCGCGTGATAGCGAAGCGCGCCG
>Ga0070698_100006162_pt1 | contig 13059 bp, 9 predicted proteins | sample KBSK1502metaG_FD_65477 | JGI IMG/M metagenome (GOLD analysis project Ga0070698, IMG submission 65477) | Corn, switchgrass and miscanthus rhizosphere microbial communities from Kellogg Biological Station, Michigan, USA - KBS K1-50-2 metaG | ecosystem: Host-associated > Plants > Roots >... | reverse complement strand
GACCGGTGCCCAGCTGCCGTCGGTGTTCCTGGCCTGGAAGATCTTGCGGGCGGCATTCCACGTTTTGAGGTACGCCTCGCCCCACGGGTGGTAGGTGTCGTACGTGGCCCGGTCACCGAGCACGTATCCGAGATGCGCCAATCCCTCCAGTTGCGTGGAGAATTCCAGGCCGCGAGACAGGTAGTGGGCGGTGCCGATGTTCGCGGGAACGTACCCGTACTCGTAGAAGCCCTCCCTGACCAGGTACATGTTCGTCGCGTTCATGCCCATGGTCTTGAGGATCGCGGTCTCCGCGGCGTGGTAGTCGACACCGGTCACGCCCTCCAGCTTGGCGGCGAGGAAGAAGTAGCTGAAGAATCCCCACTGCTGGCCGAACCACGCGTCCGGCCGGTACGGGTCCCAGTTGCCCATGAGAAAACCGTCATGGTTGTACTGCGACAAATACGTGTTCAGCACGTCCGTCATGACGGCCGGATCGAGCAAGGTCAAGAACGCGTAGACGTTGCGTCCCTGATCGAATGAGCACCGGAAGTAGCCGCCGCCCACCCGCTCCCACCAGACGGACGAGCCGATGGTGAGCAGTCTCGTGCTCGGCGACACCGGCGTGTACCCGGACCCGTTGTCGGTGACGTCGATGATGTTCGCGTACAGGGTGTAGAGGCCGGTGTAGATCTCCTTGGCCGTGAGGATGCTGGCGCTCTGCACCTCGATATGGCCAAGCTTCGCGTTCCAGGCATTCTTGAGGTTCTGTACCGCCCCGGCGAAGTCGAAGGTGGGGAACTCGCTGCTGAAGTTCCGCCGCGCCCTGTCCATGCTCGTCATCGAGAGGGCCACCGCGACGGTGACCGGCGTCCCGGCCGCGAACGTCAGGTATCCGCCGACATGGTCGCCGGTGATGCCGGTAGCGCGGTTCGTCGTGCCGCTGCTCGTGAACGTGCCGTGACCGCTGGCCGGGCTGCTGAACCTGACGTAGAAGAAGCACCTCTGGCTCCCGCCGTTGCTCAGGGTCACCTCGGCCGTCTGGGGGTCGACGTACACGAAACTGCTGCTCGACCACCTAACGTTCGGGTTCTCCACCTCCTGCATGAGCAGGTCCACTGCTTCGTAAGAGGTGACGTTGCTGAAATGGTACCGGTATACGGAAACGTCGGGGGTGACCGTCAGGGCTACGGCCGAGCCCCTGGCGGCGACGCCGGTGCCGTAGGTGATGTCGGTCTGCGAGGGGCTCGCGCTGACCGACGCCCGCCAGTTCGCGGTGCCCTTGTCGACCACCTGGTCGACGGTGGGGTACAGCACCAGTCCCCTGGTGACGCTGTCGGCTATCTCACCCTCGGCCGTCGACCACAGGCCTATGCGGCCCAGCGGGTAGCGCATGAAGACCTGACCGGGGATCTGGTGGTTGTCGACGAACCGCGTGTAGTCGGTGGTGGAGTGGAAGTTGTGTATGGTCGCGTCTACCGGATGACTGCAGCCCGTCAGCAGACCGCCGGCCATGACCAGCAGCGCCCCCAGCGCGATCGCCTCGGCACCCCGAGGGCGTGCGGCCGGCCGCCGGATCACTCCGACTCCCGCTAAGCGAGTCGCTCCTGGGGCACGGGATCCGCGTACGCGTCGGGCTGGTCCTGCGCCTTGTACCACGCGGCGGCCAGACGTATGCCGTCGCGGATCGCGACTTGCGGCGTGTAACCGAGTTCGTGCCGGGCCTTGTCGATCGCGTGCCGGTTGTCTGTGCCGAAGAGCTTGACGCCCAGCCGGGTAACGATGGGCTGCCGTTGCGAGCTGGCAAGCGAGGCGAGGCGCTCAGCGGCGCCGCCGCCGGCGTAGAGGGCACGGTACGGCATGTGAACCGTCGGAGGGCTGACGCCGATGTCGCTGGCTATCGCCTCGAGGACTTGCTGCTGGGTCAGCGGATGGTCGTTGCTAATGTTGTAGGCCTGGCCAATCGCGTGATCGCAGTCGAGCGCGAGCAGGAGTCCCTGGACGACGTCGGTGACGTAGACGAAGGGCAGGGCGTTGTCGCCGCGGCCGACGATGACGCCCTTGCCAGCCCGCAGCCGGTCCGCCATCCGGCCGAAGTGCAGGCGGTCACCCGGCCCGAAGAACGTGCCAGGGCGGATGATCACTGCTGGCAGGTGATCGTCGGCGATCATCTGCTGCACCACCAGGTCGCCCTCGGCCTTGGTCACGGCATAGGGCTCACGGAAGGGCCTGAGCAAGAAGTCCTCGCGGGCGGGCCGGCCGAGGTCCATGCCGTAGACCGTCCAGGAGCTGACGTGCACGATGCGGCTGACCCCCTCGGCGAGAGCCGTCACGCAGACGTTGCGAGTGCCGGTCACGTTGACGTCACGGTAATCCTGGAGTGGCCGCCACGCGCCCATCATGCCGGCCAGATGGAGCACGGCCGTCACCCCGCTCATCGGGGCGGCCAGCGTGTCCGGCCACCGGACATCACCCCGGTGGACCGCGACGCCGCGCTGGCGGAGCCACCTGGTGTCCTCCTCGGGCAGCGCGAGCACGCGTACGCTGTCGCCGCGGTCTTGCAGGGCCGCGACCAGATGGCGGCCGAGCAGGCCGTTGCCGCCGGTGATAAGGACGTCCATGTTGCTGATTCCTCCTCCCGCACCGGGGACCAGCCACGCTGCCGGTGCACGAGATCTGCCAAAGTGGGGAGTGCCTGTTCGAGCCAGGCGATGGCGTAGTGCCGGCCCGGTACGATCACCTCGCGGCGCGGGCGCCTGACGAGGTCGGCGATCGCCGTGGCCACGAGCGAGGGCTCGGGCAAACGCGCCGCAATGTGCTTCGTCATCTCGGTGCTGATGTTGCCGGGTGACACCAGGGATACTGAGACGCCAGTCCCGGCCAGCTGGCGGCGCAGCGCAAGCGAGAAGCCGCGGAGGCCGTATTTTGTCGCCGAATAGAGCGGTTCCATGGCCACGCGGCCCGAAAGCGAGCCGACCGAGATGATCGCTCCGTGACGCCGTTCCAGCATCCACGGCAGCACCGCCCTGGTCAGTAGCATCGCGCCGAGCAGGTTCACCTGGGCCAGGCCGGTGATCTGATCGGGGGAACTTGACGCCAGCGACCTCGACCAGAAGGCGCCGGCGTTGTTCACCAGCACGTCGACTCGGCCGAACGCGGCCATGGTGCGCTCAGCGAGCATCGTGACATCGGAGGCATCCGCCATGTCGGCGGGAATCGCGATGGCCTCACCACCGGCTTCCCGTATCGACCGTGCCTGCGCCTCCAGCAGGCCGGCCCGGCGGGCGGCTAGCACCATCGTCGCGCCACGCCGTCCCAGCTCCTGTGCGGTAGCCGCACCTATGCCGGAACTGGCCCCGGTCACGATCGCGACCTCGCCAGTCAGGCTAGGTGTCATTCGCTCTGCCGGATACAGCATCTATATCGCCACCTGCTCTGCCGCGTTGCCGGTCGCGAGCGCCTCGGTCACGCTGGAGCGAGCATGCTGCCGGTACCACTCGGCGGCGAGACGGATCCCGTCGCGCAGGTCGACCTGCGGGGAGTAGCCGAGTTCGCGGCGGGCTTTGCCGATCGCGTAACGGTTGTCGGTGCCGAAGAACGCTACGCCCAGACGGGTGATGGGCGGGCGGCTCCGCGACGACGGCACGACCGCGGCGAGGCGCTCAGCCAGATACCCGGCTGCGTACAGGGCGCGATACGGGACATGCCAGCGCGGCGGGCGGGCGCCGACGTCGTGGGCGATCGCCCGCAGCAGCTGCTTCTGGGTCAGCGGGTGGTCATTCGTGATGTTGTAGGCCTGGCCGACCGCGCGGTCGTGGTCCAGCGCGAGCAGCAAGCCGCGGACGATGTCGGTGACGTAGACGAACGGCATGGCGTTGTCACCCGAGCCGACGACGATTCCGCGTCCCGAGCGCAGCCGGTCTGCCATCTGGCCGAAGTGCAAGTGGTCGCCCGGCCCGAAGATCTGATCCGGGCGGATGATCACGGCAGGCAGCTGTTCCTCGGCGATCATGCGCTGCACCACCCGGTCGCCTTCGGCCTTGGTGATCGGGTATGGATCGGGGAACGGCGCGAGCGGGAACCCCTCATCGGCGGGGCGGCCCAGCGCGACGCCGTAGACGCTGGAGGAGCTGATGTGGACGAAGCGGCGAACGCCCGCGGCGAGCGCGGCCCGGCCGATGTTTTCCGTGCCGGTCACGTTCACCGCCCGGTAGTCCCCGATAGGGCGCCAGACATCCATCATGGCTGCCATATGCAGCACCGCGTCCGCGCCACGCACGGGTTCGGCCAGGGACCCGGGCATTCGGACATCGCCGTGGTAGACGGCGACGCCACGCTGCCGGAGCCAGCTGGCGTCCTCGCCGGGCAGCGCCAGGACGCGCACGCGGTCGCCTCGGTCCTGCAGCGCAGAGACAACGTGCCTGCCCACGAAGCCATTACCGCCGGTGATGAGGACCGTGCTCATGCTCTGCTCCCCGCTCGCCTCCGGGGCGCTTTTAGGCGCCTTCTTCCCTCGTCGCTCGTTCCTCGCTCTTCAGTCCAGGCGGCGCCGCGCCCCTCCGGCTCGCTCATGCGGGCACCTTGACCAGGCCCGGCGCCCGGTAGGCGTCGCGGTACCAGCCGACGCTGGTCCTGACCCCTTCGGCGAGCCCGGTCTGCGGCGAGAAGCCGAGCTCGTGCCTCGCCCGGCTGATGACGAAGCGATTCTCGCCACCCAGCAGCTGCAGCCCGTAGCGCATCACAGGCGGCGGTTTCCGCATCCGCCCCAGGTGTCCGAGGTTCTCCGAAAGGCCGCCCAGCATCATGGCCAGGCCGTACGGAATTCGCCGCGTGGGCGCCGGGGCGCCCAGGGCGGCGGCGATCGCGGTGATGAAGTCGCGCTGCGTCACCGGCTCGTCATTAACCAGCAAGTAGGTCCGGCCCTCCGCTTGCTCGGCCTCGCCGGCCAGCAAGAGGCCCTCGGCCACGTCATCGACATAGATCAGCGGGAGGTGGTTCTCCCCAGAACCGATGACGATCATCCGGCCCCGGTCTATCATCCGGGCGGTGCGCGCGAAGCTCGCGGTATCGCCCGGGCCGTAGATCCACCCTGGCCGCACGATAGCCACCGGGGCGCCTTCGTCCCGGATCATGCGCTGCAGCAATTTCTCGCCGGCCACCTTCGACCGGCTGTAAGGATTGGGCTCGATTCGCAGCGGCGAGTTCTCGTCCGCGTGTCCGCGCACATTGTTCCCGTGCACGGTGATGGAACTGACGTGGACGAGCCGCCGCACGCCGGCGGCCATGGCGGCTCGCACGAGGGTCTCGAGGCCGCGCACGTTCGTCTGCTGGTACTCAGCCGCCAGGCCCCAAGGCCCGGTGCGGGCCGCGCAGTTAATGACGCAATCCACGCCCGCCAGGGCCGGCGCGATCGCGGAGCGGTCGCAGACGTCGGCGGTGAAGACGTCAGTGCCGGCCGGTGCGAGCCAGCCCCCCGCTTCGTCGCGGGGGGGAATGAGCGCCCGTGGTCGCGCGCCGCGCGTGACGAGCAGCGCGGTGACGTGGCTGCCGAGGAAGCCCGCGGCTCCCGTTACGAGGATCGTCATCGTCTTTCCAATCTTCGTGATCTCGCGCCAGACGCAATGTGCCACGCAGGGTCAGGCTCATCGCACTGAGGCACGCCAGGCCGGTACAGGTCATGAGAATTCCCGTCCACGGGTGCGAGAACAGGAACATCGCGCCCACTCCGGTTTTGTTAACCCGGAACACGTCGGTGAAAATCAGCAGTCCGATGAGTTCGTTGCTGCCGACCTGCCCGGGTGGCGACGGCAGGATGAACGACAAGTTGAACAAGGTGTACCCGTAGAGCACGACCAGGAGGGAGACGTCTTGCCCCACGGCCCTGAACGCCAGCAGGCAGAAGAGCGCGTCGAGTCCCAGGGCGACAACGGTGTACATGCCGGCGATGAGCAGGATCCTCGGTCGGCGGATGAGCGCTACGAGGGTGTCGATGAACCCCATGATGAACGGCTCGATGCGATCCCGTACGCGGCCTCGCAGGAGCGCGTCGAGCGGCCGGATCAGCAGGGCCATCGCCAGGTCCCGCCGCCACGCGGCGAGGGCCACGACTCCGGCGCCGAGACCGAGGGCCGCCATGGCGCCCGCCAGTATCAGCCAGAGCGGGCGGCTCAGGTGCAAGCCCACGAACGGGACCAGGGCCAGAAGGCCCGCCGCGGGCACGAAATCCATGGCCTTGTCCATGCCGACCGCGGCCAGTGACTTATTGACGGGGATCCCGTCCGAGTGCCGCAGCAGCAAGCTCATCGCGATCTCGCCGCCGCGGACCGGCAGCAGCCAGTTGAGGAAGATGGCGATCTGGTAGATGGCAACGGCTCGGCGGATGCTCACCCGGCTGGGGGTCAGCAGGCACCGCCATCGCAGCGCGCGAACGACGTAGGCGGCGAGGAACGTGACGCTGCACAAGAGCGCGATGCCAGGGTTGATGCGTATCAGGCGCTGGTACACCGCGCCCACGCCCACCAGGCGCAGGAAGGTGAAGACCAGCACCCCCCCGACGGCCAGGCCGATGGTGACGCGCAGCGCCACGGTGCGGACCCGGGCGGTGCGGCCGCGTGGTGCCACGGTAGCTAGGTCCACGAGGCCGGTCCCTTCACGCCCGCGTGCGCGGCCTCGTGGCATCCGCCGCACAAACAGACCAGGTTCTGGGCCCGGTACGACGGCAGCAGCCTCGGCTGGCGCCAGACGTGCGCGGCGATGGGTGGCGTCGCCTCTCCGCACACCTGGCATGTGTAGCCATCCCGCGCCAGGGCCGCCGACCGCGCCCGATCCATTTGAGCCAGGTGGTGCGCATCCAGCGCGATATGCAAGCCCATGCCGAGGGCTACCGGCAGCAGTCGTCGCTGGCGGAGTCCGAGCATGAGGACGAGGAGCACGGCCACGGGAGCATGAAGCACGCGCGTCGCCGGATGCTGCGGAGGGTCCGCCTGATTGAAGAAATCAACCGCCGCCTTGGGACTAAGGCGCCGCTCCTGCAGGCAGAACCAGGCGTAGTGGTCGGCGTCGATGAGCACGCTACCAGCCCACAGACTCAGTGCGCCGCGGCCAAGGAACGGGGCGGCCAGTCCTGCGCCCGCGGTGGAGATCAGGACGTGATCCCGAACTCGCACTGCGCTACTCCCTTCTCCGGGCCGGCCTGGGATGCCGCTTCGGGCGGAAGGGATCCGCGCTGCCGGTACCACGCGACCGTCCGTGCGACTCCCGTTGACAGATCGGTCGGCGCAGCGAAATCAAGCAGGCGCAACGCTTTGGAGACGTCATAGACGCGGCTGTGCGTCAGGAAGTCGAGCCTGCTGCGCGTCAGCGGGGCGCGCTGCTTCAGGCCGGGCGGGAGCCGGTCGCCAATGCCGGCCACCGCCCTGGCCGCGAAAAGCGGTATATGTCCTGGCGGCAACCGGGTGCCTTCGGCCCGGGCGATCACGTCCGCCAATTCGCTTATCGCCACGGGCTCCTTTCCGGCGAGGTGGAAGCACTCGCCAATGGCCGCGCTTCGCCGCCCGCATCGGACCAGCGCTTCGGTCATGTCGTCGATGTAGATCGGGTGGAGCTTGGCTTCGCGGCGGCCGATAGGCAGGAAACGGCGGCGGAAGATGGCCTGGAAGAACGCAAGAAGGTGAGTGTCCCCCGGCCCGTAGACAAGCCCAGGCCTGGCGACGACAGCCGGGAAGCCTTGTCGCCATGTGCACCGGACCGCCGTCTCGGCGTCCGCCTTGGCTCGCTCGTAGATGTTTGTCGGCCGGAACGGCGCGTCTTCGCCGGCCCGCCGGTCGCCGGTCACCCCGAGGACCCCGGTGGTGCTGCAGTGAACAAAACGTTCGAGACCGGATGCCTTCTCGCAGCGGTCGAGTAGCAGTTGTGTGCCCAGCACGTGCGTCTGCCGGTAATCGATGGCGGGGATGCCCGGGACCAGCAGTGGCCCGGCGAGGTGGTAGACGACCTGCATGCCGTCCACCGCCCGGCCGACCGCAGCCTGGTCGGTTATATCGCCGATGACGATTTCCGCGCCCAGGTCCGCCAGCGGCTTGGCCCCGGTCCGCGATCGCGCGAGTACGCGTACCCGCGTGCCGTCGGAGAGCAGACGACGGGTCAGACTGGAACCCAGGAAGCCGGTCCCGCCCGTGACGAGCGCCGTCACGGGCGGCGTACCTGGAGCCTCGGAGCTTGCGGCGCCCTGCGTCATGCCGGTGACTCCTGGTGTCCCCCGCGGCGCCTTACCGAGGCAACATGAGAGCGGGCTACGTCTGCCGTGACCCTCCTGATCGTGGGCCCGTGCGTCAGCATGTTCGTATAGGCGGCATTGGCTAGCGGACAGTAGCACTCGCCGGCCTTGATGCTGCGCCGCAGCTCGTCAGCCTTCCCGGTGCGCCAGACGGACCCGAAGTCGTAGTCGTGCTCACGCAAATTTCCCATGGACTGCGCTCTGATGCAGCACGTCCACACGTCCCCGTTCGGCGCGATCTGGGCCGAGGCGACCCCGGCCATGCAGGGGATCACCTGGCGGCGCTCGCGGAGCGTCTGCTTCACGAGCTCGTAGTACTGGCGCCGGAAGGCCTGGGCGACCTCAGCGACCCCGGTGAGGTGCTGATCGCGCATGCTTTCGAGCAGCGTGTCGATGGCGACCGTGTACTTCTCTTCCGTGGGCGTGATGCCGAGGCCGACAGTATCGAGTTCGACGCGCTCCTCGGCGATTTCGGTGATGTAGGAGTCGGGCTTCAGTTCGCGCTGAACGTATTCACAGAGCTCGGCGAATAGACCAACGTTGAAGTTGGATATGACGGTGTGGATTCCGACCGTCAGGTTCTTGTAGTCTCTTTTCAGCTCCTTGAGAGCCGAGTATGTGGCCATCGCGTGGGTCCAGTTGTTCCGCACGCCACGGATATCGTCGTGCTGGCAGCCAACACCATCGAGGGAGAGGTTGATAATCACTTCCGACTTTGGCGCCATCTGCAGTACGCGCTCGATCCGGCCGGGGATGACCTTGTGCTGGATCCCGTTCGTCGGAATGTTGATGATGCCCGGCCGGCAGTGGCGATATGCACTAGCCACCATGTCCGGCAGGTCCTTACGCAAGGTAGGCTCGCCGCCACTGAACGTGAACCAGTAGGGTGCGCGGCCTAGTGACTCGAAGACCCGATCCCACTCAGTTAGGGTAAGATCGTCATTCGGAAGCAGCCACACGTTGCAGGTCTTGCACCGCGAATTACATCGGTAGCTGGTGCTTACCGTGATATTGACCGGCAATCTGAAGATATGACCGGTTGCATACGACGCCTTCAGCACGGGAATCTCGGGCAGAACTTTTGCCAGGCCCATCGCGGACGCACCTCCTATGTATTACGTAGCGGCCGATGGGGCGGGGTCGAGCTCGAGCTGCGGCACCGGCACCGATCCGGACAAGGGTGGTCCGGATTGCGGGAAGGCGATGATGCCGCACGCCAGAGTGACCGGGGTACTTACGCCGCGAGCATTGAGCGCGACTGGGGTGGCCTCGAACAGCTGCACGAGAGCCCGGGCGGCTCGCTCCGCGGCCCCGCGATCACCGGGCAGCAGAGCAACAGCGGTTCCGGCTTCCTGTGCGGAGACCGTGGCGGCGGGGCCGAGCGCCTGCTGGATGCGATCCGCCACGCGGCGGGCGAGCTGACGACTCGCGTGGGCGCCAATCTCAAGCTCCAGGCGGTGGAAGTTCACGATGTGAAACACCGCGACATTGTGCTGACGATGGGCATTAGCCGGGTCCTCGATAGCCTGTTTCGTCGTATCGCACATTTCCCACATATGGTGAGAGCGGCGACCGCGGGCGACGTCGTACAGGCCCAGCGCCCGAGCGGTAGCCTCGAGCCCCACGGTGCCGAGGCTCCACATTGCCGCCCGGGGCGATGAGAACGATTCCGATCCGAGCAAGGCGCGGCCCGCCCGCCAGGCACTCATAGTCGGCGCCGAGTACGCCTGCTGGTCACGAATGCGCAGATGCCCGGCATAGATCCGGCGTCGTTGACGCAGGAAGTCTTGCACGGTCGCGGGGCCACGGTTGTACACGACCGCGCGCGGCTCGTATACCAGCCGATACCCGAGCTGAGTGATGAGGGCCTGGATGGAAAGCTCGTCGACGGCGGTGTCGAGCGGAATACTGGGCACGACATTGCGGAAGGCGACCATCTCACCCAGTTTCGGTGAATGGCGGGCGATCCGGTCATGCAGGCTCCACTGCAGGCGTACCGCGTGTCCCAGGAAAGTCCCGTTGCCGTTGACAGGAATAGGGTGGCCTCCCACCATCCCCACGGCCGGGTCGTCAAAATGCCGCAAAAGAGCATCGAATGCGCCGTCTTCGACCATCAAATCGGCGCTCACCATGACCAGCACGGGACACTTTGCCGCGCCGATGAAGAGATTGATGGCCGACGCCTTGCCTTCGCGGCGTGCCTGCTCGATGAGGCGCACCCGCGGTTCGCGGCTGGCGATGTCGGCCACGATAGGGACGGTCCGGTCCGCGCAGCCGCTGGCCACCACGATGACTTCCCTGATCTGCTTCCCCGCCAGTTCCTGCCTGAGGATGCTGTCGAGGGCGTGGGCGATATTGGATTCCTCGTTATAGGCCATTACGCCCACACTGCATTCGAGTTCCGGCAGCATCCGGGCGTCGGCCTGCGGCTGGCTCTGGTGAGCGCCGGTCCCGGGCATCGCGGCGAGGAGACCGCCGCTATCGGAATCCGGCGGCGTTACTGGCTCTTCACTCACGTCGCCTCCCTGGGTTGCTGCGGCACTGGACCATCGGCCAAGGATGCTGACGCTATTTCAGGCTGCTTCCAGCCTGGTTCCAGCCTTTCTGGAGATACACCCGCCGTCTGGGCCGTAATGCCGGACGGGTCACGCGCCTCCCGGCTCATGGCTCGCCGGGCGATCTGGCGCACCTTGTGCTCGACCTTCCCGCCTCGCTCCGCGCGCTCGTCCATGGCGTTAGCGTGGGCCTGGAGCAGGAACGATGGGGTATCGGCCGGGGTACGCAGTCCTTGTCGCTGCCGTATCCCGGCGAGATCCGCATAATGCTGACTGGCCCAGTACACATTCATGCGGCATGAGACGCAGTTCCAGTCTTCGTCCGGTGTTTCCGCGCCACACTGTGGGCACTTCATGATCCAAAACCCCCGTATCACGACGGGCGCGGACCGGGCCGAATCCCGGTCCTGTTGACTGCCACCCATCGTGGCGGCGATCCATTCCAACCCGGTTCCATCGGCCGGAACCCGCAGCGCACGGCCCATGGCGGGCCGTCTGAAGCTCCGGGTTCCGGGAACGCGACAGTCCCGCTGACGTTCTGACTCCGTCAGCGCCGCGAGGAGGTGTCTTTCTGGCCTGGTCCGCCTGAAGCGGCGGTGACTTCTGGACCAGCTGACGGGCGGTCGGCGCCTGTCCCGCAGGCCGCAGGGACAAGCTGGCGGCGCGGCCTTTGCGGAGCACGACGCGCCTGGGTCCTGAACGTGGCGAGTCGCCTCAGGTAGGTCAGGCCCTCTTTGATACCGGCCTTCGAGGCTCCCGACGGCCGGGCATCAAAGGTGTAGGGCACCTCCGCGACCGTTGCCTCAGGGTGGTGGGCGAGCAATTCGAGCAGGAGCTTGAACCCTTGCGGGCGCAGTGAGGGCAAGTCCAGGCGCGACCGCCGGACCAGGAAGAAACCGCTCATCGGATCCGAGATGCCTGCCAGCTCAGGGCGCAGAACCTGTTTCGCGACCCAAGTGGCCAGCATGGAGACGGCGTGGCGGTACCACCCTCCCAGACCTGCGTCCCCTCCGCCGGCCACGTAACGCGAGGCGATCACGAAGTCGACGCCGTTGCGCGAAACGCCCAAGAGCGTCTCAAGTAGCTCCGGAGGATGCTGAAGGTCGGCATCCATCACCACGCAGACCGGGCCGAGGGCCTCGGCCAGGCCGGCGAGAACGGCTCCGCCGAGCCCCCCGGTGCGGTGCCCTAGAGGGCGCGCGTGCACCCGGATCGGGAGGGCTGAGCGCGCGGCGACCTGGCGGGCGATTTCCGGGGTCGCGTCGTCGGAGTCGTCGACGACGAGCACCTCGGCGTCAATGCCGCCGAGGGCGTCATCTAGGCGAGCCAGAAAAGGCCGGATATTGCCGACCTCGTTACGCGTGGGAACTATAACGCTCAAAGCGGGGGCGTCGCCGGCCCGCAGCCACTCCGGTGGCGAGGCATGTGTTCGTGGCCGCTGTACAGTCATCCTGGCTAACTGTCTTTCCTTCCCTTGGCGTCACTCCGGCCTGTGTACTCGTTGAGTAGCTGCGGGTGATCCAGGACGTCGTGTCTAGCGCCGTGCCCGGGACCAGAGACGGGACGTCTTACGCACGCTGCTGACACTTGAATACCTGGGTGCCAGCATCAGCGTCCGGATTCCACCGCACTTCCAGATTCTCCCGATATGCGTGCGGGGGGGACAGCGGACCCCGGCGTGAGCTGGAGCCAGCGCCGGCTCCGAGCTGATCCGGCCGGACTCGGCCCGGATGGCCTCGCCCGGGGTTCGCGTTCGGGGCGGACACTCCCTGGCCCCGGGAGCCGGAGGGCATGCGCCGATGCGCGCCGCTCCCGCGAGTTCGCGCGCGCCTGGGAGGGTTCGTAGCACTCTAGGTGCAGGTCGGTAGCTTTCGTCCTCTGCGGGATTCTTTCTGTCTTCTGTGATGTAAGTTATACATGGTGTTACTAGCAAGTATCTAAAAAGTTACGATCCGTACTCGTAAACCAGCGCATTTACCTATGCGTCCTCACATACGGAGGAGTCCCAGGCGGGACCGGGACTGAGTGGGAGCGTGGGAAGTTGCCCCAACATGCTGGGCGCTGACCATGGGGGGTGGGTGAGTCATGTTCAGTTTCATCGTTGCTTGTGACCGTTCTAGCCGTCCGGCCGCGAGACGGCTATCCGCTCGGACGAGCAACTACCTGCATAGAGCCGCCCTACGGCGTCGCCGTGTTCCGGCTGGGGGGGAGGAGCGGTGGTGAGTGAGGTGTCCGGGGTGGCCGGTGGGG
>Ga0070698_100006161_pt1 | contig 13059 bp, 9 predicted proteins | sample KBSK1502metaG_FD_65477 | JGI IMG/M metagenome (GOLD analysis project Ga0070698, IMG submission 65477) | Corn, switchgrass and miscanthus rhizosphere microbial communities from Kellogg Biological Station, Michigan, USA - KBS K1-50-2 metaG | ecosystem: Host-associated > Plants > Roots >... | reverse complement strand
GATGAAGATTTTCATATGTTTCTATCGGACGGGATTCGTTTTTCTTAGTTTCAGTCGCTGGAGGATTCGCCGGCGGCAATCTCGATTCGGTCCTACTGGACGACCCAGCGCTCTGTGTTCGTGTCTTGTCACGTAAACCACAACCACAACCAGGAACGCGATCGTTGATGCTGGGATCGCAGGCGTCCCGCCCGCTATCGTCGCCTCGCTGACCTAAGTTGCATTGTGATGCTGCGCAATCGGCTCGATAGCGTTAAGACTTTGGAGCGGTTGCGAATAAACAATTTGGTATTTAGTGCCCGTCTGTTGTCCTCTTCAGAATCAGCGAAACGGTTATTCGTGCCATGTATGCAAAGTTTGCAGCCGAGAATGATCTTGCCATCGATCAGTCGTCGCAACCTCAGCCGGCAGTCACTGACCGAACTGGATGATGGCGGAATTGCTTGTTTGACCGCGGCAGCTCACAGTTACTGTCACTTGATTGAGGTTTGCTACGGGATCCGAGAGTCTGACAACGATTTGCGTAATCCAATCGAAACTGGGCACCTTGACGACCGCTTCTACAGGCAGTGGGAAAGTGTTGCCTTGAACGTCCTGGGCTTGGACCGTCACAACCGACGAGTCGTCTCCGGGAAGTAAATCGATGTTCGCGACGAGCAACAATAACCGAGTCCTTTGATCCGCACTGAAGTTAATTGGATTTGTGAAATGAAACGGATTTGACGTGAAGTTTGTCGAATCGAGTGCTAACGCGCGATTTGATGTGCCTTCAGTCAATAGAACAGGCGTCGTTGATGGTGTCGCTCGCTGATAGACGCGCACGTAATCTACCAACATGGTTTGCGGAAATACCGTTGTGGCGTCCGGGCTACCCGGCCAAGTCCCACCTACGGCTAAGTTTAGGATCATGAAGAAAGGGTGATCGAAAACCCATGTTGTCCCAGGTGATAGATCGGCAGTCGTTCTTGTCTTGTAGAGAATGCCATCGCAATAGAAGCGAACTACACTGGGTTCCCATTCGACCGCAAAGACGTGGTAGTCCTCGGAAAAATGTCTATTGTTCGTAAGTGAGAATGAAGAAGTTAGCCCGTTCCCGCCGGAATATCCCGGGCCATGGAGAGTACCATGAACAATCGAAGGCTCACGGCCGATGTTCTCCATGATGTCGACTTCGCCGCAGTTCGGCCAGCCAACAGTATCGATGTTATCTCCCAACATCCAAAATGCAGGCCAAAGACCCTGTCCAAAAGGAACCTTAATTCGCGCTTCCAACCGTCCAAATTTGGTCGTGAACTTATTCTTGGTGATTAAACGCGCAGAGGTGTAATCGCGGGTCACATTGTCCGCGCCCGTGAATCTCTCTTTAACGGCCTTGATAACAAGTGAGCTACCTGATTGATACGCGTTGTCAATTCGATTCGTGTAGTACTCCAGTTCCTGATTTCCCCAACCGTTGCCACCTATTTCAAGTGTCCATTTTGTCGAGTCGACTAGTGAGTTTGGTGGCGCATCGAACTCATCACTCCACACCAGACTCCAGACAGTTGTTGGCAGAGGCGTCGGTGTGGGCGTGGGTGTAGGACTAACAGTGGGCGTAGGGGTAGGCGTAGGTGTTGAGACGGCTTGAGCAATTACTAGCAGGGTAATGCTTTGTGCGGGTGCCGGCAGATTCAAGCTTGTACCGCTGAAACTGATGTCATTTAACCGCACGATCGAATTAGCCGAAGTTAATTGCCACACCTGAGCAATTCCAGACGCGGAGAAATTTGAGAAATTTACGGCTGCAAGCGCATTGTTTGTCAGGCTCTTATTAATTACCATTGCGGTTAATGTGCCATCACTCGAGCGAAGAGCTGCAAACGAAGACAACGTATCCGGATCAGGCACTGAGTCGAGCACGCTCACATCACCAAAAGTCGACTTAGCTCCATCATAGTTCCGATACAGTTTCATCGCCTTGTAAGTTGGTGTCGAACTGTCAGGTGTGGTCCAACGAGTGGCCATATCCACGCCTTCGCGACCAAAGATGCCCAGCACGTCCGCCTGGGTAGTTGCGCCGTTAATAGAAGGCTCCGCGCCCCAGTTGTACTCCGTTATGCCTATCTGCAATCCAGGATAAAAGGTGTTAACCCAATTTCTCAGACGCGGAATCAAAAACACTTTGTTATTGATCCAACTTTGATCAGTGTAGTTTGGATCCCACAACGACCGCGTCGATCGATTACGCAAATTGGACATCGCTGTCGAGACATCATTGTTGAATGCTTCGCTGCCCAAGCCCAGCGCCTGGCTGCCTTGCGGATACCAATGCACCGTGAACACATCAAGGCTGCGTTGGCCACTCTGCTGATCGTGCTGGTGCAATTGATCGAGTACCCAGGGCAAATAGTCAGCGCCATTGTGCGCCTGTCGATCCGGGTAGTTTGATGGATTCCAACCAAGCGACGGCGCCAACTGCTGATCGAATCCACTGTAAAAGAATCCAGGCCAGCCCCATTCTTCTGGTCCTACGACCAAAGCGGACGGATCGGTGGCTTTGACCTTTGCACCATAATCGATGATGTCGTTTTTGATTTCGTCCATCTTTGGCCCGATTGGATGCACATCACGATGTGTTTCTTGCCAGAGGCTCGGCTCGTTATCCATGAGGTAATAACGAAGCCCGCCATTTGCAGCAGTATCCCAAGTGGCAATCAAGTGCTGCATCCAGGCCTGTTGAAAACTTGAATTGGCAGAAGTGTTCGCGTCGTTCGGATCATTGCCGGTGACTTTCGACCCGTCGGACTTTCGGATGCCATTGCCAGCATCCGGAAACCACTGCCAATCGTTGGCCTGTGCGATGTAGTTGTACTTTGACTGAGAAAAGCTCGACAGCTTGCCACGATTTGTTCCAAGCTTCGCCACCCAGCCAATCGTCGGGATCGTGAGCATAGGTTGCGCATTCGCCGCCTTGGTGGTTGAGATGAAATCGTCATTCAGTTTGCCCGGTACTGAACTTCCTGAGTCGAGACTCTCGAAGTACCAATCACTGCCTCGATTGTCGCAGTTGCATTGCCAGTTATATTGCGAGGTAGCGTTTCCACCACTGCGGTGAAGGGGACTATTAAGGTCGGCCAGCTGAGCTGTCGAGGCAAAAGCAACCCCATAAATATTCGGATTAATAGGTCTCTGGTTGGCTGCGGCGTCGATGTTGATGGATACGGTTGGACCTTGAGCAGTTCCCACGTAGACACAAATCATGCTGAGCCCGGCCACCAGGACGAGAACGATCACAATGATCAATCGTCTTTTCATTTTCCAATCCGCGAGAGTGTGGAGGGAGTACTTCTGCCTGCCCCTGCAACAAAGTACTATAAGTTTAACAGAATGATCCTATTATTGGATCTCGCCGTTTCAATCTCACGAGCTAAGGAGTCAACTCGATGCGACTATTTACACTTGTCCTGCTGGGGGTCTCGTTCATTGGAGGGGCAACGCAACCAAGAGGTCCACATGCGGACCGGATCTTCATAAATGGAAAGATTTGGACCGCTGATAAGTCTCGGCCGAGTGCAGAAGCCCTGGCAATTACCGGCGACAAGATTCTAGCAATTGGGACTACGAAAGAAATTCTTGCCTTGCGTGATGGGGACACTTCTGTTGTGGACCTTAAGGGTCAATTTGTAGTTCCAGGGTTTCAGGACTCTCACGTTCACTTTCCGGGACCGCCGATCAACGCGGTGCGATTCGATGGACTGGAAACGCTCAATGAATTTCAAAAAACGCTAGCTGCGTTTGTAACGTCCCATCCGAATCTCAAGTGGGTTTCTGGAGGTGGGTGGGGTTACTCAGCATTTCCCAATCAAGCTCCAAATAAAAAGTACATTGATGCAGTCATCTCCGATCGACCCGTTTACGTGAGCGAACGCGATGGTCACATGGGTTTGGCAAACTCAAAGGCTCTGGAGATCGCAGGCATTACTCGCGATACGCCTGATCCTCCAAATGGCCACATCATGAAAGATGAAAGAGGTGAACCGACCGGTGAATTGAAAGAAACCGCACAAGGTTTGATCCGACGTCACTCACCGCAGCAAACCGAGCAGGAAGTCTACGAGACATTGCTCAAGCATATGGACGAGGCTGCGGCAGATGGCCTGACATCAGTCCAAAACGCTTCCTGGTCGCGTCGCGATCAAGCAGTGTATTTGCGCGCGCTGGCCGCGGGCGTTTTGAAGCTTCGGTTTCGCTTCGCGCCTCCGATCCTGCCTGGAGAAGGACTCTCGCCGCGAGATCACACGTTAAAGGCTCCACTAATCGCAGAAGATCTAAAGTACTACAAAGAACTGCGAGATACATTTCAGGGCCCGCTTATCAAGTTTGGTTCCATCAAGGGAATGCTTGATGGAACGGTGGATGGCCGAACAGCAGCAATGTCTGAGCCTTATGTTGGTGGCGGAACGGGAATACCTTTCTGGGAGCAAGATGACTTGAATAAGACAGTCGCTCTCTACGACAAGGAAGGCTTTCAGGTAATGCTTCATGCAATAGGTGACAAGGCCATTAACATGGCCTTGAATGCCTTTGAGTATGCGGCAAAGACGAACGGCACTCTCGGGCGCCGCCATCGAGTAGAGCACGCTGAGGTACCTGGCCTGACTGATCTACCGCGCTTCAAGGAATTAGGAGTGATTGCCTCAACACAAGCGTTGTTTGCGAATCCGGATGACACAACACTGAAGAACTATGCTGTACTGTTGGGACCCGAAAGAGCCTCGCATGCAAACGCGTTCAAGCTGTACGACGATGCGGGAGCAGTACAGGCATTCGGTAGTGATTGGGGAGTGTTTGATTTTGCGCCTCTGAAAGGCATCTATTGCGCCGTTAACCGCACCACGCCGGAGGGAACGCCGAAAGAAGGCTGGTATCCGAAAAATCGAATCAGTGTTGAAGCCGCGTTGCGTCACTATACGATTGACGGCGCCTATGCAAATTTTGATGAAGATATTCGCGGAACACTGGCACCAGGCAAGCTTGCTGACCTCGTGGTGCTTTCGCAGGATCTCTTAAACATTCAACCATCAGCAATTCTGAGGACGAAAGTGTTACTTACGGTTATGGGTGGCAAGGATACCTACCGAGATAAGGACTTACAATGGTGACGACTTTGATCTCCGCAGCAGACGCTTGGCTACGAACAGTAGGGCGCCACTTAAGATCGCTCCAATTACAACCAACGATTGACGCGGGTCTGCGGATTCACTCCTGACACTGGTGATCACAAGCAACGCACCACAAGACATCGGTGCGAGCGCAACGACAATCACTCCAGGCCAGCCGCCTGGTATGCGAAATGGTCGATGCATCTCCGGTGCTCTCAAGCGCAGCGCTATCAATGCCACAAATTCAAGCGATAAAGCTGCCGAGTACAAGAGCACATCTATCAACACCAGCTTACCGAACGATAGCGCCGCGAATAGAGCAGCAATACTGCAACAGGCAAGCAGAGAGCCAATGGGCACGCCGGTGGTTTTGGAGACACGTTTGAGTGGTGAAGGCATCCAGCCATCGAGCGCCATCGCATAAGGCAACCGCGAAACATAAAGCAGTTGTCCATTGAATAGTGACCAGGTTGCGACGAGGGCTCCACCCGCCACAATCAGACCGAGCAGATCCCCTCCTACGAGGCGGGCGATATCTGGCCAGCCGCTGGATTCGTTCCAAATCTCTGGGTCGGTTGTCACGCTAATTCCTGCCAGGGTGGGAATCAAATATGCTGCTACAGTTAAGACAAGGGCCACAGCTATTGCTCGAGGATAGTTCCGTTGCGGATGGTTTACTTCTCCAGCAAATGTCGAAACATTGTCCCAAGCCATGTAATTCCACATGACGGTCGACAGACCGAGTACAAGTAGAGTGGCACCACGGTTATGGGCCAGATCCTGAGATATAGCAGCAACTGCCCGACTGGCGCTTCCTTCTTGCGCGAGAGCACCAATCACAATGGCTGTGAAGGGTAGGACAAGCAGTATCAGATTGAGCGTTGAACTCTGGCCAACGAGCTTCGCGCCTTGAGTGTTGACAGCGAAAGCTACTGCGATCACAGCAACGGCGATTCCCCAGCGCACAAGCCAGATATGCCACGAGGCAGACCCATTGCCATCCATTTGCAACGCGGGGAGAAAATAGGCGAGGTAATTTACGAATAGGACAGGGAACACTGCCAAGTCAACGACCATGTAGCAGATAGTCCACCAACCTTCCTGGAATGCCCAGAAGTCCCCGAGTGCAGTGCGGACCCAGACGTAATAGCCTCCATCAACAGGCAACGCGCTTGACAGTTCGGCAACCATGAGTGCAATTGGGAGACTCCAGAAGATCGGAGTTAAGAGAATGAGGATTAAGGCCCAACAGGGACCAACCGCTCCCACCAGCGGCTCGAGGCCATAAGCGCCGCCACAGACTATGAAAAAGATGGTGCCGATAAGCGGAATGAGATTTAGACGCCGCTTGGTGGACACGCGAACGTCATGAGTCTCTGCTTGGAAGTTCACTGCCATCAGGCGACAGGAGTTTGGATCATTTTGGTTATACGTTGACTAGCAGTGACCGCCGGTAAAGAGAAAAAGAGAGTGTCGACGTCCTTGTGCCAATGATTCAAAAGGCGGCGATGAGGCCGTCTGCCAGCGATTCGATTCGCTCGCGACATTGGCTGGCCGGGGACGTCATCTCAGAAATCTGCTGTAGGCCAAAATGTGACGCCCTGCTTCGCTCCTGGATGAGTGAGGGTCTTTTACAATCCTGCGCCTCACAAAGCATTGCACTTGGCGCACTATCTAACATCTATCGCTTAGAATCGTACCAACTAGTTACTTCAGCGTACAGTTCGACAGTTTTTTGATAAATGCGGTCCCGTTGGTACTCCGTTATTCTTGTTAAAAGAACTATTACCACAGATGAGGCTTACTTAATCCAAACTATTTCTGTTTGGCGAAGCCAAAAGTCCACTTCAAAAGAACGGCCGCTTAACGAGACACCTTGCCTGAAAGGATTCCGTCTCAGGACAAGACCTTCAATTACTCTCATCCCTTTTTGAAAATGGGAATCAACACAAGCAAATTTTTAAGAAGCCCCATCGAGAGATACTTCGGCATGCAAGCATTATGGCTGCTGATACACCATTGTTTTCGGACACTTGTATAAACATTTACTCGCTGTAAAAGGCCGTAAAGCTGGAGAGTAAGGGACGACTAAGCGGCCGTGATGTCTATATCGTTGAAGGAAAGCCTGCGCAAGGTCCCGCAGAAAAATTACTCTTCGATGTGGACTGAGCAAGCCAGGTAGCTCAAGATTGACTCGACAATCTTCAGCACTGTTGTGGCCAATTTGTGTCCAGAATTAACAGCAGATGGAGTACAACCAATTGTAGAGAATTGGAAAGCATGTAAAATGGCCGAAAATTCTTTGTGGCTGCAACCATATAAAAAGGCAAAGACTTAAGTTTTTGCCGGGATGGTGATTCATAACCCCAAGGTCCCGTTTGGATGCAAATGCTTTATTTGGCAGACCTATATAATAAGGACACAGATCCTCAGGACTTCAGAGTTTTGACAGGATTTTGGCAGACCACGCTGACGATTTAATCAACTTATGCAGCTTGGACGTGACTTCTCTAACCGCTTTTGTTGATTTTGTTGCCTTAGGAACGCATACGCTCTATACGCGGCGCTGGGGAATACTTGACACGGTAGGGGTCTGGGGTTCAAATCCCCACGCGCCTACCAATCCTTTCAATAACTTAGCTTGCCGGCATACTCTGACCGCCGATCCAGAACGCTCCATTCACGGCAGGTAGACTTTCACGTTTTCACCATTGGCCACTAACATCGTCGAATACGCATGACGAAAAATGTGCCAACCAATTCGTTTATCGATTCCGACTTGAATCGCCGCTGGTCTGATCGTCGTGGTGAGCAACATGGCCGGCCAATATGGATGCCGACCGTCCATATGCGGGCTCGCGAAGACCCGATCGTTAGACTCTCGATATTTAGTCTGTTGCTGCCAAAATGTAAGTTCGGTAACTACATATTTGGACAAAGGCAAATCCTTCTTTGAGGTTGGCGATTTACACCGGCCAACCGCGCCCATATAAATGGAACGTCTAATGCGCAGCGTTAGTGAAGAGAAATCGATGTCATTCCACTTAATTGCTGGATGCGTCCGTTGATTTTGAGGAACACTTCATCGAGATGCCAGCGGTCGCTGTGTTGAGGAGAGCTACGCCGCAATCCGTTAGCGTAAGTCTGCCCGAACCTAAGGCACCATTCTCGAACAGACTAATACCTCAAGGGGACGCCGCGCATCGCTAACATTTCTTAGACATCGCGGAAGCTCAGTGCGAAGCGAAATATAACCAATGACTGATGATCTCGGCAGGGAAGCGATGACGATAATAAGGAGAGAGCGAGTGCGCATCACTGAAGTATTCGGCAGGAACTGTCCCTCCGCCACTTAACCTGACAATACCCCTTGCCTCCATGAAGTGAGCAAAGCGATCACGAATAGTGGCATGCAGAGCCAGACAAACCAATCTCCGAGACGTGAATAGATTGTTAATTCGTGGCGTACAGGGACCGCGACAATGGCGGTGACGAACGGCGGACCCATAATGGTGTCTTGCTCTGCAAGGACACGCCCGCGATCGTCCGTGGCGGTCAGAATGCCCAAGTTGGCCGAACGCGCGATGCTGAAACCACTTTCCACACCACGCAGCACAGCCATCCGCCCATGTAACCAACCGTCGGCGACAAAATCTGATGCCGATACGATCAGCATTCCAATTCCATCCTGCGAGTACTCCCGGCTCAAGCGCGGGAAATCCATATCTTTACAGATCGCGACTCCCCATTTCCCAGACGGCTCGTCAAGTACGGTTCGCTTCGTGTCTGGGGTGAACTGGCTTTCAAAAGGCGGCAGCATGTGGTGTTTGTTATATGTGGCGACCAGGCCTCCACTCGGCGAGTAAAGCCGCTCCTGGTTCCGGGAGAGATCAGCCCCAATGCGCTCAACTCCGATGGCAACGTAGGCAGCGGTTTCCTTCGCCATCTTGCCGAGAAGCGCATCGGCATCCGCTTGAGAAGCATCCGTAACCGGACCGGTATGTTCGGGAAGCACAATCAGCCCAATACCTTGCCCTGACAGCGGTTTCATCGCATCTGCATAACGTTCCAGAACTGCGTGGAGTTGCTCGGGGCTGGCTGCAAAAAAGTTCCCTTTGGCACTGGAAGCCATAAGCGCCACCTTGACGGTTGGCGAGTTTTTCGGAGTTGAGGCCAGTCGCCAGAAGCCGTACGCGAACACGCATGTAAGAAAGAGACAAGCGCCAATGGCCACAGGAATTCTCTTTGATCTGGACGCTGCACTGAACATAGCAGCTAGGGTGGCCGCAAACAGGAACATGCAGAAGCCGATGCCGGAGATGCCTGTGATGGAGGCAACCTGCACGACGGGCAGAAAATTCATTTGAGAATAGCCAATATCACCGAATGTGCCGTGGATAGAAATTATCGAAATTAGGTAGGTGACGATCGCCCAAAATGCCGGAAAGATGAACACTGCTTGCCAGATCTTACGGCGCATGATCCTTCCGCGGAACAGCAATACTCCCAAGCCGAACAGGCACCCTCCAAAAAGCAAGAGCGATGTTACCAGCCACGTCGGCAGAACCAAGCGGGAGTAAGACCATTCATTGAGCCCTCCCAGCGAATACGCAGTAGCGCTGACGAAGAATGCGTGCCGTGCAGATACTTGCGGTGCAAACCACAGGACGGGAACGGACGCTAGCCATGTGCATAACCACATGGGTGCCAAACCGCTGCCAAGAAAAAATAGCACCATGGATATCGCCAGGCACGGAGCCGCGAAAACGTGAGAATCAAGCTCTGAGTCCACGCACAAATCTCCTTAGGGAACGGCGTATAAGTTGGCGAAAGTCGCTCTCGGAAAGTCCAATGCGACCGGCGCGATAGAGCATCACGTATCCGTGTACGTGAGCCCAAACTGCGAAGGCAATCTCCCAGACGTCATCTTTCCTAAGATCACCTTTTTCCATGGCGCTGGCAACAACGTCGGCCACAGGGTTGAGAGTCGGAGAGAGTCTTGCCCGAAAGTCTTGAGGGAAGCGCCGCGCGCCTGGACGCGGTTGGGAGAAGACGTAATCGAAGACGCGGGGATGGGACAGCGCGTAATCGATATAGCCTTCGATAACCGTGAGGATGCGCGATTCTGAACTGCCGCGCAAAGGATGCGCCAGAATGTAGTTGAGGAGCTTAGAAAATTCGCGATCGGTAACGTAGTTGAGGAGAGCCTCGCGATTGGGGAAGTGATGATAGATGGCCATCGGCGTGATCTCCACCGCCCTCGCGACCCGGCGCATACTGACCGCTTCTGCGCCCTCGGATTCGAGAATTTCCAGAGTCACCTGGGCGACGTGCTCCGCCGTCGTTTGCATTGAAACATCTTGAACACTCCTGATCACGATATGCAGCGTATACTATACGGCGTATAGGTGTAAAGGAACAAATGCTGCCGCGGATTGCAATCATCGGTTCCGGCGACTTCCTCATCAACCTAAGCCAGATGAGGACATAATCACATTCGCATTGGTTATTGGATCCATTTCGACATTTGCCCATGACCACGTATGAACGTAGGTCCTATCCATTTCTGTAATTAGCGTCTGAAAATAGTTATCGTCCGCAGTCATCTTTTCCGTTAGGGCCTGGGCCGCCGCTGAATCCATAACGCAGCCTGTACCCGAATCCACCCCATAGCAGAAAATATGGTTCTCCTCGAGAGCGGTTATATCCTGATCAGGTAAGAGCGCATCTCCCAATAGTGTGCTTTTCCGTCGCCAATCTTCAGAGAGGCATAGGCAACCCGTTGGTCTTGATCACCGAAGTGCGCCACACTTAGGACGACTGGGTATCTACCAACAGGTAAATGAACAAGAAAGAAGACGTCTCAGGAAATACAAAGGGATCACAAGCTACAATTTGACCCGAACCAGCGACTATATCCCCGATGTTGTGACTCTTTAAGGTCGCATTGCCAAACCCGGATTGAATTTCGATTCCATCCCGTAAGAGCTGAGATAATCAATAATGTCCATGACTAAACATTGGAATCGGGATCCCAAGATCTCTAGTGGACTAGTTTCTTCATCGGAACAGGTTTGTCAAATTTGGTAGCGAATGGATTTCGGCCGCTCGACACCAAATTTAGGAGTCGTATTCCCAAGTTCTCCACGAAGCCCCTATATCCCGCCGAAAGATTTGGCCATCACATTCTTTCAATGTCGTTTTGCCCGCGAATCCAAAAAAGTCCATTGAGCTAACTCAACGCTCTTGTCGTTGTTCGCAACGAAAGGCAAGTTAAGTTACGAAGCAAAGCCGCAACCGCCGCAGTCCTTCTTCGATGCGCTCAGCAGGGATCGCCCCGTAACCCAGGACAAGCCCAGCCTTCGGGGGCATTTGAACCGAAAACCTCGATAGCGTGTGAACCTCCACGCCTGCCTCGGACGCCCGGTGAGCGATTGCATTAATTTCATCAACAGATGCGTGGCGAGCGAAGGCGGCTATGTGTAGACCAACATTCGACGGGATAATCTGAAGATGATCGGCGAACTGTTTATTCAAGCTATTGACAACCAAGGAGTGCCTAACTCGGTAGATGGCCGTGGTCGCAAGTCCTCGCCGATCCGGGCATCTCGCATTTCGCCTTCCACGCCACCCCCGACCTTCCCGAAACCCTTGTGCAGGGCCATGAACGTGTTTATTTCGACTTCTTCACCGACTTCCTGTCTGGCGATCCGAAGCGTATTCCCGAAGCATTGCGCGCGCAATTCGTGCACGCCTACAGCCGTCCGGAGGCACTCAAAGCAGGTTTTGACTGGTATCGCGCCATGGCTAAAGACGCTGAGCACAATGCGACATCGGGGAGCTTTGCCACGCCTTTGCTCTATGTACGCGGCGACGCGGACAAGCGGCCGATCGAGCCCTATGTCGAGGGATTGCGCGCGGCTGGCGCAGAGAACCTTGAACGCCAAGTCGTGCCGGACAGCGGCGAATTGCTCCCGATCGAGGCGCCGCAAGTTTTCATCCAACTCGTGAGCGAATTCAGCAAGCGACAGCTGTCGACTTAGCTTGAGTCTCGAGACGCGTTCAGGAAAATACGCCGCTGCTGATCAAATGCGCGTGACTAGTACCGGAACCGCCAAATTGAGCTGCAAGCCCGTCACACATTAAGGCCGAATCGAGTCAGTATTTCCCGTCTCCCAAGACTTGTGATGCTTAAGACCCTACTGTCGAGATCTTGGACCACCCATTTCCTCTTTAGCGCGAGTTTGAGAAGGGCTGCCCCCAGCGCACCGCCGACATGAGGCCGCCGTTCACTCCAATCCAAGCATGCGCATGCGAATCGGCGACGCAGTGTCCGAGTTGTCTCGACGTCAATGCCCAGAGCCTCAAAAGCTTTTGTTCCATCTATGGTGAGGTCGTATGAATTGGCGACGGCTGTCGAATCGGTTAAGAGCCACCCCATTTTCTTGAAATGGTCATGGAGAGATACGCCAATTGTCCCGGCCAGGTGATCGTAGCAGGTTCGTGCCGCACGTAGGCGGCTCGGCGCAGTTGGCACGAAGGGCTTGCGAGATCCACCGGCAAGAACGCTTAGCCCTTCAAGCGCTGTCGCCACATCGGGCCCCTCCAAGCTGTAGAAGCGATGCTTTCCCTGAACAAGAAGCTTTACCAGGTGCTCTGTCTTCAGCCGATTCAGGTGTGCGCTGGCTGTCGACGGACTCACTTCAGCCACTACCGCGAGCTCGGTGCTTGTTCGTGCATGGCCGTCCATCAGGCAGAAGAGCATGCGAGCTCGTGTCAGCTCACCAATAGCCGCCGCAATTATGGAAACCGCTGCGTCAGAGTCATACTCGACATCCATACTTTGATTGTAGACGAAGTATTAGTGTCAAGCAATCACTATACTGTCGAACAATGCAGCCAAATGGATTCTCTTCCG
>Ga0070698_100006158_pt1 | contig 13060 bp, 8 predicted proteins | sample KBSK1502metaG_FD_65477 | JGI IMG/M metagenome (GOLD analysis project Ga0070698, IMG submission 65477) | Corn, switchgrass and miscanthus rhizosphere microbial communities from Kellogg Biological Station, Michigan, USA - KBS K1-50-2 metaG | ecosystem: Host-associated > Plants > Roots >... | reverse complement strand
GATGGCGATGAAGATGGCGCCGAGCGGCCCCCCTGCCGTCGCTAGTGGCCAGCCGCAACCATCGCTCACAACGCCGGTCCGCGTCCCTGCAGGCACTGTAATCGAGGTTGAGAATGCGCAGGCCCTTTCTTCGGCTAAGGTGACGCCGGGCAGTCCGATTACGTTCTGGGTCACCAAGCGAGTGTACGTAAAGGACATTCTGGCAATCGAGCGAGGTTCACTGGCTAGCGGCCACATTACGAAAGTAAGGAAGGCAGGCGCCTTCGGTCGAGCTGGAATGTTGGCGTGGCAGATGGATTACGTGGTAGCGGTCGATGGCACCAAGATTCCAATCCAGGTTGGCGGCAAACAGACCGGTGCAAATCGATCCATGGTGGCCGCCGGCGGTGCCGCCGCGACAGCAGCTCTCGTTTTTCCATACACGTCACCGGTTGCGTTGATTTGGGGACTAAAGAAGGGTGACGAAGCAGTCTTGCGTGGCAGCAGAGTATTTAACGCACTTGTACCAGCGCAGATTGAAGTAGCCGGTTTGCAGCCCCGACCGGGCGGCGTGATTTATCGTGATCGCGACACAGTGAAAGCGAGCGCCGCCCCACCAACTAATACAAACTTCGATCGAAGTGGGTTTAAGCCAAAAGGCGGTTTTCGTCCTAACCAGTGATCGAATCCATTTTCTTCGAAACTGAGGTAACACCGGCAGATTAAAAGCGCGAGTTTCAAGAACCGAGGTCGCCAAGAATCTCATGCCCCTATCACCAACCAACCAAAAATTTCTGGCAAGCGCCGAAGTCTCTTCGTTGACTTATACGGCGTCACCAACTTTCGACTCAGTCCAAACTGGTCTACTGCCAAGTATCGGACCTGATTCCTCACTTCGACCACTTCGACTCAGTGTTCTGGTTCCGGTATATAACGAAGAAGAGGTTGTCGAGGAAAGTTTGAGAAGACTCCTGTCTTTGGAGCATTTCTTAATCAGCAATCTCGAGGTCATTGTGGTCGATGACCGAAGCACTGACGGCACCTGGGAAATTCTCAAACGCTTGGCAACTGAAGATGACCGAATAGTTTTATTTCAGAACGAACGCAACCTGGGTAAAGGAGGAGCTCTCCGGACAGCGATAGCGCATGCAACTGGTGATGTGGCAGTTCCTCATGATGCCGATCTCGAGTGCAATCCTACCGATATTCCGTCCTTGTTGGTTCCATTTGCCAAAGAGAGAGCGGATGTAGTGTATGGTTCACGCTACCTTCCCGGTAATCCATACCGACGTGTTCTCGGAAAGAGGCATACGGCAATCAACAAGGTGCTGACTTCACTCACTAACTGGTTAACCGATCTCAATCTCAGCGACATGGAGACCTGCTACAAGGCAGTGAGAACAGATCTTTTGAAGTCGATTCCCTTGCGTAGTAATGATTTTCGTTTCGAGGTGGAGATCACGTTTAAGTTGGCCAAGCGAGAAGTAAGAATGTTTGAAGTGCCGATTCACTACAGTCCACGCAGCCACGCAGAAGGCAAGAAAATGCGCGCCAAGGATGGGATTCTGGCATTGATCTGCATGCTTCGTTTCTGGTTAACCGATGATCATTACTTCAAGGACCAAAGTGGTTCTCCTGTTTTGTCAGAGTCTGAAGTGCGCGCGTCGCTTTAGCACAAATCAATGACAGTCTTCGCAGTCGAACGTTAGGATATCTAAGATGTCCCCGATCTTGACTCGCGAACGCGTCGCCTACTATTGCACAGCCTTATTAATTGCTGCTTTCGCCATTCAACTTCTATCCGTAGTCAGAGATAAGGAGATTGGTGGCGACTTCATGACTTTTTATGCCGCCGGGCGGATCACCCTCACTTATTCGCACAGTCAACTCTACAATCTTGAAATACAAGAGACCGAGTACAGGAAAGTAGCTGGACCAAAAGGTTATTCTCCTTTTGGATACACGCCATGGTTTTCGATCCCTTTAGGACTGTTGGCACGTTTGCCATATGTGGTTGCCTTCGGCGTGTGGACGTTGCTATCGGTAGTCCTCTTGTTCTGCGCGTATCGGTCAATTGCTAGCACTGAGCGATTGCCGTCTTCATGGAATAATCTGGGTTTTCTGGCTTGTCTTGCCTTCCCTCCTTACCTCTTTTACAGCCTATTAAACGGACATCCGTCTGCTTTTGCGTTGTTGGTCCTCGTCTCCGCTTACGCACTGCAAAAGAAAGAGAAACATGTTCTTGCGGGAATGACTCTAGCTCTGCTGAGCTACAAACCGACCCTGCTTGTATTCATCACACCAATGCTGTTCTTTACACGACAGTGGAAGAGTCTACTTGGCTTAATACTCGGAGGCGGCATTCTGGGACTCGTTGGAATTGCCTGGGTAGGAATTGGGGCAACCCAAGATTTTCTTAGGATACTGCGATTGTATAGTCAGGCCATCAACTCGTCCGCCCTGATTTTTCAGACTGAGAAATACATAGACCTCGGAGCGGCAGTAAGACTACTGGTCGGACCTTACGCCTTCCTGCGTCCTATCGTGTTGGCTCTAGCATTTCCTCTCGTTTGCTTCCTCTGGTACCGACTGGGCTCACATCCAATTTCCTGGTCTCTCGCCATCGTCTCTGGTGTGTTATTCAATATCTACACCCCTATTTACGACTGCACCTTATTGATTTTTGCGGCGATCATAATACGAATCCGAAGCTTGAATGATTGGTTAATCGTAGCTCTTTATCTGGTTCCATTGTTGACCATTCCGTTAGCAAAAGCTACAAACCTTCAACTTTATACCATAGTCCTAGTCGTCTTCTTTATTGTCCTTACAAAGCGAGCTTTTGGACAAAACCAACTCTCGGCCTCTGACGCGTGAACGGTGGTAATTCCGGGGGCGAATCAATAGGATTGACGGCACATGCCCAATCCCATTCAGCGTGGTTCCGCCCAACTGCTCGCCAGCGAGCACTCAGTGCAAGAGCTCTCCACACCAAAAACCAAGCTAAGTCGTTGAGTCAGTTAGATTATTTCACTTATCCCGCGTCCGGCATGAAGGTTGATTACTCGGATAACAAAGTCGCCTAAGTGTGTGGATTGATTCAGTCTTAACTTAGAGTCGAAAGAAATTGGGCTCCATTCCGAGAAGAAGCCTCATGGAAGCATCGCGGAAAAAGCGAATCGGCATCTTTGTAATTGCCTACAACGCTGTAAACAAGCTTGACTGGACTCTGGATCGGATCCCCCAGGAAGTCTGGGAAAAAGTCGACGAAGTCTTTCTCTTCGACGACTGCTCCACCGACAACACCTACTACGCTGCCTTGGGTTATAAACAGGCAAAGCGAGTAGAAAAGCTCACCGTCCACCGCAATTCGAAAAACCTCCGCTACGGCGGTAACCAAAAGGCCGGTTATCAGTACGCCATCGCTCGCGACTTAGACATTGTCGTAATGCTGCACGCAGATGGGCAGTATGCTCCTGAGGTTCTACCCGACCTTCTTCGTCCGCTGGAAAACGATGAAGCCGATATGGTTTTCGGATCGCGGATGTGTGAAGGGGGAGCCCCTCTAGACGGGGGAATGCCCTTCTACAAGTTTGTGGGGAACAAAATCCTGACCAGGGTTGAGAACAGCATCATCGGAATGGGTTTGTCTGAGTTCCATTCCGGCTACCGACTTTATAGTTGTGAGGCGCTCAAGCGAGTGCCTTTCATGTTGAATTCAAATGAGTGGCACTTTGATACCGACATTTTGATTCAATTTCATGAAGCTGGTCTCAAAATAGTAGAACGGCCAATTCCTACCTACTACGGCGATGAAATCTGTTACGTGAACGGATTCGCTTACGCTTTCAACTGCCTGAAATCTGCGGTCAAGTATCGGCTGCACAAGTCTCGTCTGCGGCACGAACCTAAGTACCATACAAAGAACCAACACTACGTTTACAAGAAGACGGATCCATACAGCAGCCATGCTCAGATCCTGGCTTGGATCGAACAAGAAAGACCCGAGCGAGTTCTGGAAATCGGCACAGCAACCGGTTATTTGACGGCTGAAATGAAGAAACTTGGTTGCAGCGTTACTGGTGTAGAACAAGATCCTGAAATGGCAGAAGTGGCCAAAGAATTCTGTCAGGAGATGTTAGTCGGCGATATTGAAACGATGGAGTTTAAGGGACTTGGCGGATTCGACGCGATAATCTTTGGAGACGTTCTCGAGCATGTTCGAAGTCCACGAAAAGTTCTCGAGCGGGTAAGTCATTTGCTCAACGCTCAGGGCAAAGTTTTGCTCTCGCTGCCGAACGTCGCAAATATCTGGGTGAGGCTGGGTCTGCTCTTCGGACGTTTCAATTACGGCAATGTTGGGATTCTTGACGAATCACATCTACGGTTTTTCACACTCCAAAGCAGTAAAAAACTAGTCGCAGATTCGGGACTGGACGTGCTTCGTGTAAACGCAGCCCCGATTCCCCTACCTACGATGTTGCCGGCAACTGGAGTAGACGGCCCACTGCGTTTTCTGCATCTACTGAATTGGGGGCTAACGAAGTTACGGAAGACGTTGTTTGGTTATCAATTCATTCTCGTCTGCAATCAAAAATTAGGCGCGGCCGGAACTGAGAAGACCTAGCAAGTAGCGAGTTAATTGCTAACGGAAGACTGCTCGAAGTAACGCGCCAATACTGTCCACAAGTTACAACGATCATTCCTGCGTCAAAAGCACGTTCACCTTAAGTTAAGCTAACAGAACTGGCTAGAAGCGTTCGAGGTTGCCTAAGATGCGCCCACATCCATGAAGCGCGTTCTAATTATCGCTCTGTGCCTTGCTACCGCACTAAAACTCTACTTGGCGCTGTTTACGCTGGGCTCGTTTGATCTGGTGCTTTATCAAGGACACTTGGCAAACATTCAGCGGCTCGGTGTTGGGTCGTATGTCGTCGAAGGGCCGTACCGTACACCGTTCAATCATCCGCCGTTGATGATCCACTTACTCAGGTTGTGGGGCTGGCTATCTCACGTTGCTTTACCCTTTGGCTTCTGGCTTCGTTTGCCTGCGGTCCTAGCTGACGTCGGATCATTCTTTCTTGTGTGGCGCTGGTTGAAACTGCTCAACCGGGAAAACTTTGTAGTTCTATTGGCGCTGGTAGTTTCTCCTGCTTCGATCCTGATTTCCGGCTTTCACGGCAACACCGACTCGTTAATGATTTTCCTTCTGTTGCTTTCGATCTATCTGACTGAAAAAGAGAGTAAGTGGGCTGGTGTGATGTTTGGCCTGGCGGTAAGCATCAAGGTCATGCCGTTGGTTTTTGTTCCAGCGTTCTTTTTCTACTTGAACTGGCGCAAACGATTTTTGTTCTTTGGCTCGGCCGCTGCTACCTTTCTGATTTGCTCGTTGCCTTACGTTATCCAGAATCCGAAAGCCGTTTGGTCAGCAGTGTTCGGGTATACGAGCGTTTATGGTGGTTGGGGCTTTACTTTGCTCGCTTACCTGTTCTTTCCCAACCCGCCTACATATTTGGTTTCGCAAGGCGATATTCATTACGGCGTTCAAGGTACTCATGCCGTCGTTGCTCAGGTTCTCAAGTGGCTGACCATCGCGCTCGCGACTATTGCTCCATTGTGGTTGAGACGTGAGAGGTTGTTCGTTCAGTGTGGAGTAATCACGGCGTTGGTATTGTTCTTTGCGCCGGGCTTTGGGTATCAATATCTCGTGTGGCTGGTTCCATTCGTAACGATGTTGGGTTTGCGACAGACATTGACGTACTACCTCACGACAGGCGTTTATTTGTTCACAGTCTATTTCTGCTACGCGGAACGAGTCTGTGCTAGTCCTTTGTATTTGTCTGTGATGTCGCTAGCGTGCTGGCTCGCGGTCTTGTCAGCATTAACGGCATGGATAAAGAACAAAAAGCAAAGCGGCCAATCCCATTATCCGTTTGTTAGAGAGCGTTGTTCTATGCAATAGGGTGATCAGGTACTTAATGAATGCCACCGTCACTGACAGCCAACACAACAGGGACAGCGCAAAGACCGGTACTGTTGGGGTTTGATGAGTCGTGGAATTAGCGAAATAAAACGTTCCGTCTGACCAAAATCCATAAATAGCAAACAAATAAGCTCCGCTGCTTGCGTAGTAAAAAATCGTCCGCGACTCACCGAGTGCGATAACAAACGGTATGAGCCATGCCAAGTACTGCACCCCAAACCCAGGAGTTAATGTCAGGAACAACGAAATGATGAGACCATACTGGAAGAACAGAGATGGCTGATTCGCATGTCGCCTATTCATGAACCAGGAGATAACGACTACAAAAATTAAGATTCCGTACTTCGAGTAACTAAACAAGAACCGATGCAGAATTGCGGAATCGTAGCCAATGAGCGGAAGAGTACTGCGTGGCAGGAAAATGAAATTTAAGATGAGCGGCCAACCCCAACGATTGTATGTGCTACCGTAACCAAGCATTTTATGACCAATCAAATTTGGGTCGATCATGATGTAAGGCAATGACGCGACGAACAATATCGCGAGCGCGACGCCGAAGAACACTACACGACGTTTTATGTTGCTTAGATAAAAGAAGATCGCGGGAATGAAGATCAATGGCACAATCTTAATGTTTAGTGCCATACCAAATGCGAGGCCTGCCAGCCAATCAGAGTTGAATCGTTCAAAGGCATAAACTGACAACAACAGGAAGAAGACCATAACCGGATCAGTGTTTCCGTGAAATCCACTGATCAGAATAGCGGCCGGGCATAGGCAAAACAGTAAAAGCATCAAACGGGGAGTCTTGAGCTTTAGCAACAACCAAACGCTCCCAACATCTGCAATGATGGCGGGGAGTCGAATCCAGAATCGAAATGGCAAGGGCGTCATATCTGACAGAAAACCAAGCACCTTGAGTACATGGATCATGAACGGAGGGTGATTGTAGGGATCGCCGAATACCCCAGGCCGTTGATAGGTGCCGATACCACCAAACGCTTTAACGTTGTTAAGAAAACTCTGCCACGTAAGGACGTCGTTCGAGCCAAGAGTAGTTAACGCCAGATACAGTTTCAGGATCACCGCAATTGCGGTGGCTGTGATAATCGCTATTCTCCAATTCCTCATTGCAGACTGACAATGATCCATGTTAGCTAAAGCGAAGACAGGTTCTGAAATCTTAACGTGAACTTACCACTCCCTTCCAAAACGCCTGACACTTCCAAACTATTTCGTCGGATCATCGTTACTCTCTGCGTCGCGATCGGTTTGGCCGGGGCCATCACCCACATAAAACTGGGCGACCAAGTAGCTAATGCAGCCGGAACGCTTGCGATCCTTGATCACATTTTCGACGTCGCACTCGCCCTGGGCCTTTCGATTCTTGCCCTGGCGATTGGTAGCAGTTTATGCAAGGTACTCAAACTTGAATTTAACGGGAACGCTGAAGCTTTATCATTTTCAATATTCCTGGGCACAGGCGTAGTTGGACTAGGAGTACTTTTTCTTGGACTACTGAATCTCTTACATATTTGGGTCGTAGCGCCGGCGACCGTCCTCGCCCTTCTCCTCTGCAGAGAAAACCTACGGCAACTTCCTAAACAGATCGAGACCGGACTAAGAACGGTAACGCTGACTCGCGAGGGTCGAATCGTAACGGTCCTCTTTTGCTTGCTCATCGGACTACTCTTTCTCAGAGCACTCGCACCACCCAATACGCCGGACGAGCTCATCTACCATCTGTCGGTTCCTTACGACTTCGCCAAGCGCGGCAGTATCTATCCTTCCTACGATAACCTATTTGGGAACCTGCCATTCCTGATCAATATGATCTATGTCCTTTGCCAAATGGCCGGTTCTGATATTGCGGCAAGAGTCTTTAGTCTGTTTCTGGCAATAGCCACTGCTATTGCTCTATATGCGTTCTGTGCTCGATTCCTTACGCGACGAACCGGTGTAATTGCGATGTTTGCTTTCTTCGGTGCGGGCATGGTTGTCGAGGTTGCTGTTACTGCACGTATCGATGTCTCGCTCGCGGGCATGTTGTTCCTTGCTACTTACGCGATGATCAACCATCTGGAAACCGATCGACTCGGGTGGATGTGGCTGTCGGCAATCCTTTCTGGTTTTAGCCTTGGAATCAAAAGTTCCGCTGGCCCATGGTTGGTAGTTGTTGGCCTGATGTACGTATATGAAAAGTTATTCAGGAAGCGAGCGCAATGGCCGTCCGTTCTAAGGGATGGAATTCTTAACGTAATCCTGGCTGCTGCTATTGCCTCCCCATGGTATGTCAAAAACTACGTTTGGTTTCATAACCCCCTTTATCCGTTTTTCACGGGCGAGGTCGCAGACTTTGGGCCCCAAGGCATTCGCTATTTCAGTCCTGAAGATGAGCGGAAACTCGATGCGCATTTAGAGGCGGTGCGCCAGGAGAATCCTGCTCTCGTAAAAGAACAGGAGGCTGAACTAAATCGAGCGATTGAAACACGTGTGCCGCGCCATCCTCTCAGATTCTGGGAGTTCTTTACCGACCCCGACAAGTATCTAGTTTCCGAACCTTTTCACCTCCCAAACTATCTATTCTTAATAATCCCGCTTTTGGTGTTTGTTCCACCTCGCAGATGGATTCTGTGGCAACTCGCCATGAGCATTACATTTTTCGTAGCCGTCACCAAGTCTGCCTGGATCGCGAGATATCTGCTACCAGTTTATCCAAGTCTGACCATAGTTTCGGTCTATACGTTGTGCGGCTTGTCAAACAGGATCGGTAATCGCTTTCGACTAATTCGCGGATTACCAGTTTGGGCCACAGCAATCTCGCTGACTCTCGTCGCAGTAGTTTGCCTCACGTGGATAAGCGGCTTTAATGCTTTGGGCTTCCTTTCCGGCAGAATCTCTCGACACGACTTCCTGCTCCAATTCCCTTTTTATCACCGGACAGACTTTATCAATACCCAGTTGCCTGAAGGCGCCAAAGTTCTGGCTGTGGGGGCACACATGAACTATGGCATTGAGCGACCATATCTAACCGATGAAAGTTGGTTTGCGACAAAATGGAAACGATTGCTAATCCGAAACGACTCGCTCTCTAAGGTGAACGACGATCTCCACAACCGTGGGTTCACCCACATTCTTTATTGTCCTGGGCCATTCACGTACGAGGCAAACCTGGGAGTAAAAGGCAGCGGCGGCATGGATTTGATTTCGCAGAGTAGAACCAATGAATCAGAGTTGGGGCGTAGTCTTGGTGCTGAATATGAGCTGCTGAGAAACTGGGCCACATTCACGCAGTATCGCGCCAAGTTTCTGGAAACGGTTTACGTTGATCAGTCCAATTGTGAGGTTCTGAAGATCAAGTGAGTCTGCGCTGAAAATACAATTTGCTTGGAGGTACACTCCTTTACTGTCTAGCTAGCGTTTTCCCCCTTAGAGTGTCCAATCCACCCCGAGGGTAAACGAGATGCGTCTTTCATTTAGGTCCTTGTGAACGGCCTACTGCAGCACGGTCAATCTGCGTAATTGATTGATCGTTACTCGCTGTTGTGCTGCAACCTTTGCTCGGGGAATGTCTAGCTCAGCCAGACTGGTGTAGTCTTCCGGCAGGATCAAGGCGCGATCGAAATCTTCAGCAACTGACGCGATATCAAAGTCCGAAGCGGCCAGTCCTTCATATTTCAGCATCGCATTGGTCCAGGTAAACAGCCAAAACTGAAAGATGCCAAATAGTTTCGGATGTTTCCGTGAACGTGACATCACTAACATCAGGCCTCGAATGGCTGCCCAGGTGACACTGGGACGCGAAGCGATTTGCCACAGCCGGGCGGCCAGCATCTTGATTGCTCGCGGACTCTTGAAAACCGACGATACATATTTACCGAGGCTTCCATAACCTACAGATTCCAAAGGCAGGTAGTTTCCGCGATCCAAATTATCCAGAAAGGTCTTTAGTCTCTCGTACTGATAATCGCCCTCACAAAACCTGTTTACAAATGATTGGTAGCCTCTAATTATGTCTTCAACCGGCATGAGGTACCGAATATTTGTACAGTACTTGTAGCCGCCCAAACTGTTCTTATTGTTCCGCAGGCGACCTGAAAGTTTCATTCGACGGAAGAGAGGTGTGCCGGGCAACGCAGTGAGCAACGACGGGTCACCCGAAATCAAGCCGGACTTTGCCATTCCCTCGAGTGTAGTGGCGAAAGCTTCCGGCGTATCTGAATCAAATCCAAAGATCAATCCTGCTACGATGGCAAAACCGTAAGACTGGATTTCACGGATTGCCTCGATCATGTCGCCAGTCGTGTTTTGGACTTTTGCAGTCTCCAACAACGAGTTGTTGCTGAAGCTTTCCACTCCGATGAAAATCATGTCGAAGTTTGCCTGTCGCATCTTCTTAAGCAATCGCGGATGCTTGGCAAGGTTGATCGTAAGCCACGTGTAGAGGGCGATTCTCGCGCCACTTCTTTTCTGCCAAGCGATGATTTCGTCAAGCACGTCCTCAGCCCATCTCAGGTCGCCGATAAAATTGTCGGCCGCGCAAAGGACTTGTTGTATGCCGAGCTTTGCCAGGTAATCGAGCTCGGACACAATGTGTGCGGCGGGAAAGTTGTGCGGACGATTGTTGTCCGGCAGAACTCTGATGTCACAAAACTCGCAAAGGAATGGACAACCACGTGAGACTTCCAAAACTGCGCCGTAGTAACGTTGATAAGTTGCATCCAGAAACGGACGATAGAAACCACGAGCCTTAGAGACGTCGAACCGCTGTTTCGTCTGTAATACTTTCGGCAGATTCTCTCGCTGAGAGAAGAGATTTAGAAATCGTGGAAACGCCTCTTCACCATCACCAACGAATATGTGGTCAAACATATCCAACTTCGACGCTTCGCCTGCCTCATTAAGTGACCACGCAATCGGCCCCCCAATTACAAAGGTTGAGTTTGGATGAAGTTCGCGAACGCGGTTGTGAGTTTCAACAATAGTCTCGTAATCCTGATTGACCCCACTGAACACGAATAGGTCGGCCCCAGGGATGTCTTCTACCGCGTCGAACCTCATGTCAAAGAGTCTTAGATCGTACTTTTCGGGCTCTTCCACATACGCCGCCAACGTGTAAGCCCAGACGGGCATGAACATAGCGCCGTACTGCTGGGTCTGTGCCAGAAACGCATCGGGGCAATGTATAAATGAGATGGTTTTGAGGTGGCTTGCTGTCATGTCTAAGCCCTATAAGCGACATTTTGAAGCAGCTGCGCGCTGGCGCACACCTACTTAATCGCGGCTGTCGCACATTCGTTCGATCTGTCGCACATTCGTTGGGTCTACGGTAAAGGCTCAGCAATTGCCACGCCATTCGACTATGACCGGCCTAACCCATCGCCCCTCACTCGACGGTGTGAGAGGTATCGCAGTGCTGAGCGTGGTAATGGCACACGCTCAGGCACTGATCTTTGGCCGACCGATATTCAGCTGGTTTGACTTCTCCGGTGGCTTTATTGGAGTGGATATTTTTTTCGTCCTGAGCGGATTCCTTATTACCAGCCTACTACTTCAGGAGCACCAAACAACAGGGACAATTAGTCTAAAAAACTTCTACATCCGACGCGCGCTCCGGCTTCTGCCTGCCTTGGTTCTGTTGCTCGTGGCAATGCTCATCTACTCACGGCTCGCACTGTCGGCAGAAGTTGGGTGGCAGACTTTGAGATTTGCTGGCGTCGTAATCCTCTACCTTACGAACTGGGCTCGAGCTTTTGAGTGGATTCCGGGTTCCAATCTCCTCGGACATCTCTGGAGTCTCGCCGTCGAGGAGCAGTTCTACCTACTTTGGCCGCCAGTCTTATTGATTCTTTTGAGACTTCGGCTATCGCGGCGCGCCCTTGTCATTTTGATGGTGGGCCTAATCTTTTTGGTATTACTCCGGCGGATCGACTTGCTAAGTCACGGTGGGATTACACAAGGGAGGGTTTATTTAGGATCCGATACCCGTGCGGACTCGTTGTTGGTCGGCTGCCTGGCAGCCATGCTTCACGCCTGGCGAATGCTACCGGACAGTAGGCTGTTTAGAGTGCTATTGCGAACGGCAACTGTTATGGCGCTTCCAGTGCTATTCATCTATTTCCTCGACGCGTTCGGCGTTCGAAGCCGTACGTTTTTTACGTTTGGATTAACAGTTGTGGCGTTCGTCGCTGGCGTGTTGATACTTCAGGCAATGCAAAGCTCACCCAATCCGCTTCTCTATGTACTGGAAAATGGCTTCCTAGTCTACCTCGGGAAGATCTCGTACGGGCTTTACCTGTGGCACTTCTTTGCGATCGAAATTACGCTCGGACTGCGCGTCGGAAGCGCGATGAAGTTGGCGCTGTCTCTCTTAGGACTCTTTGGTATAACGGCAACCTCTTTCTACTGTGTCGAACGCCCATTCCTGAGCTTAAAGACGCGTTTTTCCTCTGGCATCCGAAAGACTTCGGTAACACAGGATGACATCGATTCTGAACTGGCCCCACAGGAAGCCTCTTAAAACTCCTGACCATCTCAATATCATTTCTAGTCACGAACACTTAATCGGTAAAGGTTGTATTGCCCCACGCGCTCCGCTGTACCGCGTTGGTACCATAGGTCCACTCGGGACAAGTCACCTTCATTCTCAAAGCGTGTAATGAGATAGGTAAGACGGTTGTGCAGGGCTTCCTGCCGCGAAAAGGTTTGTGAGTAGTTCGCGTAGTTCTTAATAGCCTGTTCGATTTCGGATGGTTCAATAGGCTGGAAGTCGTAACTGAGACTGGGAAGTGCGCGCTCATGTCCAAATATGGCACTGCGAACGTAGTATTTCAGAAAGGTATCATCTGTTTTGCCCTCGAAGAGCTCGCGTAAGCGAGTGGCGTCAGCGCCGGAGAAGTATAGATAAGCAAAAAACAGATCTTTTCTCTGATTCTGCGTGTATGTTCCGAAATCCAATGAACCTATTCCCAGCAACGTTCCCTGCGGTGCCCACGTCGGAAGAGTAAGCATTATTTCGGACCGTGGCGAAAACACCAATGCGGAGCTTCCGTCTGTTGGATCCTTTGCCGGAAGGCCATGCAGACGCTTCATTACTGG
>Ga0070698_100006155_pt1 | contig 13066 bp, 14 predicted proteins | sample KBSK1502metaG_FD_65477 | JGI IMG/M metagenome (GOLD analysis project Ga0070698, IMG submission 65477) | Corn, switchgrass and miscanthus rhizosphere microbial communities from Kellogg Biological Station, Michigan, USA - KBS K1-50-2 metaG | ecosystem: Host-associated > Plants > Roots >... | reverse complement strand
TGCGATTTTGTGGGAATCGCTTCACCAAAATCAGTCGACGGTTAATAGAAAAGACCGGCAGGCGGGAAAGTTCGGACCGCTTGCCACTTCTCAATCGACATCTTAATCTAGTGCCAAACCTTGGCGTCTTTGCGTCTTGGCGTGAGTTTCTCCGTCTTTGCGTCAGTTCCGTCCCAAATTTGCTTGTCCGAAAACGGCGAGACAATGAATCCAAGGCGGTCGATACTCAGCAACCGAATGAATTCGCAACAGCACTTCTATGAAGCACTCATCGCGAGGGATCGACGGTTCGACGGTGTCTTTTTCGTCGGAATCAAGACGACAGGGATTTATTGCCGTCCGGTCTGTCCCTCGCGTCGTCCGCAGCAGCGGCACTGCGAATTTTTTCGTTTGGCCGCGGCGGCCGAGGTTGCGGGTTACCGGCCCTGTTTGCGTTGCCGTCCTGAGTTAGCTCCGGGCAATGCTCCGATTGATACGGAAGAAAGAGTGGTCGGTGCTGCATTGCGCTATCTCGACCGGATTGAAGAGGCCGATCAGACGATTCCGGAATTGGCCAGCACGTTCCATTTTTCCGATCGTCATTTCCGACGCCTATTAACCAGGCAACTGGGCGTGTCTCCGATTCAACTGATGCAGACTCGGCGATTGTTGCTTGCTAAACAGCTGCTCACCGATACGAATCTCGGCATCAATGACGTTGCTTTGGCTAGCGGCTTCAAGAGCCTGCGTCGATTCAATAGTCTGTTCAAAGAGCGCTACCGCCTTTCCCCGACCAGGCTGCGAAACGGTTCAAAGAAAACTGTGACGTCGGGCTCCGAATGTACATTTCACCTCAGCTACCGCCCGCCGTTTAGCTGGGAGACGATGCTGCGATACTTTCGCCGACGATCTTATCGAGGAGCTGAGTTGGTGGGCGAGAACCAATTCTCCCGAACGGTCCGGATTGGTGCGTTCAGAGGATGGTTGGTGGTTGAAAACGATCCCCGCGCCCATTCGTTAAAGATCCAAGTTGCACCGGAATTGCTTCCCGCCTTGTTGACCTTAGTGAGCCGGTTGCGACGCTTATTTGATTTAGACGCTTCGCCCGATCGAATCGCAGCGACGCTTGGCCCGCTGGCGGTGAAGAATCCGGGAATCAGAGTGCCAGGTGCTTTTGATGGCTTCGAGATCGCGTTGCGCGCGGTGCTCGGTCAACAAATCAGTGTGCCGGCGGCGACAACGATTGCCGGTCGCGCGGTTGAACGATTCGGAGAGAAGATCGACACACCTTTCCCGGATCTGAAATTTATGCCGCCGACCGCTGCTCAGATCGCTGCGGTGCCGCTCAGTGACCTCCGGAACCTCGGGTTAACTGAGGCACGAGCAGCGACGGTGGCCGCATTAGCTAAAGCTGTCGCCAGTGGGCAAATCAATTTTCTCAATGCGGTGTCTGGGGAGGAGAGCGTCAAGGAACTGACGGAGCTACCAGGAGTTGGACCCTGGACGGCCAGCTACATAGCCATGCGGGTGCTCGGATGGCCGGACGCTTTTCCCCACCAAGACTTAGGCCTGCAGAAGGCGCTTTCCGTTAAGAAAGCGTCGGACGCTCTCGCGCTTTCCGAAAAGTGGCGACCTTGGCGAGCGTACGCTGCCATGCAGTTGTGGAATTCATTGGAGGAACAACATGAAATATCAAACCATCTACGATAGCCCAATCGGTAAGCTGAAATTAGTATCCGATGGAGAACAGTTAATCGGCCTACACTTTGATGCCGGCCAAGGTGATGAAACCCAGGTCAGCAAGAACCGAGAACGGGAAGTCAAACCGTTCCCAGAAGTCATTCGACAGCTCGACGAGTACTTTCAGGGGAAACGAACGGTGTTTGACATTCCGATTCGATTTATTGGCTCGCCTTTTCAGGTCCGAGCCTGGGAAGCGTTGCAAAGCATTCCGTATGGGGAAACCATTTCATATAAGAAGCAGGCCGAACGGGTAGGAAGCGTTCCTCGTGCGGTCGGTCTAGTCAACGGGCAGAACCCGATTGCGCTTATTGTTCCGTGTCACCGAGTGATCGGTGCTGATGGTCACTTGGTCGGCTATGGAGGCGGTCTTCCTCTAAAGAAGGCGTTACTGAACTTCGAAGCGACCGTGCATGATTTCGGACCGCACCCGTTCTCACTCGTGCCGGCATGAGAGCTGGACACCGGAGACAGGAGGCAGCGGCGCGGAGAATTCTTAATTTGTTAACCTTGCTAATTTTCGTTTAAGAACCCTCTTTGTTTACTTCGGTGTAAGTCTGTTTTCTGAGTCTTCTCGGCAAGGCACGGTTTGTTTCCGGCGCGTGATCGTGCGCGCTCCGGAATTTCTGGTTTTGTTGGAAAAACTTTCGTGAAAATAGATTCTGCCGAAACGAGAAGCGCTCGCAGCTCCGGTAGTGATTCGCAACCGATGAGAACAGGCGCATGGACCAAGCTCAGGAGCGTGCAATCTCTGGTCAAAGTTTTCGAGCATATGTGTACTTACACATTATTTACGCACGAATCACCGCAACTGACGACCGAAATTCTTAAATGAGCGCCGATAGCGCCGACAACGCAGATTCGAGACCGAGGCTCTTTTGAATCCTAACCCAGCCCGCTGCGGCGATCGCGACAACGAATACGGCAGCCGGGACAAAAAACGGCTCGTCTCTCAGATCCCGGCGTCTATTACCGCGAACTCAGTGGGCGACCTGAGAACTGCATTGCTCCTCAGTCGGAACCATTACCCGGTTAACACAAAATGATTCGACAAAACATGAATTTTACACAGCAAAAATTGTCCGCCGCACCCACTGCTTCTTTAGCATGCGTTATCGACTTTTTTGAGGCACGTGATCGGCTATCAGCAGAATTTGCGGAGACAGGCAAATGCTTCGAAATGAAACGAAAGGTCCGCAAGGTTGCCGCTCGCCGAATACCTTTAGTTGAGCGGATTGATCGTCTCGAGGAGTCGCTCTATTGGCTGCTTTCGGCGGCAACGCTTGGCTATCTTGTTCTTGCGATCATTGGCCGGTGAGAGTTCGTTTGGCTCACGAACGGAATCGAACCCAGTTTGTCAAACCTATCAAGCTGCGGACGACCGCAGCTGCCTAATCGGCGGTGCTATTACAAGGATGTAAACATGGATGAACAGATTTTCACCTGGCCGCTCAGCGCGAACGAAACTTCGTGCATCCAAAATCTGAAACCATTCCTTTTCGATGAGGAGCTTGTAAAAATGGATAACAGCATAGAGCAGTTTTCGTGGGAACAGAGAGTTGGGGCGCTGACTCAGATCTACTTGGCATTCGGCCTGCCCCTGCCGACCGCACTTCGGGCGGCTGAGGCAGATCTTGGTCAGCTCGACGTGCAGAAAATCTGCTAGTCGTCGAAACGGCCTTGCTGATTGGTCGTCTGGCATCGAGTGCGATCGCTGCCAGTTTGATGGTTTTGAAGGAGAGCCCGACTTGCCTCCTCGGCGAGCCATCGTTCAGCGCGCTCGTATGACCACCCGTTTTCGTCGTGCAGAGTGAAAAACCCTGCGTAGCCGAAGTAGAACCAGAACACATCGACTGCTTGCTTCGTGTCCATGCCGTCACGCAAGGCGCCTAGGTCCGAGAGGCGGTGGGCAATCGGTACGAACGCCTGGCGGTATTTGGCGGTGGCAGCTTGCAGACTTTCCGACAGAGCTTCGTCGTGCGGCGCAGTGGTGAGCAACACCCGCATAATATCGCCAAACTCCTCTCGCATGCTCCGGCGGGCTTTGGCGACGAGTCGGATGATGGCGGCCGGGTCATCCATTGCCTCAATTCTGCCGAGGGTCACCGCGACGATGGGGGCGGCGGCCCAAATCTCTAGCAGCGCGTTTAGCAGGCCATGTTTGCCACCTGATACTGCGTAGACGGTCGCGGGCGCAACTCGCGCCAAGACGGCAATATCGTCCACTTTGGTGGAAAAGTAGCCTCGTTCGCTGAACAACCGGCGCGCGGCATCAACGATCGCCTGCCGTGTGGCCTGCGCATATTCTTCACGCCGCTTGATTCCCTGCCTCGGGCGATCGCCAGACATTGAATTGTCATCATTCAAACGAAACATGTAGCTCCTTGACAAGCGGTTTCTTGTGACTAGAGTCAGACTCCAATGAATAGGTCAACAGTATGTACAATGGGTTCTGTATCTGGTCATCATACCATAACTTTCAAATAAGCAAAGGAGGGTTTAGATGACCCAGATCACCAAAACAAGCTCGACCTACGCCCAGTCCGCTCTCGCCGCCGCACCCTACCTGCGTTCGGTCATGCAAGGCAACGTGCTGCTGCCCGGCGACCGTGCCTATAGCAGCGCCCGCCAAATCTGGAACGGCGCGGTAGACCACCGTCCAGCGCTGTTCGCCTTATGCAAGACTGTTGAGGATGTTCAAGCAGCATTGCGCACTGCCCGTGCGCATGGCCTTCCGCTGTCGGTACGCGGTGGCGGACACGATTGGGCAGGGAGAGCCCTGCGTCACGATGGCCTGGTGATAGACCTCTCTGGGATGAGGGGGGTCGAGGTCGACCCACAGGAGAGAGTGGCCAAGATTGCGGGCGGTGCCACGGCGATCGATTTAATCACTGCGGCAGCTCCGCGCGAACTCGCCGCGGTCACAGGGACCGTTGGCGCGGTTGGTATGGTCGGTATGACTCTGGGGGGTGGCTATGGTCCCTTGACCTCGCGATACGGTTTGGCGCTGGACAACCTCCTTGAGGCCAAAGTCGTCCTCGCCGACGGCCAGGTTATTGTAGCAAATGGCTTAGAGAACGCCGAGTTGTTCTGGGCTCTTCGGGGTGGAGGTGGCAATTTTGGGGTGGTAGTTTCCATGAGTGTTCGCCTGCATCCGATTGGTAAACTGCTGGCTGGTTTGATTCTGTTCCCATGGTCTGAAGCCGAGTCGGTATTGCGCGGTTACGCCGAAAAGGTAGCGTCGGCGCCCGACGAGCTTGCGGTGATAGCTGGCATGTTGTCCGGCCCGGAAGGTGAGCCGGTCCTGTTTCTGGCTCCGACCTGGAGCGGCGAACCTTCAGAAGGTGAGCAAATCATAGCCGGGCTACAAACTCTCGGCACGCCTATGCTGGTACATATTGGGCCTATGAGCTGCAGTGATTTGCTCGCCATGTATGATGCCCATGTCGTGAACGGCCGGCACTATGCAGTCAAGACACGTTGGATTTCTGCGATGACACCGGAAGTCATTTCGAAGCTCATTGCGGCAGGCACCAACCGGACGTCGCCGTTTACAGTCATCGCGCTGCACCACTTCCACGGTGCGGCGACGCGGGTTCCTTTGGATGCAACCGCTTTCTGCCTACGCCGGGAGCACTTCCTTGTCGAGATCATCGCCGCTTGGGAGCCGGGCGACAACATCGCGATTCACCGTCAATGGGCGCAGAACCTTTCGCGGGCCCTGGCGCCGGCCGCGCTGCCCGGCGGCTATCCTAATTTGCTGGGGCCTGAAGAAGTCGACCGAATTGCCCTGGCATATGGGGACAACATCGGGCGCCTGCAGCGGGTGAAGCGGCGTTTTGACCCAGAGTGGATCTTCTCCGCGACGCCGCTGCCGTATGAAGCCGCCCAGAGCTTCGACGCCGAGAGGGTCAAAAATAGGACAAAAAACGTGTGGTCAGACCGAACAGTCAACCCTTGAGCTTGATTAATTGCACATTTAGGCAAAATTCGTTCTCAAGCTTGACCGTTCGGTAAATTAATGAAGCTGTCTTTCTCAGAGTTCAATCTTACCCCCCGGACATATCATGTTTATGATCGATACCGGGGTACGTACGCTCGATAGTCTTTTCGGCGACATTTGTGTATTGGTAACCGCGGCGTTCGCGCTCACACTCGTGCCGGGTCTACGACTACGGGAGCGCTCTCTGTTGTCGATGCGGGATCGAGGGACAGCGTTGCTGGTGTTCCTGGTTCTTGGGTTGATCGAAGAGGCAAGCATTTCGCGTAGCGACTGGCTGAGCGAGCGGATCGTGGCGGTGTGCGCGGCGGGTCTGGTGGCAGGCCCTTGGGTCGGGCTGGCCGTCGGCGCGTTTGTGACTTGGCTGGCGGTGAGGTTTGACGGGCTGCCATTGGCGTCCATCGGCATTTCGATGTTGTGCGGTGGTTTAGCCGGCGGGTGGCTGTATCAGTGGCGTCCTAAGCTGGCGCAACACCCGCTAACGGGATTCTGTCTGACTTTGGCCGTATCGTTCTTGCGAAGTAGCTTGATTTTCTTCTGCGTTCCCACCGCGCAAGCGCTGCATACCTTTGGGCACATTGGGATGGCTCCTGTCCTGGAAGGTCTCGGTACTGCCTTGATTCTAGCCATCGTCGCACAGGTACGCGACCGTGATGAGCAAACCCGAGCAGCGGCCTCGGCCGAGGTGCGTGCCATGCAGGCACGCATGAATCCGCATTTTCTGTTTAACGCACTCAACACCCTGGCGGCGCTTTCGAAGATCGCACCTAGCGAAGTCCCCCGCGCGGTGGGGCGGTTGCGTCATTTTCTGGGTGCCAGTTTTGCCCAACACGAGCGAGCGTTGGTTCCGCTGGAGGAAGAGTTGGCGGTCGTGCGTATGTACCTCGATATTGAGCTACTGCGGTTCGGTGGACGATTGAACGTGGAGCAGGCGATCGATCCGGGCTTATCGAAGGTCTTAATGCCCCCTTTCTCGATTCAGCCGCTGGTGGAGAACGCCGTGGAGCACGGACTCCGTTCTTCGCCAGGCGTCGGGCGGCTGCGTTTGGAGGTTCGTCCGGTAGGACAGTGGCTAGAGATAAGCGTTAGCGATAACGGGCAAGGTGTGCCGTCGGAGAAAATCGAACAAGTTTTCTTCGCAGACCGGCCGACGGTTCACGCGCTGTCGCTGCTGCGGCGGCGGCTGCAAACATTGTTCGAATGTTCGTTTCAATTGGAGGTGCGCAGTGAGGTTGGGCAGGGTACCACGGTGACTGTACGCATTCCGTTGCGAAGGAAGGTCAAAGTTACCCTGGAACCGTCGGAAGCCATCACCTCGGACCTAGGTCAACTCGCGTCGCGCTAATATATTTTATGTGGATCCGAATCCGAGCTGTTATTATCGAAGACGAGCCCTTGGCCGCCCAGTACTTGGCGGCATTGCTGGACGACACCTGCCAGGTTGAGGTCGTCGGTTCGGCCACCGAAAGCGAGGCGGGCCTGCGCCTTTGCGCTGAGTTGCGACCAGACGCGGTGTTTCTGGACATCAATCTTCCGGGCAAAGACGGCGTTTCCCTGGCGACACAATTGGCCATGCTGCCGCAGCCGCCGCGCTTGGTCTTCACCACGGGGAATGCGGACCGCGCCGCCGACGCCTTCCGCCTTGAGGCGGTGGATTACCTTTTGAAGCCATTGGAACCGGGGCAAGTTGCCGAGGCCGTCGATCGGCTGCTGGCGCAATTGCGGCCCTTTGAGTCCGACTCTCCCTCAAATTCTGGCGATCACGGCGACGGCGTCTCAACACTTGAAATGACGCGTTTTACTGGTAAGGCCAACGAGCTGCTGCCGGTCAAGGATGTGGACCGCGACCAGACTCGGTTACTCGCCCGCCGCGAGGTTGCAGCGGTGCTGCGACGGGAACGGCGCACTTGGGTCCATACTGTGCGGGAAGAGTTCGCGACTTACTATCCGTTGGCTGACCTCATGCAGTGGCTTGGTGGCGATCCGTTCATCCAGATCGGAAGGCATGCCGTGGTGAACCTGCAAGCAATCGAACGTGTTACTCATTACGGTGACCGCCTTTACCGCGTCCGCATGCGTGACCGGGTTGGGACTGAAATCACCGCCTCGCGTACCGGTGCGGCTCGGCTTGCGGCAGTGTTGAAGACGCAGCGTTGAGGCGCCGGAGCAGCGGGTAGCCAGGAATGGGGCGCAGCGATGGCAGCACCAGTGGCGATCGGCAGCTGGCCAAGGTCGGCGCCAATCCCGGTCGCACCGTGCTCGATCTTTTCGACCTCCACAATCCGGCACTCGATTGGATCAGTATGGCCGGCGCGATGGGCGTGGAAGCCGCCCGGGCGGAGACTTTAGAAGGGCTGGCTGATCTCTTGAGAGCGAGCGACCGGCGTGCGGGCCCATTCCTGATCGAGCTTGTGATTCCCTGATCGAACTGGTCCAGCCCATTTTCTCATCCACACGCTGGTTGCGGGCTAGCGACGTTGGTCTTTGCAAAGTAGCCGCAGCTTCCTCCTTCGTTTTCTCAGGGAGCGAGCGCGCGCGGGCGTTTCCGCGATGGTCGTGTCCACTGCTGGACGGATGCGGCGGCAGTCTGGATGACGATTGCGGCAATTGGGACAAAAATGGGCCGGTCCGTCAAACTCTAAATCTATTAGTTTCGACCCGCAGGCGACGCGAGCATGATCTCGCTCCTCACTCAACCGGTGAGCCTTCACCGACAATCACTCAATAAAAAATGAAGTTTCCACAGGAAGAATCACGAGCCGCCGCCCTACCCATCGCTATGTCCGCACGACGCACGGATAAAGCCACGAGGCTATGTACGGCGGTTCGCGCTCATCATGAAGGAGAGCCTATTTGGACGCCGGAGTTCCAGGTTGCGCCGCCAATAGCGGTACTACAATTGGCGACGGGTCGCTGGGTTGCACAGATTATTGGCGTAGCCGCCGAGCTGGGGCTCGCCGACGAAATTCAGACCGGTCCGAAAACCGCGCAAGAAGTTGCGGCCGCAAAGGGTCTTCACCCAGATCCACTCTATCGGCTGCTTCGCGCTCTCGCCAGCGTCGGCATCTTTGCCGAGCAGGAAGACGGCCGTTTCCGACAGACTCCGATGTCCGACGCGCTCCGCAGCGATGTTCCATACTCCATGCGGGGTGTAGCGCGCCTGAGTAGTCGGCATTGGATGACACGTGGCTGGATGGAGCTTGAGCACAGCGTTCGTTCGAACTCTTCGGCGTTCGGGCACGCGCATGGAATGGGAATCTTCGATTATGTCAGCCAGCACCCAGAGGAGATGGAGATCTTCGCTGACGCGATGGATGGCTATGCCGTCCTGGTCAGCGCCGCAGTGGCGGAGGCTTACGACTTCTCAACTATACGGACGCTGGCGGAGATCGGTGGAAGTCTGGTACTGGCAAGCGTGTTGGCCAAGCATCCCGCGATGCGCGGAATCCTGTTCGATTTGCCGGAGGTGGTCGAAAGCGCATCCAGTTTTGTCCGAAGCCATGGCCTGGAGGATCGGGTCGAGCTCAAAGGCAGTAACTGCTTTGAGGGCGTACCTGAGGGGGCTGACGCCTACTTGCTTCAGAATATCTTACATTGGCGGAGCGACGAGGAGTGCCTGCGCATTCTGAAGACTGTCCACGCTGCCGCCAGGCCGGGGGCCAAGCTCCTGGTGGTGGAAGCGATTGTGGAAGCTGCAAATGAGCCTCAATTTGCCAAGACTCTAGACATTACAATGCTGGTCCTGACTCATGGCGGAAAAGAGCGTACGCGCGCCGAGTTGCAAACTCTACTGAGCGCTGCCGGATTCCGAGTGTCGCGCACCGTTCCCACCGCTTCATTCGCCTGCGTGATTGAAGCGATCCGCGACTGACGGCAGTTCAACCCAGTTCAAAATAAATAGCTATGCCGAAACTCCGTCTTCTCATCTCCTTCTTTTTGCGCCGCCGAATCCCCACTTCCGTTTTGACCTGCGCAGCTCTCTCGCCGCTTAAGCCGTTTGTTCAGGACTTTTTGGCGGCGGTGGGAGGTATAGTTCGAGACTTCCTGTCGTTCTTTCGAGGATTCAATGAAGACGACGCACGCGCTTTGCTATCTGCGTATGGATTTTGCGCGTTCGAGGTGGATCACCTGCAGAATAATCGCCCGAACAAGGAAAGCGAAGTGAGCGGAAATTTTGCCGACGGCCGCCGTTCCAAGCATGTCGACCGTTTCCCCGGTCCCATTCCGGTCGGTGTGCATCCAGACCTCTTAACCCGAATAAAACGGAGGAACCACGCGCATCAATAATACGCGCGATAAAGGAACGTTGAGGCTCTAGCCCATGCAAGATGGAAAACGGATCTCAGCTCCGCCAACGCCACAGCTATGGCGGACACGCCGATCGAACGAGCCGGGTCAATCGTGGAAGGATTCATCAATGCCTGCGGACCTGGACATAGCATTCGCCGAAACCGTTGAGGCCATCGACTTCGATTGGCCGCAATCTTTGGCCGTCGAGAGAATCCAAATGGGGATCGCAGAAATGGCAGTGGCAATTCTCGCGTTCGCCGGATTTGTCGTACTAACTCGAGGGGCGATTTTTGTCGTTCTTCGTAGTTGGCGTTTTTGAAGTCGGCTTGGGCCATCATGGAGAGGCGCGAAGCGCCGCGAGACTAGTGCCTTCCTAGGCTGCTTAGCATTCCCAGCGTTGTCTTCGGTAGCGGTCCGACCGTCGCTTACGCGCGTCAAATGTCCCTGCGGGACCGCTACCGAAATCGGCGCCGACCGAGCCGCGAACGTCGGCGTGAAGCGCAGCACGATCTTAGCCTGTTTAGTTAAGAATTACGGCAACTGGGACAAAAAACGGCCGGTCTTTCTAACCTCGGTGTCTACTACCGCGAAGTTAACTGGACGACGCGGAGCTGCCGCTCTCGACACTCTGAAGAAGTCGCAGTTTAACACAATAAAAATAAAGTATTTATGATAAAACGCAGTCTTCTCATCTCGTTCTTTTCGCGACGGCGATCTCTTGCCTTCGTTATGGCGTGCGCAACTCTCGCGCCGCTGACGTCATTTGCTCAGCAGTATCAAGAGACCGATCAGGTCTCCAATGCCGGTGGACAGGGCGCACAATTCATCGATCCTCACCTGCTCAATCCATGGGGTATCGCTCGCAGCAGCACTGGTGCCTGGTGGGTTTCGGACGAGGACGGCGGGGTTGCCACCCTTTATAACGGAGAAGGAATAGCGGTTAATGCACAAGGAGCACCGCAGCCTTTGGTGGTGACAATTTCCCATGCAGGACAGGGGGAGGGCGTCCCGACCGGTGTGGTTTTCAACGGCAGTTCGGACTTTGACGTTGAAGCGGGTAAACCGGCTATCTTCATTTTTGCATCATTTGATGGCACGATCTCGGCCTGGAATCCGACGGTAAATCCGACGGTTGCGATTGAAAAAGTAAAAGCGACGCCTGGCTCAGTATTGACGGGCGCGACGATTGCTGAGGTCAAAAATCAGCGCTTTCTCTATGTAGTTGATGTGCACGAAGGCAAAATCCGAGAGTTCGACAGAAACTTCCACCCGGCACAGTTCTCATCCGAGGCGGCATTTGACGATGACCGTCTGCCGGGGAACTTCATTCCTTTCAATGTTCAAAACATCGGGGGCCACCTCTACGTAGCTTTTGCCCAACAAAATCGGGCAAAGAATTTTGTGAACTTGGGCACAGGCCTTGGTGCCGTGGATGTCTTTTCGTCGGACGGTCAGCTGTTGCAACGCCTGGAAACCGGGCCCCTCCTTAATGCTCCGTGGGGTTTAGTTCTTGCGCCAAGCGATTTCGGCAGTTTCAGCCATAGCGTTCTGGTTGGCCAGTTCGGGAGCGGTCAAATCCTCGCGTTTGACGCTATTACCGATCAATTTCAGGGACAACTGCGGAACCAAGATAACAATATAATCAGCATTAGCGGTCTGTGGGGACTTGCCTTTGGCGCAGGCAATACTAACTCTGGTGGAGCAAATCAGCTCTTTTTCAATGCCAAGGCAACCGGCGGCCTGCATGGATTCTTCGCTCCGGTGTCCAGCGACCTCACTCAAGGGAACGATCAGTAAGAATTCCGAAGGAATGGCGATAGGTCCTTCGATCGGAGGACAAGCTCACGGCGGTTGTTTTGATAGAAAGCAACCGCCGATAGGTAATTCTGGTACTCGGCCGATGGAGGTCGGTGGCCGGGCGGATCAACCTTCGCGAGACCACCACCCTAAACAATTGGTGCTAGCTAACTTGGAGGCTAACAATGGCAACTATACGCAACCTCAGCGACGCAAAACAGATCACCAAGGAAATCGATCTGTTCGGCCCTCGGATCGAATTCCTGACCCCACCAGATGGCGCCCCTTTGTCCGTCATGAAGGGTGTTATTCCGGGCGGCGCAGTAGTGCCGCTCCATAGTCACGCCGACGTCGAGGCGTTTCACACCACGGCCGGGCAGCTGCAGATGTTTTTCCAAACAGAAAACAAATGGATTGCGGTGAAGCCAGGCCAGTTCGTTTACATCCCAGGAAACGAAAAACATGCTTGGCGCAACGTGTCGGCTGAAGATGCGACCGTGCTGATTATTACCCGCCAAATTGGGAGACTTTCTCCAAAAAATTGGTGTTACGATATCAGGTGAGAGCCAGCCGTTGGCGCCGTCGCCGGAGCGGTTACAGCACTTCGTCGAAACCGGAATGAGATATGGCTATTGGTTAGGTAACCCGGAAGAGAATGCGGCGATTGGGATTAACTTCTAACGAGCATGCTGCGTTAACACCTCTAATCCTAGCCGAAATATTCCATCCACCGGATAACTTATGAAACTATTTGCTCTGCTCAGTACCGCTTGTCTGGCAATGGCGCTAGCCAGTGCCGGCGTTAATCCAACTCAAGAACCGTTTTTTGAAGGATTGGGCTCTTACACGCGACCGATCACGACACACTCTCCGGAGGCGCAAAAATACTTTAACCAAGGACTTAACTTCTATTTCGGGTTTAATCACGGGGCTGCGATTCGCGCATTCCAAGCGGCCGAGACAATCGATCCGGACTGCGCCATGGCCCATTGGGGTGTAGCTCTCGCGTGCGGACCGCATATCAACTTCCCGCTAGTACCGCCGGCCGCCGCCGAGCTAGCGTGGAAGGAACTCGGGCTCGCCCAAGAGCGCGCGGCGCACGCTTCGGCCGTAGAACAAGCACTGATCGAGGCGCTCAGCCATCGCTATGCTAACCCGCAGCCGGAGGATCGCGGTCCGCTCGATCAAGCCTACGCCGATGCGATGCGTACGGTCTGGAAAGAGCACTCGGATGATCCCGATGTCGGCGCGCTTTTTGCC
>Ga0070698_100006153_pt1 | contig 13071 bp, 9 predicted proteins | sample KBSK1502metaG_FD_65477 | JGI IMG/M metagenome (GOLD analysis project Ga0070698, IMG submission 65477) | Corn, switchgrass and miscanthus rhizosphere microbial communities from Kellogg Biological Station, Michigan, USA - KBS K1-50-2 metaG | ecosystem: Host-associated > Plants > Roots >... | reverse complement strand
AGCTGCTTCATCGGCTAATTGAACTTGGCAACGAGCGGGGCCAAGCCCACCTTCCCGACCCAGAGACTCCCATCTACTTCGGATGATTTAACATTCAAAGTCTTTCAAGCAAAGACCAAAACTCAGGGATAAGTAGCTCGGGGTCAGGAAGGCGGGCTTGCCCCCGCTCCTTCTGAACTCTCCAGAGTCTTTTCAATCAAATTCGAAACCCATTCCGCGCGCGCGTCCCAGGTTCCACTTGAAACTGCCGCCTGTCTTCGCTGCGCCGCAGCCGGATCGTCTTCCTGCAAGGCTTCCTCTACCAGACGGAACCAATCGTCGTGCGTGCGCGCAATACGTAACACCTTGCCCATCGATTCGTATTCTGGCAGCGGTGAGATTACCACCGGCTTTCCCGTCGCCAGGTATTCACGAACCTTTATCGCTGAACCATAACTCGTAAACGAGTGCGCAGTGTCCCACGGCAACACGCAGACATCAAAACCGGCAGCGTAACGAGGCAATTCCTGATAAGGCACCGGGGGCAAAAAATGCGTGTTTGGCAAGGCTTCGATCTCGACCCCGCGTGACTTGTTGCCGATGAAGATCCACTGCCACTCCGGACGCTCTCTGGCCGCGCGCGTTATCAGTTCCTGGTCCACCAGCCACGGCTCTATCGCCCCAAAATAACCCAGTCGCGGTCGCGGAATTCGCGCCACCGGCTCTGCAATTTCCAGTTTGCCGCTCCCGACCTGTGACCAGTGATCAAAATCGACCGCTTGTTCCAGAAGAAATGAACGTTCACGACCGCGATCTGCTTCGGCCAGTAATTTTTGCCCGGAATACAACACCAGATCGGCGTTGTCGATCGCGCGTTCGTGAAGCTCTCTGATCGTTCGCAGGTCGGTCGCATGATCCATCAGGTTTGCATCATACTTGTCCGACACCTGATAGATCACCAGCCGCTCGTCAAACTGGCCAATCATGTCAGCCGCCGTCGGAATCGCGATCCAGAGAATTGGTCGCGTCAGACCGCCACGGCGCGCCAGTTTTCCAATTTGCACAGCGAGCAACTTGCGATTTGCGGCGCGGGCGAGTCGAGTGCCAAAGAACGGAATAACGGCGGGCGAAACCACTGTGACGCCCTCGGGCGTAGGACGCGCCAGACGAGCGTATGAGCGCAGCTTGCGGACAACGCGCGGCAGCAGATCTTTGTTCGACAGACTGGGCAACCCCATCGAAATCGAGTTTACAAAGATCACCCGGTTGCCGGCTCTGGCAAAGCGTCGCATCAAGTGATACTTCGAGTGCGGATGGTGATACCACCAATCCTCTCCGGCAAAACAAATAATCGAATGTCCTTGAATCACGTTAGCTTCGGTATAATCCGCTGACAATGAAACGACCCGAGCCTGGCGCCGGCGAAACGCCCGATCACCCCTCGGTTATGGGACCAACTGCGGTTAATCACCTGGCTCCGCGTCGCAGAGCATTAATTGTTAGTCTGATCTTTTTCACCGCGCTGGGAGTTCGACTTCTAAACTGGCAGAGCCACCACGATGAAGCCCTGGCGGTACAAACCAGTGTCGCTCTCAACTATAAACACCAGGCCACCTTGATACAGGCAAACGGTGTTGCTTCGCTTTACGATGCTTCGTCATCAACCAACAATCCTGATCTCATGGGCCACCCGCCGGGTTATCCAATTCTGCTCTCGGTTATGTATCGTGTCGGCGGCCAGTCAGATACCGCAACTCAGTTCCTGCAAATAATCCTCGACTCGCTTTCGGTGGTCGTCATCGTCCTGATCGCTTTCGAATTCTTTCCGGCTGCGATTGGCCTTATCGCGGGGCTTATGGCTGCTTTCGCGCCTCAGTTGAGTTGGAATTCGCTGACGCTTTTGCCGGACTCGCTGGCAGCGCTGCCAATCCTCATGGCGGTGCTCATCATCACCAAAACGCGCCAGCGGCGTTATGCGTCTGGTCGTTCCAAGCTACTTTCGATCCTGATTGCAGGCGCGCTCATCGGCGTCTCCGTTTGGCTAAGAGCAAACGCGCTCCTGCTAGCGCCATTCCTGACCTTCCTGTTGCTCTTCATCTCCAAACGCGGCGCTCGACTGCGTCCCGCACTCGTGCTGCTTTGCGGGACTCTGCTAATTATTTGTCCGCTTACGATTCGCAATGCCGTCGTCTTCGGCAAGTTTATCCCCGTGTCCCTTGGAGCCGGACAAACTCTCGTCGAAGGCCTTGCAGATTACAACACCGACGGGTCGCTTGGCTTGCCGCAAACTGATGTAGAACTAATTCGTGGCGAGGCTGAAACTTCCAAACGGCCTGACTATGCCAACTCCCTCTTCACGCCCGACGGCACGGAGCGTGACCGGGCACGATTAGCCCGCGGCCTGGCCGTTATCCGCGCGCATCCATTTTGGTTTGCCGGGGTCATGATCCGGCGAGCCGCCTCGATGCTGCGGCTTGAGCGAACGCCCCTCAGACTTGCAGCAACAAAACCTGGTGACTCAACTCTACTGCAGTGGCCGCTCCGTATCGTGCAAAAGCCATTCATCACCGCACTCTTCCTACCCTTAACCCTAATCGGCGCCGGCATTCTTTTCTATCGGAGAAAATTTCAAACGCTCGCGCTTATGCTGGCGGTTCCTTGTTACTACTTCTGCACCCAGTCAGCCTTGCATACGGAATATCGTTACGTGCTTGTCATTCACTATTTTCTTTTTGTGCTGGCCGCCGTGGCGGTTTACACCATCGCGAACGCTGCAAGAAGATCCCTGGTCTAAACCCTTTCCCCTGTTCCCCTATTCCCCTATTCCCCTCTTACCCCTTCACTGACTCCAAGAACTCTTGCCAACTCTCGCAGATTCTCTTCTGCCTCCCGCCGGTAACGCTCAGGCCACGGGTTTGGCTCTTCTTTCACCGGATACAACAAGACCGCCTGCAAATGACTGACTAGTTGCTCAACGTCGCCGAAATCGTAGAGCAACATGCCGCGCGTTTCGCCGGCGCGCGTTGCCACCACTGGCACGCCGGACCAAAGCGCCTCAATACGCGAAATGCCGTAACTCTCGTCGGCAAACGCCCGCACAAACACATCGCTGCGTTTCAGTATTTCGTAAATCTCAGGGTTAGGAACTTTTTCCAGTACGGTAATCCAGTCGCGGTCCCGCAACACTTCGTCTCGATAATTCTCGTCACGCACAAACCCCCCATCCAGGAGCGCCAGACCGATATCTTTGCCGGTACGCTCGCGAAGTGCCTCGACCGCTTCGGCCACATCGCGAAAACCATAGCTAGGGAAAAAGACTCCGATAGAACAAACACGCTTAGCCTGGGAGAGGTAGAGCTCGAGCTGCTCTTTAGCATCACTCGCTAAAAGCGTGGCTCCTTCATCCGTCGCCCGTGGCAAAAGACAGTGTATGACTATCACGTCCTGACTAACCTTGATCTCCTCCTGTAGCCAGCTGCGCAGGTCTTCGCTGACAACCACGAATTTGTCGACAGCACTCACGGCACGACGAAAGAGCCAGCGCTGCATCACGCCAAAGTTCGGGTAACGCTTCGGCAAGGAGCCATCGAGAATGTTTTTGTACCATTCGAAGCCTAACAGCCGCTTGAGCACGAGCCACAGCGGAAGCAACAACAGATTGGGATATTCCAAATGAAAGTGAGAAGCATCAAGAATACGCGCGCCGCGTCCCTCAGCTAGCAGTGCCCAAATCGTTCCCAGTCTCCGGTGGGCTACGAAACGCACCTTTGGATCCTTCGACTTCGCGCCCGTATAAGTCCAGACCGAAACATTCGCATCGTGAAAATGCTCCATCAGCGCCTTAAGGTAGATTGCGACGCCGCCATAAGGCGGCGGCAGTGGCCCAAAGAGTATAATTCGCTTGCTCATTTAGAGGCTTGAGTGGATTGTCGTTAGAGAGTGCCGTTAGGCACGAAATGTTTATAGCTCCCGAAGAATCCTTTAGATCCTTAGCCCACTTATTGGGCGACAGAATACATATTGCGCTCCTATGGAGCTAGCGGTTTCTTTTCTTTGTTGAAATCTATAAACATTACGCCGCACTGCGGCTAAGCTGAGAGCCACTCCACGGATCCCGTCAGGATAATCACGAAATGATCGCAATCGAGGTGCAGGAACAAACCCAAGAGGCAATCGAGCCCGGCCCCACGGCCGTATCAGTCGTTGTTCCTTCCTTCAATCACGCCAGGTTCATCGGGACCACGCTGCGGTCGATCATGCACCAGACGCTCTGGCCCGCAAACCTACTGGTTATTGACGATGGTTCAAGCGACGACTCGCCGGCGATCATTGAACGAACGCTTAACGAGTGTCCTTTCTCGTGTGAGTTCATTGCCAGAGACAACCGTGGGCTGTGCGCAACTTTGAACGAGGGGTTTGAAAAAACACGTGGAGACTATTTCGCATACCTCGGCTCAGATGACTTGTGGCTGCCGAATTTTCTAAAGGCCCGTGTGCAGCTTCTAGAATCGCGGCCCGACGCTGTGCTCGCATATGGTCATACCTACTTTGTCGATGAAGAGAATAGTGTAGTTGACTGCACCGCTGACTGGGCGAGCTATGCCGATGGCGACGTGCGCGAGATGTTGCTGGCGACTACCGCTCCCATGAGTCCGACCGTGCTGTACCGTCGCTGCGCGCTGAGGCAGCAACGATGGGACGAACGGTATAAATTGGAAGACTACGATCTTTATTTACGTTTGAGCGCTGAGGGCCCGTTCGCGTTTGACCCGCGGGTGTTGTCGGGGTGGCGCCGGCATGGTTCCAATATAAGTTGGGACCAAACAATGATGCTGGAAGAACAATTGAAGGCGCAGCGCGAAGCGGCGTTGAGGTTTGGTTTCACTGACAAGCAAGTGGATGAACTGCAAACAACTACCAGATTCCGCCGCGCCGAAGACTTTCTTCGCGTTGGGCAGAAGTCACGGGCCTTGAGCTTGATTGCAAAGAACTGGCGCGGAGCTAATTCCCCGTTCGTGACAACTCGAATGCTTCTGCGACTGTTGATTCCAAACTCGTTTATGCGCGGACGCGCCCGCGTTCGGGAGCGCAACGCGCACAAGCGATACGGGAGGCTTGAGGTTTGAAGACGGCAGACCGCCGATCCCCAGATTACGCAGATTACACAGATAACAGTTGGGATCCCATCTGCGGATAGTCAGTAACGCACGAAGCCAAAAACATCCTGATGATTGTCCCAGCCGCGTTCCTTAAAAAAGACTTCTCGTAAATCTCCCAGCTCGCGAACGCGCGTGCGTATCCATTCAGCCGAAGTCAGCGAAACGCCGTAGCCTTTGTCACCTGGATAATCTTCAAATCCGTAACCAGTAGCGGGGTAGCCGCTGCCAATTCTATCGATCTGTTCCGGGGTCAGTCCGTAATCAAAATCGCGCGTTGGTAATCTGCGCGCCACGAAGTCTCCATGAGTAGTAAAGATCATCAGACCACCTGTCTCCAGGTGCCGGTAAAACAAGCTGAGCAGTGCCGTGATTCCGACTTCGGTCAGATGAGTGACGAGCGAGCCACACCAGATCAGGTCAAACTTCTTTTCGAATGAGACTTCATCAAGGTCTAGCGACGAATATGCCGGCCGCGCGCCAAACGTTCGCGCGCAAAATTCCACTGGCCCGCGTTCAAGTTCGCAAGCGGTAATCTCTGCTTCCGGAAATTGCTGCGCCAAAAATCTCAACACGCGACCACTGCCGCATGGCAGGTCAAGGATCCTACGCACCGTCTTCAGGCCGGCACCTTCAAGCGCCTCGTTAATGCAACTGATTGCCGACAGCCCAACTTTAAAGTAGTGCACGCCATCACCGTCGTACATGCCGTCGTTGTAGTAGATGCGGCTGCTTACACTCTGCAGCAACGCGTGTTCGTATTCGCTCAGTGAGGAGTCGGATAACAACCGCTGCTTGTCCCTGGACGGTCGCGGCGGAAGGGTACGCACCCAGCGACGCACTGCCCCCAGATAGGGCCAAAGCGGACGGGGAACCACACGTTTGAGTCTTTGTACGTCCATTCCGAAGACAACGGGATCGACTTGAGCTTTGCTGATCTTAAGGCCTTCCTTGACGGCACTGTTTGGGGGTCTTTAGACTGGCCATCTTGATCGCAAGCAACATAAGCATCCTGAGTTTCGATTGCAAATGAACCGATAAGCTTCGGTTTCCGATCCAGCAGCAAAAAGAGTTTGAATGAATTTTGAAACCGGCAATCGTACAAGCAGCGAGCTTCCCAAAGCTACAACAGAAGCGGTTCGATCATTGAACACAGAGCCGCGTGGTGTAGCGGAAATCACCCCTCATGACCTGCGCACATTAATCAAATCAGAAGAGAGCGGCGTTCAACTCAACCTCGGCGAGCTGTGGCATTATCGCGAGCTGCTCTACTTTCTCACTCTTCGCGATATCAAGGTACGTTACAAGCAAACGGTGATGGGTCTGGCCTGGGTAATAATCCAGCCGCTAACGACCATGCTCATCTTCACGCTCGTGTTTAATCGGTTCGTGCGACTCGACGCAGGAGCGTTGCCCTATCCGCTCTTCGCTCTTTCGGGCTTACTGCTCTGGCTGTTTTTCGCTAATGCCGTCACCAACAGCACTCACAGTTTGGTGAGCAACGCGAATCTGATAACCAAAGTTTATTTCCCGCGCATGTTCATTCCCGCAGCGTCGGTTGGCGCCGGTCTGGTAGATCTAGCCGTCGCGTTTCTGCTGTTGATTGTTCTGTGCTTTTACTATCACGCGCCGCTGACTCTGAACCTGCTGTTGCTACCGGTTTTTGTTTTCCTGATGGCGTTGCTCGCGCTGGGGGTGGGCCTGCTGTCAGCTGCGGTCACAGTCAAATACCGCGACCTGCGCCACGCATTGCCTTTCATTATTCAACTCTGGATGTTTGCCTCGCCGGTCATATATCCGACGAGCATTGTCCCGGAGAGATGGCACTGGCTGGTCACCATCAACCCAATCGCCGGGATCATCGAAGGTTTCCGAGCCTGCCTTACTGGTGGTTCGTTCGCCTGGCTGCAGGTGTCAATCGCGGCTGCTATTACCGCGACGCTCCTCGTTTGCTCCGCGTACATCTTCCGGCATTTTGAGCATACTTTCGCTGACGTAGTTTGAATTTCAAAAATGAACACCGCGATCAGAATTGCAAACGTCAGCAAGCGCTACCGCATCGGTGGTCTGCATCCCGGCTACATGACGTTCCGCGAAATGCTCGGCGGCCTCGTAACCGCACCGTTCAAGAAACGCAGTAACGGTCAACAGACTCTCTGGGCCCTAAGCGACATCAACCTTGAGATTGGGCAAGGCGAACTGGTGGGAATTATTGGCCACAACGGCGCAGGCAAGTCCACCTTACTAAAGATTCTTTCCCGCGTGACCAGGCCAACCACTGGAGAGGTAGAACTGTTTGGACGCATCGGCAGTTTGCTGGAGGTTGGTACCGGATTTCATCCGGACCTCACCGGACGGGAAAACATCTATCTCAGCGGCGCCATATTGGGAATGCGGCGCGCCGAGATTGATCGCAAGTTTGCTGAGATCGTGGCTTTCTCAGAGTTGGAAAAGTTCATTGAAACCTCGGTCAAGTGGTATTCCTCCGGTATGTATGTCCGACTCGCCTTTTCGGTGGCGGCGCATCTCGAACCTGAGATCTTGATGATGGATGAAGTGTTGGCCGTGGGTGATGCTGCCTTTCAACAGAAGTGTCTGGACAAGATGCACGAGATTCGGCAGCAGGGTCGCACCATTCTGTTTGTCTCGCACGACATGGCCGCGATCACCCGACTGTGCAAGCGAGTCGTACTCCTTGAGCGCGGGAAAGTTACGTTTGATGGCGAGGCCAGCGAAGTAGTTAAGCGCTACCTCAGTTCCAGTTTGAAGTCGGGAGCGTCGCGGGAATGGGCGGATCAACAAGCTGCTCCCGGCGATCGAGTGGTGCGTCTAAGACGCGTGCGAGTGCGAACCGAGGAAGGCGAAACTGCAGCCGTGGTCGATATCCAAAGGCCCTTTGGCATCGAACTGGCTTATGACGTCCTGGAAGAAGGACACGCGCTCGTACCCGTCATCGAGTTTTACAACGAGGAGGGCACCGAACTTTTCAGCACCCACGACACCAGCCCTAACTGGCGTCGCCAGCCTCGTCCACGCGGAAGCTACACCAGCACAGTGTGGATTCCGGGGAACCTGCTCGCTGAGGGCAGCCTGATCGGCAACGTCTCGATCATGTCACACTTCCCCGCCACTGCACTCCATGCACATGAGCCAAATGCGGTGGCGTTTCAGGTGGTCGACAGTCCCGCGGGGGACTCGGCGCGCGGTGATTATGTCGGCCCCATGCCTGGCGTCATACGTCCCTTGTTAGAGTGGACCACTGAGACCAACGACATCGCAACAGGCTTCGAACAGGAAGACCGTTAACCCTTGCGCCGCCTAAAGAAAATCCTTCAGGACAATTTGTCGCTCTCGTCTAAACTTTTTTTGCGAGGAGTAGTGAGGAAGATTGCTCCCTGGAGATTCAAAGCCAGGGAATACTCTCTCAAGACGCCAGCCCTATCCGAAACCGTTTTCCAATTGCAGGGAGCCGCGGCAAGCGATCGACCGTGCGTGGTTGTATTCGACGAACGCGTTCCCAGTCCCGATCGCGATGCCGGTAGTTTGAGAATGCTCTTGATCCTTAAGTCACTCGCCGAATGGTCTCACGTTATCTTCGTGCCATTTAACCGGCCTCAGGGAATCGACTATGAGCGCGCCCTCTGGCAGGCAGGCATAGAAACGGCCGACGCGACCGACTATCGCAGCCTCCTCAAAAACAAAAACATCAGCGCTGCAATTGTCAGCCGGCCCAGCATGGGATCAACTTTCATCCATCGTATTCGTCGCGTCAATCCAGGCGTTCGCGTGGTCTTCGACATGGTCGACACCCACTTTCTACGGTTCCAACGCGAGTACGAAATATCAGGCGAGGCGACTGCGCTTTCAGAGGCGAAACGGTATCGCAAGCTCGAGCGAAAGCTGGCGCAGGCCAGCGACGTTGTTTGGTGTGCTTCGCTGGAAGACAAGCTGGTGATGCAGCGCGAGGTACCGGATACCAGAATCGCAGTCGTCCCCACAATTCATGAACTGCGCGATCCCGGTAAGTCGTTTGCCGAACGCGAAGGCCTGCTTTTCATCGGCAACCTGGCGCATCGGCCTAACGAAGATGCAGTGTTGTTTTTCCTGGGCGAGGTTTATCCCCTCGTGCGAAAGAGAATGCCGTCCGTTCGGTTGGACATCATTGGCGACAATGCTTCCACCGAGATCAAAGCTTTCGACTCGGAGAAGGTGCGAATACTTGGCTATGTTCCGGATGTGGAACCTTACCTGAGAAACGCTCGAGTCTTTGTCGCGCCGTTGCGCTTCGGCGCGGGAATTAAGGGCAAGGTAGGTGAGGCCATGGCTCACGGACTTCCCGTGGTCACAACATCGATCGGAGCTGAAGGGTTTGGACTAACGCCTGAGCTGGACGTGATGATTGGTGACCAGCCAGAATCGTTCGCCGAGGCGGTCGAGCAACTTTATCTGCGGAAAGAGCTGTGGGAGCGAGTGGCAGTCAATAGTCGCCTTAGGATCGAAAGACATTTCACGCCTGAAGCGGTCGCGGAGACCATCAACAACTCGATAAGAGAAACGGGGCAGTAGCCCGACCGTAAGGGAGGGCTTTTGCTACTATCAGGCTACTGCGCTGGATCAATCCAGCGGTCGTACCAAAGACTCACATTAAGCAGCGCCCATAGGTGGAAACTCCAATCGCGCGCGCCGCGCCGGTGTTCGCCAAGCAACCGCGCGATAAACTCATAGTTCAGTAGTCCACGCTTGCGCATCGACGAGTTCATGATATGCCCACTCAATACTTCACTACCGGCGCCGCGAAACCACTCGCGAATAGGCGCTCCAAATCCTCGCTTGGGGCGATATAACAAATCCGAGGGCAGAACCATTTCAAGCGCGCGCTTCAAAATATGTTTGCCGCTCGTACCCTGGATTTTTAGATCGACGGGCAAACTCATCGCATACTCAACCAGATGATGATCCAGAAACGGTACGCGGGCTTCGACCGAAGTCGCCATGGTCATTTTGTCTACGCGCATCAACAGCAGTTCCGGCAGCCGCAGCTTTAGTTCCAGATAGCTCATGCGCGCCGCAAAGTCGGAGTCAGGTCGAACGCGCGCAACGTGATCGAGATGGCCCTTTACGGCCTCATAAGAAGACAGGCCTTCCACTTCTGCACTCGTCTCGCTGGACAACAATCGGCGTTTGAATTCTTCATCGAAAACTATCGCGCCGCCCCAGAAGAGCGGTTCGCCCGCGCCCAGCCTGCGCGTCAGCTCGATCGCCGTGCGCTTACTAAAAGAAGCCTCCATCAGCGGCTTGGCCATCGCCGCCAGCGAATGGCGTAGCGAAAGCGGAAGTTTCTCGGCCTGCTGCCAAAACAGGTCGTTGATGCGGACGTATTTTCTAAACCAATCGTAACCGGCGAATATTTCGTCGGCGCCTTCGCCAACCTGTACCACGATTGTGCCGGTGTCGCGCGCCAGCCTGGAGACGTAGTAAAGCGGCACGCAAACCGGATCAGCGAGCGGCTCATCCTGATGGAAAATAAGATCGGGCAAAAACTTCTGCATATCCTCTTGCCCGATAATCACCTCATGGTGATCGGTACTGAATCGTTCTGCCACAGCCCGTGCGCTTTGCAGCTCGTTCAGTTCCTCGCTGTCTTTGAAACCAACCGTATAAGTGCGGACAGGCTGCGACATTAATTCCGACATCAAAGCCACGTTGGCCGAGGAGTCGACACCTCCCGAAAGGAAGACACCGAAGGGCACGTCAGACATCATACGTTTGCGAATTGAGTCTCTAAGAAGACGCAGGATTTCTTCCTGATGTTCCGCCTCGGTGCGATCGTGCGGCGCTCGGTTGGGCAGGGCATCCCAATATTGCGTGATCTCGGTGGCGCCATCGCGCTTCACCACCAACATATGTCCCGCCGGCAGTTTCTGAATGTTGCGAAAGAGCGTGCGTGGCGCCGGTGTGGTGAGGAAAGTCAGATAGTGGTAAAGCGACTCCTCATCGATCTCGGGTGTCACCGCCGGGTGTTGCAGAATTGCCTTGATCTCAGAAGCAAAAATGAACCTTCCATCCTGACTGTGAAAATAGAGCGGCTTTACACCGACACGATCGCGCGCGAGTACCAGCTGCCCTCGCTCCGCGTCCCACAAAGCGATCGCAAAGTCTCCTTCAATCTCATTGACGAAATCGAGGCCACGCTCTTCGTAGAGATGGAGAATCGTTTCAGTATCGGTGCGAGACGCGTACTGATGGCCGCGTTGTTCAAGTCCCTGCCGTAGTTGAGCATGGTTGTAGATCTCGCCATTGAAAACAATCCAAACCTGCTTACCGTCACAACCGCGCATCGGCTGATTGCCGGCCGCCGAAAGATCAATGATTGAGAGCCTGCGAAAGCCAAGGCCCAGTCGGCCGCCATCAAAAAGTGATGCACCTTCATCATCGGGGCCACGATGACGCATCTCATCGCGCATGCGTTCGACTAACGACAGGTCAATCCGACCTTCGCTTGCGCCATATTCCCAGATACCGCAGATGCCACACATAACGACAGAGGTCAGACGTCAGATTTCGGATCCTCGCCCTCGCGCAAGAGCACCATCGACCAGCGAAGCTTGCAAGGCACTCTAGTGTTAGTTGTCCAACCGGCCGTAACCGATTCGACTTTAGAGCCGTAATGCCGCGACGTGAACTGCGTTTGCAGTTCCGCGGGTTGCTCCAGATCAAGCGAACGCACAATTAGACGGGCGCCACTGATCTCGTCGCTGGCTATGACACCGTTATTGTCGAAGAGTTCTATATCGAGACCAGGGTCGAAGTGAAACCGCGTGGCAACCTTATGTTGACCTTTGCCTAGGAGTTCGTCCTCAATTAACCAGCAGCGCTCCGGCTTGCTAAAGGTAATCACGCGCCGATGAGTAACTGGTTCAGGTAGGCGTTGGTAGCCAAAGTGTTCGGCGGCAACGCGAACGCGTTCGGCCGTACTCTCCCAGACCAAAACGCGCGCTGATGCTCCTCCGCCAATCACAAAAGGCGCCTCTTCGATTATGGTCTGCTGCTCTTCATCGTCAATCTGTAGGGTCGAGTGATACGCGGTTGACCTAAAGAGATGACGCTCGTGCAAGTCCGCCGTATAAACGTAAGAGCCAGGATCGACAATGAAGGCCCGACCGCCAGCAGAAACTTCTATACTCAACAAGTCGTTGTGCCGGTGCGAAGCAGGCCGGCCCTTCTGCGGTCCGCCTGCGTTGAACAAGAGATATAGATCTTCGTTTCGCAGCAGGTATGTGCCCGCAGCAGGAAAAGCCTGCGATGAAGGTTCCGCGTTCGAATACTCGAGCCGTTCGTACTTTTGCAGACCCTCTTCACCTAACAGCCACAAGAGCTCTGACGGGTGCTCAAAATCGGGCAGCTTGAATTGTGAATCATTGAACGCCGCGGCGCCGAGAGCCAGCAGATAAGCGCGATCGTTCGCGTTGCGCAAGGTTATTGGCAAAACCCGGGCAGCATCATTATCGCCGATCAGTGGCACAAAACCGTCGGGCCGCAGCATCGCGCGTAGATACGCGAGCATCATTTGTAACTTACGCCAGTATTTATCCTCGATCGTTATTTCGTTAGTCCGGCAGAGAAGAAATGAGTAGAGAAACAGTTCGAGGACAAAGCAGTGATAACCAGTTGAGCCTTCATAGTCGACACCATCCGGCAGGATTTGTTTATCCAGCTCGCGGAGCATTTCCTTCAAGGCCAACGCCCGCCATTCTTCCGCGGCGGCTAACTCCGGCAGCATGATGGCGAGCCAGAGCAAACCCGCAACGTCTGACAAGTAATGGTTGCTCGTAGCGACGTGCGAAAACTCAAGATTACGACGAATGTGAGCGCCGTGCTGGTCAAACATCGTAAGCAGCACGCCAAGGCGTTCTTCGGTGAGGTGAGGAGAGCTGCG
>Ga0070698_100006152_pt1 | contig 13072 bp, 14 predicted proteins | sample KBSK1502metaG_FD_65477 | JGI IMG/M metagenome (GOLD analysis project Ga0070698, IMG submission 65477) | Corn, switchgrass and miscanthus rhizosphere microbial communities from Kellogg Biological Station, Michigan, USA - KBS K1-50-2 metaG | ecosystem: Host-associated > Plants > Roots >... | reverse complement strand
AGTAAGCGATAGACGGCGAGCCTGCCTTCTTGCGCCAAATCCTGGTAGTAGAGGTTATCTACTTGCCCAGGAGCCGTTTCCGCAAGGCGGTAGGCATGCCAGTCAATCCAATCCTCGAGCACCGCCAGCACCTCTTCAGGCGTGCCACCCCCATACAAGCGCGGCTTGTACACGGATCCCATGTACCACCACCACCTCTCCCCTTATGCCCTACCATCACCCACCCGCATGACCCCATCATCCCCTGAAGGATGGGCCACCGCATCCAGAGCGATTGCGCGGATATCCTCCACCAACGCCGCGAGCTCCCTATCCCCAACCGCCACCGCATGCTCCCACAACGACAGCGCCAGCACCACCACCTGTTCCCATTGCCCCGCCGCCAGCACTGCGTTGATGGCATCGATCAGACAATCGGTCATCGGATCAACCACTACCGGCCACTCACGACCCATGGTTCCCACTCCTCTATAGACACCCCACCAGATGCCACGACCGCTTCAGCATGCATCTGGGCGCCATCCGCCTGTACATCTTGATACACCCAGGTACACAACTGCTCTAGCGCTTCCTCCACCGTCACAGCCCACACCTGCGTGGGACATGCATGCCGTATCCCGACCGGGGATGAGTAGGGCCCGATCCACGCCGCGACCATCTCACCCATCACGACCACTTGCGGCATCTGTGTCGTCCACTCCCCGATCAACCCCTGATACCAGGTCACCCGATCGGGATGCTGCACCTGCGGCTGCTCTTCCACTTCCGCTGCCACATCTTCCCACCTCTTACGTCCCATCACACACATCTCCTTTTCCAAACAGTCCACTAGCCCGTCCCGACACATCTGCGATGTGACCTAGGCAGAATATCCAGCCGGCGTCTCGCCACACCATTCCTTCGACACGCTTAAGCCGACAGATGTAGACTCTCCCACCTCCAGATCCGGGAACGGCAAGCCGTATTGTTCCCACTACCTCTGCAACCACTCCTGCACGTGGGCAACTTGCTGAGCGTCCACATCTGACGATCTAGCACCTGAGTCAGCAACGAAGCAGAGAGCACCACCTCGGACACGTGCTGTTCGATAGCGGCTTGATCTCCGACACCACATATTGCCAACGCTCCATCGCTCGCTGCCAGCCAGCACTCCACACAACAGCCAACAAACCACGCCGACGACTACACATGCCCCTTGCCATAGCAAGACACACCGCACAGCCTACGCATGGAACACAATCCCCAAGAACTCAACATGGGGAAACGGCAACAGCCAGTAGAGAATGAGCAACACAAGGAGCACCAGGAATATCTTGAACGAACATGTCAGCCATTCACGCAGAAATGATCTTTGCTTGGACACCCACACGTACCGCCCATGCTCATCGACCGTCCAATACCCTCGTTCATTTGCCATCAGTCACACACCTCCCTCATAACGTAGACACCACTTGCCAGCAAGCGTGCTTTCATGCACAACGCGAACCGAGCTCGTTGCCCATCATCCGTGACGTAATACCACCCAAGATACCCGCCATGTACAACACGGCATGCTTGATGACGACCATTGACAGCAAGCGCTAAGACATCACCAGCGACAAGCACATGATCCTCTGTTCTCTCTCTTCCTACCAGGACGTAGTGATCTCCGTTGTATCCGATAGAGCCCTCGTTCGACTCCAAATGACCTGCCTCCTTTCTCTTGGCTTGCCAGAAGCCTGGTACGCCTCTGCTCCTCATCGCTCTTCGTGAAGCCTTTTCACCTCTGACAGTCTCGTGGGAGGGAAATGCACATCCCGTTCAATCTGCAGACCCAGAGGGCCTCGAACCGATTCAAGCTCTGAGAGCCAGAAGTAGCCTAACTCTTGCTCAAAACCCACAACCCAACCGAAGAACACGTCCTCTCCGTCAAACTCAAGGGCATACCACGTCCACTGTGCGTCAGGAGTAAAAAACTTGCAGATGACCAACGGATCTGCCACAGCCTCCTGTGAGTAGAGCGGCGGCAATTGTTGCCGGAGCTCCTGCGTCAACAGCTCCATATCTTTCTCCCTCTCACAACTTCTCAACAAAAAAAGAGATACTCGATGGATCGAGTATCCCAAACCGCTCACTATGATTAGCGCTACGACACTACAACTCTACGCCACCAGAACCCTCCGTAATCGCATCCTGGCACGGCGATCAACCATCTGCACCGTAGACAGGGCTACACCAAGTAATTCAGCGACCTCTTTCTGGGTGTATTCTCGACCATCGACAAGCCCATAGCGGAGTTGGAAGACGACTCGTTCACGTTCTGTTAACTTGTCAAGCACATCATCAACCGATGAAAAGCCATCATCAATAAAGGCAGAAGCCGCCGGGTCCTCAAGGACATCCTCAACGAAGGTCTCCCCATCCTCAAGAGGCTGGTGCAAACTCACCAGCTGGTGCTCCTGCAAAACGATCAACTCTTGAATATCTCGCTCCCTCACCTCCATCTCTCGAGCTAACTCTGCAACTGTCGGCTCACGTCCGAGCAGAGCTAACAACCGTGTGCTTCTGTCATTCATCTGTCGAATTGCTCGAATCTTATGAAGGGGGATACTGATAGCTCGTTCGTACTGCCAGTATGCCATGAGCATATGCCCTCGCACCCAAGCAAAAGCCAACGTCTTGAAGGAAGATGTAGCCTTGCTTGCATCGTATTTCCCGATTGCCCTCAGTAGTCCAATGTTCCCCTCTTGAATAAAATCAAGCAATTCCATATGATGACAGTTACGCACAAACCGCTTCGCAAGGCCGATGACCATATACTGGCAGCCCTCAACCAGTCGATCACGCGCCTGCTGCACATCCACACCACAAGCAAGACACCAAAGTAACTGCGTCTCTTCCTCGCTCGTAAGCAGTGGTATCCATGTGACCTGACGCATGTACTGATTGTAAGCAGTGAATGACAAGCTGTTATCTTGACTATTTTTCATGCATTGCCTCCTCATTGACCGCTCTTGTTGTACAAAACGATTCGAATCTCACCGCGCAATTCCAAACCGTACCAGCATGTGCTATACTGTACCCGTAGCTCTACTCTTATTATTGGTCATTTTGACGCAATACTACAGGTTGAAAATCTGGCATCCTCAACGCACTTCCTGACACAAAAGAGGATCAAAATATGGCAAAACGACAGGCAAAAGCTCCTCCATCACTAGCAAGCCAAGTCCTGAAAGACTATCGAAAGTCACACAATCTTACCCAGGAACAGCTTGCGTTCGATCTTCAAATAGAACCACGGACCTATCGCGCCTATGAAAACGGCGAGTATCCATTGAGCAACATCAATGAGCTACGGCGCATTGCTGATTTACTCGGCATCGAACCAGAGCGTTTTGGCATTGCCTCTTCCATGTACATCTCACGTACGTCTGAAGAGATCGAGGAGGTCATTGCCCATATCTGGAATCTGGTCGAGGCACCGCGCCTTCAAGAGGCGCAGGAAACAAGCGAGCGCTTTGTGGAGAATCTTCAGGCACAAATCACGACGGATAATCCCGCACTCTTGCGCAGTCTGGCGCGTGCGTATCACACAGCTGGATATGTTGTCTCCGAAGCAACCCGCGCCCATGAATCGTATGCCGCCATCCTCCACTATGAACAAATGGAAGGAATCGCCCGCAGACTCAATGACCATACCTTCCTCAACATCGCTCTGACCTATCAAGGTGATATGTTTCGTCGCTTGGGCAGTTACACCAAAGCGGCCACCTACCTGGAAGCAGCACGCGATACCACTCCGCAAGCTGACGCCGCCGCACGAGGAAACGGTTTACAGTTGCTAGCGCGTGTTTACCTCCGCAAAGGTGAGCTGGGCAATTTTGAGCGTGCTATGGGAGAAGCTGAAGAGTTATCCTATACCTTTGACCTCGCATCAAGCAGCACACAAGGACATTATAATCCTGGCACTGTGTATGAAGAATATGGTCGCAGTTATGCTGGCCTGAGACAAACGCTAAAAGCCCTGGAATACCTCGATCGTGCGCAGGAGACACTTCCACAAACGAAGTTTTGGGAACTCCTGGTTATGACATCACGAGCGGAAGCCTTAATCAAAGGCAATGAGTTCCGTAGTGGTATCCAACTCGCAGTCGAAGCCGCCGAGCAAATCCAGGCAAGCGGAATACTGCGCTACTTAGATCGCATCTATGGTATCCAACAGTACCTCGACAAGCTGACAAGAGAGATAGGACAACTCAGCGCACCGCTGCGTGAAATCTTAGATGGGGGACAATACAAAGAAATCTAGAGAAACGACCCATCAATCAACTAACAAGAAGGCCCTATGCAAACAAGAAACACAACGAGCGAATCGACACAAACAAATGACGAGGCTATCAAACAGGCCATACTGGATTACGTGGAGGGAGTGTACGAAGCCGACCCAACCAGAATCGAGCGCAGCGTTCACCCCGACTTAGCAAAACGTGGCTTCTTTGTGAACGAAGAAGGAGCCACGGAAAGCATCATGTCATTCGCAGAGTTCATTGAACACACCAAAACCTACAACAAAGATGGCCAATTTCCATCAGACGCGCCAAAGGAAATCATCATCTATGAAATCCTCGATCACACGGCGAGCGCAAAGCTCATCGCTGCATGGGGCATTGATTACATGCATCTGGCAAAGTATGATGACAGATGGATGATCGTGCATGTCCTCTGGCAAACCCATCCACAGAACGAGGCATACTATGGCCGACTCCTTTAATCGCGTCTACGGCACGCCAGACGCTCCATTCTACTACGGACTCAAGCCCTCAGAAGAACTTGAGAAATTCCTGCATGACACCCATCCGCTAGCAGGAGAAGCCTTGGACCTCGGATGTGGCGAAGGCAGAAACAGCTTGCTATTAGCCCGCTACGGTTATCACGTTCACGCCATCGATGCATCTAGCCAGGGCATTCAGAAGCTAGAGAAATACGCCCGCTCACAAGATTTAGATACTATCGACTGTGAAGTTGCCGACGTGAGAAAAGTGGAGCTTAAACCCAACTGTTATGATGCCATTGTCGCCGTGACGATCCTTGACCACATCAGTGAGATAGAAGGCAAGAACGTTGCAGAGGCCATGATAAATGCGCTGAAGCCAGGAGGGTTTGTTTTCATCGAAGCCTTTACTGTACACGACCCGGCAGCAAGTGCAGCCAGAAAAGAGAGCGAGAGGATCAGTGAAACAGCCTCGTTTGTTCAGCACTACTTTGAAGAAGGTGAACTAGCAGCATGGTTTACCGAATTAGAAACGGTGCTCTATAAGGAATTCATGAAGTACGATGATTCGCATGGTGAGCCGCATTATCATGGACTTGCGAGGTTGATCGGCAGGAAACATGCTTCATGAACTAACCATAGGGCATATTATCCTGACTAATGCGACCTAAATTCCTAGTAGTTGATGACCTTTCCACTAAAAAATGTAGCGATGTGTGTAGCAGTGCGGGGGATGAACAGCGAAAAATGGCGACACATAGGGAATAATGCACTGCCAACTTTAGCGTGGGGAGAACGCGGGCGAACAACGGCGAACAACCTATGCCGAATCTCTCCTTCTGTTACTGGGATCCAAGCAAAAGGATATTCTGTCGTCTTACATACAGATAATCACTGCCTGCCTTGCCTATACTCCATAGCGAGCCAGCATAGGTGCAGTATACTCGCTCTCAGTAGAGTAGTCCACAATGTCACTTTTGTATATGCTCTGATTGGTTATATGCTATAACTTAGGTCTAAATAAGGTAGCCTTCTCTATTGCCTCTACAGAGTGTAGTAACCTTTTTCCATTTATTTCATATGAAGGCGCCATTTTACCACTTAGTGACCTTGACTAACCTAATGACTTTCCAATCTATCATAGCAATGTGGATTTTTTCGCGTTGGCAGGCAACCCATAGTACTCTATGGATATCCTCCGCCAAATTAACTTTTCTAAGAAGCTTGGCGCAAGCACGAATGGTTGCGTAATCTCTTATCAAACTTTCCAACGTATGTCTTTGATCTGAAGAAAAGAATCGTGATCCACTAATTAACCTGAGCAAGTATGGCACTGCCTTTGACTCCCCCAGGTTTACTAGTGTCCAGGCAACTCGCCTTCGGACATGGGCGTTGTCTTGCTTGTCCTTAAGCACAGCCAGCAGGTCTGGGATGACTGTCCGGTCCTTAAACGCGTCCAGAGCAGAAGCGGCTTGCCCCCGGACATCGGTGTTGTCTTGCTTGTCCTTAAGCACAGCCAGCAGGTCCGGCATGGCTGCCCGTACTCTAGATATGCCCAGATTTATAGCGGTTCGCGTTCGGACATCGGCGTTGTCTTGCTTGTCCTTAAGCACAGCCAGCAGGTCCGGCATGGCTGCCTGTTCTTTAGTGTCCAGATATAAAGCGACCCGCCCCCGGACATGGGTGTTGTCTTGCTTGTCCTTAAGCGCAGCCAGCAGGTCTAGCTTGGCTGCCTGGCTCTTAAGCCGGCTTAAGATCGGAGCAATCTCTTCTCGGACACGGGCGTCGTCCTGCTTGTCCTCAAATACAGACTGCAAATCAGGCATAATTGTTTGTTCTTTAAGATCGCCTAAAATCGAAACAATCTTCCTTCGAACAGAAGAAGCATCTTGCTTATCCCTGATTACGGCCAGTAGATCAGTTACAATGGTCTTTTCCTCAAAGTGACTTAAAATCGAAGCTGCCTTCACTCGGGCATTTGAATTTTCCTGCTTATCCTTGAGTACTGCCAACGCTTTAGTTCTCACCTCATTTCCGCCAACCTCTATCAGGGTAGAGGTTACCTGATCTCTCGTTAACGGGAAAGGGGTTTTCCTGTGCAAGTCAAATAGGTGGGCAATTACCTCCTCGCGTAACGAGGTTTGTACTACTCTAGGTCTGGCGATGAGACAACGTCCAGCCCAGAGTAGATGAGTATGAAATACATCTTTCCAGAGAATCTGGTGCTTCTCCTGCGCCAGTAACTTTTGCAATAATGGACCAGCATCTGAAGTATAGCCTGCGTAGAGTGATAGCACCTCTTCCCACCAAGTGTCACCTATGAACCTGAGCAATTCGTCCAGTTTGTTGTTTTCGCTTGCATATTGCGCCACAAAGTACTCTTGCAAGGTCAGATGCAGAAAGCCATGCCAGCCATGAGCCTGTTCCTTAAGAATACCATTTTCCTCTTCAATTTCTCTCAGAAGCAATTTGTTCTGCTCGCTAGATCGACTCACAGTCGGGAGGAACTTGGCGATGAGCGAGAGAAGTTCATCTTCGGGAAAGTATCGTCGCCCCTGCTGATGAAAGTGCCAGGCGATCTCAGCCAATAACTGACGTTTGTGTTCCGGCTTGAACTCACTACGGCGACGAATGTCGCGGCTAGTGTCCCACTTAAATAGCAATGTGTCGGTGCATTGCTTATAAAGCTCCGCGCGCTTCTCAGGCAGATCTTGCAGTTCCTCATAGACCATCACGATAAGGGAAAGCAACAATGGGTTAGCGGCGAGGGATTGCATACGCTGGTTGTTTTCGAGTCTTACATTTAAATCGTCGGCAGTTGCGTACCTACGCTGAGTAGGACGACAGGCGAACCAATTGGTAATGAATTGTTTGATCTCATTGGGTCGAAAGTCAAGAACTTCCAACTCTGTGAAGCCGTTCAGGCGCGTGCGCCGATAATAGCCCGCCTTGCGGGCAGTAACAACGAGAGGTGCTTTGTGATAGCGTGTCGCTACTTGATTAATGGCCGTGAGAACGCGGCGATATGAATCATCTGCGATCTCTGCACTCTCTCCGATGACCGTCTCATCTAGCGCGTCTAGCAATAGCATTGCACTACCATCTGTTAGATTTTCTTCTATAAAGACACGCGCCTCTTCTTCTGGGAAGCCATATCTCTCGTTCCAGCGAGCAGCAACGAAAGCGATCAAATCTGGCTTATCGGAGTAGGCGAACTGACCAAGTGTGATATGGATGGGAAGATCAGGTAGGTTGGGGAGTTGCCCATCGATTGATTTAAGTGTGAGATATTTGAGCAGCGTACTTTTACCGGCTCCTGGATCACCTAAGATGATGTAACGACTATACCTTCGGAGTGCATCTTCTGGACTCATAGCCTCACTCGATCGTGTGTCAAGCAAAATCCGCCCTGCCTTGATCAAGGCGTTTGGGTCCCGCTGAGCCTCGGCAGCGAGTAGCAGGGAGTCTGGCTCATAGCTCAGTTGAGGATCCTCATGCAGGCGCAGCCGTACATAGACTTTCGTCACCTCGAGAGGCTGGCTCATCTCTAATATTTGCAGTCGTGAGATGTCAGGGTCAGCATGAAGTGCTTCTCGATAAGCCTTTTTGCGTTCACTAGGTGTTTTCGCCCGGCGCATAGCTGTTTTTACAGAGTCGTTGGCCGCTGTTCGCCGCTGCCGTTCGCGCTCACGCTCCTCACGTTCAGTAGCCAACCTCTCACCATAACGCATTTTTCCCAGATCTTCCAGAAACTGCTGGTGATCAAGTGCGATCTCTAGCCGGGACTGCATCTGTTGTTTATCACGTTCTAACCTATGGTTTTTGCGCATTTGATAAATGATGAATCCTCCGCCGATGAACGCCGCAAGAATTGTTGCTAGTGCTCCGGCAATGGTTCCATAGAATTGCAGGTAAGGGTCTGGAGAGGGGGCAGCGATGGTAGGTGTGGATGTAGGTGTTGCAGTTGCCAGTTGTAAGCTCTGAGATGAGAATGCTCGCGCAGGTAGCACTTCGACAACGAAGAGTGCTCCTAAAAGGAGGTTGACTCCTATCCAGAGCATGATCAATAAGTGCTTGCTTAGTAAGTAGAGTTTTTGCATCATCTCCGCTCCTGATTAATAAAATTGAATTACCATCATATTACTACAATCCGTTTTTAGAGGCAATAAGATAATGCATCCGATTATTTGTGATTAAAATAGAACAAAAATAATAATGGAATCTGAAGAACAGCTCTTATAGATGTCACTTTGACTGTCATGAGTGGCTCTCCGTCTATCTTGCTAAATCGAGTATCTTTTAGCTGACCTAGTCATCATCATAGATCAGCTCTAGTGGCTGTATTCAGCTTCGAAATAATAATGGTACCCGGCCAAATCGAGCTAAGTTGAGGGAGAGTCAGCCCTAAAAGCGCTCTAGAGTGTTAAATCACATCAAAAATTAGGTTACTACATGTAGCAATTTATGTAGCAACATCGACGATTTATGACAAACAGCAGCAGTAAGCAGCAAACAAAATGAGCGAGTTTGAGTACAGAGAGAACACTGGCGAACATCTATAAACAACTTATCCCGTATCTCTCCTTCCAACAATCGGCACATGTCGCTTCTCATCCCATTTTTCTAATTGCTGGGCCTGTAGAGCGGCTTGAGAACTCGCTGCCGTCAAGAAGCATAGAACGTAGCTTTAAGGAATTCAAGGGGCTGAGAGTGCTTGAGAGCTAGGCTCATACCTTCACGCCGCATGAGAAGCCAGTTTAAAACAAGCGAGTGAAAAGAAAATTGGCTTCTCGTGCGGTGCGAAGAGTAAGCCAGAAAACAGGTGTTTTTGACAATGAACATGGGGCTCTCCCCCACATTAAGTGTGTCTGCTTGCCTTGAAAGCTATGTTGTAAGCACATTCATTGAATGTGTGGGAGAGCCAGAACCAGACCACTGTCTCCTGAATAGGTCCAACAGGAACAGCTTCTCATCAAGAGGCAGCAGCTACTACTCTGAAGGCATGAGACCGGCCTGTCTAAGATACGTAGCCATATTCCAGTAGTCGGAGCAGCGTTTAAACTTGTTGCCTTGCAGTTCAAACACACTTGCGCCTCGTATGGAGAAGGGCTTGTTGGTCGCTGGTATTCCGGGAAAGTCGCCGGTCTGTGTTCCAGACCAGATACACTCTGCCCCTGCCCAGTTGCCGGCAATAAACTGAGAGGTCAGCTCGGTTTTGAAGTCCGGAATAGCACGAAAGACAGTATCGAAGAAGGCCTTGAGCTCCTGCTTCCCATGGGCAAAAGTCTCGGTTCCCAGGTCCTCATAGACACAGTCATCGGTGAAAAGGGAGAATAACTTCTCCAGACCATTGGGCGAAGACCATGCTTCTGCCCACGCTTCGATTAACCTTGTTGCTTCAGAAGTGGTCATAAAAGACTTCCTTTCTTGGCTTCATGTGACGCTTTCGACGAAACAACCATAGCACATCCAGATGAACTGAACCTATGATAAAGCTGAGATGAAGCTGAGAAAGCAAGCAGGCACACTTAATATGAGGATGAGCCCCATTCCTGGTGTTAAAAACAACCTCCCTATCCCAAAGTCCCTCCATGTAGCAACGATGTAGCAACGCCAACACGTTTAAGGGAAAAATAGAACGCAAGTATAAGCAACGAGCACGCAATTGAAGCACACAGAAAGCACCAACAAACACATACAAACCAGTGGCCGAGAGTTCAAATCTTCCCACCACTAAAGAATAGCTTGCTATGGCAAATCTATCTTTAAAAACATCTATGCAGCAACGCATGTAGCAACATCGACGACCAAACGCAGCACAAAGCGCCACAGAGCGGACAATAAAGTACTCATTTAAGCACAACATGAACCCTTGCGAACATTAGTGGACAAGCCATACGGAATCTCTCCTTCGGCCGTTCTTAAAACACAATCAGCTACTATAGGAAGCTGATATTATGACCCATATTGTCACCAAGTTTCTTTACCTTGTCTTCCACTGCTCATGCTCCTCCTTCGTGTCCTAGCATTCGTAGTAGTTCCTCCTTACCAGTGTAAGCACGAGCGTCGTTGGGGTCAAGGCGAAGAGCCTGATCAAAAGCCACCAGGGCTTCTTCATACCGCTTGAGGTTGGCTAGTGCAAGGCCCTTGTTACCGTAGGCAAGAGCGTTGTTGGGGTCAAGGCGAAGAACCTGGTCATAAGCTGCTAAGGCCTCTTCATACCGCTTGAGGTTGGCTAATACAGTGCCCTTATTACCGTAGGCAGGAGCGTAGTTGGGGTCAAGGCGAAGGGCCTGGTCAAAAGCTGCCAGGGCTTCTTCATATCGCTTGAGGCTGGCTAATGTAATGCCCTTGTTATAGTAGGTAAGAGCGTAGTTGGGGTCAAGGCGAAGGGCCTGGTCAAAAACTGCCAGGGCTTCTTCATACCGCTTGAGGTTGGCTAATGCATTGCCCTTGTTACCGTAGGCACGAGCTTTGTTGGGGTCAAGGCGAAGAGCCTGATCATAAGCCGCCAGGGCCTCTTCATATCGCTTGAGATCAAGGTATGAATCGGCTAAATCGACAAGAGCCGAGGAATCATTCAGCCCCACAAGTACCTTCTGAAGCTGCTCAAAGTGCTGTTCGAGTTGATAAGGACGATTTAGGGCAGGATAATCTGTGATCACTTTGTCAAAGTACGTGTCCTTGCGGATGACCAACGCATAGTTGCCACTCGCTCGATCCTTTTCTTCTGTCACGAACTCTACCCGGGTGAGTTGATCAATACTCTTCTGCCATGTCTTCGAGCCTCCTTGCAGGGTAGACTCTCCAAATACGCCTGTGCAGACTCCTTGTATTCTCGAATAGGTATGAACCGTTATACGGGCGAGAGCGAGAAGCTTCATGGCGCGTAGCACTGCCACAGCGGGATGATGAGATTGCGCTAACTGTTCATACTGACTCTGTTTCTTGGACAAGCCTAAGACGAGCGATCCCAGCGTTCCATCCCAATCCCCAACGTCAATAGCGCCATGTTGCCGGAATAAGTCAATAATGTTTGCCGATTCAGGATCGGTAAAACTGCGCAACGTGATCACCTTGAGTTGGTCAAAAAGCCATCTCAGTCTCGCTCCCACTCGCGTTTCGTCCTCTAAACGGCAGGTAGCTACCACAACCAAGTGCTCCACTGTCTGCATGCTATGCAGAAATGCTTGTAACGTTGCACTGCGAGTATCAGAGATGAAGCCGCGTACATCGGCATCATAGCTCTCAGCAGGCACATACTCTTGCAGGTCATCAATGAAGACCACCAGACCCAAACCACGTGAAACTGTTGGTACCGGAACGTTCGACGGTGTATCATAGGCTGCATTCCAGAGGAGAACTTTCCAGTCAGGAAGCGTCTGCGTTAGCGCTTCGAAAGCTAAACGTGTCTTCCCAGCATTGGCTACGCCAAGAATAAGTATACCATGCTTGGAACCAGCTCCAATGCTGGCGTCATGCAAAGCTTGCCTAGCAGTATCGTAAGCATTCTTGATGGGTTCTGTGATATAGTCGAAGTTCGCCGCAGCAGTATCCCCCATGCGAAAGCTCGCACTATCACGAACCAGTTCACGTGCGTATGGAAGGATAAGTTGTTCAGGTTTTTCTGAAGAGAAAGGGAAAACCCACTGGCCGACGACAACAATGGCACTTATCCCGGCAAGCAGACCTAGCGCTCTATCGGTATTACTAGAATTGCTCCCCCAAATAATCAACCCCACACAAAATGCGATCAGAAGCAGCGCAAAAGTAGTAATGATCAAGCGTATCCAAAGGCGCTTGTACCATGCTTGTTTTGCCATAAAAGACTCTCTCTTGCATTTAGAAATGAGACTTTGCTCTCAAGCGGCTGTATTATAACATTATTTGATCTATCTTGAAACTGCTTCTTTCACTTGTATTGCTGCAAATTTAGTAAGAGCTTGCTGTAGTTCTAGTAACGCCGACAATTTGTAGCAAGAAATCGCGGTATGTAGTGAACAAAACGAGAGGAACTGAGCGAGGAGAGAACGCTAGTTAACTATGACGAACAACCAGTGCTGTATCCAGTAAGCGGCACCCTGCTGTACAGCAGTACAGCAACCCATACAGCAACACCGACGAACATCAGCGAAAAATAGAACACAAGAAGAACAGAAAACGGACTATCTGAGCATTACGAGAACGAGAGCGAACGTCAGCGAACAGTCGTGGTTAAGTCCCCCTTCGGATCCTTATGCTATTTTTGCTTGCCATATACAACAATGCACCTATCACCACTTCAAGCAGCACCAGAAATGAGCGCAAAAGTGAGCGCAAAAC
>Ga0070698_100006151_pt1 | contig 13074 bp, 7 predicted proteins | sample KBSK1502metaG_FD_65477 | JGI IMG/M metagenome (GOLD analysis project Ga0070698, IMG submission 65477) | Corn, switchgrass and miscanthus rhizosphere microbial communities from Kellogg Biological Station, Michigan, USA - KBS K1-50-2 metaG | ecosystem: Host-associated > Plants > Roots >... | reverse complement strand
TTTCATAAAAAAAATTTATTGGTTATTGATAAAATTGATAGACCAAACATAGCTCTTCAACACAGGGTAAGACAAGCGTCTTTTAACCAAAATAATTGCCGTTTTATGATCAATACAGCCACCGCTAAAACACGAGAATGAAATTGTTATTGATCTTCCCCTGATCATCAAAAAAAATGCACCCCATCGAGGTGCATTTTTTGCCGGATTGTTTACTATTGAATTGAGATACTTCAAACTGCAAAGTGATATTCCTATCAGGCTCTTTCCATTAAAACATTTTCGCTGATCATTTGCCAACGCTCCACAGGTATAGTGGGTTTGGCTGTTTTCAACAGCTCTTCAGCTTCATTTGAATATCCATACGCCGATATCCCATTGATCCAGGATATAATTTCCGGGGCGGTTATCCATTTCATTATGTGCCTGGCATAGCAGCTATTTTCCGGTGCAAACATCTGTCTCACCAGCTTCATTTCCATATCCACAAGCTGCCTGTCGCTAAAGAGTGAAAAAAGTATATCATTGATCACTTTATTCTCATTATGTATATGCTGTAATGCTGCAGTTGTAAATGAAAAATACATTGTCCTGATCTCATCACCGAAACTGTCAAAACTTTGTTTCAGACAAAGACTATTGTATTCATTCAGTTTTTCATTTACTGTGTTTGCCAACCTGAGATCTTTTGCATTGACTATTTCCATCATAGCAACAATATATGGCGCTGCATGTACTATTGAATGGTAGATCAGTGCATCTTCATGAATGATATGATACCTGAAAAAATGAATGGAATCTTCCATCCGTATTATAACAGGCTTCGATTGATTCGGGCAGGAAAATTCCGTTTGCTGGATATACATGCCTGCATCAAAAACCATTCTGCCCAGAGTTTTATGGGTTCTTTCAAACAAATTATGGCGACTATTTTTCATTTTCGGTGGCTTTAAGAGTTAATGTAAAATGAATTTTCAAGTCCGCAGGGAATTCCTGCCTCTGTCATTATCTTCCCTGGTTAAAACATTCTTCATAACATGCTGCTTCTGTCCCTGATCGTGTTGCTTTTTTCCCCATTGATACTTATTTGCATAAAACAATGAAAGGACGGTGGAAGCCGCCTGGTATACAAGTTGAAATAATATTGATTTCATAAATAAAAGGTTTAATAGTCTTTAATACAATCCAAACTTACTACTTCAGTACTCCTGCAAACAAGGGTCTTTTAACTAATTCTTTTTTCTTGAAACACGGGAAAAGAAATGTTAATGCAACCGATAAGGCAAGCACATTGTATTTAGATAAGGGATGCCCTGATTCAATTATATATTCTGAAATGTGCTGTATTTAAAATCGCCGTGGGTCAAACAAACCCATCAACAACAAACGATTGATCTATTTTTTTTTAAATGCACCGGCAAACTATTTATTTCCGGAACTTAGCAGCCTCAATAATTGCAATATGAAATCAAACCGCAGAAAATTTTTACGCAATCTTTCTTTAGGCACAGGTGCTATAACAGTTGGCTTACCAACTTTTGCCACCATTCGACAAGCTCATGACAGGAAGAATGAAGAAAACAATAATGAGGTTATTAATTATGGTAGCCAAAGTTTTAATATGTGCAGCTATGCTGCACCTAAAATGGATACTGTAAGAATTGGTATAGTTGGTCTGGGTATGCGGGGCTCCGGTGCAGTAGAAAGACTTAGTTATATAGAAGGTGTAGAGATCACTGCACTTTGTGATAAATATCCTGATCGTGTAAGTGCTGCTCAGAAAACGCTGGAGAAAATGGGAAGACCCAAAGCAAAAGAATACAGCGGTGAAGAAGGATACAAAGCACTGTGTGAAAGTAATAATGTTGATCTTGTATACACTCCTACTCCATGGCATTTGCATACTCCGGTTGCTTTGTATGCAATGAATCATGGAAAACATGCAGCTACTGAAGTAAATGCCGGAGAAACAATTGATCAATGCTGGTCACTTGTAGAGGCATCTGAGAAAACAAAAAAGCATTGCATGATGCTTGAGAATTGTTGTTATGATTTTTTTGAATTACTTACATTAAATATGGCAAGACAAGGATTGTTTGGAGAGCTGGTGCATGCTGAAGGCGCCTACATTCATGATCTTTCAAAAGAATATTTGTTTAATAAAAATGCATACGCCGATATGTGGCGGCTAAAAGAGAATATCGGCAAGAATGGAAATCTTTATCCAACACATGGGCTTGGTCCTATTGCACAGTGCATGAATATAAACCGTGGTGATAAGTTTGATCATTTGGTAAGCATGAGTACGAATGATTTTACATTAAATGATCTTGCAAAAGAAATGGCGGCTAAAGATGATTTCTTTAAAGAATATGTTGATAAGCCCTACCGCGGCAATATGAATACAACTATCATTCGTACCAATAAAGGAAAAAGCATTATGCTGCAGCATGATGTTTCTTCTCTTCGTCCCTATTCAAGAATTCATTTAGTAAGCGGCACCAAAGGCGTAGCTCAAAAATTCCCAGGGCCCGAACGTATTGCTTTTGGTCATAGCTGGATAAAAAAAGAAGAATTGGATGATCTGTATAAAAAATATTCTCCCCCTATCGTTAATCATATTGGTGAAATAGCAAAAGAAGTTGGCGGGCATGGCGGCATGGATTTTATTATGGACTGGAGATTGATCGATTGCTTACGAAATGGTTTACCACTTGATCAGAATGTATATGATGCTGCAACATGGAGCAGTATTTTTCATTTAAGCCAGCAATCTGTAAAAGCAAGATCAAAAACAGTAGATGTTCCTGATTTTACAAGAGGGGCATGGAAAACAAACAAGCCGCATGACATGACATTGAATGGAGGAGCGACAACAACCGTGAGAAAAGTTAAACCCTGATTGAAACTGCAATAAATAAAAAACGCCATCTTAAGCAGGTGGCGTTTTTTATGTTTTTTTAAAAATTATTATAAGGATGCCAGCATTTGTTCACTTTCGGTTTTGAGTGAGACGGGAAGCAGCGGATTATTTTTTAATACTTCTTTCAAAAACATTTTTGCTTTCGCTTTATCTCCTGCTTTTGCATAAATCAATCCTGCATGGCAAAGCAGCTCAGGGCTTTTACAATTTGTTTTTAGTGCTGCTTCGATATAAGACAATGCTTTAGTGTACTCAGTTCTTTCGTAATAAACGATTGCCACTGTTTCATTCACTTCAATATTTGCAGGTCGACGGTTGTATTCCTGCAAAGCATATTCAAGAGCTTTTTCATAATTATTTACACCCATATATGCATGTGCCATTTCATGATCTTCATTTTGCCCTGCATTTTTATTTTCTCCTGCTGATGAAAATTGTTTCATGTAGTTTAAAATTTCTTCCGCAATCTTTTTTGCTTTTTCGGTCTGACCTGTTAACCTATAAATTTCTGCTATTCCTTCTTTAAATGTATGATCCGCTATGATTGAATCAGCACGCATATACAGGCCAAGTGCTTTGTTATAATCTTTTTCTTCTGTAGCTATTCTTGCAAGGCCCGCAAATGCATAAGGGTAATTTGGCCGGTTATCGGCTGCGATCGTATAATGCATTTTTGCTTCATTTATATTTCCAATCTTTTCAAATAATTTGCCTAACTGCACACGACACCATTCTGTATTTTCATCACCGGGAGCTCCTGCATGTAAAGCCATTTTCATCGCTTCAATTGCTGCGGGAATATTGCCATGTATTTCCCGTAAATAAGCAATGCGTGAATAAGAACGGTTATCGGGTCTTATAGATATCATTTTATCGGCGGCCTCTATAGCTTCCTTATATTTTCCTGATTCAACATAACCATCTACCATCAATCCGTATACATATGCATTGTATGGATAAAGTTGTTGAACCTGGATCGCAATAGCTAATCCTTCAGTAAAACGGTGTTGTGAAAGAAGAATGGTGGCTTTGAAAGTAAGTGCTTCAAAATTTTTTTTATCTTTTTCTAATATAGAATTGATGCATTTTAGTGCAGCTTCATTATAATAATTAAAATTGCCTGTGTTGCGGGCTTCTTGTATATACAAAGCTGTTAATGCAAGCATTGATTTAATATCCGAAGGGTTTTCATCTAATTTTTTTATTAATACATCGGCATTATTTTTTACTACAGTCCATTCGGCTGCATAAGCAAGTGAGGTTTTTCGTGGAAGCAACTCAGAATAGATGGATTCTATTTTGCCATTGTGGTTTTTAACTCTTGTAAAGACAAAGGCTGATGCAGCCACAAACAAAACAAACAGAGCTGAGTAAGCAAATCTCTTTTTCATATTCAATTTTTTAGTTTCTATCTTGGTTAAAGACAACAGGCTCATCTTTACAGTGAGCCTGTTGTTTGATTTTTCTAATTCTTTACAATTTTAATTGATTGTTTTACGTTGCCATTTTTAACTGCAGTTACCACATAAGTACCGCTTGACAGTTTACTCATATCCCATTGTACATTATATACACCGGCTTCATGATTTTTATCTGCCAGCATCTTTACAAGTCTACCCTGCATATCATACACAACTATCTTAACCTGCGAAGGAACATCTACACTATATCGAACAGTATTGTTGCTTGTTCCCGGATTAGGATAAGTTGATAGATTGATTTCAGGTGAAGCAAGACCAAGACCTGTTGACGGAGCTTTCTTCATTTCAGTTTCACCAACAATGGTAGTTGATTTTGCAGCATTACTATTATTATCACAATTGCAATTATGTGTGCCGGGCCATGGCGAAGCAACATAAGGGAAAGATGATTTAAGCGCTGCATCATTTGAAGTTACTCCTGCATCATAAGTAAGAACATCGATTAAATCTTGCGTCACAGGACTGCCGGCACAATTGTAATCATCATACCAAAGACCAATCGCGGCGAGTGCAACTCCACTTACTGCCTGTAATTCTATTCTTACAGCATCATCTTCCAGTCTTCTTCCATTAGGGAAACCATCCATGTTCGGAATGAATTGAAGATTTGCATTTGCATTGTAAGCAGGATTGGTTAAACCGAGTACAGCTGCCCATACAATACCAAGATTGTTGAAATTGGGATCGTTACGTGGCGTAACAGGCACCGCCATGTTGAGACGAAGCATATCCCCGCCATTCGGTAAAAAGTTATTGATAAAAGGTTTGCCTGCTGCTAATGGGTTGCCACCTTTACCTGTTGCTAACTGATAAGGTCTGACATTAGGAACACCTGTATTAAAGATCGGCCAGAGATCAACAGAACGTGGGGAGTTTGCAGCTGGTAGCAATAAACCTCCAAATGAATTTTCGGCAAGTGCGGTACCATCTAATGCCGCATTGCCTTTTAATCCATATAACCCGTTTTGTCCATTACCGAAACCAAAACCGCTGCCTCCAAAAGCACAAGCCAATGAATTTTTCTGAATGCGCAATTTTGATAATGCAGGAACAGCAGTTCCAAATAATGCATCATCCATATAAAGACCCAACTCCGGGTTATAGAAATAATTACCAAATGTGCTCAGTCTTTCAAGGTCCTGGTAAGGAGTTAATGCGTTCCAATAATCTTTATAACCAATTGGTACGATCACTTCATTGGTTAATGGCATACCAAGACGGGAAACCTGGATCCACGGACCACTGTTACTGGTTCCATTATTAGGATTTTCATAATCTTTATAGTCCTTTAAGACACTTATTTTCTGACGGCTTGCTGATGCCCAAACACCAATTACATATTCTGGGTCAAGAATGTTAGCCGCCTGCGCTACTGATTTATGATCTTTTTGCAATGCAGAAATATCAACCTGCAAAGCGATGGTAGAAACATTGAGGCATTTCAAACCGTCAATGGATTGTGTACCTGTTGTACGTGGAGCATCGCCCAAATCAAAAATTCCACCGAGGTCAACAAAGAATGGATCATCGGAAGTACCACAGAAAACCTTTTCGCCACTTGTTGCATTAGCAATTGAACTTTGGATCAATGCATCATAGTTTGGTGCATTCAATCCAACCGGTGAACTAATAGAACGAGGACCAATATTTGGCGGAGGCATAATACCATTGGAAACAACGGTACTGAAGCTTTTACCGCCATCTGTACTTTTTTCAAGTTTGTAAGTGGTTTTCAGGTTTTGTTTTCCCAGGCGGATATTGAAAAAGGTGGAAGGATCTTCGTTTTGTTGTTTAAAGGTAAAACGGTAAGTAATGTCATCCCCTTTTGTGGCTACGTTATTATCCACATGAATTTCATAACGGATATTTTCTCCAAAAGAATAATAATTAGGTCCGCCTTGTGGCAACTGACCGGGAACATAACAAGCAATGATGGTCACTTTGTTTGGATCATCCGGACTCCGGAATGCATACAGGTCAGTATTATCCGCAAGCGGATCATTAGCAATAAGCGGTGCTTCCCTATGACTGGATGCAAATGCTCCGTAAGGAAACACATTGAGGAGCATTACCCCCAATAAAATGGAAGCATAAATTTTTCTTTTCATAAATAAATTTTTGTTTTGAATAATAAGAACTTCATAAGTCTATTGGCATAAATGCTAAAAGCTTTTCATAGCGTATAAATTCAGGACAAGGATCTTGTCATTAAAAATGAAAGGATGCTTTTTGTATAAGATTGGCCCTCAGATCGAAGAATACAGATAAGAATTACTTATTACTGTTTTTCTCTTTTCAAGTTGCTGGTTAGTTTTTATGATCGATCACTAAAGTAAATAGTTACGTAAGGTGATTAACAACAGATTTTCTTTAAATAAAAAATACGTATTGTAATGAAAACTTTAATTTGGCAAATCTGTATTTGCTTCTTTCTCGTATAATCGGGGTTATTTTGAAAAGGAGATCTTACAAAAGACGAAACTTATTAAGTGCCTCAACTTTATTTTGCACATGCAGTTTTTGATAAATATTCTTGAGATGCTTTTTCACGGTTTCAGTGCTGATAGTAAGACGCTGAGCAATTTCTTTATAAAGTAATCCTTTTGCCACCAATTCGAGTACTTCTTTTTCCCGCTGGCTTAATAAAGAATTCGCGTCATTGATCATTGGCTTTTGAAAAGTTCCAATCACTTTTCTTGCAATAAAAGGGCTCATCGGCGATCCGCCATTGTACAGATCATGAATAGCTTTGACAATTTCCTTTGCTGTGACAGGGTCTTTTAAAATATAACCAGATGCGCCGCTCTTTAATGCTTCGAAAATGGTATCATTATCATCATGAATAGTGCAAACCATAAATTGTGTATGCGGTAGTTTGTCTTTCAATCGAACGATCAGTTCTGTACCACGCATACCGGGTAAACTAATATCAATAATGGCAATATCAGGCGATGACTGTTCCAATGCACTTAGTGCTTTTTCTGCGCTGGTATATGAACCTGTCAATGTTATATCTTTTTCCTGGCTCACAATTGTTTCCAGCGCAGTGCGAAATTGATCATTGTCTTCTACTATGGCTACTTTAATCATAAAATTTATTTATAAGGAATTTCAAAAGTTAAGGTAAAGCCTTCATGGTTTTGAATAAGGAATTTTCCATGCAATTGATGAATTCGCTGCTTCATGTTTTTAATCCCATTCCCTGAATTTATATTTTCATTAATATGAAATCCTCTACCATTATCTGAAACCGAAATTATTAATTGCTCATTACAGGCGATGTTAATATTCACTTTGCTTGCGCCGGAATGCTTAATAATATTATGAACTGCTTCTTTCACTGCAAGAAAAATATTCCTTCTGGATTCACCGCTAATTTCCACATCTGGTATTTTTTCCGGAATACTAATGGTAAGCTGGCAGGGATAATTCTCCAGCCATAGTCTTGCTTGTCTTTGAATATATGAAATAAGGCTTGACAATTGATCATTTTCAGTATTTAAACTCCATATTACTTCTTTCATTTTAGTTGAAATATCACCGACAGATTCATATATTTTTTCAATTTCACCACTTGCAGCAGTGTCTTTTAGTTTTCCTTTGGTCATTTCTGTCAATAATTTTATACCCGAAAGACCTGCACCGATGTCATCATGCATTTCTGATGAGATCCTTTGTCTTTCGAATTGAACAGCTAATTGTTTTTCCAATATTGCTCTATGTTTTCTCAATCTTGATATATACACAAGACGAAGAATAAATATAATTATTGATAAAGATAGTGTCGCAACCAGCAAGCGGAACCACCATGTTTGATACCAAAAAGGAAGTATCTCAAGATTTATCCCGATCACACCTTCAACAAATTCTCCTTTTTCATTGATATAGCGGATATCAATTTCATATTCCCCATAACTCAGTGCATTCAATTCGATCTTATTTTTATCCCCAACCGGCAAGTATTCGTTTTGGAAACCTCTTATCTTATAACTGAATCTTGGTTTATTACTTGTGTATGATAATGCACTTAACCAAATAGTAGCAGCAGAAGTTCCCGCGGGCAATTTTATTTTGTCCCATTCCAGGTCATTCAAGATATTTCTTTTGTTACCCTTTATATATTCCAGTTTTTTTATATAAACCGGGAAAGAATCGGAACTACTTTGATAATTATTCAGGTCAATAGAAGTAAACCCATTTACACCAGCAAAAAATATTTTTTTTTCAAATAATAAAGCGCCTTGTTCATCAAATGAATTATCCTGCAAACCATCCTCTGCAAAATAATTCAGGCATTTTTTTGTTTTATAATTTACCCGGGAAAGTCCATTATTTGTGCTGACCCAAAAAATACTATCTCTTTCAGGAATTATTCCATACACAGCGTTATTACATAAACCATCATCTTCAGTAATATAACTCCATTCAGCAGTTTTTTTATTGTACCCATTTAAGCCGCCGCCATACGTACCGAACCATAAAACAGATCCATCATCGTACATGTCAAAAAATATCCCCGCATTAAAACCTGAAGCATTACGATCATATTTAAGCACTTTAACAACCATGTCAGCTGATGGGTCAAACTTGGCGACAGCATTATCAAACAACATCCAGATAAAACCATCTTTATCAAACTTTATATTATGCATGTGATTTTCTGGTATACCATGGGAAAGAGCTGTGCCAAATTTGTATTGTCTTATTTCATGTTTGTCACTGTCCCATATCAAAAGACCTTCCTGCTCTTCGCTTGCCCAATATGTTTTATTTCCCCATTTCACTGTATTATTAAAATAATTATTAATGAAGGGCCGCCATTCAGGGAACAATCGTATCAATAGATCTTTTGAAAGAATTTCTTTTGAAGGTTGATAAGCGTACGTGCCTGCGTCAGAACAGACCAGCCAAAGGTCATCATTCATTTTATGAACATAATGTATGACCCCTAATGCTGCTGTACCGTTGATCTTTCTTACATTTTCCGAAACAAGATCACATAAATACAAACCATCCGTGCCACAAGCAAATAAATGAGTTTTGTTTACAGGCACAAGTGAATAAATATGATTCATTCTTGTACTTCCATCCCTGCTTCCTTTTATTGCATAAAAAGGCGAAGGGATAAGATTCATCCTGATCAGGTTTTTTGAAGAACTTATCCAAAGACTGTTGTCTCTATCAAGAAAAAGATCATAAACAAAATTATCAGCATTGAAGATTTCATTATTACCGATCGCTGTAAACTGATTTGATATCAGATCATATTTCCCCATGCCATTATTAGTACCCAGCCATAGTTCATTTTTTTTGCCTGTTGCAAGACAATTAATAATATTATTGCTAATTACCGGTATAATAATTTTCCTCCCTTTTACCCAAATACCATTATTAAATTTTCCGTTGTATAGATGCGACCCGGAACTGATGTAACAGCTATCATTTATAACTGCAAGATCACTAACTGTGATGTTAATTGTGTTTTCTAATGCTCTTATGCTATCCAGGATCTTTAATGAAGTGATATCATAAAATAAAATGCCATAATTTTCTGCCCCGACCGCAATTGTATTTTTATTCACCAGCCTTATAAACGTAATATGATTATCAGATCTTATCGTTGCAGATTGCTGAAAATTTTTATACTTCTTTTCTTTTAGATTGTAAATTTTTAAATAATCTTTTCCACCGATCCAAAGATTATTCTGAACATCACAATAAATTTTTGTTATCCAAAGGTCAGGAAGCCCTTCTTCGTTCCCTTTTTTTTGCGATAAAAGATGAGTGACTTTTAATGTCCGTATATTAATGACATCAACGCCTCCATTGAATGAAGCGACATAAAGATTTTCATCATTTCCTAATGCTATATCAAAAATGAAATTTTCCCTGATACTTGTACTTTCATCACTGTTTTTTTTATACAATTCAAAATTGGTACCGTCATACCGGTAAACTCCATCCTGTGTTGCCAACCATATAAACCCGTATTTATCCTGTACCGCTTTCTTAATATTATAGGTATTGAGACCTTCGGCAAAAGAATATGTTTTCACATTGAACTGCTGCGAAAAACAGGTGTTTTGAACGAATAAAAAGGTGAAAACAACAAGAATAAATAACGGCCGCATGGGATCTTTGTAATTATGAATTAAATTAAGAATAATTTTAGACTAATAAGCTATCACCATGAAAAAGAATAAATCCAAAAAAAAATGGACCCTCATTTTTTTGCTTAGCGCAAAAAATAACCTTTTTAACGAGCAATTAAAGGTAATTGAAGAAATATATTCCGTTGGCAGCAGTAAAGATGTAGATTTTGTGATCTTGTTTGATGCTATTGAAGGCGATAAGTTTTCAAAAAAATTTACCGCTCCTGCAATTTATCATGTTACAAAAGACGCTGATTTTTTAACTGATGTAAGTTATCACCAGCTTTCCAGTACTGCTAAAGGACTTACGAATAAAACAAATCTTGAAAAATTATTAACGAAGGCGGTTAAAGATTTTGATGCAGATAATTTCGGTTTCTTTTACAAAGGTCATGGCGGCCCGGCGACCACCGACATATCCAGAGGTGCTTTTGATACAAGATTGGTAAAAGTTGATCCGCGAATGAACGATGATAAAATAGAAAAAAAATATTCAAAGGCGCAGCATGGCTGGACCTTTGAAGGATTTTGTGAATACCCGGTTATTTCAAATAACAAGGTCAAAGAAAAACCAATCTTACTGATCTATAGCAGGGGCAATACTGAATCGCTTACCTATTCTGGTATGGCTGATGTGATCAATAAAGTTTTTAGAAAAAAAATCCCTGGTTTTATTTGCCTCGATTGTTGTTGGGCACAGCAAATTGAAAATGCAAATAAATTTGCAGGACTTACAGATTATTTTATTGCATCACCAGATGAAATGCCGGCTTTGGGTTTAGGATATACACAGCTTTGCAAACAGTTTATCAAAAGACCTTCAATAAGAGCACGGGAAGTGGCCAATTTACTTGTATCTATTTTTTATTGCACAAATTATGCGGATTACGATAGTGATGTACCGGAATTCAGAAAGATGGGTGTTTCTCTTACCAGTGTTTCTTTTTCAAATTTTCAACCTTTTATAGATTCCTTTACGACACTTTGCAGATATTTAATTGATAAATTAAAAAATAAGGATGATCAAACTTATGTATTGATCCGTAACGCAAGAAGTCAATGTCTTGATTATACTTATAAAGACACTGATAAACTGAAGGCAGGTAAAATTGATTATCCAATGTTCAATATTGATCTGATCTGGTGGCTGGAAAATCTTTTATATTATAATGTAGATATGCCTTTGGATAATAAAATTTTCGAAGTGATTAATCAATTACAAAATAATGTTATCGCAGGATTCATGGGAAATAATTATAAAAAAAGATCTCCCGGCTCAAGGGCGATTGGCGGTAATGGTATCGCTATTTGTTTTCCCGCAAATAAAGAACATGCAGAAGAGTCCATTCTAAAAGATAACAAAATAGCTTTTTTCAAAACTACTGGCTGGAAAGAGTTGCTTAACAAATACTACGATTATAAATTCGACGAAAGAAAGGGTACTGCAAAAGGAGGGCCTGTTTTTAAAGGCTTAACAATCGAAAAATCTTTAGCAGAAGATCCCGAAAGACTGATCTTCAAAAAAGCTAAAAATAAAATCAAGGCCAAAAAGGATTCAACAGCTTAGTCAATAAAAACTTTATATCTATTCTTTTTTTACCCCAATCACCGGTAATGTTTTTTCATGAATGAGTTGGTTAAGCTTTGCAACATCTTCACTCATTATCTTTTTTAGCCTGTTCAATTGTTCATCAATTTGTACAACGAGTTCCGCATAAGCATCTTTTGATTGCCTGGAAAGACCTGATTGGCCCGCAGAAGATGCATTGTAAATGCTGGAAAGCTTATCATCAAGCTTGATCGGATAATTTAAAACATCTTGCCCGCTCTTTGCCTTTGTTTGATGCAAAGCTTCTTCAACAGCAGTCATTTGTTTATTTACTGTATCGATCTGTTGTTTTACTTCTTTAGGCATGTCTTTTCCTACTCTTGCACTGAAATCATTCATTTGTTGTCTCATTTCACGAATATTTTTTATTGCTTTCATTATCTCTGTTGACTTATCGCGGATAGTAACCAAATGATTGAATTGTTCTTCATATTCAGCAGATGATGTTTTATAATTTGGATCTGGAAGAATCGTAAATGGAACTTCTGTTGAGTCGCTTCCGGATTTGAATTTTGCAAAATAATTTCCCGGCGCCGCTTTGGGCCCGCTAATAAATCCATTCCATAAGATCAATCCATCTACTCTTTCTGCTTCAGGATAATTCATGTCCCATTCGAACTGGTTCATTCCTTTTGCTACTTCTATCTTATTATCTTTTGATGACGTAGAAAAAGTTTTTATTGTTTTTTTATTTTTATCTAAAACTTCAATAGATAGTTTAGTAGAATCGGTCGCATTCTTCATATAATAATTCATCACTACTCCGTTTGGCGGGTTCATTCCTACATTTCTTAATTGTTGTTGACCAAAATTTCCGCCACCACCTCTTCGTCCGCCACCCGGCATACGATATGCAGGGTTTATAGTAAATACATGCAGGTTATTCAATACATCAATGTTCTTTTCTTG
>Ga0070698_100006149_pt1 | contig 13075 bp, 11 predicted proteins | sample KBSK1502metaG_FD_65477 | JGI IMG/M metagenome (GOLD analysis project Ga0070698, IMG submission 65477) | Corn, switchgrass and miscanthus rhizosphere microbial communities from Kellogg Biological Station, Michigan, USA - KBS K1-50-2 metaG | ecosystem: Host-associated > Plants > Roots >... | reverse complement strand
TGGCGCGCGCCGTGCAAGACGTGGACGGCGTGGGGCAGGAGATGCGCGACGGCTTCCAGCGATTCGATCGCGCCTTTGGGACTTCCCGGCAAGTTCACGATTACAGTTTTGTGGCGCACGACAGCGATGGCGCGGGAGAGCACGGCGGTTGGAGTTTTCTCCAATCCTTTGCGCCGCATCTCTTCACCGATGCCGAGGATCACGCGATCGGCGACAGCTTGGGTGGCTTCGGGAGTGTTGTCGCGCGGGCCGATTCCCGTTCCGCCGGTGGTGACTACGAGATCGACTCGGCCGGAGTCGGCCAACTCGCGTAGGTGATCGCGAATGCCTACTGCATCATCGGGCAGGCGCAGGCTTGAGGTGACTTCCCATCCACGACCGCGACAAAAGTCGACGACTGCGGGACCCGATAAATCCTCGCGCTCACCTTTCGCCGCAGAATCGCTAATCGTAAGGACCGCGACTCGCATCGGGGGGACTATTGCGTTTCAACTGCGGTCCGGCTGGCTTCGTCCATCAGCCGCATGGCTTCCATCAGCAGGCCTGTCGTGGTTTTTGTGGTAGTGCTGCGGGTGGAGGCGTTGGCGGCGCTGAAGTCAATTTCGAACTGGCCTTCGGTCCACAGGATCACTTTGTAGACGGCGTCGTCGCCATCGACGTTGCCGATTTTTGCGTCGCGGCATTGACCGCTTGCGAAATACAGCTCGCCTTGCTCGCCGCCTTTTTGAACGATGAGGCGGCAGGACTTCTGCCCCATCTCGAGCGACTGCATGAGATCGGTCATGCTCATTTCCTCGAGACGGCCTTGAATGACGCCAGGGCGAGAGGCACGCTTCTGCAGCTTCTCCAGATGCAAACGATCGACGACCTTTTTAGTGATGCGAACGAGATCTTTGATCAGGAACGGCTTGGTGATGAATTCTTCGACGCCATCGACCAGCGGGCGAAGACGCTCTTCGATGTCCGCGCGGCCGGCCATGAAGAGAAACGGGATGTGGCGGGTCTTTTCGCGCCCGCGCAGTTTTTCGAAGAGTTGACGGCCGTCGAGACCGGGCATTTTGTAGTCACAGAGAATGACGTCGGGAGGATCGTCGATTACGCGCAGGAGAGCGTCGGCGCCGTCGGCAGCGGACTCCACATCGCAGACGGGCTCCAGCCCTTTTTCGATCAAGTCGCGCACGAGTGGATTGTCGTCCACGAGCAGCAACTTGACGGTTTTTCCGACGGCTGCGCTCATTGCTGGGAGCTCCGCGGCGAGGAGAGAGTCGCTTGCTGGCTTGCTTTCATGCGGGATTGTCTAGTTCTGTAAAAGTCGGCGCTCTTTCCACCGGTTTTTTCGAGCAAGCAGATATCCGTGATTTCCATTCCCTTGTCCAGGGCTTTGCACATGTCGTAGACCGTGAGGGCTGCGGCAGTAACTGCGACCAAGGCTTCCATTTCCACGCCCGTCTGGGAGGTCGCCGCTACAGTTGAACGTAGTTCAACGCCATTCTTGCACAGCCGCGCAGTCACATCAATGTGCGTCAGCGGCAGCGGATGACAAAGAGGTATCCATTCCGCGGTGCGTTTGGCCGCGGCGATTCCCGCGATGCGGGCTACCTCCAGCGGATTGCCTTTGGGATTCTTGAGACGGCGGACGGCGCTGACCACGCTGGGCTTCATGTGGACGAAACTTTGGGCCACGGCGGTCCGCGCGGTGATTTGTTTGCCGGAGACATCGACCATTCTGACGGCGCCTTTTTTGTCGTAGTGCGAGAGTTTGGCCATTAATTGTTTGTTTCCTGATTGCGTCGGGCGCATCAAACTACATCCTTGCGGAGTAGAACGGCTACGCTTTCGCCTGCGGCGACTTGGCTGCGAGCGCTGGGAACGACCAAGAAGCAGTTTGCTCGCGCCAGGGTGGCGATGTCGCCGGAGCCTTGCCACGGCAGTGGCTTCACTTGCGGCGCGGCGCCGTGCCATTCCAAACGAGCAGGAAGGAAATGCGTTAGACCTGGTTTTTCATTTAGCGCTTGGCTGAGCTTGGCTTCCAGGAGTGGTAAAGGCCGCGCGTGTGCTCCACTCAACAAATCCAGCGCGGGCACGACGAGCAATTCGAATGTGACCATTGTGGAGATCGGGTTGCCGGGAAGTCCAAAGACAAATGTATCGCGGCAGCGGCCGAAAACTGCGGGCTTTCCGGGGCGAATGGAGACAGCATCGAAGTAAAATGCGGCGCCTAGCTCCTTGAGCACCGTCTCGACTAGATCGTATTTTCCCATCGAGACGCCGCCGGACAATACGAGCACGTCTTCATTCAATCCCAGAGCGATTTTCTGTCTCAAATCCTCGACATCGTCGGCGGCATTTCCAAGCAGCACAGGCTCTCCTTCGGCGAGCTTCACTTGCGCCGCAAGAGAGACGCTGTTGCTGTTGCGAATCTGAAATGGGCCAGGCGCGGCGTCGATGGATATAACTTCGTTTCCCGTGGAGAGAACGGCCACGCGAGGTTTCGATGCGCAGCGCAGTTCGCGCGCTCCTACCTGCGCTGCGATAGCCAATTCGGCGTAGCCCAGGCGCATGCCGGACCTCAGGAGCGTCTGGCCGGCTTTTGCTTCGCATCCGTGCGGCACGACATTTTGACCGGGCTGAGCGGCGCGGTCGAAGCGAACCATATCGGCGTCGCGCTGGGTGTGCTCGATCATGACTACGGCATCCGCTCCCGAGGGCAGCGCAGCGCCAGTCATGATTTGCACGCAGGTATTTGGGGTTAGCGGGGCAGTGACCGTGTCGCCAGCCTTGATTTCACCTGTGCACCGAAGTGTGGCGCCGGCAGCTACATCGCTCGCGCGCACGGCGTATCCATCGCGAGTCGAGCGGTCAAACGGCGGGTACTCACGATCGCTTTTTACTTCTTGCGCGAGGACGTGGCCGAGGGCGCTCAAAACCGGGAGGTTTGTGGTCGCGCGAGGGCCTTTGTCTATCGCGACCTGTTCGATCACCGTGCAGCGAGCTTGTTCGTAGGTGAGCATTTTGCGGATCAAGCGGGGGCTGAATGCCTTGCGAAGTACGCCATGCGTCGGAAGGCGTCCGCTACGGCCGGTACATTGCTCACAGCCAGTGAGCGAATAGTGTCCCTTCGGGCACGATAGTTGCATCGCGCTCGGGGCCGGTCGAGATCATGCCAATCTCCAACTGCAAAAAGTCGCCTATAAACCGGAGATACTCCAGGGCGGCCTTGGGCAGTTTGGCGCCGTCCCTTATGCCGTAAGTGGATTGGCACCAACCCGGCAGGGTTTTGTACTCCGGAGTCACCTGTTCGTAGACTTCGGAAAGAGCGGGCATCTCGTGCAGTGGCTTGCCTTTGTACTTGTAGCCCACGCAAACCTGAATCTCGCGCTGCGTATCAAAAACATCGAGTTTGGTGACCACCAATGAATCGATGCCATTGATCATCTTGGCGTAACGCAGCAGCGCGAGATCGAGCCAGCCGCAGCGACGTGGCCGGCCAGTTACCGCGCCGAACTCTTTGCCGCGCTCACGGACCTCTTTGGCATCCAAGTCCGGCATTTCCGTGGGAAATGGCCCGGAACCCACGCGGGTGGTGTAGGCTTTGGAAATCCCAAGGACATGCTTAATTTTTGTGGGAGGCACGCCGGCACCCATGGTCGCGCCGCCGGCCGTGGCGCTGGAAGAGGTCACGTAGGGATATGTTCCGTGATCGATGTCGAGCATAGTGCCTTGCGCGCCCTCGAAGAGAACGGATTGGCCCTCGTCCAGCGCGCGGTTCACTAGCTCGGCGGTGTCGCAGATGAACGGGCGCACTTTCTCGCCGAGGCGCAATGTTTCTTCGACTTCATGCGAGAAGTCCATGTCTGCGCCGTACGCGCCCTTCGCCAGGCGGTTCTTTTCCGCCACCACGCGCTCGGCTTTCTCGCGAAACAGCGCGGGTTCCAGCAGATCGCAAACACGCAGGCCTCGGCGCGCCATCTTGTCTTCATAGGCGGGGCCAATTCCGCGCGAGGTCGTGCCGATTTTGTTCGCGCCTCGGGCATTCTCGGCGGCTTTCTCGAGCTCGCGGTGATAGGGAAAAATCAGGTGCGCGCGATTGCTCAAGTGCAGGCGGCCGTTTACGACGATCCCCGCCTTGGTTAGCGTCTCGATCTCGTTGACTAGAGCGGCAGGATCGACGACGACACCCATGCCAATCACAGCGTGCTGCTTTGGGCGCAGAATTCCGCACGGGATCAGTTGCAGCACATATTTGTCTTTGCCGATGATGACCGTGTGTCCTGCGTTGTGACCGCCTGCCACTCGGGTGATGTAGTCGAACGATCCGGCAAGGTAGTCCACGACCTTACCTTTGCCCTCATCACCCCATTGCGCGCCCACGACGACAACCGATTTCATTCGTAGCTTCTCCCGGACCGCACTTGTGCGCCTCACTCTCTGGTACGCAATGCTTCAGTTGGGAATCACCGGCAGCGAGCAGACTTCTAATCGTAAGCTCCCGCCGTACGTAACGCAAGGCGCCCGCAAGTTCGTATCGCGCTCATTTTCTCGGCGAGCTGCCCCTTGAGGCTTGCCGTGGTAGGATGCGCGCCATCGCTCTACACCTATGCTGCCGATCTCATCGTTCTGGAGAACCGTCCCCCGCAGCTCCTTGTTGATCTTTCTGCTGGGCGTCTTTTGTATTTTCACCACGTTCGGTTTCGCCGGCGACGTTTCCGACATGGGACGTCAATCTGGGCTGCACTTTGCCCTACCTTGCAGACGTGTCCGGCCACGGAGTGGCGCCTGGAGTGATCATGGGCATGGCGAAGAGCGCCGCACGCATGCTGCTGAGTTCTGGCGCGGACCCAGGGACTCTTCTTTCCAGACTGAACGAAGTCCTATATCCCCTTAAGAAGCCGGATATGTTTGTGACGTTTTGCTTCCTGGCCAAGAGTCCGAACGCTATGCGGGTAGGACTTGCAGGCCATCCTGCCATTCTGCACGTCTCGGGAGGGTCCCATGAAGTGAGGCCATTGGAATGCCCGAACATGCCATTAGGTATTCCTCCGTCAGGTGCGTTTGCAACTTCTGAAATTACGGCGGAAGAGGGCGATCTGTTCGCACTTTACACGGACGGACTGCTCGAAACGACGAACGGAGCAGGAGAAGAATTTGGACTCAAGCGTCTCGAAACAGAATTGTGCAAGCACGCCACAGAACCATTGGAAGCTATCTATCGCAGCATTCAGGAGAGCGTTGCGCGGCACGGAGCGCAGTTTGATGATCAGTCGCTATTCTTGGTACGACGACTGTGACGTAAGACGGGTCACAGAGATGCAAGGTTAGCGCGCGCTCAGTTCCGCATAGCGGAAGCAGGCGACGACATGGTCATTGACCATGCCGGTGGCTTGCATCAGGGCGTAGCAAATGGTTGAGCCGACAAAGCGGAAGCCACGCTTGGTCAAATCCTTGCTCAAAGCATCGGATTCGGGAGTGCGCGCGGGCATTTTCTTATGCGTTTTCCAAGCGTTCTGTTTCGGCTTGCCCTCCACAAAACGCCAGACGTACGCATCGAAGCTGCCAAATTCTTGCTGCACTTTCAGGAACATTCGAGCGTTGCTGATGGTGGCTTCGATTTTAAGCCGGTTGCGAATAATGCCGGTGTCACCGAGTAGCACGCGCACTTGCTTCGCGCCATATCGCGAGACTTTTTCGGGATCGAAGCCGTCGAAAACTTCGCGATAACGCTGGCGCTTTTTCAGGATCGTTTCCCAACTCAATCCCGCCTGGGCGCCTTCCAGAATGAGGAACTCGAACCAGGCGCCGTCGTCGTGTACCGGGACGCCCCATTCTTGGTCGTGATAGGCAATGTTCAGCGGGTTCGTGGCCCAGTGGCAGCGGACGACCGTGGTCGATGATTTCATCTCAGCTGACCTCGACAGCGCAAAGATGCCCGCCTCAGAAGGCGGCCACTACAACTCGCACACGCCTGGAACTACAAAGTGTCCCTGGCAAAAGGGCCCCGAGCTACAGCCGGATGGAATGAATGATAAGGGTGTTTCCGCCCAGCAAGACGGGATCGGATACTAGTTCTTCGGTCCAACGATCCTTGCGGCGCTTCTCCGGGGTCAATCTCGCGAGCAGACGTATGAACGCGACGATCGGCCAGTACATCCATTGATTCGCCTTTTTGCGATCGCGATAGACGCCCTGAATTGCGAAGCCATTTTCTTCGAGGTAGTAGCGCAGTTCGCTGTAGCCGATGGGATTCGCGTGGACGGCGATTTCGTCCATTCCAGCGCAATCGTAGTGAATTTTTGCTTTCGATTCGGTCGAGAGCGGCTTGAAGTGCGAGGTGTAGCCAAAGAGCAACCACTTCAGCCGCTCTTCGATGTTCATGATGTTGGGCACGCTGATGATCAGGTGGCCGCCTGGCTTCAGCAGCCGTTTGTACTCGCGAAACGCCTGGGGCGGCGAGTCGATGTGTTCCAGCCCGTCGAGCGAAGTGATGTAGTCGAAGGAATTCGACGAATAAGGCAGCGTACCAGCCAGGTCGCCGCGCTTGATCTCGACACCGTCCAGCCTGAAAAGCTCCGAATATAGATCGCAGCAGCGCACGGTGAAGCCTTCAGCTAGGAGCCGCTGAGCCAGCGCCCCTTCGCCGGCGGGACAATCGAAAATCGTTCCTCGAGGGAGCGGTTTCAGGATACTGAGCACAGTGTCGTGCAGGCCCGGCCGAGACATCGCGATTGGCCCGCGGTCGCCCGCCAGAAGCGGCGGATGCTCGGCAGGCTTGACCGTACGTGACGTCGTTGTCGTTGCTGTCTCAACTGTCGCCAATATCTTCTCCAGAAAGCTGATTGCGCCCGCGTTAGCCGGCAGCTTGACCGCGAATCGAGCCGCTCGCGAGCCAGATGCTACGCCTAGGTCTTTGCAAACGGAAATCAGCTTACAAACAGCAAAAAAACAGGGCGTGCCGTATTCCACTGTACGACACGCCCTCACATTTGTTCTACGACTTTTGCCGGCGGGGTTCTTAGGTGGTTGAAACGTGACGCGCCAGCGCCTTGGTGATCTGATCCTTCGGCACCGCACCAACGATCTGCTCCACGACCTGCCCGTTCTTGAAAACGAGCAGCGTGGGAATTCCGCGAATGTTGTAGCGTCCCGCGGAATTCATGGCCTCGTCGACGTTGAGCTTCATCACTTTGAGCTTGCCCGCGTAGTCGTGGGCAATCTCCGCGACTGTGGGCGCCAGCATGTGACACGGCCGGCACCACTCCGCCCAAAAATCGACCAGGACCGGCTGAGCGTTGCTCGCGGTCAGTACTTCGCTCTCAAAATTTCCGTCGGTAACCGCCGGAATGCTGTTGTTCTCTGACATGTCTTTTATCTCCAACGGCTTGCCCCATGGCTACCGTTTGCCTCTCCTTTGCCAACCTAATTAGATGTTGCAACAGGCTTTTGGTTTCCCCCCCGGCGCCGTGGCTCCCGGGCCGGTTGACCCGCGCTTCGCAGCGAGGATGCGGCGGCGTATAGCTTAGCGTACTCTGCCGCAGGCGTTTTCCACGAGAAATCCTTGGCCATTCCGTTCAACTGGATGCGATTCCAAATGCTCTCGTCCATGTAATACTGCAATGCTTGACGCACGCAGGAAACCAGCGCGGCTCCGGAGTACTCCGTAAATTTGAAGCCGGTTCCAGTGCCCTGCTCTAAATCGAACGGCTCAATCGTATCATCCAGACCGCCCGTGGCACGCACAATCGGCACCGTACCATACTTCAAACTGTAAATTTGATTCAAGCCACAAGGCTCGTAACGCGAAGGCATGAGAAACATGTCGGCGCCTGCCTCGATCTTGTGAGCTATGACATCATCATACGCAATCTTCACACCCACACGATCGGGATAGGCCGCGGCCAGCGCACGAAATAGGTCTTCGTACCTTCTTTCGCCGGTTCCCAAGACGATGAGAGCGAGATCCTCTTGCATCAGTTCGTGTGCGCGCTCCGCGATCAAGTCGAAGCCCTTTTGGTCCGCAAACCGTGAAACGATGCCGATTACCGGACGGCTTAAATGCTCCGGCGGCAATTCAAACAATTCCAGGAGGGCCTGCTTGCATACCCGCTTTCCACTCAAATCTTTCGCTGAATATCGCATCGCGATCAACTTGTCTTTCTCCGGGTTCCATGGCGAGTAATCCACGCCGTTCAGAATGCCCACCAAACGATCCGCGCGAGTGCGGACGACGCCATCCAGGCCGTATCCGAATCCAGGAGTCTGTATTTCCTGGGCGTATCTACGGCTCACGGTTGTGAGGTAGTCGGAATAAACCAGCCCGCCCTTCAGGAAATTCACATTGCCGTAAAACTCGAGCGCTCCCGGATGAAACAGCTGGACCGGAATTCCCGCACGACCGAGCACATCCCGGCCAAACTGCCCGTGATATCCCATATTGTGAATGGTGAAGACGACAGGAATGTTTTTCGCCACGGGATCATCGCCGTACGAGGTCCGCAGCAGGACAGGCACGAGCGCGGTCTGCCAATCGTGGCAGTGCAGGACGTCCGGCGGCCACAGGTGTTTCGCGATCTCGATCGCAGCGCGGGAAAACTCGCTATAGCGCTCCGGGTTATCCGGATAGTCATCGTGGCTGCCGCCATAAATTCCATCCCGATCGAAATAAGCGGGATCGTCTACAAAAAAATAGCGAACGCCCGCGATAACCGTTCCATCGGCAATCGCTGGGAACCGCAAGCTCATTCCCAGGGGAATCGTAATGCTGGGCATAACTACAGCAGCGGTTTTTGTGCCTCGGTAGCGCGGCAGAACAACCGCGACTTCATGGCCTAGCGCCACCAGCGCTTTCGGCAGCGCTTCAATCACGTCTGCCAAGCCGCCGGTCTTTGAAAACGGCAGCCCTTCGGATGCGACAAAAAGGATTCTCACAGTGATCTCGGGATGGATTCAGAGGATATTTTACGTTATCCGACGCATACGGCAGCGTCAAGCACTCCCGGCCCACTGAGGGCCCTGCAATCGTGGGCGCGAAATCCTGGCAAGCGACTGCAACTTCCCGCCGCGCGCCGGGTTCCATAGCTGTGAGTACAGATTTCATCCCTACGAATAAGAGCGGCCCGCTAGCTTCGCTGGGCCAGCCGGAAAGCTACCTTGTCGCTCTGTTCGTTCTGTCCCCTGCGCTTTGGCTGCTTGTCTTCGCCACGTGCTATCTCTCCGTGGTGTCTTATCCTGTGAAATCGATGGTGAGCCGGGTTATGCGATTCTGCGGTGTTCCGCGCCTTGCTACACTGTTCGCGGATGGCTCGCCAACGTCTCGGCCAACACTTTCTCGCTGATCCGGGCTGGCGCGAAGAAATCGCGCGTGCTATTCGCATATCGCCACAATCGATTGCGCCGTCCGCGATTTCCACGATTTCGCAAGACAGCGCCTCTTGCTGGATCGAAATTGGCGCCGGCCATGGCGAAATCACGCCGCTCCTCGCGGCGACTGGCGTACCGGTCTATGCCATCGAACTCGACCGGATGCTCATTGGGCATTTGCAGAAAGTTAGACGGGAATATCCGAATCTCACTGTCGTTCACGGCGACATCCTGGAGGTCGATATTTCCGCGATTGCCGGGGGTCGCCGCGCGCGGATTTACGGCAATCTGCCGTATTACATTACTTCGCCGATCCTTCATCGGCTTTTTGAGTCTGCTGAGCTCATCGACGAGATGCATTTTGTGATCCAGGCGGAAGTCGCGGAGCGCCTGATCGCCCAACCTGGGAACAAGGCCTACGGATATCTCTCTGTACTGACGCAGTTCTACGCGAGGCCCGAACTTGTGCTCCGAATACCTCCAGGTGCGTTTCGTCCCCCGCCTGACGTCAGCTCGGCACTGGTGACTTTGCGTCTGTCGGGCGAGCAAGCAAGGCTCGGGTCTGTCGATGCTTCGCGTTTTCTCGAATTCGTGAAGTTATGCTTCTCGCAGAAGCGCAAAACACTCGTAAACAGTCTTCGAACCGCAGTTGATCCCCAGCGTGTCCGCGATGCTCTCGCTTCATTGAATATCCGTTCCGATGCCCGCGCAGAACAGCTCTCGATCCAGGCGCTCGCGGCCCTATATCAGGAATTGCATTCTAACTAGCCGGTACAAGATCCAGGTTTCGCGAAATCTCATTGACAACCTCAAGTCCCAATGCAAAATGGCACGCGCAAACAGACCGCGCTCCCTGGCCACAGCATGAAAGCCACGTACAAATCGACTCATTGCGTATCCATTCCGCTGAAAGGGCCGCTCAATCTCCATGCGATCGCGTTCCTTCTCGCGGTTTCTCTAGCCTGGGCCGCCACAGCGAACGCGCAATGGAATCCCCTGAATCCCATTAAGGATTTTCAACAACAGGACAATGGCGCTCTTTTTCTCCTGGAGAAAGGTGCCCTGAGGCTTCAAGTCTGCAGGGATTCGATTATTCGCGTGCAGTACTCGCCCACCGGCACATTTCCCGAGCAGGCCTTATCCTACATTGTAAAGACAAAATGGCTGCACGCCGCATTCACTGTGCAAGCTTCCGAAGACATCACGCTGACAACTTCTCAGCTCAAGATCACCGTAACGCGCAAGAACAGCTCGATCACCTTCTACGACGCCGCCGGCAAGAAATTGACTCAAGAAAACGACCGCACCATGACGCCCGCCGAAGTGAACGGCGAACGCACATATCATGCCGAGCGCTTCACGAGCATGTGGGACTCGCAGGAGTCGTTTTACGGACTCGGTCAACACCAGGCCGGCGTGTGGGACTATCGCGGCGAATCGGTCGACATCTCACAAGACAATACCAACATCTCGGTGCCATTTCTGCTCTCCAGCAATGGCTACGGCCTGCTCTGGAACAATTCTTCGCGAAGCCGCTTCAACAATCGCTTCGTCCATGCCCTGTACATCAGCTCTGAGGTTGCGGATGTCATGGACTACTACTTCCTGTACGGTCCCGACTTCGACAAGATCATCGCCCAGTATCGCGAACTCACCGGGGCCGCGCCCCTCTTCGGCAAGTGGGCCTACGGCTACTGGCAGTGCAAGAACCGCTACAGCTCGCAAGCCGAACTGCTCGCCATCGCGCAAAAATACCGCGCACTGCATCTTCCCATGGACAACCTGGTGCAAGACTGGTTCTGGTGGAACACCATGGGCGAGCCAGTCTTCAACAAGAATTATCCCGACCCGAAGCGTATGGTCGATGAACTCCACCGCAATCACGTTCACCTGATGATTTCGGTTTGGCCTTTTTTCCGGCCCGGCTCACAAACCTACGAAGAGATGGACAAGCGCGGCTTCTTCATCGACAAGACAAAGGTCCCCAGCTTCCACCCGTCGGGTCAGGCGCTTTATGACGCCTTCAATCCCGACGCCCGCAAATATTATTGGAAGCTGATCAACGACGCGCTCCTCAAAACTGGTGTCGATGCCTGGTGGCTGGACACAACTGAGCCCGAAACCGAAGGCCGCGAGGAGAACATTCTCCTACACAATAGAGTTGCCATCGGTAGCGGCGCGCGATATCTGAATCTGTATCCAGCGATGACCACCGCCGGCGTGTACCAAGGACAGCGCGAGGCGACGAACGACAAGCGCGTCTTTATCCTATCGCGCTCCGGATTCGCCGGCGTTCAACGAAACGCAGCGGCTCTCTGGTCCGGTGATATTGATCCCAACTGGGAGACCTTTCACCGGCAAATTTCTGCGGGATTAAATCTCTCGGTGTCCGGCATTCCGTACTGGACGACCGATATTGGCGGCTTCACTAGTGCAAATCCCGATGATCCCGCGTACCGCGAGCTCTACATTCGATGGTTTGAGTTCGGCACTTTTTGCCCTATTTTCCGCGCGCACGGAACGCGTAGCACAAATCAGAACGAGCTGTGGTCCTACGGCGCTGAGGCGCAGAAAATTTTGGCTGTATACGATCGCTTGCGTTATAGACTGCTGCCATACATCTATTCCCTCGCATGGCAAACCACCAACGCAGGCTACACGCCGATGCGTCCGCTGGTGATGGACTTTCGCACGGATGCTCGCGCGCTTCACGTCAGCGACCAATTTCTGTTCGGTCCCGCCATTCTAGTAAATCCCGTGACCGACCCCGCCGCCACCACGCGCCATCTCTATCTACCGAATGCAAAGTGGTATGACTTCTGGACCGGCGCGTCGTTCGACGGCGGGCATTGCATCGACGCAAGTGCGCCGATTGATCGCATGCCACTCTTCGTTCGTGCGGGCTCCGTTCTGCCATTCGGCCCAGACTTGGAATATTCCGACGAAAAGCCGCCTGATCCGATGGAACTGCGCGTGTATCCCGGCGCCGACGGCGATTTCATGATCTACGAAGATGAAGGCGACGCCTACAACTACGAGACAGGTCGATACGCAACAATTCCGTTCCACTGGAGCGACGCCACCCGCACGCTAACCATCGGTGACCGCAAAGGCCAATTTCCCGGCATGCTGAACAAACGGGCGTTTCATGTCGTGCTTGTCCGTGAAAAGCACGGCGCAAGCATCGATCCAACGAGCAATCCAGACAAAATCATTTCGTACCAAGGCCAATCCGTCTCCGCGAGGCTGTAAATTAGGACTCCCAGCGGCTACTTCGTTTCTTTTTCTTTTTTCTTAGCTGCGACCAACCGATCCGGATAATCGCTCATGATTCCGTCCACACCCGCCTCGATCAGCAGCCTCATGTGCGCTGGATGATTTACCGTCCAGCACACCACCTGCAAATCTCTCTTCCGCGCCTCCGCCAGCAGAGCCGGACTTACTAAATCGCGGCGCACCGCCAACTGTCGGGCGCCTACCTCCACGGCTCTATCTAGCGGGCGCTCGATCTGCCCGTTAAACAGCAATCCGGTCATTACCGTGGCCTCGATCTTTCGCAGGTTCTCTAGGATGCGCGAATCAAACGAAATCACCACGGTGCGGGCAATCCCACCCGAATCGCGCAGCGCGCCGATCAGGGCGGGCTCTCCGCCCCAAGACCCACCCGGTTTCATCTCCAGATAAAACACGACATCATGTTTCTTCGAAAACTCCAGAATCT
>Ga0070698_100006145_pt1 | contig 13079 bp, 15 predicted proteins | sample KBSK1502metaG_FD_65477 | JGI IMG/M metagenome (GOLD analysis project Ga0070698, IMG submission 65477) | Corn, switchgrass and miscanthus rhizosphere microbial communities from Kellogg Biological Station, Michigan, USA - KBS K1-50-2 metaG | ecosystem: Host-associated > Plants > Roots >... | reverse complement strand
GGAAAGTCCACCACGACAGCCAACCTGATAAAGGCAGGGTGGTCATACCTGTCTGATGACTACGTCGTGCTCTCGCGATCGGGAGACGCAATCGAGATCGAAGGGTGGCCCGATGATTTCCATATCGACGAGGGTTGGTCGCGTGGTGAATCAACTGGCGTCCGAGGGACGTTCCGCGAGGCTGATCTGCCGGCAGGTCGGCGCGTCGACAGCGCTCCACTCGGCGGAATTCTGTTCCCGCGTATCTCAGCGAACGAAGAGACCATTGTAACTGAAATCGCGCCTGTGATCGCACTCGAGCGTTTGATTCGGCAAAGCCCATGGCTCATTGCCGATTCGGAAAGCGCCGGCAGTGTGCTCGAGCTTCTCAAGGATGCAGCTTCGACTGATTGTGGTGAGCTCCGGCTTGGACTCGATACGTTTGCGGATCCAGCTAAGCTCAGCGCGGTGATCGCGGAGTTTCCAGCGAGCTGAGAGCTTTGCGTCGCGTGCGACGGAGGACGGGTATCACGACAGCGGCGACGAGCGAGTAGTACGTCAGTCTGAGAGGCGCGACAAACAATTTGCCGATCTGCGGGAATCTCCTGGTTACTCCTCCAACGCCCTGCATTCCGGTTCCTCTCCATTTCGCTGTTCTCTTCAGCGTGTTCTTCCGCGGAACGCGGGCTACGTCGAGCGCGGTGATAAACGCAAGCGCTCCCTGACTTGAGAGTGGCCGTGGCAGCTCGTCAGCAAGAACTACGGCCGAATAGAACGCCGCGCTTCCGATGAGGAATGGATCTGCTTTCGGCGTTCCAAGGTGCACCTGGATTGCAAACTCCAGTAGCGCTTTCATTGAATCGTTGTAGGCCAGATCTTTCCGCGCCTCGGTGAGCTCCGAATCCGTGCAGCGAACGGCAGCGTTTCCGATCAGGAGAGTATCGCGCAGGGATGGAGACCGCTCGCGATGTGTATCGATCGCGTGCTCCACAAGACTCACGAGATTGTCACGCTCGCCGAGCTGCTTGAGCGGAGTCGTTGACTCGAGATCACGGATTCGCGTCCACACCGCGGCGTCGAGCGGCGATCCATCGTCGTGCGAGGTCCAGTGCACTTCGATCCTGAGTCTTTCATCTGCGGGTGCAAGCGCGTGATGATGATCGAGGTCCAGCGTCGGCTCACCGAATCCCGCCGATGTGAGAACCTGCACCATGTCGGCGACGTGTTCCGGCGGAACGAGAATGTCGATATCGCCAACTGGCAGAGTTGGTCCTGTACCAGTTATTGCACCGACGCCGCCTTTCAGGACAATCACTGGGAAACTCAGCCGCTCTGCGATGACTGCCATCTCGCGTCCATCGACACGAGCGCGCATGGAGCTCTGCATTTCGGTTGCAGCAACTTTTCTCAGCGCATCGAGTCCAGTCGCATCGACTCGCGACGTTGCTCCATCGCGTGTGACACAGTCCAGAAGAACTGCAGCGCAACGCTCGAGAGAGAGGAACAAGCGCCACGTTTCGAATGAGATGCCTTCGATCTCAGCGGTTTCCGGATTGTGCTGTGCGGAGAGCGCCCCGACTGCCCACCGCCTCAGTCGGAGGAGATCATGAACTATCTCGTGCGGCCCATTCTTCGCCAAGCGTGACCGGATGGAAAGCATTCCTCTAAGAACCCCGCAATTACTTGGACTTCGTACTTAGGACTGTGCGGCCTCAGGACCAACTACCATTGCGGAGTCGCGATTCATTGAGGATTGCGGATGATTGCGCAGTGCGGAGAACCCGTAGTTGATCAAACCGTCCTCGGTCCTCAATTAATCGCGACTCCGCAATGGTAGTTAGTCCTGAGGCCGCACAGTCCGCAATCCGCAATCAGAAGAAGAATGATTGCAATCGGTACACAATTTGCCGCCCAATTTGTCGGATTTTATCTCAACTGGCGAGGCAGCGATGGGAGCATTCGACAACATCAACCCCGATTTCTCGGACACGACGAGCAAGTCTTCATCGATTCCGGGCGGCAAAACCGGCAAGGCTGATTTTTCAGACGTGGAAGCTGGAGCATCATCAGAAGCTCCAGCAGCTCCGACTGGCGCTCAAACATATACCGTGAAGAGCGGTGACTCACTGAGCAAGATCGCGAAGAGTGTCTACGGCGACGCGAACAAATGGCATCGCATCTACGATGCGAACAAGGACAAGATCAAGAATCCCGATCTGATTTATCCGGGTCAGGAATTCACGATCCCGGAATGACCAAGGAGACCTGAAATGATGATCGATAAAAGGACCGCTGCCTTTGCGGTCGCGCTTGGCGCCGTTCTGGTGATGTCGGCATGCAAGAAGAAGGAAGAAGCACCTCCGGTCGATACCACGGCGGCTGTCCCGGCTCCGGCGCCGGTAGCAGTGTTACACGTGAGCGGTGTGGAGACGGGGAAGGGAATCAACGCTGACAAGACCGTGAAGGATGATGCGCACGACTTCGGCGTGCGTGATACGGTCTATGTGTCAGTAAAGACTGAGGGTGCAGGAAGCGGCAAGCTTGCCGCGAAGTTCACGTTCCAGGATGGGCAGACAGTGTACGAGTCATCGCAGGACATCGTACCGACTGGCGATGCGAATCACGAGTTCCATGTCTCGAAGAAAACGCCCTGGCCTAAGGGAGACTACAAAGTCGTTGTGACGCTCAATGGCGACTCCGTTGGTGTTAAAGACTTTACTGTCAAATAGGCTTCGGCAGGAACAGATAAAAACAGTCAGAAGTCGCAAGAAGCGTAGTTCGTAGTTGTCTAGTCAACTTCAGACTACGCTTCTTGCGACTTCTGACTGCTCATGTAACGAGACTGAGTGACTCGCATGCGTAACTCAGCATGCGGTGATTACTCGATACTCCCGGTTGCTACTCGAGTTTTCCCGCGAGCGCTTTTGCTGCCGATCGCCTGCCTATTGCCTGCCCCTCGGCGATGTCGAACAAATAGTGAATTCCTGCGTAGACCCTGGACATTCCAGCTTCGGCTACCTGTGACTGCAGCCAGGAGCTCGTGGCGTAATCGGGGAATGCGCTGGACAGCGCGGCTCCGAAAGCCCCTGAGATGCAGGAGTGACCTGATGGATACGACGGGTGATTGGGCGTCGTGAACGCGGGGATGATTGCGTTGTTGACCTGCGCCGGCCTCGCGACCCAGTGGACGTACTTCGTCTGGAAGCAATCGATCTGTGAGTCAAAGCCCGCAACGTTCGCGTACGCAAGGATGCGTGCAGCCTGTATCTCGGTCCGATGATGCGCAAGAATCAGTGAATCCGCTTTTTGATTCCACTCACCTGCCGTGAACGGACCGTTTGGTGGCACCTTGTTCCAGAAGTTTGCGATGGCAAGCTGCCTTGCGAGCTGATCGGCGGGTCCTACCGTCTTTATTGTCAGAACTTCAGCCGCCGCTGCCTGTAGTCCCGCAAGGTTTGGAGGATTCGGAGCGAGATAGAGATCTTCGGTCTCCAGGAAAAAGGCTCTCACTCCCCATAGCGAGCGTACCGGGGCGCCGGTAGGGAACCAATATTGTGCGCCAATCGGGCGACTTGCCTGTACCGCAGCGAATGCGGTTAGTGTCGTCTGGGCATTATAGCCGTCTGCCTGAGCCTGGGCCCATACCGCCTGAGCGACCTGCCTGCCGAGTGCGTCTCCAAGTGTGATGTCGGTGTTCGCTTCGCCAGGCCATCCATCGGCGTTGCGATCGGCAACCAGCAACTGCTCGAGGCTTGCAGGAATTGTCGACGGGGGAGAGTAGCCGGGCGTCTGCGTATAGAAGAGACTCAGGATATCAACCGACGCGCGCGCGATCGCCGCGGTCACCGACGGGTGCTTCGATCTATTGGCTGGAGCTGTCGCGGCAAGTGCCGCGCGATACTGAGCGATAGAGAGATACGTCAGCGTTCTGCTCGCCCATGCCTGACCGTTGGGCGGTGTCGGGCTCGTCTGCTGGAATAGCTGCGCGGCTCTAAGATTCCACCGCGTTGTTGCCAGCGCGTCCCAGTAGTGGACGGCTGCGTTGGCAGGCGCCGGAATGGAGTTGGCGGCGGGCTGTGTTGGATTGTCGGCGCAGCCATAAATGGCAATCGCGGCAAGTGGGATGGTCCGGCGCAGGATACTTCGATCTGTGGTGCGCATGTTCTCTCCGGGTGGGCGTGGGAATCACGGACCCGGTGCCGAGTCAGTGCGCCACCGGTATCCGTACTTGATACGAGAAATGCGGCTCAACTCGCTCATGTCGCGGTTCGGTAAGTGCGCCCGGAGGGGCTCGAACCCCCAACCTTCTGATCCGAAGTCAGATGCTCTATCCAATTGCGCTACGGGCGCGGCACAACTGGAATCAAAACTAATTACTCGACTGCGACGGTGCCTGTCATTCCCGGATGAGGCGTGCAGTGATACGGGAATGATCCCGCACTGGTGAATTCACGCGTGAAAGTCGCGCCGGGCGCAAGGAGCTGAGAGTCCCACGCTCCCGCGTCAGCGGTGCTCGTGTGTGCTTCATCACCTGCAGGACCGCAATTGACCCAGGTGACTTTCGTTCCAGGTCGCACTCGAACTGATGCCGGATTGAAAGTGAAATCGCGGATCACAACGATCGTCGATCCAAATGCTTCGACTGGCAATTGCGCATTGCATCCGTCGAGACTCGTAGACGGACCCGATGATCTCTCGCTGAAACACGCGCCTCCAGCAATCACGATGAGAGTCGCGACAACTCCCGCAATTCGAGATGACCGCATTACGGCGTTACCACGACCACACCCTTCATGAACGGGTGCGGCATACAATAGAAGTTGAACGTCCCCGCTTTTGTGAACGTGTGACGGTAAGACTTGCCTGGCTGGATCAATCCTGAATTGAAGCTCCTGTCGACGGCATTGACACTGTGCGGCAACGGGTCGTTGTTCGTCCACTCGACCGTTGTGCCGACAGCAATCGTGATCTTCGGCTGCAGGTAGCTGATGTTCTTGATGACTGTCCGGCGAACACGCGCGACCGGTTTTGGTGCCGCCGGCTTTGGGGCGGGTTCAACAGGCATTGTCGTTACCGGTGTGGGAGCAGCCGCTGGCGGCGCGACGACTGGCGACGGAACCGTTGTCTCCACTGGCTTTGATTCCACAACCGCGGTATCCACCTGCGCAGTTGGTGCGGAGACAACGGTGTCCGTCGACGGAGATTCTGCCCTCTTCCCGAAATAGCGCCTGAGTGTCAACGGAATCGTGAACTCGAATCCGTAACGCACCTTGCTCTGACCGCGAGACTGCCCCTGCAGCGTTCCCACCGGCGCATTGGTCGCGTGCAGCGAGAGCGTGTGCGGCGTGAGCGGAATTGCAAGATGAATTCCAGCGCTCCAGGCAACGCGTTCAGTAGAATCACGATCGGTCAGCGATGCGATATCGCCCGCGAGCGCGAAATACTGGCCAAGTCTGAAAGTTGCGCCCCCGGCAACCGCGAATCGAACGTTGCCGGATTCAAGCGGATCCGAAAGCGCGCGCCCGGCGAGTGTCACTCGGGCTTTCCCAAGCCGCTTCGCTGCCGAGATCTCGCCGTCAACGCCGTCTGCGGCATTGTTGTAGCCAATCTGACCACCGACGTCGAGCGGCGCGCCTAAATCCTCGGCGATCGGTGCCCATCGCGCGAAAGCTTCCCACTCGTTCGGGAAGTTGGGGGCAAGAGTCGAGTTCGTGGAGTAATTGAATCCGGCGAGAAATCTTTTCGGCAAACCGCCGGCAACGAGAAACGTTGGAACGTTCGAGACTTTTCTCTGCGGGGCATCGCTCACCGTGAAGCGGTGAAGGAAATGGAAATACAGAGTTCCCGGCGCGCCAACCCAGTCACCCGAGACATTGGGCGACCGATCGAGCAGTGATTGCGCCCCAGCGCTCGAGGCAACCAGTGCAACTGCAAGAATACCCAGTCGAATCAAGCGGGTGCCGATCATATAGTCGCGAACAACTTCTTAGCGGTGCAGGGTGAGACGAACCCGCTTTGCGGCAGAACGCAGTCGTTATCGGGTAAACTCATGGCATCGTACGGCGAATGGGCGGCGGCCAGTGTTTTGCGCTAACTTCGGCGCCATGAATTTCCGCGCACCATGATAGAAGAAGGCGATCCAGCGCCCGACTTCGATCTCGAGACCGACGAGGGAACCCGCGTCTCACTGTCGTCACTGAAAGGCAGGAACGTCGTTCTATTCTTCTATCCAAAAGACAACACCTCTGGCTGAACGAAGGAAGCGTGCGCGTTTCGCGACGCCTTTCCCCGGTTCGGGGAAATGAATGCGGTGGTGTTTGGAGTGAGTGCTGATTCCCGGAAATCACACGAGAAGTTCAGGAAAAAGTATCAGCTCCCCTATAATCTGCTCGTCGATGAAGGTCATCATCTTTGCGATGCCTACGGCATCTGGAAGGAGAAGACGCTCTATGGCGTCAGCTACATGGGAATCGAGCGTACTACGGTCCTGATCGACTCATCCGGTGTTGTCGCGAAGATCTTTCGCAAAGTCCAGGTCGATGGACACGTCGAACAGGTCGCTCTTGCAGTCGCGAATCTCTGACGCTCGGGGCGTAAACGTCTGGTTGCCCGCGGGCGACAATGTCGAGCTCGTGATAACGGACATCGTCATGCCGGGAATGAATGGAATCGCGCTCGGCAGAACGCTGAATGACGTTGCGCCAGATCTTCCGGTGCTGTTCATCACGGGATTCGCAGATACGCGGCTGGAAGGCACGCACACCGCACTTCTTCAAAAACCGTTCTGCGCGCAGCAGCTGCTCGGCAAGGTCGCCTCGATGCTTGCCGGCGAGAAAGTCGCCTGACGTTGATCAGGTCTGGCGGCCGATAGTCTCCGGGCTGCCTGATTCCACACCCCGCTGAAGCGGTTGCACCGCAGGCGTACGCGATTCCGACAGGAGCCGAGTGACGAAGCGCTGACCTTCGGAGACGCGCTCGATCTCGATTGCGATCGCTTCCATCCCCTGCTCGAGTCGCTCGAGACGCTGAGCTGAATCACTTGGCAGCTCGCTCGCTCGGTTTTTCGGCTGCTTTCTCCTGCGCCACCTGCGGATCGCGTAAACGATTGTCATCCCCATCAGCGTGAAGAATGTGCCGAAGGCGATTCCTTCTTCCCAGTCGGCGCTATTCTGGCTGGGAGGGGAGGGAACTTCGCGCTGAGCAAATGCGACAAGATCGGCGGGCACGCCCGCAAGCTGTCGTCCCGTTACCGCGAGATCTGACTCGAGCTGAACGAGCCGCTGGTCCAGGATTCTTACGCGGTCCTCGAGTCCGGTCCGCGCGACCCCGCCGGGCGATGCCCGTATCTCGTTCACGAGCTCCTGCCGACGCTCGTTTACATTGGTGAGTTGATTGGAAATCTCCTCGCGCTGCCGAACAAGCGCATCGACCTCATCCTGGGTCCTCGGAAGGGAGATCGTCTGCGCTTTGCCGTCAGCCCCGACTGTCGTAATCGTAATCGGACGCGGCGTTGCCGGAGGCGTGGGGACGACGTCGGGAGATGTTTGAGTCGTAGCTTGCATCATGGCTCTACGGCGTGAAGGCGGTACAGGTTACAGCCGGTTCTATACAAAAGGGTAAGCTACCTTGGAACGCGATCGCGCGTGCTTCTCGGAGTCCAAGGCGGAACTGCAACAAGATGGTTGCGGTTTTTTTTTCTTTGATGGCTTTGTGCAATTGCTGCTCTGCCGAACGTCTCCTAATCTGTACCCATCCACATATGAGGAAGCGATATGAGATTCCCATCTGCTGCTTGTGCTCTCGTGCTTTCGATGTGCGTTGCTTCTCTCGAGGTTTCCGCACAGGAGATTCCGCCTCGCGTTCCTGAAATAATGGCCTCGGGCCGCGGAGAGATCAGAGTCTCACCCACCAACGCAGTTGTACTCTTCACTGTCGAGAACTCAGGCCGCAGTGCAGACCTCGCGGCAAGCGACAACGCTCGCAGCTCCCAGGAGACAATCAAGAGTCTAAAAAGCGCTGGCGTGAAGGAAAATGAGATCAGCAACGGCGGCTACTCGCTTTCGCAGCATTTCGAGAATGGCAGGCCGCGAGGCTTCATCGCCCGGAATATGATTCGGGTCGATATTCCTGTCGCAAACGTAGGAAAAGCGATCGATGCGGCCGTGGAAACGGGAGCGACAAACGTGTCGCCTATCCAGTTTCGCGCAGCAGAAGTGAATGGACCGCGTCGCGATGCCCTGAGAATGGCAGTGCAGGAAGCTCGGCGCGATGCAGAAGCTATTGCGGAAGCATCAGGGGGATCACTCGGCCGACTGTTGTCCATGACCAGCTACTTCAATCCAGCGATCATGGCGAGGGCGGCCAGCGATGTAGTCTTGCAAGGCGCTGGTGGTGGGTACACGCCGACTGATCTTCGGCCCTCCGACCTTACCGTAATTGCGACCGCGTCGGGCAGGTGGGAATTCGTCCCTAAGCGATAGTCCGGCTCTACCCCTTAAGAGATAGTAGAAGACTCCCCGAGAAGGTCACGCGGGGAGCATGGCGCGCGCGGTAGCCTTGAAGGCTGATCAATCGCACTCGCGACTTTCATCGCGCTTCTCGACGCATACATCGCACTCACAAAGCACCCAGGAGGGCATATGAGTGAACTGATCGCCGTGGGGTTCCACGGCAAACACCGCGCAGCAGAAGTACTGGATGAGCTGATTCGACTCGATGATGAGGCCCGCGTCGACTTGGAAGACGGAGTCGCAGCTTATCGCCGCGAAAATGGCCGATTCAGAATCGAATCGAGCCTCTATCCGACGGCGGCCGAAGGTGCGTCGATGGGTGGCGCGCTGGGCATCATGGTGGGGGCACTGCTCGCTGCGCCGTTTACGGCTGGAGCGAGTGCCGCGATCGCAGGAGCAGCGATCGGAACCGGTGCACTCGCCGGCGGAACGCTGGGAGCCACTCTCGGCGCTGACGATGCGATCGACTACAAGACCAAATACGGAATCACCGACGATTTCGTTCGACAAGTGGGCGGAATGGTTCAGCCCGGCGATTCCGCAGTGTTCGCGCTTATCCGCGCAGACAATCGCAAGAGAGTCGAGGAACACTTCCGTCGTTATGGCGGAACCGTTCTCAGAACCACCCTGAGTCCGAAGGCGGAAGCTCAGCTGCAGGATACGATTCGCGCGTGACGATCGTGGCGACGCGCCGCAAATCGCGGCGCGTCGCAAGCTGTAACTGACATACACCGCCGCGATACGCGGCTGGGGGAAACTGTGGCAAAGACTGAAATCGGCAGGGCCGTCAACCGCGCCTGGTGGGCGCTGGTCATTCGCGGATTGATCGGCGTTGCCATTGGCTTTCTCATTTTGGCGCGTCCGATGGAGTCGGTTGCCGTTTTCGCCCTTGTCATCGCGTTGTGGGCGATGATGCAGGGCATCGTGACCATCGTCCACGCATTCGAGCTGCGCGGTATCGTGCCCCACTGGTGGGTTCTCCTGATCAACGGACTGATCAGCACCGGCTTCGGCATCGCGGCGGTCTACTATTATCCCGTTCTTTCGCTTTCCTTCGCTGTCGTGTTCACAGCGTGGTGGCTCCTGTTCGGCGGAGTTGCCGGAATCTGGATTGCGCTTATGGAGCGGAGTGCCGGCATTTCATGGGGCTGGACGATTACGCTTGGAATTCTCGGCGTAGTCGCGGCCGTCTTCGCGCTGATGAGTCCGCCGGCGACGCTCGCTGCGCTCATGGGGTTGATCTCCGCATATGCAGTGCTCAGCGGACTGCTCTTCCTGGCCGCTGCGTATCGTCTGCGCTCAGCGTCGGATGATGTGGCTGAAGCGGTGAATCGGGCATATCCGGCATGACGGCTATCGCGAGCTGACCATGAAAAACTCGACTTGTGGGTTCGCACTCATTTTTCTCGTTGCGACAGTTGCGGCGATCGAAGCCTGCACAGTTACGCCGGAACAGGAGAGAGCTCTGGGTGCAGCTGACGCTGCGCAGATCGATTCGCAGATGCCGCTGATACGCGACACCGCAGTTACTGAATACGTGTCGGCACTGGGAATGAAGATGGCGCAGCGCACAAGTCGCGCGGATCTCGACTGGCATTTCTCGGTTGTGAATTCACCGGAGGTAAATGCGTTTGCTCTCCCTGGCGGATTCATCTACGTGAATCGAGGAGCGATCGAGAGTGCCGACCGGATGGATGAGCTCGCCGGAATCATGGGTCACGAGATTGGACACGTCGTACGCCGGCATTCGGTCGATCAGATTCAGCAGGGCGAGCGTCGAGGCGTTGCAATTCTGCTTCTGTGTACGCTGACTCACGCATGCAGAAGCATCGGCGGTCGCCTTGCGATCCGTGTTGGCGAGGACGCTCGCTCGGCGCACTACAGCCAGCGCGACGAGGCCCAGGCGGATTCCGAGGGAGTTGGGAACACACTGAGAGCTGGAATCGATCCTGAGGGATTGCCGTCGTTCTTCCAGAAGCTGCTCGATACGCAGAAACGGCAGCCTGGTGCGCTCGAGGCTTTCTTCGCGACCCACCCGACTGACCAGTCGCGCGTAGCGGCAACTCGCAAGCAGATTAGCGAGTTACCTGATATTTCTGACCGTACTCTCGAGCGCGACAATCCGGAGTTCCACGTGATTCAAGCGCGGGTGAAGGGTTTGCCACCTCCTCCGCCTGCGGCAAAGAAGTAATGCAAACTTGCGAGACGCTGGACGAGAAGCTGTTTAGCATTCCGAGGCCAATGACGGTTCCGATTACGCTCCTCTCAGCGGATGATCACCCACTCATCCGTGCCGGGCTCGCGGCAATGCTCGGCACTGAGCCGGATATGTCCGTCGTTGCCGAGGCAGAAAACGGAGAAGAGGCGCTGGAGCTGTACAGGACGCATAAGCCGGATGTCGTGCTGATGGATTTGAAGATGCCAGTCATGGATGGCCTCGAAGCGTGCAAGGCGATCATCGCCGAATTCCCCGATGCGAAGATCGTGATGCTGACCACGTACGATGGCGACGAAGACATCTATCGCGCGCTCGATGCGGGAGCGAAGGGATATCTGCTCAAGGACATGATTCGCACCGAGATCGTGAACGTTGTGCGAAACGTGCACAACGGCCGCCGCGGAATACCCGCACCTGTTGCAGCTCGACTCGCCGAGCATACGCCACGCATCGGGCTGACGCAGCGTGAGATTGAAGTACTGCAGCTGATGTCAAAGGGATTCAGCAATCCGCAGATCGGACGAATCATCGGACGCACCGAAGGCACAGTGAAGGTGCATGCGAAGAATATTCTTCAGAAACTGGACGCGAGCGATCGCACAGAAGCGGTGACAGTCGCGGCGCAGCGCGGATTCATCCGCATCGAGTAGTCTACTTCGCTGATCCGTCCGCTGTAGGCAATGAGAGAGTGACAGATGTGCCGCGGCCTTCAGATACCGCAATGTCGAGCACGCCGTTCGCGCGCGCCGCTCGCTCCTTCATACCTCGAACACCCCAGTGGCCGTCGGATTCAGCCAGTCTCGCCTCGTCAGCATCAAGCCCGCGCCCGTCGTCGCGCACGATGAGATTGAGCCATTTCTTCTCGTATGCGAGCTCCACCTGGATAACGCTCGGGTGCGCGTGACGGACTGCGTTCACGATCGCTTCACGGCCAATTCGGAGAGCTGTTGATTCGACCAGCGGCGCAAGGCGGCGCTGCTTTCCTCTCACTGCGAACGAAAAATCGAGCGGTGTCTCGAACGTTGCAGTGCGTGCTGCGCGCTCGAGGGCTGCGGGAAGATCATGCCCGCCCAGCTCGGGCGCGCGAATATCCCAGATCACCCGGCGAGCGTCACGCAGTGTTTCGTCTGCAGTCTCCATGACGCGCGACAATCGTTCTGCTGATTCGCTTGACGTTCCCTCGAGGGTTCGGTGCACCGCCTGAAGCTGCAGCGTAACACCAGTGAATCCCTGCAGTAAAGTGTCGTGGAGCTCGCGTGCCATTCTCGTGCGCTCGTCGAGCGCGGCGTCGAAGCGAGCATGGAGCTGCTCTTCGCGATCGCGGCTTCTGGCGTGCAGGGTCGAGTAAACCAGAAGTGGACCGCCGACGACTATCACCGCCAGAAGGGTCCCGATAAGCAGCGAGCTTTCCTGAAGGCAGTGAGGAGTGCCTGCGCCTTTCCCCTGCGCATAGGCGAGACGTGTTGCGGTCAGCGAGAAAAGAAGCAACCCGCTGGCGTGCACTGCAGCCAATTGAAGGAATCGGCGCAACGAAACCACAATTGTTCCCGGTCGATCTGTCCCGAACGGAACAAAGATACATGGTTTTCCGGCAAACGCGTTGCGCTTGACAGCGCTCGACGGTGAGTGAGAGTTCTGCCGCAACATCACAAGCCGACGCGTGTCGTATATCGAATCGCATCTTCTTCCAGACGAGACTATCAAGTACAGGGGCCGGCTTCACTGGTTTCCCTTTCTTCCGGCATACCTTCTGGGCGCGCTTTTCGGCGCGATCGCGGTCGCCGGATTCGCCATGCAAACCTGGTGGCTCGGGATCGCAGGACTCGTCGTCGCAATCCCGACCTTCGCGTGGATTTACATAACGAAGACAACGTCCGAGTTCTGCGTTACCGACAAGCGTGTCGTCATCAAGGTCGGCTTCATCCAGCGTCGCACAGTAGAGACGATGCTCGGAAAGGTGGAGAGCATCGGCGTGGATCAGGGTCTCGTAGGGCGGCTATTCGATTTTGGGTCGATCCTCGTCGTTGGCACCGGCGGCACACAGGACAAGTTCCACAACATCTCCAATCCGCTCGAATTTCGGCGGCAGGTCCAGGCTGAGGCGAGCGCACTCGAATCTGCAGACGATACGCCAATTGCACGGCCTCGCGACGAACGCGATTGCCCGTTCTGTGCCGAGCCGATTTTGAAGAAGGCTCGCGTGTGCAAGCACTGTGGCCGGGACGTCGAACCACTCGCGGTCTAAGCAAAAAAAACGCTGCACCGCGTAAGCGACACAGCGACTCTCCAATGACTACGCGCCCGAAGGGACTCGAACCCCTAACCTTCGCATCCGTAGTGCGATGCTCTATCCAATTGAGCTACGGGCGCAC
>Ga0070698_100006144_pt1 | contig 13080 bp, 9 predicted proteins | sample KBSK1502metaG_FD_65477 | JGI IMG/M metagenome (GOLD analysis project Ga0070698, IMG submission 65477) | Corn, switchgrass and miscanthus rhizosphere microbial communities from Kellogg Biological Station, Michigan, USA - KBS K1-50-2 metaG | ecosystem: Host-associated > Plants > Roots >... | reverse complement strand
TCGGCGCCCTTCGTTTGAATCACGAACGGGATGGCGTCCATGCGAAAGCCCGACACGCCGAGCTCGAGCCAAAACCCCATCACCTTGCGAATCTCTTCCTGCACCTCGGGGTTGTGCGTGTTGAGGTCGGGTTGAAATTCGTAGAAGCGATGGAAGTAGTAGAGGCCGGCGATCGGATCGCGCGTCCACGTCGTCTTCTGCGGGCCGGGAAACACCATACCCTCTTCGGCATCCTTGGGCTTTGTCTCCGACCAGATGTAGTAATCGCGATATTTGGATGTCTTGTCGCGGCGCGCCTCTTGAAACCACTTGTGCTGATCGGAGGTGTGGTTGACGACGAGATCGATGATCACGCGAATGCCGCGCTGCTTTGCCTCGTGCGTGAAGTCGACGAAGTCGCCGAGCGTGCCGTAGCGTTCGTCGACCTGGTAGTAGTCAGTGATGTCGTAGCCGTCGTCGCGATGCGGCGACTTCTGGAACGGCATGAGCCACAGGCAGGTAACGCCGAGACCGGCGAGATAATCGAGGCGCCGCATGAGGCCTTCGAAATCGCCGCACCCATCGGCGTTCGCGTCCATGAACGCGCCGACGTTGACGCAGTAGACGACCGCGTTCTTGTACCAAAGATCTTTGATCACCCTCCGGTATTGTCCGGAGCGGCGTGCGCTTCAACTGTGCGCGATTGCTACAGCCCGCAGTACGTCGGGAACGAGCTCGGCAGCCCGGTGACATATGGCGAGGGCCATGCGCCGTAGGGGTTCGCGATGAAAAACGTGCGGACCGACGGCGCTGCGTCGAGTGGAATTTCGTGGCCACCGTCGTGCTCGCAAAGCGCGGCGAAGTGATCATGCGCGCTGAGGACATCGCGGTACTTCTTGCTCGCTGCCTGAAAGTCGAGTCCGAACACGTTATCGGAGCTACCACCCTCGAAGATGAGCGCGGCGAACTTGTTCGGCGTATCGGTGTTCGGTGGATTGTAGTCGGCCGGTAGGCCACCCGAGAACGTCGCGACCGAGGCGATGTACGACGCGCGCAAAAACGACAGCGCCGTCGTCTGCAGACCTCCGGCGCTCATGCCGAGGCTATGAATGCGTGTGGCATCGACGCGGCCGGCCTCGACGAGACACCCGACGATCTCATCGGCGAGCACGAAGTCGTCTTCCCGCGTGCTGCCGTTGACCGCGAACCACTCGAACATGCCGGCGCTATCGTCGGAGTACGGCGCTGCGATGATGCCGCCGTCGTTTAGGAGCTGCGTGTGCGTCGTGCCGAGCGCGTAGCTCGCTTCGCTGGGGCTGCTGTACGTCGCGTGCCAGTAGATCAGCAGCGGGCCGGGGGAGGGCGCACCGGTGGCGAGCGCGAGCTTCACCTTGCGCGGCGCGATGCCGGCCGGCGCGAACGTGACATCGCCGTCGACGATCGGCGGGCACGTACCCGTCGAGTGCGGGATCGCGGGGCCAAGCGCTGGGTCGGGTGCATCGACTTTCGGGGCAGATGCATCCGGCGCCGTCGCCGATGGCTCGCTGCCGCCGCAAGCGGCGAGGAGAACGAAGAGGCGTCGCATGGACGCTGTTCAAACACGGTTGTGCGCGCGCGGGACATGACCGCGTCTGGCCAACCGCATGACCGAGCCGGTCAGCGCACTTCCTTCGGTGGCTTGCCGGTCCACCGCTTGTACGCGCGGCTAAACGCGCTCGGCTCCGAGAAGCCGAGTGCGAACGCGACCTCTTTGACGGGCATGCCGCGCGCGAGCAGCTCGTCGGCGCGCTCGCGACGCAGGCCATCGATCACGCCGCGGAATGTCTCGCCGTGTTGATCGAGATGGCGCCGCAGCGTGCGCGCGCTGATGCCGAGCTCGCGCGCGATCGCGTCGGGCGATGCAGCGAGTTGCGTGCGGGCGGCACGCCGAACGCGCTCGACGAAAGAATCCGGCGCCGCGACCGCGAGCTGCGCGACCTGTGCCTCGAGCACGCCCGATGTGATCGGATCGGCGCTCGCGAGCGGCAGCGCGAGCTGATCCGCGTCGAGCTCGAGCTCGTCGATGCCGGCGGCGAACGTCACCGATGCGCGGAACACATCGGCGTAGCGCGGGCTGTCCTCGCCTTCATGCGCGAAGCGCACCGCGCGCAGCGCGAATGCACCGCCGGTTGCATCGCGCGCTCGCAGCGCGAGAGATGCGAATGGAAACTCGGTCAGCACGCGACCGCGCGGCTCGGTGCCAACCGCGAGTGCGCGCAGCCGCACCACCGCGTCGTCGGCGTCGAGGCGCAGCGTCGTTCGCTGCGTCACCATTGCGTAGTGCTTGACGGCGCGCTCGAGTGCGTCGCGGAGCGTGCCCGATAGCCAGATCATGTGGCCGAACAGCCCGAGCGGGCGCGCGGTCGCGTGTTTCGCGAGTGTCAGCGCGAGCGCCGGATCGCCGCGCCGCGTGGCGATCGCGGCGAGCTCGCCGTCGACGCGTTCGGCCGCGACGTACGCGTTCGGTGGCATCGCAGGCTCGACGCCGAGCGTGTGCAGAAACGCGGCTGGATCTTCGCCGAGCTTACCGAGCAGCTCGGCGAGCGGTCGCAACAGCGCGACCGAGATGCCGAGCTTGGGCTTCACTACTGCTTCGCAACCGAGCGCTGCTTGAGCAGATCGAGGCGGTGATCGATCTTCGTGACGAGCCGAGGCTCGGCATTCATCCCGCGCGCTTGCTTGCACGCAGCGACTGCATTCGCCCACTGCTCTTGCGCCTCGAAGGTGAGGCAGACGTTGTACTGGTAGCGCGCGTCGGGGATGAGCGCGACTGCTTGCTGAAACGAGCCGAGCGCACCCGCGAGATCCGCGCCGCGCAGCTTCTCCTTGCCTTGCTCGTTGAGCTTCTCGGCTTCGGCGCGTTTCGTTTCATCGCCGGCCGCGGGTGGCGGTGTCCCTTCGGCAGGCGGCGGCGGTGGCGGAGGCTCGGCCTTCGCGACGCGCTTGCCGCTGCAGCCCGATTTGACGAGCGTGTCGGCGATCGTCTTCGCGACAACGTCGATCGCTTCGAGCTCGGGCGTTTCGTTGTTGATCACAATGCCGGATGATTTACCTTTGATGCGCGCAGTGCCGAGCAGCTCGCCTGTCTGGCCATCGCTGAGCACGAGCATCGTCTCGATCGTCGCGAGGTTTTCGTTCGAGACGAGCCCGGTGCTATCGCCGCGGCCGGTGCGCGTGATGTTCAGATCGAGCACGACATCCGCTTTGACGTCGCCGGCGCGACCCACCGCCTCGAACCCGCAGCTGCGGCGCAGCTTATCGGTGACCGCGTTCTCGAGATACTGGGCCTGGCCCTGCGCCGCGAACGCCGATGACTGCACGCGCAACCCGACTGCGCGATACGTCTTTAAGTTCGCGACCGGCGTCGTGTGCTCAATTGTCGCGGAGGGATGACAGCCGACGAGGACGCAAGCGATTAACCAAACCCGCACGCCGTGATGATAACAGAGCGACATCCCTTGCGGAGGCTCGGTTATCTACGCGAACGCAGCGGGGTATCTCCGGGGTACATCGCGTACGGACTCCCGCCGACCGTGCACATAATGGAAGTGATGGCATCGGTAAGGGCGTTTGTGGTGACGACCGTATGTAAGAGTGCGGATGAGTTCGTCGAGCGTTATCACGCGCGCGTTGAAGGCCAATCGATCTTCGTCAGCGCCGTCGAGGAGCGCGCGATCGGCGGCGCGGTCGCGTTTGCGATCCTGCTTGCCGATCGACGTCCCGTGCTCGCGGGCGTGTGCGAAGTGATCGAAGTGTTTCGCGACACGCGCAACGAGTTCAAGCGGCGCGGCATGCGCATTGGCATCGCGCGACTTGGGATCGACAGCGAGGCGGTGTGGGCGCAACTGTTGGCGCGGCGCGACCGCCGCCTCGCGCGCGGGACGGAGCGGCTCTGGGAGGACGAAGAGAGCGTCGATCTGACGTCGGAGGCCGTTCCGATCGAAGACGAGGCGATTCCCGAAGCGGTCGATGGCGAGGATCCGGGGCTGAGCGTCGCGGCTGCGATCGCGCGCGTCACGAGCGCTGCGTTTCGCTAGCGCTGTGACGACGCGACTCGCGCGCCCGCGTGCGAGCCCGGTCGTCGCGCGGGACGCTTCGCCAACTTCGCGAGCTTGACGCGCGAGATTCGCTTCGGTGCGCCGCGCGCGACCGGAATCTCGACGTACTCCCAATGCCAAGGCTCGCCCTTGACGGTGCGCTTGAATCCGAACGCACCGGCGTTGGCGTCGAGCCACGCGAGCGTGCCGGGAGACGAGAAGACGGTGAGGTCGAGTGCGCGGCCGCTCTGGTGATTGGAGCGGCCCGGCCGCGCCGCTTCGTGGCCATTGCCGTGTTGCCACCGGTGAAACAGCGCGCGTTGCTGACGGACCGTGCGAAATCCGCTCGCGATCCTAAGGTCGATGCCGGCATCTGCGGCGGCGGCGCGCATCGCGAGGAACGCGCGGGCGGTGTTGACCTCGACTTCGATCGCGGCGGGTCCGAGCCGCACGACTTCGACGAGCTGCGCGCGGCCGAGGCGAAACCCGATTCGCGAAAACGGCGCGGCGGTCAGCGTCCAGGCGGGATCGAGGGGGTGGACCTCGATGCCCGGGTCCGGCTCGATGGCGACCGTCGGCGGCGGGAGCGCGGCGGGCGTTGGCTCGATGCGCGTGCCGCGCGTGGCGGCGAACGAGAGGACCCCGCAAAGCACGGCGCCGGCTCCAACCAGGAGCTTCGGCCTTGGGGTGACCGGCAGGGACAACACCGCTGCTCGCGCGTGATCGCAAGCGGCAGGCCAGCGCTGCGGAGGTCTAACGCGCTGGATTTCTGCCGCGGCGGCGGGGCTCGGGACACCGCTGTGCGGAGCGGGGCCTCACCGGCACTGATAGAAGAACGTCAGCTTCGTGGCATACGGAGGCGCGGTGACGGGCTGGCAGGTCCCGCCATTGGGACATTGATCGGGCAGCAGCGGATCGCACAAGACGAGCGGCAGCGCGAACGCTGCGCATGTTGCGTATGACATGCAGCCGGCGCTCTTGATGCCATCGCCGGTGTCTTTGGCCTCGACGCAGCACACGGTGCCCGGGAACCCCAGCAGGTCGCAGTCGGTGCGGTCATCGCAGGGCACGAAGGCCACGTTGTTCGGGCAATTTCCGCCCGCGGTGCCGCACGATGGTGCGGTGCCGCCGCAACACACTTGATCGCCGACGACGCAGGTTTGTGTGTCGCAATGGATGATGCCCTGCGCGACCTCGGCCGTGTCGAGCGCGCTGCTGCAGTTCGAATCGCCGCCGCTGGTCCTGTAGTCGGTTTTGCCGTTGCCGTCGTTGTCGACGCCGTCATCGCACTGCGGGCAGGTCGGCCCGGCGGCGCATTTCTCGCTCGTGTCCTCCGGCCCCGAGCAGCCTGGATCGGTGACGGCGCCGTTCGTCGAGTAGTCGATCTTTGCGTCGGCGTCGTTGTCGAGGCCGTCGTCGCAGACCGTCGTGCCCTTCTCGCTCGTATCGGTCGGCCCGGCGCAGCCTGGATCGGTAAGCGTTGCGACGGTCGAGTAATCGGTCTTGCCGTCGGTGTCGTTATCAAGGTTGTCGTCGCATGCGAGCGTGCCCTTCTCGCTGGCGTCAGACACGCTCGCGCAGCCCGGATCGCCGCCCGATAGTCGATAGTCGCGCAGCCCGTCGCTGTCGTTGTCGAGGCCGTCGTCGCACACCGAGGTGCCGTGCTCGTCGGTATCGCCCGGTCCGGTGCAACCGAGGTCTGCGCCCGCGCTCGTGAAGTCGGTGAGGCCGTCGCCGTCGTCGTCGGCGCCGTCGTCGCATTGCGGGCAACCGCCGCCCGAGCATCGCTCGTTCGTATCGGCGGGCGCGCTGCAACCTGGATCGCTGACCGCCGGATCGACGTTGTAATCGGTGCGGCCGTCGCCGTCGTTGTCCTGGCCGTCATCGCAAACGGATGTGCCTCGCTCGTTCGTATCGGTCGCGCTTGCGCATCCCGGATCCGCTGGATAGTCGACGAGGCCATCGCCGTCGTTGTCGATGCCATCGGCGCACGCGGCGTTCACGCTCGCTTCGTTGTTGCCCGTCGGCGCGGCGCATCCTGGATCGGCAAGGTCGACGAAGCTGTCGGCGTCGTTGTCGGCGGCGTCGTCGCATTGCGGGCATCCCGTGCCGGGCATGCACTTCTCGCCGAGGTCGTCGGGGCCCGAGCAGCCAGGATCGGAGATCGCGGCGTTCGTGCTGTAGTCGGTGCGGCCATCGGCATCGTCGTCGGCGCCGTTATCGCACGCAGAACAACCGATGCCGCTGCACTTCTCGCTCGCGTCTGCGGCGCTCGAGCAGCCCGGATCCGACATCGCGGCGTTCGTGTTGTAGTCCGTGCGTCCGTCGCCGTCGTCGTCGAGCCCGTTGTCGCACGCGCTCGTGCCGCGCTCGCTCGTGTCACTTGGCTCGGCGCAACCAGGATCGCCGCCGACAGGTTTGAAGTCCACGTTGCCATCGCCGTCGTTGTCGACGCCGTCGTCGCACGCCGACGCGCCATGCTCGTCGGTATCGGTCGCGCTGATGCAGCCGGGGTCGAGCGGGAAGTCGACGCGGCCATCGCCGTCGTTGTCGACGCCATCGTCGCAGATCGCGCTGCCGCGCTCGTTGTTATCGCTCGGTGACGAGCAGCCCGGATCGCCGCCGCCGCCCTGGACGTAGTCGACGAGTCCGTCGCCATCGTCATCGGCGCCGTTGTCGCACGCGAGCGTTCCCTTCTCGCTGGTGTCGGCGACGTCGGTGCAGCCGGTGTCCATCGCATCGCTGACGCCATCGCCGTCGTTGTCGAGGCCGTCCGAGCATGCGGGTGGGCCGAGCTCGCTCGTGTCTGTCGGACCGGTGCACTCGGGCTCGGCGGGGTAATCGATCAATTGATCGCCATCGTCGTCGATGCCGTTGTCGCACGCCGCGCACCCGGTGCCTGCGGTGCAGCGCTCGCTCGTGTCGCTGACGGTGGCGCAACCTGGATCGCCGGTGCCGTCGAGGCGGAAGTCGAGCAGGCCGTCGCCGTCGTCGTCGACGCCGTTGTCGCAGATGTTCGCGCCGCCGCGCTCGCTCGTGTCGGTCAGGCTCGCGCAACCCGAGTCGCCGCCGCTGAGCTTGAAGTCGGTGCGGCCGTCGTCGTCGTTGTCGAGGCCGTCGTCGCAGACCGTGCTGCCGAGCTCGCTCGTGTCGCCGCTCGATGCGCAACCCGGATCGCCGACGCCAGGTGTCAGATTGAAATCGGCGACGCCATCGCCGTCGTCGTCGATGCCGTTGTCGCAGACGGTCGTGCCACGCTCGTTCGCGTCGCTCGCGCTCGTGCATCCGTTATCGCCGGTGCCGTCGACGCGGAAGTCGCTCGCGCCATCGTTGTCGTTGTCGGCGCCGTCGTCGCAGGCGCTCGCACCTTTCTCGCTCGTGTCGGCGGGGCCCGTGCAACCTGGATCGGTGAGCGTCGAATTCACGTTGTAGTCGGTGCGGCCGTCGTTGTCGTCGTCGCTGCCGTTGTCGCAGGCGGTCGTGCCCTTCTCGCTCGTGTCGGCGCTACTCGAGCATCCGGGATCCGCAGCGTCGCCGACGCCGTCGCCGTCGTTGTCGATGCCGTCGGCGCACGCGGCCGTGCCCGTCTCGCTGATGTCGATCGGACCCGTGCAGCCAGGATCGCCGGTGCCGTCGAGACGGAAATCGATCATTAGATCGGAGTCGTCATCGATGCCGTCGTCGCATGCGGCGCAGCCGGCGCCGGAGCAGTGCTCGTCGCTATCGGCGGGTGTCGAGCAGCCGGGGTCGCCGGTGCCGTTCGTGCGGAAGTCGGCGGCGCCGTCGTTGTCATCGTCGAGGCCGTTGTCGCATGCCGTCGTGCCGCGCTCGGATGCGTCGAGCGCAGATGTGCAGCCCGGATCACCGCCGGCGACGACGTTGTAGTCGACGAAGCCGTCGCCATCGTCATCGATGCCGTTGTCGCACGCGAGCGTGCCGCGCTCGACGGTGTCGCTCGGACCCGAACATCCTGGATCTGTCGTCGACGGATCGATGTGGAAGTCGCTCCTGCCGTCGCTGTCGTTGTCGTTGCCGTCATCGCACGCGAGTGCGCCGTGCTCGTTTGCGTCGGTCGGGCCGCTGCAGCCCGGATCGCCACCGCCGGCGGCGAGGTAATCGGTCGTGCCGTCGTCGTCATCGTCGGTGCCGTTGTCGCACGCTAGCGTGCCGTGCTCGTCGGTGTCGACGAGCGTGGCGCATCCCGGATCGGCGGGGTAATCGGCGGCGCCGTCGCCATCGTCATCGGCGCCGTTGTCACATGCGAGGCTGCCGCGCTCCGAGCCATCGAACGCATCGACGCATCCCGGATCGCCGAGCCCGGCCGTCGCGTTGTAATCGCGCAGGCCATCGCCGTCGTCGTCGACGCCGTTGTCGCACGCGAGGGTGCCGCGCTCGTCGTCATCATCGGGCCCGCTGCAGCCGGGGTCGGTGACGAGTGCATCGAGGTGAAAGTCGCTGCGCCCGTCGTTGTCCTGATCGATGCCGTCATCGCAGGCGGTGGTGCCGTGCTCGTTCGCATCTGTTAGCGAGGTGCAGCCAGGGTCGGCGGGATAATCGACGCGGCCATCGCCGTCGTCGTCGAGACCGTCATCGCACGCGACGGTGCGATATTCATCGTTATCCGCCGGCGACGAGCAGCCCGGATCGGCGGGATAGTCGGTGAGGCCGTCGCCTTCATCATCGAGCTCGTTGTCGCAGGCGGTGACGCCGCGCTCCGAGGTATCCGCGGTATCGCTGCAGCCGGGATCGCCGTTACCGTCGACGCGAAAGTCGATGCGGCCGTCGCCGTCGTTATCGATGCCGTCATTGCAGACGCCTCCCGATAGCTCGCTCGCGGCAGCCGGCGACGAGCATCCCGGATCGCCGGTTCCATTGACGCGGAAGTCGGTCAGTCCATCGCCGTCGTCGTCGAGTCCGTTGTCGCACGTCGTCGTGCCGACCTCGCTGTTGCCGCTCGCGCAGCCCGGATCGGCGCCATCGATCAGACCATCGCCTTCGTCGTCGATGCCGTTATCGCAGGCGCGTGTGCCGATCGGCACGCATTGATCGGCGAGGTCCGGGCTCGCGAACAGGCCGTAGCGCCAGCCGGATGGACATTCTGCGTCGGCGAAGCTGCAGAATCCGGTGGGCTCGCAGGTTCCGGCTTCGCCGCTGCGCACACACATGCTCGAGTCGGTGCACGTATAGCTTTGCGCCGATGGCGTGCACGCGACGACGAACACGACGAGGACAAGCGCGCGGCGCATCGTTAAAACGACCAGCCGAAGGCAAGTGTTGCGTGGCGCGCCGAGATGCTGGCCGCGACCGTCTGCTGCTCGGGCGTGCGCGCGTGAAGGACGTAGTGGACGATGCCGCCGATGATCAAACCGCCGCCGACGATCAGCGCCGCGACGCCAAGTTGCTGCTGGAGGTGCGCGGTGTCGACATCGCCCGCTTGGAACTCGTCATATGTCGGTGCGGCGTTGTGGTCTTTGATCGTCTTTTCGCCGACGAGATAGACGATGAGTCCCGTCGCGGCGACGGCGACGCCGCTGCCGACGAGCGCATGACCGGTGCCGTCGGCGTACCAGGGCGACGGCGTTGATTGCGTCACGGTCAGCGCGGGCGCGGGGCTCGCGGGCGGCTGCGCCGCGTTTTGCGCGGGCTCCGCCGAGGTCGGTGGATGCTGTTCGAGCTCTTGCTTGCAGCGCTCGATGTTCGCGTTGGCGAGTCCCTCGAGTTTCTCGCCGGGTTGCGCGCGCAAGAGGTTCTGATACGAGCGCACCGCCTTCGTGCAATCGCCGGCGAGGCGCTGCGCTTGCGCGAGCGCGTAGAGATACATGGGCTGCGCGTCGAGGAGGTATGCCTGCTCGAATTCTGCGGCGGCTTTGTCGTACTGCTGCACGTCGAACAAGCGACCGCCGGCATCGGCGTGTGCTTTGGCGGTCTCGGCTGGAGTCTCTGCGCTCGCAGGTGGTGCGGCCGCGAGCAGCGCGACGACGAACCAGGTGCGTGCACGACGCGTGCGACTGGGATCGCATCGCCGAGCAGTTCCCCTGGGGAGTCTTGCGTCCATCGCGTTCTCCTCAGCGTGGAAATGCCGAATCCAGATCCGGCGACGATGGTGTCGCCGGGCTCGGCTGGCTGGCTGGCTCAGCGGCGCGTGTCTCAGCCGGCTGCTTGCCGCGCTTCGCGCGCTTGCTCGGTTTGCTGCGCTGATGTTTCGATGACGTCGCGGCGGATTGCGACGACGCTGTTCCTTCCGCCTGCGAGGTGGTGGCAGATCGTGTCGATGTCGATGCGGCCGTCGACGATCCCGCAGTCGATGCGCCGGGTCCCGCGGTCGATGTGGTGGCCGACGTGCCAGGCGATGTCGATGCGCCGGGTTGCGCGGTCGATGCGCCGGGTCCTGCAGTCGATGTGGCGGCCGACGGTGCTGCCATCGATGTCGTGGTCGACGATGCGGCAGCTGCTTCCGTCGATGTGGCGGCCGACGATGTGCCAGGCGCTGCCGCTGCGCCGGGTCGCGCGGTCGATGCGGCAGGCACCGCGCTGTCGTCCGCGTGCGCGGCGAGCGCGACGACGCCGGTCGCAAGTGCGAGCGCCGTCGCCGCGCTAACGAGGATTGCCGTCCTCGCTCGCCAGCGCCTGGTGACCGTCATGACGCTCGCTTCCGTCGGCGCGCGAGATGGTGTGCGGATCATCTCGCCGGCGAAGGGCACCTGGCTGGAGTGCCGCAACGCTCTCATGCGCGCGCTCGATCGGTCGGCGATCGGGGCAGGGCCGAGCTCATCTTGAAGGTCGAGCAAGCGCTCTTCGACCTCCGTCATCGTTTGCGGTCGGTCCGCCGCCTGCTTTGCGAGTAGCGCAAGGATGAGCTCTTCGAGTGCCTGCGGAATCTCGTGCGGCAGATTCGCGCGCGCGCGCGGCTTAATAGGCGCGGCGTTCATGTGATTCATGAGCGTTTCGCCGAAGCTCTTCGCCTTGAACGGCGAGATGCCGGTCACCATCTCGTAGAGCACGACGCCGAGCGCGTAGATGTCGGTCCGATGATCGACCGGCAAGCCACACGCCTGTTCGGGTGACATGTACTCGGGCGTGCCGAGCACCATCCCTGCGCACGTCGTTCCGACTTTGATGCCATCGGGATCGGAGAACCTGGCAACGCCGAAGTCGAGCAGCTTGACGAAGTTCGGCCGGCTCGGATGATCAACAATGAAGATGTTGTCCGGCTTGAGGTCGCGATGAACCATCTGCGCGGCGTGCACGGCGGCAAGCCCGCTCGCAACCTGCAGCGCGATGTCCACGGCGTGGACAACGGGAATGACGCCGCTGCGAAACAGGAGCTGTCCGAGATCCTGGCCGCGCAACAGCGGCATGATGAAATAGTTGTGCCCGTCCTGGTTCTCGACGAAGTCCGTGATCTCGACGATGTTGTCGTGGGAGATCTTGTTCACCGCCCGCGCTTCAGCAAAAAAGCGCGCCACCGCGCTCGGGTTCGCATTGAACTCGGCCCGCAACATCTTGAGTGCCACGCGGCGACCGAGCCGCAGATGCTCGGCGACATAGATGTTCCCCATGCCGCCCTTCGCGAGCAGCTCGTGGACGCGATACGAACCTAGGACGGTGCCCGAAGGAACGACGTCGTCACCCACTCCGTCGACGCGAAACGAACCTGGGATGGTGCCGGAAGGAACGACGTCTTCCTCCGCTCCACCGCAACTCGCACACGTCGTTTCGTGCGAGCCGACGTCCACAGCGTGTGGGTCCACGTTCGGCATCTCGCACGGTTTGCTTTAGCAATGCTCGTGCTCGCGTGAGCGTGTCCTTTGGATCTGGTCGCCCGAACGCGAGTGCACGTAATTTCAAAACATCTGGCGGTGACAATGCGGCCCCAAGGCGCCGCACATTTGTGGCGCCGCCTTACATGCACCGACGCGGGCTGATGCGAAATGCGCGCGGACAAATGCGCATCGTGCGAGTACGCCACAGTTGATCTAAATCGTGGAGGGGGCGGGAGTCGGCTGCGATCCCCGTACCGGCTATAGGTCGACGGGGAGATCGGCGGGAAGGGTCGCTTCGCATGCGCGTAGTGTCACTGCTTGCGCACCGCATATCGGACATGGGTAACGCGAGGCGACGCGATTGTCTCGACGAGCTCGACACCGACCTCACGGCTAATTCCTTCGAATAGCCGGCGCCCGCCGCCGAACATGACCGGCGCGATCGCGAGGTCGAGCTCCTCGACAATCCCTGCGCGCAGGTACTGCTGGATCACGTCGGCACCGCCGGCGATGCGGATGTCGCGGTCACCAGCCACGGCGCGCGCCTGGCGCAGCGCGCTCTCGATGCCGTCGTTGACGAAGTAGAACGTCGTGCCGCCGGGCCGCACCCAGGGCTCGCGCACCTGCGAGGTCAGCACGAAGATCGGCGTATGGAACGGCGCTTCTTCGGGCCACATCACTTCGCCGAGCTCGAACATGCGCTTGCCCATGATGCTGACGCCGGTGCGCTCGAACGTGTGCTCGACGATCTGATTGTCCGTGCCGGTCTCGCCGCCGTCGCCGAGCTTCAACCTCTCGCGGAAGTAGCGCTGCGGGAGGATCCAGCTATGGAGCTTTCCCCACTGGGCGCCCCAGTCCTCGAAGGTGGGATCGGCGGCGTGCGCCAGATCCATGCCGGGCGGTACGAGGTATCCGTCGAGGGAGACGCTGACACTGAAGAACACCTTGCTCATCTGTAGGCCCTTTCGTCGTGTGGTCTGGTAGTGAACGACGGCCGTGCCCGCTGGTCATCGGTCGATGCGAAAATTCCGATCGCTCGAGCTCCACGCACGGCTCGCCGGAGCCGTGATACCGGCGCGTCATCGGTCACGCGGACACAATGCGCGATGGTCCACAAAGGAGATCGAGATGAAGAAGAACTTGGTTGGCATCGTCGAAGGGGAGCGCGCGGTTCAATGAGAACCTTCCACGCCATCGTGCGTCCGGTGGTCTCATCAGTGATTGCGTCAGTGATTGCGGTGGTCGCGGTCGTTGCGGCCGCG
>Ga0070698_100006140_pt1 | contig 13086 bp, 11 predicted proteins | sample KBSK1502metaG_FD_65477 | JGI IMG/M metagenome (GOLD analysis project Ga0070698, IMG submission 65477) | Corn, switchgrass and miscanthus rhizosphere microbial communities from Kellogg Biological Station, Michigan, USA - KBS K1-50-2 metaG | ecosystem: Host-associated > Plants > Roots >... | reverse complement strand
GCCTTCCGCGCAGATGCGACAGGGCCCGGCTCGGTGGGTTGATGCATGAGTACGCGCAGGTCGCATGACGTAACCGAATTACTGGCACCCACAGGATCCCGATGGGCTGTCTTCCTTGAGCGGCGAAGTGGAGGCAGTCGGACGAGGTAAGTGCTCGATGCAACAGTGCCCGCTGGCGTGCCGGGCAGCTTCCTGGACCACGCCTTCCGGCTGCCGAACGGTTCGGCGTGGATGCCCGCGACATCCTGGTCGAGGTCGGTCGGCGGGCAGGAGGACCTGCTGCTCGAGGTCGCCGCGCGCCTGGCCCAAGCGGAGCGGACCGGCGGGCGGGCTGAGCTTCGGCTCTGGTCCGCCACCGCCCCGGAGTACACCTTGTCACGCGGAGTTGGTGCTGTCAGGCTGCGACTATCCGACCGAGGGGGGGTCTGATGGCAGCGGCGGCTACAGCGCGAGCACCTGCCGGCACGGTTCAGGTTGTCGATCCGCACCCGCTGAACTGGCTGTTCATCACGTGGAACACGATGGAGGAGCCGGTCCGGACCGACCAGCGGGGCCACATCGTCGGCGCGGCGATGGAGGATTCCCGCTGGATCGATGAGACAACGTTGGAGGTGCAGCTCCGTAAGGGGGTCCGCTACCAGGACGGTGAGGAGCTCAGCGCGGAAAGCTTCCGGCGTGCGTTCGAGGAGGTCCAGCGCTGGAAGGCGCCACACCCGCCCGGTACCTACCTCAACTTCCACCCCGACACCCGACTGGAGGTTGTTGACACCCACACCGTCCGCATGCGCTTCCCGCAGCCCGACGGACTGGTGCTGGGTAAATTCCGCGGTTTCCACATCCCGAGCACGCGCTTTTGGGAGCAGGAGGGCTTCGGCTACCGCAAGCGCGGCACCGGTGAGGGCCATTGGTGAGTGATCGACGCACCGGGCCCGTGGGGCACCGGACCGTTCACCCTCACCGAGGGCTACTCCTCGCTGGAGGTCGAGGTCGCCCTGGTGCAGGCCGACCCGCTCGCCTGCGTGTGGCTGCCGACGAGCCAGCCCCGCAGTGAGCGATTGGTGCTAGAGGCGAACCCCGACCACTGGAACCTCGAGCGCGGCCCGCGCCTGGAACGGGTCGTCTTCCGCAACGACCTGTCGCCTGCCGAGGCCCTTGACCTGGTGTGCACCACGGAGGGCGAGGTCGATGTGGTGACCGAGGTCGCTCCCGCCGACGCGCGACGGGTCAGCGACTCCGAGCATGCCAAGCTGGTCAGGGTCGATGCGATGCGGGTGCTGGTCGGGGTGATCAACCGCGACGCCGAGGGCGCGCCGCTGCACGACCCACGAGCCCGCAGGGCGCTGAACCTGGCGGTTGACCGCGACAGGCTAATCCGGGATGTGTTCGCGGGCTACGCCTACCCGCTGGCGGGGCTGACTCCGCCCTACGCGGCCGGGGTGCCCAAGGGACAGCAGCCCTACTCGCACGACGCGCAGCAGGCGCGGCAGCTGCTGGCCGAGGCGCATTGGCCGGCCGGGCGGGCGCTGCGGCTGGCCGCCCCTGCTGATCTGGAGGGCGTGGCCCGGCTGCTGGCGGAGGACTTCGCGGCGTCCCTGGGGGTCGAGGTCGAGCTGACCGTCATCCCACCCAACCAGCTGCTGGCCGCCCAGCACGCCCTGATCGAGAAGGTGCTGCCGCTGCCGTTCGACGTGCTCGTCCACGCCTGGTTCGACCTTTCCGCGGATGCGCCACCGGCGGTGCTGCACCGGGAGTTCTTCCATTCCACCGGCGCGTTCCGGGCCGGCCCGCCGATCGGCGAGCTCGAGCAGCTGCTCGCCCGGTTCGCGGTGACGACCGATCCGGTCGCGCTCGGGCGGCTCACCACCGACATCGACCGGTTCGTCTACGACCAGGCATTGAGCATCTTCCTTTGCGCGCCGCAGGCGCTCTATGCCGTCAACCGGCAGGTGGCCTTTGACGGCTACGCGGCCACCTTCGAGCTGGCTGAGGCCGAGGTTGCACCTCAGCACTGGTCCCGACGCTAGCCCGCCAGCAACACTGGCGGCGCGGCACCAGGCCGGAAGCGCACGCCGACAATGAACGAGCCAGGCGCGAACCGGACGTTCACCGGGCGAGTCGCCGGACCGGCCAGGACAACGTCCCGTCGACAGCGACGAGGTCGATGCACCCATCGGGCAGGACGGGCTGGTCGTATGCCAGGTCACCGCCGCCGATCCTGTGCTCCCACAGACATGTGACGTAGGGCGCCAAGGCGTCAGGCGCCGGCTGCTCCAGCTCGGCGGGGCCGACCAGAGCGCCCAGCGCCGGACCACGCCCTCCGAGCGGCGATCCCCTCGACCAGCGGCTCGAACCCGAACGACGGCGCGACCCGGCCCTCTCCCGCGGCCGCCATCCGTTTGAAGGCCGCCGGCGCGAACCCGCCGAACAGAAGACCGGGCCGGCCGGGGGGAAGCGTCGACATCGGCCCGCTCACACCGCTCACCTCACCGTCCCACACCCACCCGGGCGCATCGTCGACAGCGTCCCGTCCATGACCGCGCCCAGCCTGCGCCGGGGAAGGTCACTTGCCTCATAGTCCTGCGGCCACCCACCAAGCCCCATGCCGACCGTCAAGCGCCCACCAGAGAGGCGCTCGAGCGACGCGAGCTACTTGGCGAGTACCACGGCGTTGCGCCGGAAGGGCACGTTCAACACCGTCGTCAGCAGCTCAACCCGCTCGGTGCGCTCCGCCGCCGCGGCAAGGGCGATGAGCGGATCGAGGTTGTCGCAGACCAGCCGATCGATGACGCTAACCGACGAGAATCCCAGCTGCTCAGCCGAAGCTGCCCACTCGCCGACCGCCGTCGCCGTGACATCCGGTATCGCTGCCGGCAATCCAATTCCGATCTTCATCTCAGACCTCCCAGCTGCCAGGAGAGGTCCCTCGCCCCGGCCGACAGGAGCGGACCTCGCGGGCTCAGTTGTACCGGCCCGGTCGGACGGCGTCTTGAACGTTTCGGCCGTGGTCGTCGTTGCCCCCAATGGGCGGGGCCCTGGCGGAGTCGCGATTCGTCTATATTTGTCCAGCGGCCCCACATCGTGGCCCGGCGCCATGCGACCGCGTCGGTCCAGGCCGGAAGCCAGCTTCCAGCGACAGGCATGTTCGGGCATTTGGTGCAGACCGCGACGTTGCCGGGGCCCTGCCCCACGGGGGGTAGGAGTCGTCCGGGGGATGTCCGAATCATTCAAGCCACGGGGCCGTGAGTTTGGCATCATGCCCGAGCGCGAGCACGTTTCCCGGTCCAGCGTTCCGCTCACGTTTCTCAAGGGAGCAACCCACATGCAGCCCCGCATCCACGTCATCACCCTCGCCGTCGACGACCTCGATCGAGCGGTCGAGTTCTATCGCGACGGGCTCGGCCTGCAGACGCCCGGAGTTATCGGCACCGAGTTCGTCGGCGACGACACCAATCCCTCCGGGGCCGTGGCGATGTTCCAGTTGCAGGACGGCCTCATCCTTGCCGTGTGGCCGCGCACGGAGCTGGCAAAGGACGCGACGATCCAGCCAGGCCCCGCCAACAGCGGCGAGTTCAGCATCGGCCACGCGGTCGCCGACAAGGCTGCGGTAGATGCGCTGCTCGCCCAGGCCGAAGCGGCCGGAGCGTCGCTGACCGCGCCACCGCACGACCGTCCCTGGGGCATCTACTCGGGCTATTTCCGCGACCCCGACGGCCACCTGTGGGAGATCCTGTGGAACCCCGCCCTCGACCTTGAGGGGAGCTGAGCGGGCATCCCGCACACCGATTGCACCCTCAAAGATCTTGAAACCATTTCTATTTCGCGATTCAAGGCTCTTCTCTGCGCCACCCTGAGTTGCCACTCGGTATTGCTGGTGTCACTGCAGCCACAAAGAACCGCCCGGCGAACAGTACCTCGCCATCGCCGCCCAACTCGGCCAGCAGCCCCTCGGCGGTGAAGTGGCGCTTGTAAATCGTGTACCGCGAGCCGTCACGCAACACGCGCTCCTGCCAGCCGTCAGGCCGCACACCCTCGTAGGCGGCGGCATCAACCACGACCAGCTCGGGCGCGACCCGGCGAGCCTCGGCGAGGAATGCCATTCCCTCGGTCTGGACCAGATGGCCATAGAAGTGGCTGGTGAACAGCCGGTCAAACGCCGCGTCGCCGAACGGCAGGGCGGGGACGCCGGCCCGCACCAGCTGCGCGGCCGGGATTCTGGTCCTGGCGATCTTGAGCATGCGCTCGCTTCGATCCAGTGCCACCACAGACCCGCGCAGGTACTGGGCGAACAGGCCGGTCCCGCAGGCCACGTCGAGCACGCGACCAGGCGGCAGCGCTTTGAGCACGCGGCCGAGCGCGGCCAACTCCCGGGCGAACGCCGCGGCGGTCTCGGCGTCCAGGCCGTCGGTGACGGTCTCGTCGTATTCGGCGGCCCGCCGGTCGTAGTAGTCCTCCCGTTCGCCCATGCCCCCATGACAGCACAACCACCAACGACCAGGCATCCGTGGCGCTGCAGGCCACGACCGTTTCTGCAACAGCCTGGATCTTGTCAGAAGCCTCTCCACGAGGTGACGATGATCAACGGGGCAGTCTCGACAGCGCCCTCCAGCAGCACGACGACGAGGCCGTGTTCGCTATCGCCGCTGCTCAGAGCGCCAGCGTCGTGGTCAGCCGTGGGTATGCCAAAGGTTGGTGACGCACCTGCGACACGAACCCCTACCGTGACTGGATGGACTCCGGTAAGGATCGGATCTGGCGTCCGGTGATGATCGTGCCAGCGCGCCCTGGCAACGGATCGGAGTTCCCCGTGGGCGTGCGATGGCCCTCCAGGAGGGTCTGGTCCACCCCTGCGCCGCACCACCCGCAGCGCCTCGCATCGCTCCAGCCAGCACCTCGACCCATCAGCGCCGTTGTCAGCTCTGACGCCCAGGTAGCGGACGCTGTCACACCGCATCATCCCCATCCCGTCGGCGCCTGGCTCGCGCCAGCTGACAACATCACCGGCGGCCCGATGCCGGTCATCGCATCGGCGGAAGCCGCACGACGCTGTGCCCAGCCCCCAAGCCGCAGACGTAGGTCACAGGGGATGCGCAGGCGATGCAGCTGGCCCTTCAGCCAGGCCGAGCCGACCCGCAGCTCGGCGAGCATGCGCCGCAGCGACCAGCCCTGCCCGACCCGCCGCACCCCCCAAGTAACCCTCCATGTCGGCGAACCCCAGGCCAGCCAGGCGGGCCTGCCGTTTGGCCGCCCAACACGCGGTCTGTCGCTGGATCGCCTGGTAGGGCCGGACGCTCGCCCGCTGCTGGGCAGGCCCTGCTGGTCGAGCCGGTCACGCACCGTCGCGGGATGCACGCCCAGCCCGCCGGCGATGCTGGTGGCTTGCCATCGCCGGGTGATCGCCGGTCGGCAAGGTATGCCCGCAGCGCGCCAGCAGGTAGCCGTGAAGGTCGCTGTACCCCCGCAGGCGAGCACGGTCGTGGAGGCGTCGCTGCTGGCTGTGGAGGACCGTGAAGCCGCCCCTCAGGGTCAGGGTCAGGGTGCGAGGCAAAGGTGCTGGTGGGGCGTTATACATGCGCCTGGCTTCGGGGCCGCGCTTGGCGACCACCGGCCCGACCTCGCCAAGGTCCAGTCCGGCGGAGAAATGGGCGCCGTGAGCGTACAGCACGATCTACCGGTGGGTGGTGCGTTCACGCCGTTGCTGGCCGAGGTTGCCCGACCATGCCGGCACGCCCTGGGAGATCGTTGGTACGCGGACGAGACCTGCGTGAAGGTCGCCGGGCAGTGGCGCTACGTCTACCGGGCGATCGACCGGTTCGGGCAGGTCATCGACGGGTTCGTCTCCCCGCGGCGCGACGCGAAGGCGGCCCACCGGTTCTTCCAGCGGGCGATCGGCGCGACCAAGGTCACGCCGGTCGAGGTCACCACCGATCGGGCGCCGGTGTACCCGGCGGTGCTGGAGGAGCGGCTGCCGGCTGCATGGCATCGCACCGACCGATACGCCAACAACCGAGTCGAGGCGGACCACGGCCGGCTGAAGGCCCCGCTGCGACCGATGCGCGGCCTCAAACAGGACCGCAGTGCCAGGGTCGTCATCGCTGGGCATGCGTTGGTGCAGAACGTTCGGCGTGGACACTACGAGCTGGCCGCTGAAGAGCCGGCGACCCGGCGGGTGGCCGTCGCGTTCGACGAGCTGGCCACGGCGATGTGATCCGGCCGGAGGTTGAAGCTTCAGCATGCCCCTGCGTCCACGCAATGCAACAGTGCCAGTGTGGCCGGCCTGCGTCTCGGGAACGTTACGGACGACGGACCTGGCCAAAGCGTCAGGGTCAGGGCCTTGACCTTGGAGCAGCCTCCAAGGTCGAGGCTTGGGTGCTCATGACAGGAAGTTGAAGTCCTCGTAGTGGATCCGGGCCCGAGGAACGCCGCGGGCCCGAAGCTGCCCGGTGAGATTGCGGATCATGGCGGGCGGACCACAGATCAGGATGTCCTTCTCGGGGAGATCCCGGCTCGCTGCCTCGATGTCGTCGGCGCTCAGGCGGCCTAGATCGACCTTCCTGATGGGAATGACCCGGACTCGGGGGTTCCGGTCGGCCACCTGGAACAGTTCCTTCAGGAAGTAGGCCTGATCGGATGCCTCCGTGCAGTAGTACAGGTCGATCTCCTGGCCGGTACCGTCGAGGCTTCTGGCCATGCTGAGGAATGGCGTGATGCCGATGCCGCCGGCGATCCACACCTGCCGCGAGTTGGCCAGGGCGATATGGGAGAAGGTTCCGTACGGCCCTTCCAGCTCGGCCGACCCTCCCGGCGGGAGGTCCATGAGCACCCTGGTATGGTTCCCGAGGGCCTTCACCACGAGACGCAACGCCGCCTCGTCCGGCGCCGAGGTGATCGAGAACGGGTGGGCCTCGCCTCCGAGCTCCGCAAACCGCACAAATACGAACTGACCCGGCTGGAAACGGAGGCTGTCGCCTTTCCCGGCCAAGACAATCTCGACCGCGTCCTGCGCCAGTCGGTTCACACCCTCAACGCGGTACAGGTGCCGGCGGATCAAAAGCCTCCCGAACAGCGAGCGGCGAGCGAACGCCACGAGGGCCAGGACGGTGAGCAGGGCGAGGTAGACGGTAAGGGGCCGAGAACTCGCCTTGGTGCCCGAGACGACGAACACGTGCACGCTGGCGATGAGGAACACGATTCCCAAGGACTTCTGGACGCGGACGAAAGTCTCGTGCTGCATGCGGGCGAACAGGGTCAGGGCGAGCCCGGCGAGCAACCCAGCCAGAGCAACCACCCCGACGAAGATCTTCCAACCAGCCCCCGGCGTGAACAGCGTCCACGCGGAGACTCCGGAGAGCAGAGCCCGGCTGAGGACGAGGAGCAGGGCGTGCAGCGCAGCCAGGCTCACTGCGACCAATCCCAGGAAGCGGTGAGCCCGATACATCCGATCCAGGCCCCCAAACAGCCGCTCGACCACGCGGAGACGACTCCCGAGCACGAGCGCCACGGCGAACGCCACTGTTCCCACCAGGGCGGCGATGTTCGCCAGACTCTTCAGCGCGCTGGCGGGAGTGGCGAACCTCTCTGCCAGCGGATGCGCCAGCGCCCAGAACAGGACAGGAACAAGGCAGAGGACCGCGAGCGTCATCCAGCCCCGAGACCGCGTGAGACTCCTTCTTCGGTGGGTCCTCATGAGGTTCCCCTCAGCCACGGTACGTGTGCCTAGACTGCATGCTGTCTTGCACCACACCAGCTCGGCCTTCCGAGCGTCGAGTCCACCTCGCCGCGGGGCCGAGTAGCAACTGCTTCCAGCGTTCTGGCCGCGTCGTACTTCCTCCGGTAGAAGCGGCGCTCGATGAGGTCCCTTGGCAGTGTTGCATCTGGTCAGTACGCGGCATGCTGAAGCGGCGAAACTGGTCAAGTATCAGATCGTCAACGCCAGCTCGTCGAACGCGACGGCCAGCCGCAGGGCCACCGGCTCCTGGACCGCCAGTTCGTAGTGCGCTTGACGGAGGTTCTGCACGAAGGCGTGCCCTGCGATGACGATCTGGCATTGGTGGCGCTGCGGGATGCCTTCCCTGTGATCTTCAGCGGTGGATGACGCTGAATGTTCATGGGTAATTGGCGGTCCGACGGTCTACAGGACGCCGAGCGACAGTGTCCCTCTAGCTCAGGCGGCGTTGGCGCTGCGGCGTTGGCGCTGTTGCATCTGGACGGAACGCGCAGCCAAGACCGTTACCACAGCGGAGGCTGTTCCACGCTGGCACACACGCTGGCGCCAGGGCCCGCTGGCCCTGAGCTCGCAGTTCCCGGCCACAAGCCCAGGCCGACGCCCCGTAGTCAGGGTTCAGAACCCGAACGTCATGCCGCTGACCGGTGGGACTGGTGAACCGGACCACCCGCCTCGGCGTCGGATGCGGCCTTCCCCATGACAGCGGCAGCTCGGATTTGTCGTTGCTCGCTATCGGCCAGCGAAGCACAAGGTCTCGGTATGGCCGCTCATGGCTGTCCTGACGCACAGACTCGCCGGGGACCAGCTCGAGATCCTATGCACCGCCATCCCTGGCCGTACTGCACCGCCAGATCCCACGAGCCAAGCTCCAGCCCGCCGAGCGGGGGCGCCGCGACGTCCTCGGTGGACTGATCCATGAGTATGCCCGGGCCGCATGAGATGACCGAATAAGAGGCTGCGCCAGTAGGCAGGGGGCTCACGACTGGCGGTGGCTCGGGCGGTTGCATTGGGGTCCAGCAAATTCCAAGGATGCGGGCTGCGGGCTCGCGGGTTAGGGTGCGGGCAGGAGCTGTGCGGCCAGCGTGTCGGCGGCCCATTGCTCCCAGTCCTTGGGTGCCCAGCCCTGCTCGATGACCAGCAGCCGGTAGACCTCGTGGCTGAGCAGGCCGAAGAGGATGTCGGCGGCCCGCTCGGGGTCGAGCCCGTCGCGCAGGCCACCGTTGGCGGCCAGCACGGTGACGAAGTAGCGCTGGGCTTGCATGGTCAGGGTCTTGTAGCGGCGCACCTCGGCGGCGATATCGGGGTCGGCGCCGGCGGCGTTGCGGGCGACCTCCCACAGGGCTGCCACGCGAGCGAGGATGTGGCGACTTCCATGGACCCAGCGGCGCAGCTGGCCCTGGGGGTCGGGGTCGTGGCGGAGCTGGTCGACCCAGGGTCGCTCCAACACCGCCACGGGCTCATCGTCGCCGACGGCGGCGATGTCCAGCAGTTCTACCAGCAGCGCGCGCTTGGTGCCAAAGGCCAGGTAGACGGTGGGGATGGCGACGCCGGCCTGGCCGGCGATCGCCTCGATGGTGGTGGCCACGTAGCCGCGCTCGACAAACAGCCGGCGGGCCGCGTCCAGGATCCGGCGTCGGGTCGCCTGTGCCTTGGGCCGCCGCGGCGCGCGGGTTGCGCTTGCCCCGATGGCCGCGGGTGGGGTCGGCGGGTCGGGGGGGTTGACAAGTTCGCTCACGCGGCTATCCTATCACACTATAGTATCACTATATAGTGACACCCTAGAAGGAGGTTGCCATGACCACCCACACCGGCCACCACCTCGCCAGCGGGCAGGGCGAGGCGATCTGGTTCATGGACACGCTGATGACCGTCAAGGCCAGCGGACGCGATACCAACGACGCGCTCAGCGTGGTGGAGACGCTCTGCCCCGCCGGCTTCGGCCCGCCGCCCCATCTGCACCACCGCGAGGACGAGGCGCTCTACGTGCTGGAGGGCCAGATGACGGTGACCTGCGGCACCCAGACGTGGACCGCGACGCCGGGCTCGTTCGTCCTGCTGCCCCGCGGCATCCCGCACGCCTTCACGGTGGCCGCGGCCGGACCGTGTCGGGTGCTGACGATCAACACCCCGGCCGGGTTCGAGCGCTTCGTCGCCGAGGCGGGCCGGCCGGCCAGCCAGCTGACGCTGCCCGACCCGCAGCCGCCCGACGTGCCCTTGCTGTTGGCCCTGGCGTCAACCTACGGCCACGAGTATGTTGCTGGGCCAGCGGCCGGCCAGGCCCATGGCCAGCCCGGCGCCACCACCCAGACCGCAACTGCTCCGTAGGCGGCTCAGGGGCGGCGCCGGGGCCGGGTGTGAGGCGCGGAAACCGGGATTCGCTCCGTGAGCGGACAGTCCAGCCAACTGCGGAAATACAGATCCGGCTGGCCCCACAACGACGGACGCGGCCGTAGACGGCTCACGCCGGTGACCTGGGCACCGCGCTCGGCCATGGCGCAGGCGACCACGCCCTCGCCGGCGGGCTGCTTGCCGCTACTGGGTGGGGGGACCGCTCGTGGGCAACAGGACCTGGAAACGGGTGTCGCTCGGGGTCGAGGTGACGCGGAGGTCGCCCCTGTGGCGCTGGACGGCGATCCGCCAGCAGATGTCCAGGCCGAGGCCGGTGCCCTTGCCGACCGGCTTGGTGGTGTAGAACGGCTCGAAGATGCGGCCGCGGACCTGGTCGGGGATGCCCGGGCCGGTGTCGCCGATCTCGACCAGCACGCTTTCGCCGTCGCGGCGGGTGCGCACCGTCAGGACACCGTGGCCGTCCATGGCGTCGATGGCGTTGTCGATCAGGTTGGTCCACACCTGGTTCAGCTCGCCCCCGTAGGCGGGGAGCTTCGGCAGCGACCGGTCGTAGTCGCGCACCACCTCGATGCCGGTGCCAAGCTTGCGTCCGAGCACCGTCAGGGTCGACTCGAGCCCGTCGTGCACGTCGAGGTGCTGCAGTGGGCTGCGGTCCATCTGTGTGTACTGCTTGGCCGCGCCAATGAGCGTGGAGATGCGCCTGGCCGAGTCGGCAAGCTCATCGAGCAGGCTCTCGGCCTCGCAGGTGACAGAGACGACGCGCACGGCATGCGGGAGCAGCTCGGCGGGGACGCTCGCGGCGACCTGTTCGAGCCAGGCGGCGTCCACGCCCGCGGCCACCAGCGGCGGCGTGAGATCCCAGCCGCCGGAGACACCGTGCTCCTCCAGCCAGCCGCTCAGCTCATCCTCACGGTCGGACGCCTGCAACGGGGACAGGGGCTCCAGCTCGGCCCGACGACTGTGGGCCAGGCGCACGAGGTCGACCAGCGTGGCGAGCTGGCCAGGCGCAAGCTCGCCGTGACGGGTGAGCGCGGCCAGCTCGTCCCACAGGGCCGCCAGCCGCTCGTGGAGAGTGGCGGTGGCGCGGACCGAGGCGGTCGCCGGGTTGTTCAGCTCATGGGTGAGGCCGGCGGTGACCGTGCCAAGGGCGACCAGCCGCTCGCGCGTGCTCACCGTCTGCTGCGTGGCCATCCCCTGATCGGCGAAGCCCTGCAGCAGGTGTGTCGCCATCGGGAACCACTCCCGCACCGCCCAGTCGAAGTCGGTGGCGGCCAGCTCCCAGAAGCGGCAGCCGGTCACGGCACGGAGGCTGCCGACGTACGTACGCGCGGTGGGTAGGTCCAGGTACGCCAAGAACGCGCCGGCGTAGGTGCCCCGGTAGTTGGTGCGGTTCATCTCGATCTCGGTGCCACCCGCCCGCACCGACATCGACAGCGTGCCGTCCAGCAGCACGAACAGGCGGGTCGCGGGCTCGCCCGCGGTGTACACGGTCGTGCCGGCCGGATAGCTGGAGACCTCGCCGCGCTCGGCGAGCCAGGCGAGCTGCCCGTCGCTCAGCTTCTCGAACAGGAACAGCTCCCGGAGCGCTTCGGCGCCGAGCCGCTCGGTCACTGGGCCTCCAGGTAGCGGTGGACGAGCTGGATCGCCATCGCCCCCTCACCGACCGCGGAGGCGACCCGCTTCACCGAGTTGGCGCGCACGTCGCCGGCCGCGAAGATCCCCGGCACACTGCCCTCCAGGTGGTAGGGGTCCCGGTCCAGCGGCCAGCCCGTCGGCCGCCTTCCGCCGACCAGCAGGTCCGGGCCGGTGAGCAGGAACCCCTTGGGGTCACGCTCCACCACACCGTCGAGCCATTCGGTGCACGGCGCGGCGCCGATGAACACGAACAGGAAACTCGCCGGCACGGTCTCCACGCTGCCGTTGCGCGTGTCACAGAGGCTGAGGCGCTCCAAGTGCTGCTGGCCCGCCATCCCGACCACCTGAGTTTGGGGTCGTACCTGGATGTTGGGCCTGTCGCGGATCTGGCGGACGAGGTAGTACGACATCGACCGCTCCAGGCCGTCCGCGCGCACCAGCAGCGTAACGCGCCGCGCATGCCGGGACAGGAACATCGCCGCCTGGCCGGCGGCGTTGGCGCCGCCAACCACGTAGACGTGCTCCCCGGCGCAGGCGGGCGCCTCGGTCGCGGCCGAGCCGTAGAACACCCCCAAGCCGGTGAGCTGCTCGGCGCCGGGCACGTTGAGCTTGTGGTAGGCGACGCCGGTGGCGAGCACCACCGTGTGGGCGGCGACCTCGCTGCCATTGGCGAAGCTGATCACGCGGGACGACCCGCGCGCCTCGAGGCTGGCGACGCTGTGGGCGGTGAGGATCTCCGCGCCGAACTTGTGGGCCTGGCGGCGTGCCCGGTCGGTGAGCTGCGCGCCGCTGACGCCGTCGGGAAAGCCGAGGTAATTCTCGATCCTCGAGCTCTGGCCCGCTTGCCCGCCGGTGGCCTGCCGCTCGAGCAGGACGGTGCGCAGCCCCTCTGAGGCGGCGTACACGGCCGCGCCGAGCCCGGCGGGCCCGCCGCCGACGATCACGGTGTCGTAGAAGTCGGTGGCGGGTGTGGTGGACAGACCCACCCTGGCAGCCAGCTCCTCGACGCTCGGGTCGACCAGGCAGTCGCCAGCGGGCGTCACGACCAGCGGGATGTTGGTGACGTCGAGCCCGGCGGCCTCGAGCAGCCGCAGACCCTCTGGCTGCTCGACGGTGAGCCAGCGGTACGGCACGGAGTTCCGCGCGAGGAAGTCCCGCACCTCGAACGAGTGCGCCGACCAGCGGTGCCCGACCACCTTGGTCTCGGTGACCGCCTTGTCCCCGGTGACGAGCCACAGCTCGATCAGCGCGTCGACGACCGGATACAGCTTCTCCTCCGGCGGATCCCACGGCTTCAGCAGGTAGTGGTCGAGGTCCACCACGTTGATCGCCTGGATCGCGGCGTCGGTGTCGGCGTAGGCGGTCAGCAGCGCCCGCCG
>Ga0070698_100006139_pt1 | contig 13087 bp, 12 predicted proteins | sample KBSK1502metaG_FD_65477 | JGI IMG/M metagenome (GOLD analysis project Ga0070698, IMG submission 65477) | Corn, switchgrass and miscanthus rhizosphere microbial communities from Kellogg Biological Station, Michigan, USA - KBS K1-50-2 metaG | ecosystem: Host-associated > Plants > Roots >... | reverse complement strand
GCGCGGAAGGCCCACCCCCCGGCCACGCGCTCGAGCACGATCCCGCTGCGCCCCTCCGCGAAGCGCTCAGCCAGCAGCCGCAGCGCCGTTTCGATCCGCTCAGGGTCGTCGTTCGCGGCGGCCGCGAGGTCGTCGGCGGACAACGGCTGAGACGCCACGACCAACAACGCCTCGACCGTGCGCGCGAGGCGGTCGACCGGGCTGGCGGTGATCAGGCGGAGCGGGCGGTCTCCGTCCACGCGGCCCTCCTTTCGGTTTCGCTCTCAGACCGCCGCACCCGGATCGGCGCGAACGGCGCAGCCTGCTCCAACGCGACCTCGCCCGAGCGGCGCAGCTCCAGCACCGCAAGGAAGGCGACGGCCTGCTCCATGCGCGTCATCCCGTCGAGTTCCGCGTCCAGGTCGAACACCCTCCTCCGTCCCAACACTGCGCGGAACCGCTCGAGGAACTGCGAGACCGCCGGGAAGCGCAGCTCCAGATGCGCAAGGGAAACCGCCGGCGGCTCGGCCGCGAGCGCCCGCAGCGCCGCGACCAGTGCTGCGGGCTTCTGCGGCGCGAGACGGCGCTCGACCCGGGGCGCGAGCGGCGCCGGCCCGAGCCGGAAGAACCGATCACCTTCTCCCTCCAGCCGCTCCGCGAGCCAGGCTGCCGCCTCCTTCGCGCGCCGGTACTCGGCGAGCCGCCGGGCGAGCTCCTCGGCCGCCTCCTCGGGCTCGAGCTCGAGCAGCTCGGCCTCCTCGTCCGGGAAGAGCCCGCGCGCCTTGAGCTCGAGCAGCGCCGCGACCAGGACGAGGAACTCGCCGCATGCCTCGAGATCGAGCTCCCCGCGCTCCGCCAGCCGCTCGCAGAACGCGACCACGATCCCGGCGATGTCGACCTCCGCGAGGTCGAGCTCCTCCTTGAGGACAAGCGTCAGCAGCAGGTCGAACGGTCCCTCGAACGCGTCGAGGTCGAGCTCCAGCTCGCGCACTTCCACCCGCGGCAAGCTAACGCTAGGGCCGGACGCGGCCCTTCGGGATCGCCATCGCCGGGCCCTCGGGCACGCGGCGACGCGACGGCCGGCCGGGCTCTTCCTCGCCGGGCCGGATGAACTGCCACCAGACGAAGAACGACGTCGAAGCCGCGAAGACGAGGATCGAGACCCAGGCGTTCAGCCGGAGGCCCAGGAAATGGTGCGCCGGGTCGATGCGCAGCAGCTCCTCGAAGAAGCGGCCGAAGGTGTAGATCGAGACGTAGAGCGCGAAGAGCGCCGGCGGCCGGAAGCGGAAGCGCCGGTCGAGCAACAGCAGCACGCCCACCATCACCGTGTCGTAGACGAACTCGTAGAGGAACGTCGGCTGGAAGGTCGTGTACTGCGAGTAGCCCGCGACCCGGTGCTCGGGGTCGATCTTCAGCCCCCAGGGCAGGCTCGTCGGCTTGCCGTAGAGCTCCTGGTTGAACCAGTTCCCCCAGCGGCCGATCCCCTGCGCGAGCAGCAGGCCCGGCGCGACGGCGTCCGCAAAATCGCGCACCCGGTGGCCCGAGCGCCGCACGACGACCGCCCCCGCGAGGGAGCCGAGCAGGATCCCGCCCCAGACGCCGAGACCGCCCTCCCAGACCGCGAAGATGCCCTTCCACTTCGGGCTCGAGACCTCGCTCCAGCTCGTGATGTCGTGGTAGGCGCGGGCCCCGACGATCCCGAAGGCGACACCCCACACCGCGACCCGCAGGACAAGGTCCCAGTCGCCGCCGCGGCGCACCCAGCGCACCCCGGTGAGCCAGATGCAGGCCGCGATGGCGAGCAGCAGCATCAGGCCGTACATGTGGATCGTCACCGGCCCGAGGTCGATCGTGCCGGTGTGCGGCGAGGGTATGGACGCGAGGATCACGGGCGGACATTCTGCCCAGCGACCCGAACGCCTGCCGCAGTCGGTGCTAGATCAGGATCTCGATCGCCAGCTCGTACGGACAGCCGAGGGCCATGAGCTCGACCGCGCGATGCAGGTCGATGTCGTGACGGGCCGCGAGGGCAACCGCATCCGTCGGCGTGTAGCCGGCCCGGACCAGCTCCTCCGCGCGCCAGCCTTCGACGCGCTCCAGCTCGGTTTCCGAAGTGACGTAAAGCTCCGCAGTGGTCATCGTTCAATCTTCGGGCGGGAGGGGCGATTGGATCTCCCCCCGCCGGGGGATATCAGTCGATGGTCCGGGCGAGCGCGATCGCCTGAGTTCGGGTGACGCTGCCCTCGAGGCGCAGCGTCAGCCGACCCCGTGTCCAGACGAGAACATTGCCGCGTATCCGGATCGTCTGCTCGCGGAAGCCGAGCTGGCGATCGAAGTAGGTCAGCGTATGCGTCCCGCGGATCCAGATCGCGTCGCGGCCGTCCACCCGGACCCACTGCACCGAGCTCTGATTGACGGTGAGCTTCTTGAGGCCCATTTCGCCCGCAGAGCTGAACTCGGACAGCAGCACAGGGCGGCCGTGCGAGCGCAGGATCACCGTCCCGACCGAGTCGCCGAGGACGTAGACGCGGTCGGGCCCGCTGCCGTGGAATGGCGGCAACATGAGTCGGAAGCCCAGCGTGTGCTCGGCCTCCGGGCGCGAGACCGGCATGCCGAACCCTCCGGCCTGGGCGCGCTCGACGGCAGGCGGCAGCGTCTCGACGCGGATGATCGTCTCGCCGCCGATGTGGAAGAAGCGCAGGATCGCCGTGCGCGCCTGCGGGACCGCAAACGCCGCACCGACGGCGATTGCGACGAGCGCAAGGGCAAGAGCGCCCGCGCGGCGCCACGGGAAGGGCCTTCTTCCCTCCAGTTGCTCGAGGATCGCGGCCGTCAGGTCCGGCTCGGCCGGCAGCTCCAGCTCGTGCCCGAGCGCACGCAGGCGGACCTCCAGCGAGGTCACAGCTCGCCCTCCAGCTCCTCGCGCAGGCGTTCGAGCGCCCGCGAGAGGCGTGACTTGACGGTCCCGCGGCGCACGTGGAGCGCCGCGGCGGTCTCGTCCTCGGAGAGATCGAGGAAGTACCGGCAGGCGATCGCTTTGCGGTGCTCGTCCGAAAGCCGCTCGACCGCGGCGAGCAGCTGTTCGTGCGACTCGCGCGAAAGCAGAGCCGCCTCGGGGGACGGGACCGCGTCCCCCGGGCGGGCCTCGGCGGCCGCGCGCAGCGAGAGCCGCTCGCGCCGCGCGGCCGAACGGCGTCGGTTCCGCGCCTCGTTCGCGACGATCCGCAGCAGCCAGGGCCGCAGGGGCGCGCCACGCCGGAAGCGGCCGAGGGCCCGGTAAGCCTTGACGAAGCCGTCCTGAGCGGCCTCCTCCGCGTCCGCGGCGCTTCCCGTCAGGACGTAAGCGGTTCGAAAGGCGATTCCCTGGTGTGTTCGCACGATGGTCTCCCAGGCGCGGAGGTCGCCGCGCCTCGCTCGCTCGACGAGCTCCGTTTCATCCAGTGGCCGGTCCACCACCGCCGCTACTACACCCCAGGGTCGATTAGGGTTCCGATCAATGTTGGCAAGAGTCGCACGTTACGAAGTTGACTCCGAACGGATCGGCGACGCGGTCTCCGCGTTCGGCGAGGCCGCGAAGGAGATCGAAGGCCTCGAAGGCTTCGCAGGGGGATACGTTCTCGTCGACCACGAGGACGGCCGCACCATGACGGTGACGCTCTGGGAGAACTTCGCAGCGCTCGAGAACAGTGAACGCGCCGCCGGAAAGGCCCGCCGCGAGGCGGCAAGCTCGGTCGGCGGCACCGTCTTGAGCGTGGAGAAGTTCGAGGTCGCCCAGGAGCTCGCCGCGGGCGCGGGCAGCGTCTAGGGCTTTCCACCTGTCGCCGTCGGTCGGGCCTGGGCGTGCCACGCCCGTGTCAGTCATCGGCACGGAAGTGGAACCGGCCGCGCGGGGGCGGTGTATCTGCCGCGACACCGAAAGGAGCTGCGATGAACCGCTCGATGCTCGTGCTTGCAGCCTTCGCCCTGGCCCTCCTGCTGCCGACGGCCGCAGCCGCGAAGGGCCCTTCCGAGGCGTCGATCACGGGGGGCACCCTCGGCAAGACCATCAAGATCGTCGGCGACGGCGAGTCGGACCAGACGCCGCTCGGCCAGATGACGCAGGAGGCGGGTTTCTTCCCGGCCGCCTTCGGCCAGACCCCGAACCCGATGCTGCCCCGCGGTCCGAAGGGGAAACTCGGGCCGAGGCTCACGATCCATTACGTCGTCCCGGGCGGGGACAACCAGACGTTCTACATCGACCAGGACGTCTACCCCTACGCGAAGGGCGGCGCCCACACGTACATGAAGCCCGGCCAGCCGATCTTCGGCATGGCGACTATCGGCGGCTGGTACCGCGCCTACGGGCTGAAGCGGACGCTCGTCAAGCTGGGCCTGCCCGCTAGCGCGTCGCGCAGCGCGCGCTCTTCCAGGTCGAACCTGGCGTTGCTCGCCGGGATCGGCATCCCCGGCGCCCTCGCTCTCGGCGGTGCGGCGGTGTTCCTGAGACGCAAGTCGAGCTAGCTTCGTCACGGCACGTCCCGCAGCTAGGCTCGGGACGTGCCGAAGCTCGTCGGCATCAACCACGTCGCGCTCGAGGTCGGCAATGTCGACGAGGCGCTCGAATGGTACGGCCGGATCTTCGACCTCGAGCTGCGCGGACGCGCCCCGGGGATGGCCTTCGTCGACATGGGCGACCAGTTCATCGCCCTCTCGCAGGGACGCACCCAGCCGCCTGACAGCCACCGCCACTTCGGGCTCGTCGTCGACGACAAGGCAGCCACTCGCGCGGCGCTCGAGACAGCCGGCGCGGACATCCTTCCGGGCCGCGGCCTCGACTTCCGCGACCCGTGGGGGAACCACGTTCAGGTCATCGCCTACGAGGACGTCCAGTTCTCGAAGACCCCCGAGGTCATGCGCGGGATGGGGCTGGAGCTGCCGAAGTCCGACAGCGCGCTCGCGGAGCTGCGCAAGAAGGGTCTCGCCTGATCCCCACGCTCGACGACGTGCGCGCGGCGCGCGAGCGAATCGCCCCGCACCTGCAGCCCACGCCGCTCTACCCCAACGGCGCGCTGACCGAGCTCGTCGGCACGGAGATCTTCGTCAAGCACGAGAACCACCTGCCGATCGGCGCCTTCAAGGTGCGCGGCGGGGTCAACCTCGTCTCCCAGCTGAGCGAGGACGAGCGGCGCAGCGGCGTCGTCACCGCTTCGACCGGCAACCACGGCCAGTCGATCGCGTTCGCCGCCGGCCGCTTCGGCGTGCGGGCGATCGTCTGTGTGCCCGAGGGCGCGAACCCGGTCAAGCTCGCGTCGATGGAGCGGCTCGACGCGGAGCTCGTCGTCAACGGACGCGACTTCGACGAGGCCCGCGAGCACTGCGAGGCCCTCGCGCGCGAGCACGGCTACCGGTACATCCACTCCGGCAACGAGCCGCACCTGATCGCGGGCGTCGGGACGGCGACCCTTGAGATCCTCGAGACCCAGCCCGACGTCGACGTGGTGATCGTCCCCATCGGCGGCGGGAGCGGCGCCGCCGGCGCCTGCATCGCCGGGAAGTCGACCCGGCCGGAGCTGGAGGTGATCGGCGTGCAGTCCTCTGCGGCGCCGGCGGCCTACCGCTCGTGGCAGGCGCGTGAGCTGCTCGAGGACCGGATGGAGACGCGCGCGGAGGGCCTCGCGACCCGGGTCGCGTTCGAACTCCCCCAGCGGATCCTCTGGGAGCACCTCGACGACTTCGTTCTCGTCGACGAGGACGAGCTTGACCGCGCCGTCCTGCTGATGATCGAGGGAACCCGCAACCTCGTCGAGCCGGCCGGCGCCTCACCCCTCGCCGCGGCGCTGCGGCTGAAGAACCGGCTCGCCGGCAAGAAGGTCGCGCTGATCCTGAGCGGGGGCAACATCAGCCCCGACCAGCTGCGCCGGCTGCTGGCCTAGACGATCGCAGCCTCGCCGAGGAGCGCCTTTGCCTCGGCGAAGAAGTCGGGCACCGGCTGCACCCGGTACTCCGACCCGAGCTGGAAGACCCGCGGCCCTTCGGAGGTGACGAGGTCGACCACCACCGGCGCCTCGCCCGGGAAATCCTTCACCAAGGCCGCGAGCTCGCGGATGATCCCGGCCCGCGCCGAGCGCGCGTCGAGCCGCAGCCGCACCTCGCGCCGCTCGGGAGTCGCTTCGAACGACGAGACCTCCAGGGCGATCAGCTTCGTCTCCCCTTCCTTGTGGTCGACCCGCGCCTTCACGACCAGCACCGAGTCCACGACCAGGAGCTCGCGCGCCGCCGCGTAGACCGAGTTGAAGACGACGACCTCGGCGCTGCCGAGCACGTCGTCGAGCCGCATGAAGACCATCGGGTCGCCCTTCTTGGTCGTCAGCTGCTTGAGCGCAGACACGATCCCGGCCACAGTCACGATCTCGCCGTCGCGCCGCCGCTCGAGCTCCGCGAGCGACGAGTCCGTCTTGCGCCGCAGCTGGTCGCGAACAGCCTCGAGGGGATGCTCTGAGACGTAGAGGCCGAGCGTCTCCTTTTCCAGCCGCAGCAGCTCGTTCTTCTCGAACTCCTCCGATCCGATCGGCGGGTGCTCCAGCTTCTCCTCGACCTCGGCGAAGAGCGAGCTCTGTCCGCGCAGGCGCTCGTCGGAGGCCCGCTGCCCGTGCGAGAGCGCGTGCTCCAGCGCCTCCAGCATCCCCCGCCGGGAGCCCTCGCTCGAGTCGAGCGCGCCGCACTTGATCAGCGACTCCAACGCCCGCTTGTTCACGACTTGCGGATCGACCCGCTCCGTGAAGTCCCACAGCGACGTGAACGGCCCGCCTTCCGCCCGCGCCGCGACGATCGCCCGCGCGGCCGAGTCGCCGACGTTCTTGACGGCGTTCAGCCCGAACCGGATCCGCCCCTCGACGACCGCGAAGTCGCACTCGGACGAGTTCACGTCGGGAGGCAGGACCTCGATGCCGATCTCGCGACACGCGTTGACGTAGAACGGCACGCGGTCCTTCGTGTTCATCACCGAGGAGACGAGCGCCGCCATGTACTCCTTCGGGTGGTGCGCCCGTAACCACGCGGTGCGGTAGGCGATGAGGGCGTAGCAGGCCGCGTGCGACTTGTTGAACGAGTAGTCCTGCGCCTGCTCCATGTCCTTCCAGAGCTGGTTCGCGACCCCAGGAGTCACGTTGTTAGCGGCGCAGCCCTCGAGGAACTTGTCCTTGAGCGACGCCATCAGCGAGTGGATCTTCTTGCCAATCGCCTTGCGAAGATCGTCGGCCTCGGCGGGTGTGAAGCCGGCGAGCTGCTTCGCGATCTCCATATAGCCCTCTTGGTAAATACAGATTCCGTACGTCGTGCCGGTGATCTGCTCGAGTCGCGGGTCGAGATACGTCACGGGCTCCTGGCCGTTCTTCCTTCGCGCGTAGCCGGGGATGTACGCCATCGGCCCCGGCCGGTAGAGCGCCACCAGCGCAATGAGGTCTTCGAACTCCGTCGGCTTGACCTGACGCAGCGCCTCGCGCATGCCCGACGACTCGAACTGGAAGACGCCGGTCGCCTCGCCGCGCTGCAGCATCGCGTAGGTCTCCGGGTCGTCGAGCGGGAGCTGGCCGATGTCGACGTTGCCGACGAGCTCGACGGCCTTGTCGATCACGTCGAGGTTGCGGAGGCCGAGGAAGTCGATCTTCAGCAGCCCCAGCGCCTCGACGTCGTTCATCGCGAACTGCGTCACGACCTCCTGGTCGCCACCCTTCTGCTGCAACGGGACGACATCCGTCAGCGGCCGGTCGGAGATCACGACCCCTGCGGCGTGGATCGAGTCCTGCCGCACGAGCCCCTCGAGCGGCTTCGCCAGGTCGACGATCTCGCGCACGAGCGGGTCGCCATCGTAGGCCTGCTTGAGCTCGGCACCCGCCTTGAGGCAGTCGTCGAGGTACACCTTTGGCCCTTCCGGGATCAGCTTCGCAATCTTGTCGACCGTTCCGTACGGGATCTCGAGCACGCGGCCGGCGTCGCGCACGGCGGCGCGGGCCATCATCGTCCCGAAAGTGATGATCTGGGCAACGCGGTCGCGGCCGTACTTCTCGGCCACGTAGTTGATGACGCGGTCACGGCCAGCGACGGCGAAGTCGATGTCCATGTCCGGCATCGACTTGCGGCCCGGGTTGAGCATCCGCTCGAAGAGCAGCCCGTAGCGGATCGGGTCGACGTCGGTGATCTCGAGGCAGTAGGCGGCGAGCGAGCCTGCCGCCGAGCCGCGCCCCGGCCCGACCGAGATGCCGTTGCGCTTCGCGAAGGCGATGAAGTCCCAGACGATCAGAAAGTAGTCGGCGAACCCCATCTCCTTGATCGTCTTCAGCTCGAAGCGCAGCCGGTCCTGGAGCTCCGAGGTCACGCGCTCGTAGCGCTTTTGCAGGCCTTTCTCGCAGAGCTCGACCAGGTACTCGAAGGCGTCCTTGCCCTCGGGGAGCGGGAAGCGCGGCAGGAGGATGTTGCCGAGCTCGAGCTCGACGTTGCAGCGCTCGGCGATCTCCAGCGTCCGCGCGAGAGCCGCCTCGTAACCGGCGAAGTCAGCCGCCATCTCGTCCGGCGACTTGAAGAAGAACTGGTCGGTGTCGAACTTCCAGTGGCTCGGGTTCTTGAGCGAGTCGCCGGACTGGATGCAGAGCAGCGCCTCGTGCGCCTTCGCGTCCTCGTGCCGGAGGTAGTGGACGTCACCCGTGGCGACGAGCGGCAGTCCGGCTTCCTCGGCGAGCTTCGCGAGCGACGGGTTGATCCGCGCCTGCACGTCGATCCCCGCGTTCTGGATCTCGACGTAGGTCGAGTCGCGCCCGAAGATCTGCGCGAGCCGGTCGAGGTCGGCGCGAGCGTCGCCGGGCCGGTTCTCCTCGAGCGCTTTGCAGACGCGGCCCGAGAGGCAGCCCGAGAGCGCGACCAGCCCGTCCGCGTGCCGCTCGAGCAGCTCCCAGTCGACACGCGGCTTGTAGTAGTAGCCCTCGAGGTAGCCCGCGGAGGCGAGCTTGATCAGGTTGCCGTAGCCGGTGTTGTTCTCGGCCAGCAGCGTCAGGTGCGCGTAGCCCTTCCGCTGCGCGCGGCGGTCGTCGGCGACGTAAACCTCGCAGCCGATCAGCGGCTTGACGCCGTGCTTGCCGGCCTCGCGGTAGAGCTCGACCGCACCCGCGAGCGAGCCGTGATCCGTGAGCGCGACCGCTGGCATCTCGAACTCGGCAGCCCGCTTTGCGAGCTCGGGAATCCGGCAGGCGCCGTCGAGGATCGAGTACTCGCTGTGGACGTGGAGGTGGACGAACCCGTCAGCCACGGAGGCGAGTCTAGGGTGCGTACCGGCTACTGCGCGAGCGTCACTTTGGTGAGGCGTTCGGGCCGGTCGGGATCGAGGCCCTTGGCCTCGGCGAGACCTGCGGCGAAGAGCTGGCCGGGGACGACCGAGAGAAGCGGCGATAGCAGCGGGAGCGGCGCCTCTGGCACCGGTAGGCGGTACGCGGCACCCTCGACCTCGGCCGCGGCGCTGCCGCTCGCGACGATGGTCGCGCCCGCCGCTTGCACCCGCGCGGCCGCCTCGACCAGCGCGGGAAGCGTCGGGTCGTGGGAGGCGATCGTCCAGACCGGGAACATCGAATCCAGAGCGGCGATCGGGCCGTGTGCAAGATCGGTCGAGGTCAGCGGCTCCGCGGCGACGCGGCAGGTCTCCGTCAGCTTCAGCGCGATCTCGCGCGCGGTCGCAAGCTCGTACCCGCGGCCGATCACGTACATCCGGCCGACATACGCGAACGCCGTCGCGATCGGCATGACCGCCGACTCGAGCTCCGGGATCGCGTCCGCGAGGATCAGCGCGGTCCGGCGCAACCCGTCCCAGATCTCCTGCTCGCGCCCCGCGGCCGCCCCTGCCAGGAGCGCCAGCGCCGCGAGCTCGTTGAAGAACGTCTTCGAGGCCGCGACCGACCGCTCCTCGCCCGCCACCAGCGGCAGGGTCAGCTCGGCGCGCGCGGCGAGCTCCGAAGCGGGGTCGTTCGTCAGCGCGACGGTCAGCGCGCCGCGCTCCCGCGCCCGCTCGACGTACGAGACGACGTCCGGCGTACGGCCCGACTGAGAGAGCCCGACGACCACCGAGCTCGAGAAGTCGAGCTCCGCCCCGTAGTAGACGCTCAGCGAGATCGAGTCTCGCAGCGCGGTCCAGCCCGGCAGCAGCCCGAACGCGTAGACGCCGTAGGACGCGGCCGCGTCCGAGGACCCGTGCCCGACCAGCCGCACCGCCGTCGGCTTCCGCTCGGCGCAGGCCCTCCCGACGGAGACGAAGTCGTCGAGGTGCTCGAGCAGCGTCAGCAAGGCGGCCGGCTGCTCGCGCACCTCGGCCAGGAAGATCCGCTTCGAGGCGTTCATGCCGCGGGCTCGCCGACGTCGGCCCGCGCCACGTGGCAGGCGACCAGCCGTCCCGGCCCGATGTCGCGCAGCAGCGGCGTGACGGTCTCGCACTCGGCGATCGCGTAGGGACAGCGCGGCCGGAAGCGGCAGCCCTCCTTCGGGTTCACGACCTTCGGGGGCTCGCCCACGTCGGCCGCGTCGGAGACGCCCAGCGGCGCCCGCGGGTCCGGCACCGCCGAGAGCAGCAGCTGCGTGTACGGGTGCTTCGGCCGCTGGATCACGGCCTCGACCGGCCCCTCCTCGACGAGGTGCCCCGCGTACATGACGAGCACGCGGTCGGCGATGTAGCGCGCGCTCGCAACGTCGTGCGTGATGTAGAGGAACGAGACGCCCTCCCGCTCCCGGAGCTCGCTCATCAGGTTCAGCAGACCGATCCGGATCGAGACGTCGAGCATCGAGACCGGCTCGTCGGCGATGATCAGCTTCGGCCTGAAGGCGAGCGCCTGAGCGAACCCGACCCGCTGCCGCTGGCCGCCGCTCAGCTCGTGCGGGAACTTGCGGACCATCTTCCCGGGCGGTACCAGCCCCACCGAGTCGAGCACCCGCTCGACCTCCCCGCGCCCGACCCCGCGGCGATGGAGCCGCAGCGCGCGCTTGATGCCGTGCGAGATCCGGTACGCCGGGTTGATCGACGAGTACGGGTCCTGGAAGACCATCGGGACGTCGCTCGCGTAGGTGAGGCGCTCTTTCCGCCCGCGGAGCGAGCTCAGCGGACGGCCCTCGAAGTAGATCTCGCCGCTCGTAGGCTTGTACACGCGCGCGAGAAGGCGGGCGATCGTGCTCTTGCCGCTGCCGCTCTCGCCCACGAGCGCGACGATCTCGCCGCGGCCGATCGTCAGGTTCACGTCGTCGACGGCGTGGAGCACCTGGCCCGAGAAGAGCTTGCCCACACGGAAGTGCCGCGTCAGGCCCTCGGTGCGGAGGAGCGGCTCGGTCACCGGGCCGCGACCGCCTCGCGCTCGTGCTCGTAGAGGACGCAGCGGACGAGATCGCCCTCGACCTCGTAGAGCGGGGGTGCCGCCGCGCACCGCTCGGTCGCGTGCGGACAGCGTGGCGCGAACCGGCAACCGGCCGGCGGCCGCAGGAGGTCGGGCGGCGCCCCCGGGATCCCCGAGAGCCGAACCTTCTCGCCGCGGATCGACGGGAACGCTTCGAGCAGCCCCTGCGTGTATGGATGGAGCGGCTTGTCGAACACCTGCCGCGTCTGACCGAACTCGGCGACCTGCGCCGCATACATCACGAGCAGGCGATCCGAGAAGTGGCTCACCAACGACATGTCGTGCGTGACGAAGATGACCGCGAAGCCGAGCCGCTCCTGCAGCTCCTTGATCTGCACCATCAGCGAACGCTGGGCGACGACGTCGAGCGCGGAGGTCGGCTCGTCCATGATGATCAGGTCGGGCGTGAAGAGCAGCGCCATCGCGATCATCGCCCGTTGGCGCATGCCGCCCGAGAGCTGGTGCGGGTAGCTGTGCAGGTGCACCGGGTCGATCGAGACGAGGCGCAGCACCTCCTTCGAGCGCGCCTCCATCTGCCGCCTCGACAGGTCCGAGTGCGCCTTCAGCGCGTCGCGCATCTGCGCCTCGACGGTGAGCACCGGGTTGAGCGCGTTCATCGCGCTCTGCATCACGACCGAGTACTCGCGCCAGCGGATGTGCCGTAGGTCGCGCTCGCCGAGCGTGACCATGTCGCGGCCCTTGAAGAGCACCCGGCCGCCCGTGATCTCGCCGGCCAGCGGCGCGCCCAAGAGCCGCGCGATCGCGTAGAGCAGCGTCGACTTGCCGCAACCCGACTCGCCGACGATCCCGAGGAACTCGCCGCGCGCGAGGTCGAGATCGACGTTGTCGACGGCGACCACCGGCCCGTCGTCGGTGGCGTAGGCGACCGAGAGCCCGCGCACCTCGAGGATCTTCTCCGGGTCTCGGGCGGGCTCGAGCGCGGGCGCCGCGCCGAGCGTGCGCGCGCCCTTGCGCTCGAGCCGCCGCAGCCGCAGAGCGGGATTGCTGATCTCGTCGAAGGCGTAGTTGAGGAGCGCGAACGCGGCGCCGAGCAGCGCCACGCAGACCCCGGGCATGATCGCCCAGTAGACCATCCCCGCCCCGAGGGCCTCGTTGTTCTCGGCCCAGTAGAGCATCGTCCCCCAGCTCTGGCTGTTGGGGTCGCCGAGCCCGATGAACTGGAGCCCCGCCGCGAAGAGGACGGCGTAGAGCGCGGCGCCGAGGAAGCTCGCCACGATCAGCGACGTCATCGTCGGCAGGATCTCGAAGAGGATCACGTAGAACCGCCGCTCGCCGCGGACGCGCGCGGCCTCGAGGAAGTCGCGGCTCCGCAGCGAGAGCGTCTGCGAGCGGAGCTGTCGCGCCCCGTACGACCAGCCGAGCGCGCCGAGCACGACGACCAGCGTGAAGAGCCCCGAGTTCCGTTCGTAGGCAGCGATCACGATGATCAGCGGGAAGATCGGGATCACCAGGATCACGTCGGTGATCAGCGAGAGCACGCCGTCGGCGACGCCGCCGAGGTACGCGGCCGAGACGCCGACGAGCACCGCTATCGCCGTCGCCAGCCCGCCGACCGCGACGGCGATGATGATCGACTGCCGCGTGCCCCAGATCAGCTGCGAGAGGACGTCCTGGCCGTAGGCGGTCGTGCCGAACCAGTGCGCGCTCGAGGGCCCGAGGCCCCGGCCGAAGTCCTCGGCCGTCCCGCTGTA
>Ga0070698_100006138_pt1 | contig 13090 bp, 19 predicted proteins | sample KBSK1502metaG_FD_65477 | JGI IMG/M metagenome (GOLD analysis project Ga0070698, IMG submission 65477) | Corn, switchgrass and miscanthus rhizosphere microbial communities from Kellogg Biological Station, Michigan, USA - KBS K1-50-2 metaG | ecosystem: Host-associated > Plants > Roots >... | reverse complement strand
TTCTAAATCAGAAAGGGATTGGGGCATATGGTGGCCTCCTATTCCGAGCGTATAATATACGCAAGGAAATAGCCACCCGAAAAGAATATTAGCCCCTTCTCCCTTTAAAGTCGCCCGCCCTCATTGAGTCTGCAGTTTGCCGGTACTGGCGCGGTTTGTTAGACTTTCGTGTTATGCCCTCCCTTCTTCAAGAAGTTGGCGAGACCTTCGTCACTCTGGCGAAAGGGTTCAGCGTTACATTTCGGAACATGTTCCGGAAGACCGTGACGGAGAACTATCCGTACGAGCCGGTGCATTTTCAGTCTCGCTATCGGGGCATCCACGTACTGCATCGCGACGAAAATGGGTTGGAGAAGTGTGTAGGATGTTTTCTGTGCGCGGCAGCCTGTCCGGCGAATTGCATCTACATTGAAGCGGCGGAAAATACCGACGCCAATCGCATTTCGGCCGGCGAGCGCTATGCGAGCGTGTATAACATCGACTATTCGCGATGCATTTTTTGCGGTTACTGCGTGGAGGCCTGTCCGACCGATGCAATCACTCACGGACACGGTTTCGAGCTCGCCACGTACGACATCAATTCGCTGGTATACCGGAAAGAGCAGCTCCTCGAGAAGGCCCCTGCAACAGCGGCTGCGGCACGATAGCTCCACTTGATGGAAGTATATAGTTTGGCTGATGCGAATTACTGCGTCTGGTGGGATTGTGAGGGATTTGTGTCCGGTGGTAAAGGCGCTCATTAGCGTCTTCTAATATATATAAAGCTGCGCAGACATAGTTCTGGAGTGGAGGCGAACTTGGCTGCGCACGCCCTGCAAGCGGTACTCGTCATCGGGACACACTCCTCCGTAGCGGTCGCCGCAGATATCTCTGCGGCGACACTTCGTAGTCAGCAGGCGCTTTTTACAGACACACCCTTAGAAACATCACTGCGGCGACGGGACGCACTTTCCCCGCAGCCGAACCCTCATCTGCAGCAGCTCGACACACCCCTGCGCGGGTGGAGCGCGCGTTTGCCGCAGCGCAATACATCTGCGCGGCAGGGCAACGTACCTCCACATCAACGCGACACTTCACCGCGGCAGCCGAATACACAGCCGGCTCAGCGGAATGAGAACAAAAATTTCGTGAAAGAAGGTGTCGTTGCCGGCTACGAGCCCCTCAGCCCGGCCTACGCATCAGGATGCGCCGCGAATTCGGCGCGGCACAACGCCCTGATCCGTCAAGAAATTATCGGACACAGAAGCGGCCGCCTTTGTGGCGGGCTCCTCTCGCACTGCGCTCTGCGGCGAACGCGAAGCTTGCTCGCCGGGGCGAGCTTGCTCCCGCTGCTCCATCAGCAAGCGCGCCAGCATGGCGGCGGAGTTTTCCTCCACATACGTATCCAACAACTGGCCAATCTCCTTGCGGAGGTTGGCGGCATGGCTCAACCGCGAGAGCTTGAAACTCTGCAGCGAACTGCGGGACGCCGAGAGCAGGAACTCCCACGAAGGCTGAAGCTGCGTCTTGCAGTGAGACATGGGGCCCTCCCTGGGGAACGGTTGGGGGGGACGTTAGCACCGTTGTCATTCTGCTAAATGGTACCGGAGAGTTACCGCCTGCGGAAATCTGTGGAAAACTTTCGCGCGCACCGGTGAAGGCCAAAGCGCTGATCCGCGACGCGGCCGCCGACCGGAGTAGTACTCCACGATGCGAGCAGTCTTGTCCGATTCGCGCCTGCACCGCCTGCGCCGGGGGGACTACGAGGATCCCGAGTGCACCGCCGAGGACCCGGACGCTATCGCGGATGACGAAGAACGCCGAGAGCGCGAACCGATCGACGAGTTTCCCACGCCGCGTGAGTGAGCGGCAGGGAAGGAGGGCAGCGATGCGGAGGAGATCCGGAAAAAGCAAGCGCACGACCATCTTGATGCAGCGCGAGGTGCTTCGAGACGTCATGCTCGTGGCAGTGAAATGCGGTTCCTGGCGGACTTTGCGCGAGCTGGCGCGCTCGACCGGCTACGGCGAAGCCAGCATTTCGGCGCAGTTGCGGCATTTGCGGAAGCGACAGTACGCCGGCTACGTCGTCGAGAAGCGCCGGCGTTTCCACGAAGAATTCGGGCGCGGGGCGGGACAAGGCCCGGTGTGGGAATACCAGTTGCGGCCAGGCCGCCTCTCGCGCCCACCTCGCAGTGCGCTGAGCCGGCCGCTGCTGGCGGGACTGGTCCGCGCGGCTCGCGAACTTCACGCAAACGCTTAGCACACCAACTTTGCTTTGTTCTCGATCGAGAAGTGCCTGCGGCGCAGGCCACGGAGGATCCCATGGGCGTCAAGCCGGAGCTGGCATTCGATGTGTGCTGGGAAGTGTATCGTAGCGCGCGAGAAGTGCTGGAAACGAAACGCGGCCTGTCGACGCTGGATTGGAAGGAGGCCACGAAATTTTTGTGGCGGCCGGATTTTCGCCCGCGGCTGAATGAATATGTCGCGGACTTCGCTCTGGCTGGCAAGGCCGCGTTGGAGGGGGCCGGAGCATGCCTCGCGTATGGTCCTTTTCCGCTTGTATTACTTGGGCCTCGCGCCATACGACAACGCCCGCCATTTCCTGGGATTGAGCGAGCAAAGCTGGGTGTCCTGGTCGGAGGAAGTACGTCGGCGTTGTGGCAAGGAATTGCTGAGCCGCCGTATGTTCCCGCCACGCAAATATTTTACAAACGCCGCGTAGGCACAATTGAGAACAAGACGGGCACGGCAGTGCCGTGCCCCTACAGGGAAAGTACGTCGCCGACGCGCAACAGCTTGCCGCATTCCGATGACGCCACGCGGGTGTTTGTCGCCAGGCGATAAAAATGATCGAAGCGCTCGGCGGGCGCCCACGGCGGCAGATTCTCGCGTCGCAGCTCGCTGAAGCGCTTCTGGAAGCCGGTCAAATCTTCGCCCGTTAGCGAATCGCGAGTCGGCACAGGACAGCGCGCGCACGGATTGCTGCCCTCGAAATTCACTTCGCCGATGCGAAAACGCTCCGCATAGTTCTCGTCGGCACGGAAGAGCTGGTCTTCCCAGAACGCCGGCAGCTTCTCGTGACCGTTGCCCCCGCTGACATCGATTTCCAGCGTGGTGCGAAAGCGGCGTCGCGCTTCGGCCAGAGTGACGCCGGGAAACCAATCGCAAACAGCAAGAAGCGACGACGTAGAAATGATCGTCGGCCCATGGGCAATGGTGTCGTCGGGAAATCCCTCCCTTGAATAGCGCACGATGATCTGCTGCTCGAAATAAACGCTAAACCACTCCGCCGCCGCTTCCGTATCCTGCGGAAATGCAAATTCCCTCGGCGGAATTTGGCGGCGGTCGCCCGGCACGGATAGCGTGACCAAGCGAAGGTCCAGCGCGAACTCTGCGCGTATCAGATGAATCGCCGCGGTGCGCTTCCCGTTGACCCAGCGCCCATCGGCGGTATAAAGTGCCCACGCTCGATCAAGTTCCAGCCCGCCACACGGGCCGATGCGCGCTTCCGGAACCGACACGGGATCCAGCGACTTGATCGGATGCAGCCGTATGCCGGCCAAGCGCGGCATTAACGATTTACCCACACCAAGGATTCTAACCTAGGTCTGTCGCAACTCTGCGCAACTCTCGAGTCGTAAAACTCTTTTCTGATACTGGACGTTCCGTCGCGATCCGTAGACAATCCTACGCGCAGAGAACAAGAATGGCTCAGCGAGTCTTGCGCGCATTCACGCTACTACTGGCGGTTATCGTTCCTGCTTTCTCCGCAGCCCGGCCGCAACCACCAGCGCAGTTTAAGGTCGGCATGGCGTCTCGCAGTTTCACACCGAAAGAGCCATACAACTGGCGCGGCGCGAAAACGCACGCGTTGCAGACTACGCTGTGGTATCCCGCGGCGGAATCCTCGAACGAGCAGCCCCTCGACATTCCGGGGTTTAGCCAGATGTTCGTGGGCGGTAGCGTCGCGCGGGACGCAAGCCTCAGCGCATCTCCGGCGAAATTCCCGGTTATCCTGATTTCGCATGGCACGGGAGGAACAGCGCTTTCTGTCGCATGGCTCGGCGCGGCTCTGGCAAAGCGAGGGTACATCGTCGCCGGTGTCAACCATCCCGGCAACAACGCCACCGAACCTTACACTGTCGAAGGCTTCTCCACTTGGTGGGAGCGTGCCCGCGATCTCAGCACGGTCCTGGATTTCTTGCTCGCGGATCCCACGCTATCTGGGCGCATCGATCAGAAACGCATCGGCGCGGCCGGTTTCTCTCTGGGCGGCTACACTATGATCGAAATCGCCGGAGGCATCACCGAGCCGGCCGCATTCACGGATTTCTGCGCGTGACCGCACGCAGACAACATCTGCAAGAGTCCGCCGGAGTTTCCAACACTGGTCGAGGATTTTCAGAAGCTCTCGAAGAGCAATCCGGAGTTTCTCCAGCACGCCAGCGACTCCTATCGCGACTCGCGAATTCGCGCTGCGTTTGCGATTGCGCCCGCGCTCGGACCGGCGTTCCGGCCCGCGAGCCTCGCGAAGATTTCGGTCCCCGTGGAAATTGTCGCAGGAGAAGGGGACACAAATGTCCCAATCGCATCGAGCGCCAAATATTTCGCCGCCAACATGCCAGGAGCGAAGCTCGTCATCTTGCCAGGCAATATCGCGCACTATGTGTTTCTGGATACCTGCACCGATCGCGGGCGTCAGGCGCGGCCCGATCTATGCGTTGACGGACCCGGAGTGGACCGCGACGCGGTTCATGCGAAAGTCGCCGGCCTCGCCGCCGACTTCTTCGCCGCCGCCCTGAAGTGATCGGCCGCTATGGTTTACCGTTTGAGGGTTGAGCGATTTTCGATTTTCGCCGCCATGATGGACCGCAGCTCGCCGGCGAACGCCTGCTGCTATCGCCTTGTTGACGTAACCAGCCACGTATGCGGGAACTCGCGCTCTTTTCGCGAAGGCACCGGACTGCTCCAACGTCCGAAATTTGCCTCGGTATCTCCTGGCTGAGCCGCATCCGCCTGCCAGCCGAATTCGGCGAAAAACTCTTCGGGATCGTCGCTGCCCCAGCGCCACGCAAACCCGCGCGCAGCCATACCGGCCAAGGCCTGCTGCGTCCACGGGCTGCGAAAGAACGACGCGCTAACCAAATCGGCACCCAGCACGCTACCCGCCGCCGCGCAATCCGATACGCGCCTCAGTAGCTCTCGAACACTCGCGTCCTCCAGATAATAGAACAACCCCTCGAGCAGCCAGATAGACGTCTCCGCGCGCTGAAAACCTGCTTGCTCGAGATCGGCAATCCACGGCTGCTGTAGATCCACACGCACGGCAATCCGCCGCACCGATGGAATCCCGTTCTTCTGGCGCAGCGCCGGTTCCTTCAAGTCAAACAGCGCGGGCTGATCGAGCTCATAGAAGGCGGTATCCCCAGGAAAGGGAAGACGAAACGCGCGCGTGTCCATGCCTGCGCCGAGCAACACGATCTGCTTGCGTCCGCCGCGCGCAGACTCCACCAGCCAGTCGTCGAAAAAACGCGTGCGCACCGCCATGTATTCCGCGGTCTGCTGGCGCTGCGGATTGTATTGGTCGGAGAGCCGCAGCATTTCCATGCCTTCCTCGCCGGCCAGAACGCGAGCCAGAGGATCATCGAATAGCCGGTCCGGCCGCTCGGATTCGCGTGCGCGTTGCGCAGCCGCCCACCGCGCCGTATTTGCCAGTTGCTGAGACATGCGACCTCTGCAAATAGCATACGTCAGTGCGCCGGATAATCTTTCAGCTCTGGGGCATATCAGCCGAATACCGTGAGCGAACCCGAGCAAGCTTGACAGCGCGTAGGAGACTTACGTACCTTCCTGCCCGCGGTACCAACTGTAATCGTCATGAACTTAGGGTCAGGTTGCTTTCTATTGCTCCGCAGTCGTCGCGTCTCCGGCCTGCTCATTTGCCTGGCAGCACTTATTCTGCTTTTAACCACACCTATCATTGCTCAGACGCGCAGTGACTCGACTCGACCGACTAAGCCAGGGGCGCCAGAGAACTCCGGGCAGGGAATCGAAATCAACGGTGCTCTCTCGGAATCGACCGTACCCAAGGGTCAAGAAATCGAATTCCTGCTTTCTATTTCAAATCACAGCCCAAAGCCGGTCTTCTCCCTCCAGCTCGAGCAACTGTTCAAAGAGGGTTTAACAGTCGCAGCGACTTCCTGGTGTGACGTAACCAAGCTCAGCAACGCCGACAACAGTCCAGGCCCTCAGGCGCTCGCGTGTGGACCCATCGTTCCGCGGCTGGAACCGGGGCAAAGCATCCTAGTCTCGGGACGATTGTCGGCAAGGGCGGAACACCAGAAGGAGCGCGTCATCGCTTCCCTTACTTGGGACGACGGTCACACCACCTCACACAGCTTCACTCCGCTGGGCGAGCTTGTCATTCAATCAGGCTGGGACCAATGGCGGTCCTCAGCGGGCTACGACCTAGTAAAAGACCTGACCTTGCCCGTTGTACTGCTGGTCTTGGCTACCGCCCTGGGTTTCTACGACAAGCACCGCGAGAATGTAAGGCACCGCAAGCAGGAGGAGTTGGAGGAACGTCGCAAGCAGGATGCAGAACTCCGCGCACAGACTGCCCAAACCTGGACCAGCATGCTCCCAGAAAGCCACAAACTTGCGACTACGTATTACATGCCCATCGACGCTGCTGCGAGTTCCGCGCTGGACGAACTCGTCAACAGAGACGAGGCCCTGCGCGCCCACGACCAGCCTCGACAATCTGTCGCCGAAGACCGCGCGTTTTATTATCTGCTGTTGATGTCGCGACGCCTCCGTGCCCTGGCCGACAAAAAGGGAGGCTGGTACTTCAAGAATCGGACCGGAGAGCAGCTTGTGGCCCGCTGCTTGGAAAGCTTTCGAGTGTTATTTCTAAACAACCCGCCGGAAGCGCAATTGAAGTGGAGCTTGGCCGTGGGCTTGATTGGAATCACTGAAAAGCTTGGTCCGTTTCAAGTTCGCGTCGAAGGAGCCGGCCCGGAGGCTCAGACGTTGCAGGAAGTTCGAGACTACCTCCGGGTTTGGTTCTTCTCGTCTAAATACAGCTTGGCCACGCTAAACTTGAGGGCCATGCGTATTCTACTGTCTTTTGAAATGAACCGGCCTTATCAGTACTGGTATGATAGGCCGGAAGGCGTGGAGCTGGATGATGAAATGAAGGCTACGTTGCGAACAGCCGCGCAAAAATCCGCCTCTTACCCGGCGATTCCAAACGACGCTGTTGAGGAATATATTCGCGAGGCGACTTCTTCTTAGTATCCCGGATTGATCGGGGTAGCCATAGGTCTGACCGAGTTCAAGCCTAGCAGGCTATCTGGCCTTTGTCAAAGACTATTGCAATCGCCGGAACGGTTCCTTGCCTGCCTCATTATCTAAGTTGCTGAATCTTAACCTGCTTACTGAATCGCACACTTTCCCGCCCGTCTATACGTCAGTGCGCCGGATAATCTTTCAGCTCTGGAGGGTTCGGACGGCTGGCCGGCGGCACGATGCCGTTGAGCCGCATGTACAGAATGATTTGGCCATAGTGATCGGCCACGTGCCAAATCGCGACCCCGGCAAGCCCTAGGCGCGTATTCGGCCCCGCGTACGGACCCTCGATCGGTTCGTACATGTTCTTGCTGCTGATCGCGTTGATCGACTTGTTGAGCGCCGCGAAAGAATCGCGCAGATAGGTCAGAAGCTCCGCGCGCGTCTTCGCCGGACTCCTCCCGCCCTTGTCGCAGTCGGCAGGCGGCTTCTTGCCATCCAGTTCGGCCGCGAAGGCAAAGTTCGAGCAGGCCACGTGCTTCACTTGCTCGGCGAAAGTACGCAGCTCCGTCGGCCCGAACGGCGCAGGCTCCGTGAACTTGCCTTGCACCGTTGGACGAAAACCGTATTTTTCTTCCGGCATGGCCTCAGCCGCGGAGCGGAATTCATATTCCTGGCTGCCAAACGTGCGCATCAGCGCGGTCGCGACCGTTTCGTTCTTGCTCAGCTCGGCGGCGGTGGGCTCGTGCGGAGGCGCCGGCGCCTGAGCAGGCGCAGCCTTCTGCGACTCCTGCCCCGCCTGCGTCGGGTGCAGACTCGGGGCTAATAGGCTAAGGGCAAATGTCGCCGCGAAAAGGTAACACCGGAACGGCAAGCTGCTCATGGTCGATGGCTCCCCGCGCAGTCTATCATTCGCGTCAGCAGCGAGCACACGACGCTCACGTCAACTCCAGCGCACCAGCCGACTGCGAAACCATCGCCCGAGCCAAGCCCCGGCCTATGAGTTGGCTTTGTAGCTCACGCCTTTAGGCGTGAGGGCTTTCAGAAAGGGGGCAAAGAGGTCGCGCGGACGACTATCCGACCGGCAACTGCTTCAGGCTCCGGCGGCGGCACCGGTCGCAGTGATCGACTTATATCCGCACGTACCAGCCTTGCGGAGCGACTCGATCATCTGCGCGGCGGTCATGAGCGGCGTGGTCTGAATATGCTGCACGGCGCCGCCGGCCGCGAATGCGATGGAGATGGCTGCCGCGGAGATGTTATCCGGCATCTCGGTGATGGCCAGCACGTCATATGGCCCAAACGCAAAGAAGGACGTATGGACCTTTCCGCCGAGCTTCTCGATCGGGGCCCGCACAGCTTCGAGTCGGTCCTGCGGATTGGCCATGAGCCTGGCCCAGGCTTCCTTGGTGTAGCTCACTTGATGGCAAAAATAAGGCATGGGGACCTCCTTGCGAGAAAAATTCCGAGGATGCCGCCGACTATGCTCTTGAAAACAAAGGGTTGTCAAGATTTTCTAAAAATAGTTGAAGATTTCGCTTGACAAAATTCGGCTTTATGCTACCCTGATACTCGTTAACAGCTGCGCCCCGACTAGTCGGGGCGTTTTGCTTTTTACGGCCTATTTGTACTGCTTGCTGCTGCCGACAAGAAGCAATCCAAGTCGCCTGACAGCGCCGCCTCTTTGGAGTGCGGGAGTGTGCGCTCAATTAAAGGCGCGAAAATTGGGGCGATTGAGGCTGCTGATTTCTGTACCGATCCTGGCGCGGGAGGTGAAAGCCTCACGCCTAAAAGGCCTGAGCTACAGCGTTTGCTTGCAAACCTCGAAGCCCCTAGTGGCTGGGGCAGTTCTCAACACACGTGTGTCCGCACAAAAAGGAGCCGACATGCCGAATTATCAGAATTTGACGGCCTGCTCCCAACGCCGGTCTGGCGAGCGGCGGATTCCGCGGTGCTCCAAGTTTTGCAAAGCGAGCACCTCCAGCGCGCCGCAAAGATGTCGGAGACTACAAGTTTTTGCCCGCGCTGCGGCCAATTGCCCGATGGCGACCGGCGCATGGAAGAGGCTCGCGAACTGTTCGCCTCAAAATGGCGCGGCACGTTGCCAAAGCGCAGCGAGCTCGACTTCGCGATCGCTTGGGCCTACTTCCGCCGCAAACTGTAGCTCAAGCAAATTCGCACGTGGCAAAACTGCTCGAGTACGGCGAAGATTCGCGCCTCAAGGGATACGCGAACTGCGTCACACATGCGGTCCTGCCCCTGGCGCGCACCTACTGCTGCAACTGTGGCAAGCCTTGGGGTTGGGCCTCGCAGGAATCGAGCGAGCAGATCGCCGCCGCGGAAATCGTGGTCTTCTGTGAAGACTGCTTCGAGGCCCTAAACGCTAAGGCTCGCGGGGCCGCACAAGCTGAGACATTCGAGCGTATTCCGCCGGACGAAATGATGGCCCTCGGCCTTATTGAGGAAAACACCGTCGACGAAAACACCCGCTGACACGCAAACATCGGAGAACATCATGCCTTTCATGTACGCTGCGTCCTCGCAGCAACACACCATGCCAGCGCGAATACCGATACTCTGCTGGCGGATTTGAAAACCGCCAGCGCGAACGCCGGCTTGCGAGCCTATCTCCAGAAGTTGCAGGTCGGCTCGTATGCCACTCCTGCCGACAATGCGCTGCGCATCCGACTGCAGCGCCTGGCGACCCTCGGCACCTACCAGCACCGGCACATCATGCCGCCTACGGTCGCACAAACCGCGCCGGCGTTTGCCGATCTCGCCGCCGAGCTCCCGGCCGTTGCCGGCGCCAACGTCGCGCACCGCGCCGAGTACGACGATCGCAGCGTTGTTTTACCGAAGCTGCCGCCGCTCGCGCAGGATTTTCACGACGAGCTCCACGGTTACAAGAGCGCGGACATCCGAGCCTATTTTCAGCAGCTTGATGACGATTGGACTCGGTCCGTTCTTTTCCTTCACCGCCGAGTGCGTTCGAGGATTGGACCTGGACCAAGGATTTCTCGTGGCTCTATGTCAAGCCGTTCGACGGCGAGCCCATCGACTTTGCGCGACCCATCGTTCAGCCGCTCGCGTAAGACGAAAGCGATTCCGCTCGCCGATTTGATTGGCTCTATGCGCCGCAAACCGCCCGAGCAGGATCTCCCGAGTCAGCCGCCCCAAGCACCGCTCGCGTTTGACGACGGACAAGGTTCGCGCGATTTCACCGAGAAGCTATTCTGGACCGAGAGCGATGTCCTGCTCGGGACGCCGATCGTTCCATTCGCAGGATGGTCGGACGAGTCCACCGGTTTATTTGCGCCGGCCCAAGGCACTCTCGCGGCGCTGGTCATCCTCGACGAGCTTGTGAACGCACCAACCGGCGGCGGTTCGTCCGTCGCGGCTCCTCGCACACGCGGATCGCGATTGGGCTTTTCTATTTCTGCTTTCCGATAGCCGATACAAGCGGCGGCAAGCGACGCAATCTCAAGAGGCCTCATGGTTGAAGCGGAACGCCGGCTCTGGCGAGCCGTCCTGGACCAAGCACTCGTTGATGCAGAGCAGCCCGACTTTGCCCCGGACTGTGCGCCCGACTGTGTCCCAGGCTGCGCCAACGACTGCGCGCCCAACTGGGCCCTCAGTTGTCCCACCGACCACTGCGAGCCGCTCTGGCGAGTCCAAGCGCGAAGATTGCTGCGCGGGGATAGTCCCTTGGAAAAGGCCTTGCTCAAGCTCGTGTGCGAGTTCGCGGATCGACCTGCGGATCGCGTCATGAAGTGGGCCCGCAAACGTTACCCGGTGCGCGAGATCGAACAACACGCCAGCCCTCCGTACGACGAATGTGCTCCGCCTCGTCGTCAGCAGATCGATCGCCGCACCATTAATTAGCAAATTAGCGAGACTCCCTATGCCAGGCCTTCCGACCAACGCGAACGCCATCGCGGTGCACTGCGATGCCGCTGCCTCTGACGACGGACAACGCAAGCGGCCCCAGCGCTCGCATCCTCACCTACCGCGAGTTCGTGCAGGCCGGTCTCTCGCCGCGTATGCTCGCGCAGGCCATCGGGGAGCGCAGCGGTCGCGAGCGCATCAGCGAGGTGTTCCTGTCGCCCGATGCCTTTGCGCATCGCACCGCGGAAGCCTCCATCGCGGAGCAGCTCGGTGAGGTGCTCGCTGGCAACGGCATCCCGCGGCCTGCTCCTGCCGACGACGATCGCATCGGCGGCTGGCAATTCATGTATCAGTTGCTAGAGTCGGACTCCTGGGTGATCACTGAGAATTGCGCCAAGTTGATCGACTGTTTGCCGCTGCTAGTGCGCGATGATCATCGCGTCGAAGACATTCGCAAGACCGATGGCGACGATCCCGCCGACGCCGCGCGCTACGGATTGGTCTCCGGCGGAAGGCTCGCCGGTGTTGGGGCAGGGCTCCATCTAGGTGGATTCGGCCAGCCCGGGGCGACTCAGCGGTCGCCCAATTTTGGTGTTTCGGATTTTGGCGGTTCGCCTGGGGCGCGCTTTGGCGCGTCTCACTCCGGCTCGCGTTTCGTCACCGGCATGCCGCTCGACGAACAAATCGCCCGGCAAATCAGCGCCACCGATCCAACGTCGCGCGCGATTCACTCGCAGCGTCTCGAAGCCGAAGCAAAAAAACAGCTTCGCCCCAAGCCCCTCCCCCGTCGTCGCTAGTAAGCGCTCTAAGGCGCTTCAGGATCAAAACTGCGGCGGATGAGGCTGCAAACTTCCCGCATCCGCCGTCCGGAAAGCGACCTCGGCTGCCGCTCAATCAAAAGTTGTTTAGGCGTCGTCGTGATGAAGTGCCCACGGAGGCACGAAGGTCCCGGTAGCCCGGTCTCGCCAGGCTGCAACACTAGTGTTGTCGGTGTGTCTGAGATCCACGAAGCAAAGGGAATTGTAAGAACGGTTTCGGCGCGGTCTGAGAGATTCCGAGGATCGATGGAGACAATCAAAACCCAATGGCGCTGGCGTGCTTCGCCAAGGTAAGCGGTCCAAATCTCACCTCGGCGCGGTGCGGGCAAGATTGGTCGCTTTTCATTCGCCATCAAAGTCGACTTGCAAAGCCGTGTAGCCTACGGCTTTCTCTAGCTGCTGCTCTTTCTTACGAGCGTCGCCCGAGAGCGAAGCATAATAGGCGGCCGTAGCCTCTTCGAGTTTTCGGCGAGCCTCGGCTCTTCTCGCAAATGTAACCGCGCGGTCCACAGCATCGGCCAGGTTAGAAGCCTTTCCCCGTTTGATAAGCGACCTTAGAAATGCTTCGTTTTCAGGGGCGATTGTCGTTGAAATTTTTTGCCGGCGTGAACGTGCTGACATCGGTTTTCTCGCCTTGATAGTATAACACGTTGTGTCAGACAAGTGTGTGATTCATTGTCCCCCAATTAGGTGACATGAGAGACGTCCTCCAACGGTTGCTGCAAGGGCGCTACGTCAGGTTGCTCGAAAGCGAAATCGCGCGGGAGCGCGCGGAAAACGAACGGCTCCGCTCCGAGAATTGCGCGCTGACAAACTCCCTGCTGGGCACGGCAAGATTTCCGCCCATCGAGTATCCCGAAACCCCGGCACCGCAGCCTGTGGCGCGCATGCGCAAGCGCTCCTGGCATCAGCTTCAAGCCTGGAAAGAAGGAAGCGGGAAGGGAAGAGACCGCGACGTAAGCCTGCGCAAATCGACATAGGTAAGCGGTCACCCGCTGTCGCCGAGTAGGCCCGGGGAATTGCACCCCGAGCCTCTCACTGAACCGGACTTAAACCTCTCAGCTTATCCGGCTCGTGCCACCGTCGGAAGACTGCCGTCTTCCACCGATATCGAGTTC
>Ga0070698_100006137_pt1 | contig 13091 bp, 11 predicted proteins | sample KBSK1502metaG_FD_65477 | JGI IMG/M metagenome (GOLD analysis project Ga0070698, IMG submission 65477) | Corn, switchgrass and miscanthus rhizosphere microbial communities from Kellogg Biological Station, Michigan, USA - KBS K1-50-2 metaG | ecosystem: Host-associated > Plants > Roots >... | reverse complement strand
TCGGTCCCGTGGTGTAGCCTGGCCAAACACGCGGCCCTGTCAAGGCCGAGAACGCCGGTTCGAATCCGGTCGGGACCGCCATTCGATCCCTCGCAAACCCAGGTATATATAGCTGCGCGCGCCGGAGAGGTGGCCGAGTCCGGTTGAAGGCGACGGTCTCGAAAACCGTTATGGGTCACTGGCCCATCGAGAGTTCGAATCTCTCCCTCTCCGCCAGTCTTTCTGAGAGGGCGCCCTTCGCGTAGATTGAATTCAGAAAGCCGGCCCTGAGGGCCGGTTTTCGTCGTCTTAGGGCACATGTGAGGCCAGCGACGAGAGGGAGCGAAATCTGTGGAAAACCTCCAGAAACCGTTATGGAAAACGCAAACCGTAAATAGTCCTCTGGGCGGGTTTCGGCGCAGCCCAGGCCGGCCGCCGAAGGTTGCGCCTATCCGCGCCCCTGGTGCTGCGGCTCTTAGTGCGCCGGTTGCGGCAGGGGTCCGAGTCTAACCCCTAAGCGGCCTGCACCCGGTCCGCGCGCTGCTCCGCGAGTGGCTGCTCGAGCTGAAGGTGATGGGCCGGAGCCAGCGGACAATCGACTGGTACCAGCAGAAGATGGACTGGTATCGCCGCTCAGGCGGAGTGGAGAACCTGGAGCAGCTGAACGCCTTCGAGCTCAAACGCTTCCTAGCGGAGCAGCAGGAGCGCGGCCTCTCCGACAACACCATCCACGGCTTCTTCCAGGTGATCAAGAGCTTTGCCAACTGGTGCGCCCGCGAGGAATACCCGGTCGACCCGAGCGTGCTCCGAATGCGCCCGCCCAAGGTGGCGCTGAAGGAGATGTCGACCTACACGTCGGAGCAGGTGCAGGCCATCTTCGACACCGCCAAGGCAGGCTGGCCGCAGCTTGCGGTCAAGATCCTGCTCGGCACGGGGATTCGCGTCGGCGAGCTATGCAACCTGCTTCTCGAGGATGTCGAGGACGACGAGGACACGATGTTCCTCAAGATCAAGAGGGGGAAGGGGTCGAAGTTCCGCCGGGTGCCGGTCTCCGAGCGCCTGCGCCGCGAGATCATCCGCTACATCAACAAAAACCGGCCGGACAGCGAGGCCCCCAACCTACTACTGCTCGTGTCAGGCCGGCCTGTCTCAATCCTGGCGGCCTGCGACCTGCTGCAGCGCCTTCGCCGGCGCCTCGGCTTCCCGCTCCACGCCCACAAGTTTCGCCACACCTTCGCTACCGAGTACCTGCGGCGGGGAGGGGAGATGGAACGCCTTCGCCGCATCCTCGGCCACACGACCTACTCGATGGTCATGCGCTACGTCCACCTAGACAAGGGTGACCTGGGCCGAGATTTCGACCAGCGCTCGCCGTTCTGATGTTGGGTGTAGGTGTCTCCCCGAACGGAGCTGCAAGCCCGTGGATGGACCGTGCACGGCGGGCACCGGGCCTACGATCCACTTGCCCCGCGTCACCAGCCTAGTTGGGGTTGACATGACCTAAATAAGCATTTAGACTCCGGCTATGGTTATTTCGACCGTAACCGCCTCGGCTCCGCGTTACATGCTCACGCGTCACGCCGTGCAACGCTTCATCGAGCGCGTCCGCCCGACAGCAAGCTGGCACGAGGCCCGCGCCGAGCTGGCAAGCCTCGCGGCCAGCGCTCGGGCTTCCCGGCCCAGGCGCTGGATGCGGACGGCGAGACCGGCGTCCCCCGGAACCATCTACCTATATCCGCGGGGCATGCCCGGAGTCGCATTGATCGTGCGAACGGGTGTCATCGTCACCGTCATGTCGAAGGCTTGCTGTCGAAGCTGGCAGATGCCACTGGTGCCGGATGAAACCCCCGGCCGACTAATGCGATTGCCGCGCAATAAGGCCAACCGTCAAGCCATGAGGCATAGGCTGGTGGTGATCGCGAGGGCGGTTACGCTGTCGAAGTCTTCAGCCCGATGAGCCGCCCCCAAGGCGTGCGTCGCGTAGAGAGCGTGCGGCTTTCTGCGGACGATGAGGTGGGGCGCCACAGCGTGCAGCTCTTAGCCCTGAAAGTCGACTTAGCAATGCTTACGATTCGGGGCGACACGCTTGCGATCGCACTGGTAAAGAGGAATCGAGCACCGTACGAGGGCCGTTGGTCACTTCCTGGTGACTTCGTGCGTCCGGACGAGAGCTTGGAGGATGCTGCGCGGCGGGAGCTGGTCGAAGAGACAGGATTAGATGCCGTGCCAAGCCGAATACATCTCGCGCAGATCGGCGCCTATGGTGATCCAGGACGCGATCTCATGTCGCGCGTCGTATCGGTTGCCTATGTCGCCTTGGTTCGCAATCTGCCCGAGCCACGTCAGGGCATGTACTGGCCAGTTTCCGACGTACTGGAGCCTGGCTCTGCCAACCTAGCCTTTGACCATGATCGGATCATTGCGGATGGAGTGCGTCATGTTCGCGAGAGACTAGAAGCCGCGCCGATCGCCTTGATGTTCCTTGATGAGCCATTCACTCTGTCAGAGCTACGCGCTGTCTATGAGGCGGTCTGGGGTTTGTCGCTGGATCCGTCGAACTTCAGACGCAAGGTGCTCGCCTGTGAAGGATTCGTACAGCGCATCGCTCGAAGCACACCACCTGGCCGATCAGGCGGGCGCCCGTCCCAGTTGTATCAAGCGGGCACGGCCACCAGGTTGTTCCCGCCGATCCTTCGTTCGGAGTCACCTCAGGCGACGCTCAACTCACACGTCGCTCAATCGCTGGGCAGGCAACCTGCCCGTGAATGAACAGGACGTGGAGCGACACCCAGCAGAATCGTTGAGAACAGTCGGGTTCACTCTTCACCCCTGGCAGCTGAGGGCGGTAGAGGCGTGGTGTCGCGGCGACGATGGTCGGACCTATCGCGGCACTCTCGATATCTTCACCGGCGGCGGCAAGACCCTGATCGCGCTGACCTGTATGCAACGAGCTTTCAACCATGGGGGGGCGCTTAAGGCGGCGATTGTTGTCCCGACCATCGCGCTGGCTCATCAGTGGCGCCAGATGATCTTGGAGCACACGAATCTCCTCGCCAACGAAGTTGGTCTACTTGGCGGAGGCTCGCGCGACAGCTTGTCGGATCATCGCTTGCTGATATGCGTGCTGGCAAGCGCGGCACGGCGTTTGCCGGACATGACCGCGTCAGCTGAGGGAGTGGTGTTATTTATCGATGAATGCCACCGAGCCGGGGCACCCGAGTATTCCCGGGTGCTCACGGCAAAGGCTCGGTTTTCTCTCGGCCTTTCCGCGACACCTGCTCGGGACGAATTGGATGAGAACGGCGAGCCTCTTGACTTCGATGAGCAGTTGGTCGGACAAGCTCTTGGACCTGTTGTCTTCCGCTTCGGGCTTAAGGAGGCTCGTGAAGGGGGATGGTTGCCGGAATTCCAGATTAGTCATCACGCGGTCCAGCTCACATCGAGGGAGGCAATCCGCTACGAGCGCATCTCACGTCAAGTAGAAGACCTCGCCAACGAGCTCGAAGGGCTTGGAGGTGACCCCCTTCACGCAGCCGTCCTGATGCGCAGAACCGACGATCTTGGACGTGCAGCGACGCGCTACACGGTCGAGGCAGGGCGGCGCAAAGATTTGTTGTACAGGGCTTCAGAGCGGACACGCATTGCGGAACTGGTTCTGTCGCGAGAGCTCAACGTCAGTGGTTCAAGGGCCATTCTCTTTCACGAACGGGTGTCTGAAGCCGAAGCACTGTACAAGCGTCTACGTAAGCGCTGGCGGTCGAAGGTGGCGCTCGAACATTCGAAATTACCGGCTAGCGAGCGGAGGCGCGCTCTCCAAGGCTTCAGTGACGGTTCCATTCGTGTCCTTGTATCCGTTAAGTCCCTGATAGAGGGAATCGATGTTCCAGAGGCCGACGTTGGGGTCTCCGTCGCCTCTGCATCGAGCGTTCGACAGCGGATTCAGTCGCTGGGCCGTGTTCTAAGGAGGCTGCCGGAGGCGGCATCAAAGCGGTCCCGGATGCACGTCATTTACGTGCGCGAGACAGTCGATGTAGCGATTTATGCCAAGGCCAATTGGACCGATCTCACCGGGGTCGACACCAACATCTACCTTCGGTGGCCGCTCGGTGAGTCCGAGCCGGTGCGCGAACCCGGACCGCCCATCGTTCCGCCAGCGACTGAGGAAGAAGAGTGGGTGCGGCTGGGACGGCGGCCACCCGATGTTCCAGTGGAATGGCGGGGCGAGATCCCCGACCATGAGTACAGCATCGACACTACCGGCAATGTAACAAGCGCCTCTGGGGCCGTCATCACGAACTGGGGTGAGGTCGCAGAGATGCTGGCTCGGCTCGATCGTTCGGCCGGCCGATTCTTCGTCACGCCTAGCAATCGACTCGTGCTCGCGTTCCGTCAACGGATACCTTTTGTAATTGGCCAATTGGCACAGTCACGGCGATTCTCGGATGAACGTGTCACAGGCGACTGCCCTGAGTTCGACACGCTGCACCCTGGTGTGCTCTATTACGGCCCACTCGATCGGGCTCATGGAACCTTCAAGGTTGCAAGCGCCAGGGGCGGTGTAATTGCAAAGCGCGTCGGCAGGTCGACTCTGTATGCCCTTGTTGACGGGACGAGCACAAGAGCTCAGAACGCGCGAAGCATCCTTGACGCATGGAAAGAGGCAGTTGGTCAGGGAATCGAATTCCAGGTGAATAGCTGCTGGCACGCGTGGTGTTACGTAGGTGGGAACGCGAAATTTCTGGCCTCAGTTCCAGGAGGGTTCGAGTGGCCGACAGGCGAGACGTCATAAGCCCGACAAGGAAACTGTATCGCGGCAATTGCCCGAGAGCCGTCTCAAGGGATGCGAAGTACTCGGTAATCGGGAATCCGCCGATTGTCCGCTTGATCTATCGCACACAAAAGGGCGAGGAGGCTCTGCTGGTAAACCGCAACCACCCGCGGCTGATTGACTTGATTAAACAGGTTCGTGGGCCACGCCCTCAAGGGGTCTTTTACATCAACGAATTCGGTCAGGTCTTGGTCCCTCTCGCTGAGGGGTATGTCTGTGCCGGCGAGTATCACGAGGAACTCGAGTTTGAGTACGAAGACGGCGTACTGATACGTCCAACGCCACCATCCAGACTGCGCGCTGGCGACCAGTGGCTCGGCCCGCACGTAGGGATCCCTTACGTAGTAACAGCTGCCGGTGATGACATCTACTACTGGGACTACTGGACTAGCGACGCAGGAATTGCGCACCGACGAAAGGTGACGTTGAGTAACCAGCCCCAAGTGCCATCGACAGCGGTCTCACGCCTGATCCGAAGCTTGATCGACATCAAGGGAATGCACGGAGGCCGGATCTATATAAATGAAGCCCGCCATTTCTTCGCGCCAGTAGATGAGGGGGCTCAAGTCTGGACGTATCGATACCTGGGCGATCTGCGCTCGTCGCCGTGGTTTACTTCGGTGGACTGTAACGCGTGATCCGGTACGAGGGCTGCCTGCCCGGCCTCGAGAAGCGTGAGGCACATTACTCGGTGGTCCGAGATGGGGGCCCTTGGCGCATCAAGCTCGTCCACTACACAGGCGATGCTCCGGCCGATTACATCTCAACCGAACCACATACCACCCTGGTCCAGCTTGTCAACTCTGCAAAGAGGGAGCTAACTCGACTGCATCAGAGCGACGAACGTGAAGGCGGGCCGTTCTATGTCGACGAATATTGCCGCGTATTGATTCCAAGCGTGGGAAGAACTTGGGCAGTGCTTGATAAGAAGTATGGAAAGGCCCTTTGTTTCCCTCTCGACCGAAACGGCGCAGTAATGTGTCCCTGCCCACCATCGGGAGTGAGACCAGGACAGGTTTGGTCCGGCCCCCGAGTTGGCATCCCATATCGACTGATACGTGGCGATGTGTGTAGATGGTGCGAGCGCCAAGACGGCTCACAGTCTTTCGATACTCTGTCCTACCAGCGGGACCCGAGGTCAGCCGGCAAGCTCGCCGCCAGACTGCTTGAGGCGCTGAGCGGGCGCGAGGGTCGCATCTATATCAACCAATGCAAGGCCTTCTTCGCGCCGCCCGTGGGGAGCCGGCCATGGACATTTCTCGGGACCCTTGGAACTGACGACTGGTTTCCTGAAGGAGGCTTGCGTCCCACCAGGTGACCGCGCACCCGTACGGTATGCGATGCCGTCTGGGTCTGGTCGGTCGTGACGCAGATCGAGGGCGCGCGGCTACGACCGAGGCTGCCTGTCAACGCGGTGATTTGTTTGGTGGCTTAACAAGGCAGCTAAGGTTTGGCCGTCCAGAGCTGGTGCACTGTCGTTTCAGTAGTGTCGATTAGAAACACCCGATCGAACCGCGTTCGATAAAGGCGTTCGACGAGGTCCTTTGTTGGTGTAATCGCTTGAAGTATGTCCCCACCGAAGGCATCGATTGCTAACCAGATTTCATCAAAGCGGCCGGCGTAGGTCGTGGTATCGGGGTCCTTCGAAGCGATCAAGGCTTGAAGTTCCTGAACAGACGCCTTCGTGTTGCCCGATTGTCGGATGTGCCAGTGCGTGTAGCTTCCCCTCGGTAGTCGAACTACCGTGATGCGGTCTGCAATCGGTGCCATCAGGTCGGGGACAGCGCACTCGTAGAACTGGGGACTACCAGCGAGGTTGAGCCCGAATGGAGAAGGTCGCGGCGGAAGAGACTCTCCATTAATGCACCGCCGCACCGACTCTGCCAGTTGCCGGGCGACCTCCCGTGCGTCCGCGACTGTCCGGCCATCAAGAGCGTCAGCCGTGACGGAGATGGGATCGACCATTTGCTGTCGAAGAAGCGCATTGGCTTCGTCCAATACGCGCTGAATGAATGCATGCTGCTTGCGCTGGGCGGAGCCGGAGCTGGAACGGCCCCGGACGTATTGGGTAACTTCTACGCCGACACGGTGATCGGCGAAATCCAAGACAAAGTCGGGTGCCTCGCCTTCGTGCACGAGAGGCGTCCCAAGTTCTCCAAACGTCAGGAGATGGTTTAGGACCATCCTTTCGCGCTGCCTCTTTGCGTTCTGGGCCGCCGAGCCCGGTGGACGTGGGACCGTAGTTATTTCAGCCATCGCCCGCCTCGGCGAGTGCCTGAGCCGCGGAGCCCTGGGACTGTACGCGATGCGGTCGTACTGGCCCGCTCATGCCGGGCACATTGAGTTCATCAGGCGCGACGCTTACATCGAGGCGTTTTTGAGCTTCCTAGTGGCCGGCTTTGAGTTCGAGCCAGACGCTGAACGCCCTTCCCAAAAAGGACTCGCCCTCTTAGCTCCGGATTAAGCGGAAATGCCCCTTCACCTGCTACTGGAAGCGACCCGCGCCGCCGCCCGGCCTTCGGTCTGGGCAATGGTCGGCCAGGCCTCGGAACCTGGTAGAGGGACAGCCACGGCGGTGCCGGCACCACCTTTTGGTGTCCGCTAGCCTTGTGGTCCATTGAACAACGTCCAGCCGGATCTCAGTCGGTGCCTCAGTGCCGCAGTCGAGGCTGCGCGGATGGCTCAGTCGATCCTCCTGACTGAGACTCACCGAACCGGCGGTCCACGTCCGCCACGGGGGCATTGCCCGGCCGACCTCGAAGCCGAGGAGGCGATCCGAAAAGTGCTCCACGAGGCCATGCCCGCCTTTGGCTACCTTGGCGAGGAAACCGGATCGGCGGCTCTCGATGCGGAATTTCTCTGGATCGTCGATCCAAACGACGGAACCGAGGCGATGCAAGACGGGTTTCGCGGACACGCTGTCTCGATCGCCGTGCTGAATGGACATCGGGTTCCTGTCCTGGGAGTCGTACTGGCGGTGAATGCTCCCGACGACGCCGGCGATCTCGTCGCTTGGGCTTCTGGTTGCGGCTCCATGACCCGCAACGGCCAACGCGTCGCGCCGCGCGCCTGGCCAGATCGGCTTGCCGCAAATAGCATCGTCGCGGTCTCACAGCAGGCGGATCGGCATCCCGACGGCAATGCGACTGCCGTTGCGCCGGCACGCTTTCGAGACATCGCGAGCATTGCATATCGCTTGGCCTTGGCAGCGGTAGGCGACGTCGATGTAGCGGTTTCGCTCAACGCGCCGGGAGCGGTCGACTTCGCCGCAGGCCACGCGCTGGTGCTTGCGCAAGGCGGCAAGCTCGTGGACGACGTTGGCGACGAAGTCGCCTACACGCGCCAGGGGCACAGTCACGCGCGGTTGTGCTTTGGTGGCGCTCCGAATCTCGTCTCTGAGCTAGCCAGTCGGCAGTGGTCGATAGTTCTGGGAAGCGGCTTTAACGGTGCGACTCCGCCGCGCGGCTACGTACCCGCGCGGCTCAAGCCCGGCCTCCATGTCGCTGATGTTGGCGTTCTCAGTCGTGCACAAGGATGCTTGCTTGGCCAGCTCGCGGGAGATGCGCTTGGTTCGCTGACTGAGTTCAAGAGCGCGCATGTTATTGCAGCTACCTACTCGGACGGCGGACCCTACGAGCTTGCCGATGGTGGCACGTGGAACACAATCGCCGGCCAGCCCACCGACGACTCAGAGCTAGCGCTGGTCCTCGCACGGACGCTGGTATTAGAAGATCGGTTCTCCTCGCCCGCCATCCTCGACGCCTACCGCCAGTGGAAGGAGAGCGATCCGTTCGATATCGGTGGAACAACGAGCACCGGACTTGCCGGCAATCCAAATCACTCGAGTCAAGCGAACGGCGCATTGATGCGCGTTTCGCCGATTGGCGTCTGGGGTTGGAACAAGGACCCCAGGCTGGTGGCCGATGCTGCGCGCCAAGACGCGGCCATAACCCACCCGCATCCGATCTGCCAAGAAGCGAGCGCGGTTTTCGCTGTTACCGTCGCCGCGGCAATCCGCGAAGGCTTCACCGCGAAAACGGCTTACGAATTTGCTCGCAACTGGACAAAGAGTGACTGCCGCGAACCAATGGTTGGAGAGGCAATCGAGAAGGCTGGATCAGGACCTCACCTTGAGCGTGTTCAGGCTGGGTGGGTCCTGCTAGCTTTGAATCTAGCTTTTTTCCAACTTGTTGCCAACCTCAGCCTTGAGGAAGCACTGATCGCGGTCGTCCGACGTGGGGGTGACACGGACACGAACGCGGCGATAACCGGTGCCTTACTGGGAGCGGTCCAGGGTCGCGGTAGCGTCCCACCACAGTGGACGAGGTCCGTCTTGACCTGCCGCCCCATTTGGGGTCGCAGTTATGTGCGCCAACCGCGCCCGGCGACCTACTGGCCCACCGACGCGCTCACCCTTGCGGAGCGACTTCTCTTGGCTGACCGAGCAAGCGATTCGAGGGCTTAGCAGGCATGACCGCGCTAAGGACCGGGCGAAAACTCAAGGAACATGATGCGGATAGCTGAAACTGGCGACCCGATTCTTGGGGCGCTGGCCGACTTAGCTCTGACAGCATTCGACTATCAACAGAGACAATTCGCGCCGTCGTCACCAGACGAGCTCTTGGCGGTACTGGGCGACCCCCTCGACAGCGAGTTAGCTGCATTCAGCCGGATCGGCAATCCAGACATGATTCCTGGTTTTCGCCAGACAGTGGCTCTCGTACTTTCGGCCCCGGCTTTAGATTCAGTGAGACCACGTCCTGGCCAGGTTGACCCAATGGTTCTCCATCAAGGTTGGGGGATCAGGTTGTCGGGTAGTGACCTCGTGATGAGCCTACTTACATCGGCTCTCGAGCAGATCTTCTTCCTTGGCCAGCCGCGCGATGCAGAAAGCTACGTGCGCTTGGTGCTTCAGAACTTTGAGGAGCTGTGCAAGGCGGCCCGCGGAGAGCCAGTCCGTGCGATTGAACTTGTGGGTTTCGGAGGAGTACGTATTCCACCCGATTGTTCAATTAGGACTCCATGGGGGAGCGTCTGTCAGTTACCTTACGTGCGCGGGCTGAAGTTGTGGAGTGCTCGTCGCCGCACAACCGTCACGTTGGCGATTCCAATCGAGATGAACGTACGTTTCGATCGGAGCCCACATCCAGTATTTCTGCCGCCTGACGAATCTCTTCATCTGTCCAGCCTCCGGGCTGGACGAATGTTTCCTCTGGCTGTGGCTCTGGCGACTACTGCTGGAGCGGCTGCCGCCGAGCTATGGGCGAACGTACTGCCTCCATTTGCCGGGCGTGGCAGTGGATACCTCCATTACGTCGGCACTTCCGGTCCACACGACGTCGAGCTGACAGCCGCTGATATTGAAGAAATCGAAAAATGGCTTGAACTCGTGGATGAACGTCACGCTCCAACCATTGACATTGCTGTGCGCCGTCTCCTGTCTGCCCTGGCTTATCGCACGGATCCCGCTGACAAGTTGGTCGATTCGGTCATGGCCTGGGAGAACCTGTTCGGAACAAGAGCCGAAAGCAGCTTTCGCGTCACGGCCGCACTAGCGCGACTCTTAGAGCCCGACCGAACCAAGCGTCGAGAACTCTACAAAACGCTGGCTGACCTTTACGGGGTCAGGAGCAGGGTCGTTCACGGAGATGTCGTGGGCGATCAGTTAGTCGAGACGGCGGCTGAGAAGTCTCTTTACTACGCGACGAACGCATTGAAGAAGATCTATCTCGAACACCCGGACTGGCTCACGCTCACGAGCACGCAGCGATCTGACCGCCAGCTCCTCGAGGAGCCCTGAGAGGTGGAGAATACGTTCCGCCTAGATCAGTCTCCTGGGGGTTAAAACCGAGATGCGCCCATGACGGCTAAGGTCCTCTGGCAAATGGGGTCGATTACCTTAGAGTAGACGTCGTGAGTTCGACGAACGAAGATCCCGATCTGGGTGGCGCCGGCGCCGAAAGCGCCTACAACGTGCTGATTGTTCGCTGGCATAAGTCGGCTGACGCGTTTAACCCTGTCGATACGATTCAGGCCGTCGCGGAGGATCATGGGTACCGAGTTAAGTCGACGGTTGCCAAGAAGTCGGGTCGGTACTCTATCCGCATTGACACTGAAGCCTCCGTAAAGGGCCGCAAAGGGCGTAAGCCTGAGCTGGTCAGTCGCGAGGCAGCGAAGACGGTGGCCAAGCTCCTTCGATCTGCCATGCGCGACCCCCGCCTGGCGCCGACCATAGCTGCCCTGGCAACGCGAAGCCAGGCTGGTGAAGATGTTTCCGCGGAATTGCTTAAGGTTGTCACTGGGAGTCGAGCGAGTTCACAAACGGTCTCGAGCTAGGCCTCCCCGTTCGTTTAGGTAGGGCCGATCATTGCTCGGAGTTGGTCGCCCAATCGAATCTAGCGGCGCTGCGATCGCGATACTCAGATAACGTAGCTTCCAACTTGGGAGGTTCCAACCCGGCGTCAACGGAGACCCCTGCCGCGCGAACGCTGCGGAACCTAAGGCTCTCGCACGGATACGTGAGTAGTCAAGGTGACTTGGTCGGGCGCTTTTACATCCCCTGCCTGAATTTGAGCCGAACCTACGATCGCTCGGCCGGGTACTTTCGCAGTAGCCTCTTTGTTCTAGTTGGAGTCGCGATGTCCGATTTTGCTCTTCGGGGTGGGCGCATGCGCTTGATCTGCTCGCCCGGCATACCACCTGACGATCTGCTGGCGATCGAAGAGGGACTTCAACTGAGGGATTCTCTAACTAGCAGTCTGCTCAAGGATCTCAGCGCCGTCCTCGAAAACCCATCGGACCGCCCGGTCGTACGGCTGCTCGCAACTTTGATTGCGCTCGGGCGACTTGATGTCAAGATCGCATACAAGCCGGGCGTGACCGGTATATATCACGAGAAGCGGGGTATTTTCAGCGATTCTGTCGACACCGTGAGCTTCGTCGGGTCAAACAACGAGACCTTGTCGGCTTGGGACCCACAGCTCAATCATGAATCCTTCGAAGTGTTCACTTCGTGGGCGAACGCAAGTGATGCCGAACGCGTTGAGCGCCATATCCGCGATTTCGAAGCCCTATGGAGGGGTCAGACCCCTGGACTGGTAGTTAGTGATATCCCCGATGTTCCGCGCGATGAAATTCTTAAACATGTGAATGCTCAGGGCATCGAAGCAGCGGTTGAAGATGTCCGCCAAGTGGTGAATTCGGTCGGACACCCCGCCGTCGCTCGACCAATCCGGCGGACACTTATGCCTCATCAAATCGCGGTTGTTGAAGGTTGGTTCGCTGCGGGTAATCGGGGGATCATCGATCATGCGACCGGTTCAGGTAAGACATTGGCCGCCCTCGAAATTGTTCGACGATGGATTCGGCCAGGCCGCCCGGCGGTCATCCTGGTACCAAGTGAGCTCCTTGCGCGACAGTGGCGCAGCGAGGTTGACCTTGAGCTAAGCGAAGTGCAACCAAACCTGCTGCAAGCTGGAGGCGGGTCGTCGCGAACGTTATGGATGCAAACTCTTGCAGACATGACAAGAAGCGATCGCGACCTTGGTCCACGCGTGACGATCGCTACGATGCAAACGGCATCGTCAGAGGACTTCATGCGTCGAATCCAGAGTGGTCCGCACCTTCTTCTCGTTGCCGATGAGGTTCACCGGATTGGTAGCCCTCAGCATCTAAAGCTGCTCAGTCTTGAGGCTGGTGGGCGGCTGGGACTAAGTGCAACTCCAGAGAGATTCCACGACCCAGCCGGTACAGGGGCAATAAAAGAATACTTCGGTCCCGTGCTGTCGCCGGGCTTCGGGATTCCAGAAGCAATCGAAATGGGCCGGCTCGTGCCTTATGACTATTTCCCGCACGTCGTCGAATTGACCGAGTCTGAAGCGCAACGGTGGCGACAAATGACGGACCGGATTGCAGCGGAGTATGCAAAGCTGCCGGAGGAAGGCGGCACCAAACGTCTAACCGACTGGTTTGTGAACCTCTTAATCAAGCGGGCCCGAATTGTCAAGGGCGCAGCTGCCAAGGTCCATCTGGCGGCCGGGCTACTGCGAGATGAGTATCAGGACGGTCAACACTGGCTCGTGTATTGCGACGACCGCGTCCAATTGACTCGGGTCAAGAAGGCGATTGAAAGCCTCCACCTTCCGGTTATGGAGTATCACTCCGTGATGGCCGGGGCCAGACATGAGACCCTAGAGCACTTTCGGATTCGGGGAGGGATTATGGTCGCCATCCGGTGCCTCGATGAGGGGGTCGACATTCCGACCATTAGTCACGCTCTGATACT
>Ga0070698_100006136_pt1 | contig 13092 bp, 11 predicted proteins | sample KBSK1502metaG_FD_65477 | JGI IMG/M metagenome (GOLD analysis project Ga0070698, IMG submission 65477) | Corn, switchgrass and miscanthus rhizosphere microbial communities from Kellogg Biological Station, Michigan, USA - KBS K1-50-2 metaG | ecosystem: Host-associated > Plants > Roots >... | reverse complement strand
CCCGTGTCCGGCGTCTGGCCGACGGTGTCCATCGGAGCCTCGTCGATCGTGCGAACCGGGCCGTGGTAGCGCTTGTTCGCACCGGCGACCCACCAGATCGCGACGACAACTCCGACGAGTAGCACGAGCGGCGAGTAGTTGAGGGAGCTCCACTTCCAGCCGGAGTTCCACGGCACGCCCGTGGACGAGAACGGGATGTCGAGTGCGTACACCACGAGGAGGACGAAGAGAATCGCGCCGGCGTTGACCCACTTGTAGTGGCGGCCCAAGGTCCACGGGCCGGGCTGGAAGCGATCTCCCGCCCGCAGACGCAGGTAGACGGGGATGATGTACGCGAGGTAGAGGCCGACCGTGCAGATCGCCGTGATCGCGAAGTAGGCGAATGGGACGCCGTTCGAGCCCCAGTACGCCGGGATCGTGATCAAGAGCGCCGCGCCGGACACTGCGAGAACCGCGTAGAGCGGCACGCGTGCCTGGTTGAGGCGCCGGAAGAGCGCCCAACCCGGCATCCCCCGGTCACGCGAGAAGGCGTACCAGGTACGCGAAGCGCTCGTCAGACCGGCGGCGCCGCAGAACAGCTGCCCCACGGTCGCAATGATCAGGATGAGCTTCGCTCCCCACAGGTGATTCGCCATCGCAGTGGTGAAGATCGTGCCGACGAATCCAGCCGAACCGTTCACGGCCTTCGTGTCGGTGGCCGCAAAGAGGAAGGCGAGCAGCAAGAACCACCCGAGCAACGCCGAGTAGAAAATCGACTTCCAGACGCCCTTGGCCGCCCCGAGCGCAGCACCGCGCGTCTCCTCAGCCGTGTGCGCAGATGCGTCATAGCCAGTCTGCGTGTACATCGTCAGGATGAACCCGAGCGGCAGCACATAGAGCCAGAAGAAGCCGCCGCCCGTCGCTCCGTGATGGAAGCCCGTGAGGTTGATCTTGTTCCCGAAGACGAAGCCCGCGCTCTGATGGTGGTCCGGGACGAAGATCAGCACGCCGAGAATGACGAGCACGCCGAGGACGTGCCAACCCACGGAGATGTTGTTGAAGAGCCCGAGCAACGTGTCGGCGAAGATGTTGATGACCGTGTAGAGGAAGAGGATGATCAGGAACAGCACGAACTGGTGATGGAGAAGTGCGGAGGTATTGGAGGTCGCGAAGTTGATGCTGCCGATCGTCACGCCGTAGACGCTGAGCACCGTGTTGAGGAAGATCGCCGCGCCGTAGCCGACGCCGGCGACGATTCCGACGAGCCCGATCATGTTGAACCAGCCCGTGAACCAGCTCCAGGCGGGGCTCCCAAGCTTGGCCGACCACCAGTAGGGTCCCCCGGCCGTCGGGTAGGCAGAGGTCAGCTCCGACATCGAGACGCCGACCAACAAGACGAACGCGCAAAGGATCGGCCAGCCGATGGCGATTCCTGCCGGTCCTCCGAACGACCAGGCGAACGAGAAGTTCGTGAAGACGCCGGCGAGGACCGAGATGATCGTGAACGAGATCGCGAAGTTCGTGAAGCCGCTCCAGGCCCGGGCGAGCTCCTGCCTGTAGCCCAGCTCCGCGAGCTTCTGAACGTCGTGGTCGACATCCATCTGTCCCATCCGTCCTCCTCTCGTGGGCGGGAGACGACGCCTCGCCCAGGCTTTAGATGCGGCGAGCGTAATGCAGTTTGCAACGAATAGTCAATGCAAATTGCCCGCAGAGACCGAGATTCCTCCGCCGCCCAGGTTCACGCGCGCGAGCCAGGTCGCAGGAACGTGGCCGGAGCGGCCCGGTACGAGCCTCCGTAGCCTTCCCCGCCACAGAAGCGCGCCGTCCTGCCTGATTTCCAGCGTCGGTCTCCGCAGGAAGGCGCTCGACCTGAGGGCGAAGTGCCCCCGTGGAGGGAGCCCTGTCCCGTCGACGGCGTTGGGCGAGATCCACTGCAGAGGGGCGCTGCAGACGATCCGGACCGGCGTGGGCCACGGATCGCCTTCGTTCAGCCACCGAGTCACGGCCGCCGCCGCGTGGCGCCCGCTCAGCGCAGCAACGTCGGCAGGCTCGGCCCCCTGCAGGAGGTTGCCCGCCGCAAAGAAGCCCTTCCGCGAAGTTCGCAGCGCCGCGTCGATGCGCGGGCCACGCGTTCCCGGATCGAGCTCGAGGCCGGCCAGGACCGCGAGCTCGTGGTCCGGGATCCAGTCGCCGGTGAAGACGACGGTGTCGCACGGAACCGCCCTAGTTCGACCGCCGTCGAGATCACGCACTTCGACTTCCTCGACACGCGGAAGGCCTCGAATCTCTGTCAGCTCGGTTCGTGTCCACACCGGCACGCGGTAGCGGAGCCGGGCGACGGCGCCGGCGCCCGGGACTGACTGGTGCCAGGCAAGAGTCGTGGCCATACCGGCCACCTCGACACCCGCATGCGCGAGCGTGAGCAGGGCCGAGAAGCTGACGTGCTCCGCCCCGACGATCACGGCCCGGGTCCCGATCGCCGGGCTCTGCAGCTCGACGAGCTGTTGGAGCAGCCCTGTGGTGAAGACGCCTTCCGGACGTGAGCCGGGAACCAGCCGCGCGGGCCGTGGACGTTCACGGCAGCCGGTCGCAAGGACGATCGCGGCCGCCCGCAGATGCTCTCGACCTTCAGGGCTCGTCACCTCGGGGAGGCCTGCCGACGACCAGCCGGTGACCATTGCCTCCACACGCACGTCCACCCCGGCGCGGCGGGCGAGCTCAACATATCGTCGCGCGTAGCTCGGGCCGGAGAGCATGCGGTGCAGGTCGCGCACGCCGAAGCCCTGATGGGCGCAGTGGCGGGGAATGCCGCCGGCACGCGACTCGCGATCGATGACGACGACGTCCGAGATGCCCCGTCGCCGCAGCTCGATCGCGCACGCGAGGCCCGCCGGCCCTCCCCCGATGACGAGCACGTCGGTCATCCGGAGCCGCCCCGGAGCAGAGCGGCAACCCGCGCGCCGCAGTAGAACCCCTGGCAGCGTCCCATCAGAACGCGTGTCCGGCGTCGCAGGCCGTCGAGGTCGACGGGTGGGATCGTGCTGTAGAGAGCATCCTCGATCTCCTGGAGCGTGACACGTTCGCAGAAGCAGACGATTCGCCCGCCCTGCTCGTACGGCCGCGGCGAGAGCTCGCCGATGTTCGGCATGACGACGGGTCGCCGGGGCCCCGGCTCCTTCGGCTCGAGCCGGAGACCCGCTCGGCCGAGACCTTCCCGAACGTGCTCGGCAATTGCCAGAGAGGCCGTCAGCCCGGTCGAGCGGATCCCGCCGACGCAGACGTAGCCCTCACGTTCGTGAATCCGCAGTTGATAGTCACTGTGCTCCGTCGCTGCACGGAGACCGACATAGATCGCTGTTACCTCGTGGCGGACGAGCTCGGGAAGGACGCGCTCGCCCTCCGCGCGGAGATAGGCCAGGCCGTGTGCAGTCGACGAGGTGTCGTCCTTTCGCTCGACGTTCTCTGCGGTCGGGCCGAGGATGAGATTCCCGAACACGGTCGGTGAGACAAGGACGCCCTTCGTCGTCTCCGTCGGCACGGCGAGCACGATGTGTTTCAGCAGAGGACGGGAGAGCTTGTCGAACACGATCAGCTCGCCACGGCGCGGCGTGATCGTGAATTCGTCGTGCCCTGCGAGGCGGTCGAGCTCGTCGCTCCAGAGGCCGGCAGCGTTGACAAGGAAGCGTGCGCTGAGCGGTCCTGTTGTCGTCTGTAGGCGGAAGCCGGGGTTGAGCCGCTCGACGCCGGTCACGCGCGTGTTGCGGCGCAGCTCGCAACCGCCGAGAACTGCTTCGGTGGCGAAGGCGAGCGGTGTCGTGAACGGACACACGATTCCCTCGTCGGGGACTTCGAGCGCACCGTGCGCGCCTGAGCCGAGCTGCGGCTCGCGGCGATAGAGCTCCTCGACCTCCACCTGACGGATCGGGGTGTACCCGTTTGCGTGCGCCTTGGCGATGATTGCGGGAAAGGCTGCGCGTTGTTCCGGACTCCACGCGACGAGGAGCGCGCCCGTTCGTTCGAGCGGAATCCCTGACTGCGGTGCGTACGAGGAGAGCAGCTCGTATCCTCGTCGCACGAGTCGCGACTCGAGGGTGCCCGGCTTGGCGTCGAACCCCGTGTGAAGCAGCGCAGTGTTCGCCTTGCTCGTGCCGGCGCCGACGTCAGGCGCCGCCTCGAGCATCGTGCAGCCCAGGTCGAAGTGCGAGAGCTCGCGAGCGATCGCGGCACCTACGACCCCTGCGCCGACGATGACGACGTCGCGGTTCAGCTGCTGGTTCGCGACAGCTCGGCGAGCATGGCCGCCGCCGACTCCCAGCGCGCAAGCCGCTCCTCGGCTTCCGTCGCGGACATGCGCGGCTCGTAGACCTCGGCCGGCGCCCAGTCTCCGACGGCGGTCTCGGGTGTCGAGGCCGCGCCGCTGCCGAGCCGCGCGAGCGCGCCGGCGCCGAGCGCGGTGGCATCGGCGGAGGGGTACCGCTCGATCGGAGCCTGGAGCAGGTCGGCCTGCGCCTGCATCAACGCTGTCGAGCGGGTGAGACCGCCGTCGACCCGGAGCCGCTCCAACGGCCTGCCCATGTCCTGACCCATCGCGCGGGCGAGCGAGGCGACCTGTGCGGCGATTCCCCAGATCACCGCTCGGACGAGGTCGTCACGACTCGTCGCCAGCGACAGGCCGAGCCAGCCGCCGCGGGCGTCAGGCGCCCAGAACGGCGCGCCTAGTCCGGCGAGCGAGGGGACGAAGATCGCTTCCTCTCCGCGATCCGCTCCGACGCGGTCAAGATCGGCGGCCTCACTGATCAGAGCGAGCTGCTCCAGCCACGACACAGCGGAGCCGGCGCTGAAGACCTGCCCGTCGAGGCAGTACGTGGTCTGGCCGTCGAGCCGCCAGGCAACGCACGCAGCCAGCTTGGATTTGGAACGCAGCGCCCGGTTGCCCGCGGTGGCGAGAATGAATGCTCCGGTGCCATAGGTGCACTTGGCCTCCCCGGGAGCGAAGCAGGACTCGGCGAACAGCGCCGCCTGCTGGTCGACGACGAGGCCGGTGATCGTTAGCGGCTCTCCGAACACAGTCGTCTCGCCGACCGGCGTCGCGCAGTCGACGATCTGGGGCTGCGTGGCAGGATCGATCTCGAACAGCGCGCAGGCCTCGTCCGACCACGTCGTGGTTTCGAGATCCAGCAGGAGCGTCCGCGAGGCGGTCGCCGCATCGGAGACGAACGCTCCTGCGAGCTGGTGGTTGAGCCAGGCGTCGACCATCGTGATCACGCCCTCGTCGCCTGACTCGCGCCGGAGCCAGGTCATCTTGGGAGCGGCGAAGTACGGATCGAGTGGGAGACCGCTGATCTCCGTTAGGCGGTCGGCGTGAGCTTCGAGCTCGCGGGCGATCGGCGCCGCACGACGGTCTTGCCAGCTCAGCGCGGGGCCGAACGGCTTGCCGCTGTCGCGATCCCAGCGCAGAACTGTCTCGCCCTGGTTCGCGATTCCCACCGCGTCGACCGCAACGCCCGCCGCCGCCAGCGCGGCGCGTCCCGCGGCGACGATCGACTCCAACAGCTCGTGCGGATCCTGCTCGACCGCACCCCCGCCCTTCGCCTCGGGGTGCACGGGTGCACTGCCTTCGCCGAGGAGCGCACCCTCGTCCGACACAACGAGCGCCTTGGTCGACGACGTTCCCTGGTCGATCGCCAGGATGTTCGGCACCGGCCAAACCTACAACGTCCGGCTGAGACGACCGTCAGTGGTTGCGAAAGTCGACGATCAAGCGCGCGGGCGACTGCGCCGTCGTGACGCGAAAGTCGACCTGATCCTGGAGGCCGATCGCCCAACTGAGCACCGCTTCGAAGTCTCCTGTGCGTGCCAGCTCGAGCACGGTGGACGTCCCGGAGTCCGAGCCCTCGAGCCTCCTCGGTCCCTTGTACACGAGCTCTCCTTCATTCTTCGACAGGTCGAATCCGGAGGCGGGCTCCATGCGCACAACGACGAAGGCCGAGCCCTTCACCGAGACGACGTTCCCGGAGCCGTCCTCTTTCAGAGGCGGCTCGGCGTAGTCGACGCGATAGCCGGGAAGGGCATTCTTGAACTGGAAGACAACACGGTCGTAGCCCTCGTGGCGTCCGATCGCGATCCTTTCCAGCAGTGCCGTCTCGCTCGGAGTCGTGTGACTCTCGACCGGCGTCGTTCCGGCGCCGGGGAGGGGATCGATGCCGTCTGTGGTCACGGACGTGGTCGTCCCCGATGTGATCGTCGTCGCGGTGCCCGGACTGCTGCTCTTGTTCGAACTGCCGCAGCCGGCTGCGACGAACAGCGCCGCTACGAGGAAGCCGATGGAGATGAGCCCTCGCATGCGCGGAGCGTACGTCCGTTCTGTTAAGAAATCTCGTTCCCGGAGGGAGCCAATAGTCTCCCGCCATGGCACAGGCCGAACAGCTCGCACCCGGACTGCACCGCTGGTCGGCCTGGCACGACCACTGGGACGAGGACGTCGGCTCGCTGGCCGTCGAGACCGCCGACGGCCTCGTGCTAATCGATCCGATAGACCCGCCGCCCGAGCTGCGCAACCCCGAGCACGCCCTCGTGACCGTCTACTGGCACGCGCGTACGACTGCGGGTGTCCGTCCCCGGCACGTGTGGGCCTCTGCGCGCTCTGCGAGACCGCTCCGCAGCCGAGGGATCGAGGTCACCGACCCGTTCCGGGCCGGGGACGACCTGCCCGGCGGCATCGAGGCCTTTCAGACCGCGCGCTACGCCGAGGTCGTCTACTGGCTACCCGAACATCGCTCGCTTGCCGTGGGCGACGTCTTGCTCGGCGCCGGCGCGAAGCCGGGCGCAACCTCGGCCCCGCTGCGATTCTGCCCCGAGAGATGGCTCGGCGCGAAGACACACGACGACCTGCGCGAGACGCTTCGCCCTCTGCTCGAGCTCCCAGTCGAACGCGTCCTCGTCTCGCACGGGGAGCCCGTTCTCAGCCAGGGGAGGCGCGCGCTGGCGGCGGCTCTCATCTAGCTCTCATCGAGATCGGGCAAGCTTTGAGTCGCGATGCGTGTGCTGGTCGTCGAGGACGAGCTGAAGATGGCCGGGCTGGTGCGGCGGGGGCTCGTCGAGGAGGGCCACGCCGCCGACGTGACCCCTTCCGGCGAGGAGGCGGTCGTCTTGGCACAGGTGCATCCCTACGACGCGATCATCCTCGACGTGATGCTCCCCGGCATGAGTGGATTCGAGACGTGCCGGCAGTTGAGAAACGACGGCGTGTGGACTCCGGTGCTGATGCTCACCGCGCGAAATGGAGTCGACGACCGCGTCACAGGCCTCGACGTCGGAGCCGACGACTACTTGGCGAAGCCGTTCTCCTTTGTCGAGCTGCTGGCCCGACTGCGCGCGCTCGCACGTCGCGGAGTCGTCGAGCGACCGACTGAGCTCGCAATCGGAGACCTGCGCCTCGATCCCGCCACCCGCAGGGTCTGGCGCGGCGCGGCAGAGATAGCGCTCTCCCCGAAGGAGTTCGCGCTTCTCGAAACGTTCATGCGCCGGCCGGGACAGGTGCTCTCGCGCCTGCAGCTGCTCGAGCACGCGTGGGATTTCGCCTACGAGAACCGGTCCAACGTCATCGACGTCTACGTGCGATACCTCCGTGAGAAGATCGACCGGCCCTTTGGCTCCGACTCGATCGAGACTGTGCGCGGCGTCGGCTACCGCTTTCGCGACGACGGCCGGCCGTGAGTCGCCTCCCCATCCGGCTCCGCATCACGTTCGTGTTCGCACTCGCCATGGCGGTCGTCCTGGTGATCGCCGGCTTGCTCGTGTACGTGCGCGTCGCGTCGGACCTGGACAGCGCGCTCAATCAACAGCTGCGCTCGAGAGCGCAAGACGTCTCGGCCCTCGTGCGGCGCGAGGGCTCGCTCAAGGCGACCGGAGGCGGTCTGATCGAGCGCGGTGAGTCGTTCGCACAGCTCACTGGCAACGGCGGCGGCATTCTCGACGCGACCACCCCGACGGGCACCGCGCAGCTCCTGAACCCTGCCGAGCTGAGCCGCGCTCGCCGAGGAGCGGTCTTCATCGACCGGGGGTCTGTGCCGGGACTGAACGAGCCGGCCCGAATGCTGGCGCTGCCGGTCCAGCGCAGTGGCAGTTTGCTGGTCCTCGTCGTCGGCGCCACGCGAGAGAACCGATCAGAGACGCTCGCGAGCCTGCTGCATGCCTTTGTCATCGGCGGCCCCCTCGCGTTGGTGCTCGCGTCGCTGGCCGGATACGCGCTGGCTGGCGCGGCCCTGCGACCGATCGAGGCGATCCGGCGGCGCGCTGCCGACATCTCCGCGTCCTCTCTCGATGACCGTCTCCCGGTGCCGGCGACTCGAGACGAAGTGGCGCGGCTCGGCGAGACGCTGAACGAGATGCTGGCCCGCATCGCCGACGGCCTCGCACGGGAACGTCGCTTCGTCGCAGACGCCAGCCACGAGCTGAGAACACCGCTTGCCCTCCTGAGGACAGAGCTCGAGCTATCCCTGAGACACGGCCGCACGCGCGAGGAGCTCGAGTCGGCCCTCCGCTCGGCGGCCGCCGACACGGAAAGACTGGCCCGCATCGCAGACGATCTCCTGCTCCTCGCGCGCGCCGAGCGAGGACGCGTGCCGCTCCGGCGCGAGCCGGTCGACGTGCCGGACCTGCTCGAATCCGTCGCCGAGCGGTTCCGGCCGCAAGCCAGGGTTCAGCAGCGAGAGCTTTCGGTTGATCCGGCCGATCCACTCGTGGTCAACGCCGACCGGACGCTGCTCGAGCAGGCCCTCGGAAACATGGTCGACAACGCTTTCCTCCACGGCGCAGGTGCCGTGACGCTTCGAGCCGCTTCCCGGAACGGCTCGGCCGAGCTGCAGGTCGTAGACGAGGGACCCGGCTTCCCGCCCGACTTCGTCGACCGCGCCTTCGAGCGCTTCAGCAGAGCGCGCAAGTCTGGCGGCCCCGAGGGGAGCGGACTCGGCCTGGCGATCGTCGAGACGATCGCCGAGGCGCATGGGGGCCGGGCGACCGCCACGAACATGCGGGACGGCGGCACGGAGGTCTCGATCATCCTGGCGTGACTTTTGTCCGCTTCGGTTGTACCTTCGGCACAGATGTCGGCGTGGGCGTGGGTAACCGACCGTGGCAATTGGCGAGAGCTGGCCGGCTACTCAGTCTGGGGAGCGACCGGAGCGGTCATCGCCGTTCCCGAGATCTGGTCGTCGGTCGACAGCGACCACGTCCCCTGGCCGACCATCTCCGGCACGGTCGGCTACATCGAGTACTGGCACACCTGGGTTGCCGTGATCGTCATCGGCATCCTCGTCTGGGCAGTCTTCCACTCGGTCAGGTACGCGGCCGGGGTCGCTGGGGGCAGACGAACCCCTGGGGGTCGCCTCACGAGGGGTACGGCACAGACGACGCCGATCCGCACCGCGCTCGCGGCGATCTACTACGTCGTCTCGCTCGCGTCGATCATAGCCGCCGCCTGGATCGTGAGCTCCGCGCGACCCCACGACAAGCATCTGCTGGGCGAGGTGCTCTACGGGTCAATCGGCCTTTTTGGAGTCGTTGTTCCCAGCATCTTCGGATTCATCTGGCGTCAGGACGTCCCGTTTCCTACGCTGTTCTGGACGATTCAAAAGCTCGAGGAGCGAGTGCGGCTGGTCGCAATCGTGTTCGCTGCGGGCATCACCGTCCTGCTCGTCCACCTCGCGTTCTATCCGTGGCCTTCGGTCATTCCCGATCTCCAAGATCTCCATGACAAGAGCCAGCAGTTGAAGCATCAGCAGAAGAAGGAGCAGGAGCCACCGGCGTACGCGCCTTGAGCCGGGGGGCACAAAGGGCTTCAATCTGCTGGTGATCCGTCCGGGCCACGTGGTCGCGGCTCTCGGCACTGCAGTGCGCAACGAGAACGTCCGGCGGGCCGAGCTGGCGTGGGGTGCGGCGATCGCCGCCGAGTGGGCGCACTTCGTCGCGCTCGGGGTGTTTGCGTATCAACACGGCGGCGCGGCTGCGGTCGGAGTAGCCGGGTTCGTGCGGTTGTTGCCGGCCGCGGTGATCGCTCCATTCGCGGCCGCGTTCGGCGACCGGTTCCGGCGCGAGCGCTTCTTGGTCGCGATGGCTCTGCTCGGCTGCCTCGCACTGGCCGGATCGGCAGCAGGTGCGTTTGCAGGAGCGAAGGTACCGGTGCTCGTCTTCGCCGGCCTGCTCGGGATCTCTTCCACGCTGATCCGGCCGGCGCTGCAGGCGCTGCTGCCCTCGCTCGCGCGCACACCGGAAGAGCTGATCGCTGCGAACGGAGCGACCTCCACGATCGAGAGCATCGGCACACTCGTCGGGCCGCTCGTTGCCGGCCTGCTCGTCTCGTTCGCAGACGTCGGATCTGTCTTTGCGGTCGGCGCGGCGTCGCTGCTCGCCGCAGCGGCCCTCTTCGGGCGAGTCCGGGTCGAGAGCCGCATCGAGCTCACGGCTGCCACCGCAGGTGAGAGCGCACGAGAGATGGTCGCGGCCGGTTTCAGGGCCATTGCGCGCACACCCGGCACGCGGCTGATCGTCGCGCTCACGACCGCGCAAACGTTCGTGCGAGGTTGCTTGAACGTCCTGATCGTGGTCGCCGCGTTCCGCGTGCTACACGGCGGCGGAGCAGAGGTCGGTTATCTGACGGCCGCGATCGGCGTCGGCGGGTTGATCGGCGCGGTCGGGGCGATGACGCTCGAAGGAAGAAGGCTCGCCGGGCCCTTCGGGCTTGCCCTCGTCTTCTGGGGAATCCCGATCATGCTGATCGCCCCGCGGCCGTATTTGTTCCTCGCGCTCCTCTTGCTTGCGATCGTTGGCGGTGCGAACAGTGTCGTCGACGTCACCGTCTTCACACTGCTTCAGCGTGTCGTGCCCGACGACGTTCTCACTCGGGTACTCGGCATCGTCTGGGGTCTGGCGATGGGCGGCGTCGCGGTCGGGTCGATCGCGGCGCCGATACTCGTCAGCGCCATCGGCCCTCGCCCTGCCTTCGCCGTCGTCGGCTCGATCCTGCCGTTCTTGACGCTTGCGAGCTACAGGAGACTCGTTCGGCTCGATCAGGGAGTCGCGCCCGGGGAGGAGCTCGAGCTCGTGTCCGGGGTGCCGATGTTCGCGCCTCTCTCGGTCGCGATGAAAGAACGCGTTGCTGCGAATCTGCATCCCCTCTCGGTCGCCGCCGGCACGGTCGTCGTGCAAGCCGGCGAGGCCGGCGACAGGTTCTACATCGTCGGCGCCGGTGAGCTCAGCATCGATGCGACGGGACGGCACACAACCGCGCACCGCGCCGACTACTTCGGCGAGATCGCCCTGCTCCGCGACATTCCGAGGACCGCGACAGTCACGGCAACAGTCGACTCACAGCTCTACGCCCTGCTGCGCGACGACTTCCTCGCTGCCGTGACGGGTCATTCGGCTGCCCACGCGGCCGGCGAGGCGGTCACGGAGGCTCGACTCGTCGGCGCTAAGTCCTGAGCGTCAGACTCTGCGACTTGCTACCCGACTGGTCGGCGCTGAAATCGGCGCCCTAGATGTCCTGCCCACCCAGGTTCCGAACGCGGCTGATCGTTGGTCGGCCTGCGAGTGAGCTGTGGGGTCTGGCGGTGTTGTGGTGGTGTGGCCACTGTGGCAGAGCGGACAGGCGGTGTCGTGAGCTTTGGTAGCTGACGCCGTAGGCCCACTCGCGTGCCATCGTTTGGTGGAAGCGTTCGACTTTGCCGTTCGTGCGCGGCCGGTAGGGCTCGATGGTCAGGTGCTTGATCTCGTGCTGCTCGAGTAGACGTCGAAAGGCCCGGCTGTGCGTGTAGCACCAGGCGTTATCCGTCATCAGGCGTTTCGCCACGATTCCGCGGCGAGCGAAGAAGGCGAGCGCCCGCTCGGTGAAGGCGACGACGGTGACGGCGCGCTCGTCGGGCAAAAGCTCGGCGTGGGCGAGACGTGAGGGTCGTCGACGACCGCGTGCGCGTACTCACGGCCGGGTTTCTCCCGCATCTCGGCGCCGGTACTGGTGCGATCGCCGGTGACGGCGTGGCCCGGCCGCTCGAAGCGCGCGTCCGTTGCGCTTCAGCGTCTTCGAAACGGTCGAGTGTGGGTGGCCGAGCTCGCCCGCGAGCAGCCGCGGACCCCAGCCGGTGCGGCGGCGCTTCTCGCGGATCCGCTCCTGCTCAGCCGACCCGAGTAGCCGCGGGCAACGGTGCGGACGGCTCGAGCGGTCCTGCAAGCAGGCCAACGACTCCCGCTCGACCACGCTCGCCTCGCGCCAGCGCCGCGACCATGAACAGGCGGTCGCCGGCGAGACGCCATGGCGTCTCGCCGCCTCTCTGATCGAGCATCCATCCTCGATCGCGCGCACCAGCGCGAAACGTCCCGACAGTCCGAGCTTGCCGTTACGGTGCAGCTGCATCCAAGCCCTCCTTCGGCCGACGTCCTCGCAGACGCACAGCCTCAGGAAGGGCCCGGACGACCTCTCAACCGTTCACAACGTGTGTGGGTACGACACCTAGAGAGCTGCCTGCGCGCGGGCCAGGATCTCGGTGACGACCGCGCTCTTGGCGTCGGCGTACTGCTGCACGTACTTCCAGTCTCGCGCAGCAAGCTCCCGTTTCGTCCGCGCGTACAGCTGGCGGTCCGAATCGTTCGTGCGCAGCCAGTCGCGCAAGAGGAGCATCCGGCTCGTCTCCTCGCAACCGGCGGAAAAGACATGGAGGTTGATGTTCGTGTCCGGGCCTTTGAAGAGCCGATGCTCGAACCAATCGCGCTCACGGATCCGCAGCGGGTATCCCGCAGCCTCGAGGTCCGGGACGTAGGCCGGCTCGTCCGAGGAATCGGGCACCTCGAGCACGATGTCGAGCAACGGTTTGGCCGGAAGCCCGGGAACGGACGTCGAGCCGGCGTGCTCGAGGCGAAGGACGCGCTCACCACCCAGAACACCCCGAATGCGTTCGGCCTCACGGGCGTAGAGCCGCGGCCACTCCGGGTCGTAGTCGCGGATTTCGATCCGCCCCGTGAGTTGCTGTGGTTCCCCGACCGTGACCGCTGCGAGCAGCTCGTCGTAGCTCGCAACGTCGTCCGGATTCTGTTGGCCCATCGGCGGCCAAGCTAGCAACG
>Ga0070698_100006135_pt1 | contig 13093 bp, 9 predicted proteins | sample KBSK1502metaG_FD_65477 | JGI IMG/M metagenome (GOLD analysis project Ga0070698, IMG submission 65477) | Corn, switchgrass and miscanthus rhizosphere microbial communities from Kellogg Biological Station, Michigan, USA - KBS K1-50-2 metaG | ecosystem: Host-associated > Plants > Roots >... | reverse complement strand
CTTGTTCCGTGGTGTCGCGTGTTAATGCTGCAGATCTGATTGAAGATTCCGGACGTCCGGCTGAGCACATCGCAATGGAACTCGGTTACCCATCAGCGGGCGCGATGCGCGCCCTTCTCAAGCGATATGTGCGATGTAGTCCTCAGGAACTGCGCGCCGCCGGTGGGGCACAATTTGTCATCGAACGACTAGGCAAAGTGCTTGACATCAGACGCAGTGACTCTGTCCGCACAAGCACTGAATCTGTTTCGTCTCAGTGAGAGCGTCAGAGTACCTCAGATACTCGATTCCCACCGCCCAATGCGCGGCTGCGCGCGCGACTCAAGAATGCACCTGGTTGTCCTCACTACAGCCTCCGATCGCTGCTGCGAATGCGCGGCCCAGTGATCGAGCCTTTCGCAAGCGCAGCAGCCTCGCGACGGCCCGGCGTACTGAGTTTCAAGAGAATATTGTGAATGTGATTCTTTGCAGTCGAGAGGCTGATTCCGAGAACCGTAGCAATTTCCTTGTTTGACAGGCCGCGCTCAACGAGCGCGATTACGTCTTTTTCGCGGGGTGTGAGCGCGCTAGCTGATGGTGATTCTGCGGTACTGGAAGCTCGGGATGTTGCGCGAATGAAAGCCGGCACAAGAGACGGTGGGCATACAACTTCTTGGCTCGCCGCCCCTCGTACAGCATGCGCGATTTCCGAGGCTGTAGCATCGCCATCAGCAAACGCTCTTATCCCAATTGTCGCGCATCGTACAATCATTTCGTCGTCATCGGAAGCGACGGCGAATGCAGCGACTGGTCGATGGGAGAGTTCAAGCATCTTGCTCAGCGAGTCAGGGCCAACCGAACTTGCGTCAATCAGCACCACGTCAGCTGCGTCTAGATTAGCAGTGAACATTGTCTCAAACGAATATGAACCGACAACCATTAGTGAGTCCTCGCTTCCGAGAATGCGAGCGAGAACGTCTCGAACAACGCGAACGTTGCTCACAATCGCAACGCCAAGCATGGGGTCCGTTCCAACGGGACCGGGACCGAGAGTCACTGGCAACCTCTCGTTCGACATTATGAAATGAGTCGTTGAAATCTGAATCAGCTGCTGTTCACGTTCTCATGATATACGCGAGCTTCGCACAAGCAACATAATGGTTACAGGGGAATGAGCGTATACGAGCTCATGACCAGCAAGGTTATCGTTTTGATATGTGTAACAACAGAGACCAATGATACAGTGCGGGTAGGTCATGTTCCGTGCGAGGTCACATGGGGGCAGAGCGAAGGCCATTTCGCGAGTGCCGATTGCGTGTGGGCTCGTACGTGATACCTGATATGTGCGGACAGTTAGGTGCTGCAGAATGCAGAAGCCGCATTTCGATCCAGGGAGCGAACCAGGGGGGAAGGCATGAAGTGGACGTCTTTGGTATGCGCACTCCACAGTTCGATCGGTACGAGTCCGACCCCTTCCTTAAGGAACTATCATATTCGGCCTGAATCACCGATCGGAACTGCACACCTCTTGTTCCTGATCTGAGGGGCGCGGATTAGCCAATCATCGCTCCGGATCCTTCGACAATTGCCCGCTCGATCAGTAACCGGGCCGAGTGACCTAGCGACCGGGATCGAGAATCTTGTCCGCTCGATCCACGATATCCTGCCAGTGTGCGCGTGTCACGGAACCGGCAGCGGCAACCAGCGCTGCGGTGCGAGCCTGATCCCTAATAGCTCGCACCTGTGAACGCGCCAGCGCCGGGAAGTCACTCCGCGGCACGTTAGGCGCGGCGAGGAACGGACCTGCAGTCGCCGGTGGGGCAGCCGCGGGAGCCGCACCAAGTGCGGGTGCTGGCGGTAGCGGCGCCGAGATGATCGCCTCCAGCCGTTCCAGATACACCCGATGCATCGTCCGGCGACCCGCATCGAGTTCCACCGGCGCAGTCGCCGTCCCCCAGACCGCGCGCTTCACGTCGGCCATGTACTCGAAAACCGGATACGCATTGGCGGGCTCGAGCACCTCACTGTCCGCCAACCGGCTCAACCGACCGGCGTTGAGCAGCGCGGTGATGACGTTCGACTGTCGGCCCGTCAGCGAAGTTCCGCCACTCGGCGGACCAAGCCGGCTCATGATTCCGGACGGGGCCAGCCAGTCCGGCGACTTCAGCACATTTTCGGTGAGGAAGTCGAGCGCTGCCTTCTGCTTCGCCTTGGGCACCACGCGGTACACCGCGCCGCTCTGGTCGGCCGTCTTGTAGTCGACATACACGCCCCCGATCAGCGTGGTGACGTGTCCCATGTATTGCGCCCACATGCCGATCGTCTCGCCGTACAACTCCGTGAGCTCGTCAAAGTGCTCGCCGTTCTTTGTGGTCCACGCGACGAGGTTCGGCACGACCTTCTTCAGGTTCGCGACCGCGTAGGTGCTCGACTTGATTGGATCGTCACCAAGGTCCTCGGTCTGTGCGCGCGGGTCGACGCCCGAGTAGTTCTGTGCGACATACCGGTACGCGAATGGTCCCGACGTCTCCGTTAGCCACCTGTTCAACGTCGTCCGCTCCGCCTCCGGGGTAGCCGCGTTAGGCAGCGCCCGATAGCCCCAGTTGATGATGAAGTCGTCGAACGGTCCAAGCCGTCGGATGTAGTCCTTGGCCTCGAGGCCGTCGCCGGGCTGGGCGACGTAGTTCTGCCGCGCATAGTCCATGATTGTCGCCGACACGCCATACCGGCGTGTAAAAGTCGGCTTACGCAGCGAGTCGGTCGGGAACGAGCTGGACGCCACCATGTTGTGGGGCAGGCCTAACGCGTGACCTACTTCGTGCGTGACGACCTGGCGCATCGTTTCGCCCATCAACTCCTCGGGCGTATCAAGCGTGCGCGCTGCCGGGTTGGAGGCACCCGTCTCGATAAGCAACCGGTTCCGGTACGAGCGCATGTGGTTGTGATACCACGTGATGTCGCTTTCGATGATTTCGCCGCTGCGTGGATCCGATGTGCTCGGGCCCACGGCGTTGCGCACGAGGCTCGCGGCCCACCGAACCACCGAATAGCGGATGTCCTCCGGATCCCACTCGGGATCCTCTTCCGGTTGCGGGGCTTCCTTCGCAAGGATCGCGTTCTTGAAGCCAGCTTTCTCGAACGCGCGCTGCCAGTCCTCGACACCCTGGCGCATGTATTTGCGCCACCGTGTGGGTGTGGCCGGGTCGAGGTAATAGACGATGGGCCTCACCGGCTCGACCAGTTCACCGCGAGCGTATGCCGCGGGATCTTTCGGCTCGAGTCGCCAGCGGCGGATAAACGTCTCGGTCTGCGCCTTCAGCACGTCGAGTCCGTAGTTCACCCGATCGACGGTGAGGAATCCGGCCCGCACGTCAGCGATTCGCGGACGCATCGGGACGCGTGGTAGCAGGACCAGCGACTGGCGCATCTCGAGCGACAGCGCACCGCTCCGCTGATCACCCGGCGGCTCGGCGGCGTCGAACGTCTGCGTGTGCCGTACCTCGACATTGAGCGGGAACGAGCGGACCGCGGTGACGAAGCTGCGCGCCGGGTCCAGCCGGCGAACCTGGTACGTGCGACGCTGCGCCGCACTTAGTCCACTCAACGTGGGCGTGTCACCGCCAAAGAACTCCGTGACGTCGATGACGAAAGTCGCGCTGTCGCGCGCGCCGGCGCGACCGTACGCCTGAATGGGGAACGTCATCAGGATGGCGCCGACGTTGTTGCTCGCCACCGAGAGCGCGATCGGCAGCGAATCGTCGGCGACGGCGTCTACGCTGGTGCTCCGCAGTGAAACGCGATCGCCGCTCCGTTCCCACCGGACGAGGCGTTCACCGACCGATGTTCCCGCGGAAAGGATGCCGACGTTGACTGGCACGCCCGCGATGCGGCTGACGAGCAGGAAATCTCGTCCGACCAGCGTATCCGGCACCTCCAACAAATATCGGTCTTCGATCTGGTGGACCGTTATCCCGCCGCCGTCAGACTTTGCGCGGTCGGTGATGACCTGGGCGTAAGGTCTGGGACGCGCGGGCCCGCCGCGACCCGCTCCCTGACCTTGCGTTGGCGCTTGGGCTCCCGTGGGCGGCGCACTCGTGCCCGTCGGTTGCTGCGCGGTCAACGGTCCGCTGGCGATGACGGATAGCATGGCGAGACGTACAAGCGATTGGCGCATTAGACTAGTGATTTGTGATCGGTGGTTGGTAACCGCGTCCCAAACACTTTCGACGTTGGACTTTGGACTTGGCTTTGACTTGAACCTGGTCTTGAACCTGGACTCGCCAGTCGGCTGTTAGCCAGCCCGGTCGGACGAGGGCGCGCGAGGTTCAGCGGTAGGCTGCCGACTGCAACGTAAAGAGCTCATTGTAAAGACCCTCTCGGCACAAAAGCTGCTCATGCGTGCCATCATCCACCGTGTGGCCATCGCTGAGGACGACGATCCGGTCTGCCAAGCGCACAGTTGAGAAGCGATGAGATATCAGTAGGCTCGTTCGCGAAGCGCTCAGCTCAGCAAAGCGCTCGAAGGCGTCAGCTTCCGCTCGAGCGTCCAGTGAGTGTGTCGGTTCATCGAGGACAAGGAGCTCGGCATCCCGCATGTAAGCCCGGGCAAGAGCGACTTTCTGCCACTCGCCACCCGACAACTCAACACCTCCTTGAAAGCGACGTCCAAGCATTTGATGCCAACCGTTAGGCAGGCGCGCTACGATTGCTGTCGCCTGTGATCGTTCCGCGGCCGCCACGATGTCTTCGTTGAGACGAAGAGTGGATGGAACGCGGTCGTGTCTTGCGTCCGCCTTCCTGTCAATGCGATCGAGGTAAGCACGCAGCCGGTCGACGTCACCAATGCCAATGTTTTCGTCGAAGAGCATGTCGTAATGCACGAAGTCCTGAAACACGATTCCGACTCTTCTGCGTAGCGATGCAACATCGTAGTCGCGGATGTCACGGCCATCGAGGAGTATCCGCCCATTGCTAGGGTCATAGAGCCGCGCGAGTAGCTTTACCACCGTTGACTTCCCTGCGCCGTTTCCTCCGACCAGCGCAACACGCTCTCCAGCCCCGATACGGAAGGTCACGTTTTCAAGGGCTAGCCGCGTCGCACCGGGATAAGTGAAGCTTACACTCTCAAAAACAACTCCCTCCCGAATTGGTCGTGGCACGGCAACCGCAGTCCGCTTCGCAACAATCGTGGGCTTGAGTTCGAGCACCGCAAACATGTCTCTAGCCGACAGACTGTCCGCATACAGCGAGCTAGCTACGCCAAGGAGATTGTGAATCAGCTCCCGGCAACGACTGAAAGCAGAAGCCATAAACGTGAGCGCCCCGAGAGTAATGGCTCCCGCGACTGCCTGAATTACGATGAATACGAACGCGATGTAGTAGGCAATAAGACTGAGTGTCGAGAGGGCCCAGCCAATCGACAGGTGCCGATATGCCAGCGCCCGATTCTCACGCAGCCACTGTGCCGATAACATTCGGTAACGTTGAACAAGCCACGGAGCCAAGCCGAATACTTTGACCTCCTTGGCAGTCTGTGGGCTCGCCGCGACGTAGCGCAGGTAGTCCAATTCACGTCGCGCGGGAGTCCATCGAAACATCAGCGAATACTGCAGCGACGCAAAACGCGTTTCACTAACTGCGCTCGGCGCAGCTGCTGCCAACAATAAGAGTAACAGCCACGGATTGAGGGCCAGCAGCGCAGCCGTTAGGCTGGCGAGCGTCACACTGTTTTGCACCAAGCTAAGCAGACGTGCCATCAATTGCGGTCGACCAGCAGTCTGCCGTGCTCTCTCCAACTGATCGGCAAACACAGGGTCTTCGAACATCGCCAAGTCGAGATCCGCGGCGTGCTCCATCAGACGCACGCTGATATTCTGAGCCACGAGATCAGTAAGGATGGCCTCGACAAGACCCGCCGATCGAGAGAGCAGATCTGATGTTGCGACGATGGCCAATTCTAACGCGACAAGGGCAGTTACTGAGTGCCATCCGCCTCCGACAGCTCTGGCGGCAAGAACCCCGTCAACAATGAGCTTGGCGGTCCAGAGGCTTGCAACTGGCGCCAATCCACGAAGGAGTCGGAGCACGACCATCGCGAGCATCAGTAGCCGGTGCGTGTTCCAAACGATCTTCAGAAATCTCGAGACGTTCGACATAACGTCGAGACGCCTAGACAACGCCGCACTCAAACGATGCGCCGCAGGCGAGGAGGGCGACTCGCCGCGTGGCTCGCTCATCTGCACAGTAGAGTAAGCATAAGTGTCACGGTCTAAGAAGCGACACGAATAGTCTGCGGCGCAAACTGTTGATCAATTGCATCGTGGCGCAAGACAGAATGCGGGCCTAGGCAATAGAACTAGGCACAGGATCGATTGCGCCGGTCAGTCGTAGCCACGAGCTTCGGCGCTGGCATCACAGCGGTGCTGGCCGCGCAAGTAGGCCAGTTAGGGAGCGCGCCAACAGCAATTGTGGGAGGGATGCGCCATGGCGCTTCTCTTGGACTACGCGAATATCTTCACACTCATACATCGCGAATTCTACGAAAGTTTCGATTACTTGGTGCCTAACGAGGCCGACTTTATAGAGCCAGCAAAGCGGCACTTGGGTAATGACTGGGCGTTTAGTCGGCGCGAGGTATGGTATCATTGCAGGCCGAGCACCGCGACGACGCCGAGTCAGGGCTGGAAAATCCACCTCTCAACCACGCTTGACGGAGCCGCACCTCTGCTGGTCACAGCGTGCCGCGTGTTCCGTGAAGCGCGCGTGCCATTCAAGTTCGCACTAGATCGGTTTGTGCTGCGTGTCCTGAATTCGAAACGATGGAAGCGTGGTGGTGCCGGCAAGTTCGTCACTGTATACCCGACCGACACGGATCAATGTGCCTCGTTGTTAGAGGCGCTTACAGTTGCCACTGCGGGATTTACTGGTCCTTACATTCTTTCGGATCGACGGTATCGCGACAGCGCCGTAGTACACTATCGCTACGGTGGCTTCTCGAATCGACGTCGACTGGGAGTGACTGGAGAGCGTGCCAACATCTTACGTCTTGAGGATGGCGGCTGGGCTTATGACGAGCGGCTACCATACTTTCGCATGCCGGAGGGAGTCGAGGATCCCTTCGTTGGCGAGAGTGGGACCGAGGACGCTCCGGACGGCACTCTGAAACAGGGGCGATACCTCGTTGAATCTGCTCTCGCGTTCGGAAACTCAGGTGGCGTCTACATCGCGGTCGATCAGGAACGCGCTGAGCGCGTCATTATCAAGGAAGCTCGACCTCACACGACACAGTCCGTGCGCGGCACAGATGCTGTGACGCTTCTTCGGAAAGAGCATCGACTGCTCGTACAACTCCAGGAAGCGAGGATCGCACCTCGAGCGCTCGACTTCTTTCGGGACTGGGAACACTTCTACCTTGTCGAAGAACTTCTGGAGGGTGAGAGCTTCCGCATTTTCCAACAAGTCGCGCTTAACCTCGGGCTCAAGGGTGACCCGTCAGTCGCAGACGTCGCAGAGTTTGTGCGTAACTATTGTCGAGTGATCGTGCGAGTGGCCGAAGCACTCATGGTTCTTCACGAGCGACATATCGTATTCGGAGACCTGTCTTTCAACAACATCATCATCGGAAAGGGAGGCGAGGAAGTTCGCCTGATTGACTTTGAAGGCGCTCACGAGCACGGAGTGGACTCTCCTCCACTGCTACACACGCCGGGGTTCGCGCCACGAGAGATGGTTGAGGACGGGGTATCAACCACCGACCAGGATCTCTATGGTCTCGGCGCGGTGATGCTAGCAGGACTGATGCCGATAAATCCACTCCTGAGCATGAATCCGAGCGCACATGAAGCAACACTTCGCGCGTTTGTGAACGACCTCGGCGTGCCCCCCGAATTGACGAATTGTATTCGGGGTCTTCTTGAGACCAATCCTTCGCAGCGGTTACGCCTCCCTGACGTCGTCCGGGTTCTTCAAGGTGAAATGCGTGTGTCGGTACCGCACATCGGTGCTACCGAGGCGGATGAGGAGGATTGTGATGCTCTAGTTCAACGTATTCTCAGCTACATCGAGTCTATGGCGGACTACGGGCGCACTGACAGGCTCTTCCCAGCGGCACCTAATGTGTTCATGACGAACCCATTGAACGTGGCGTTTGGAGCGTGTGGCATCGCACACGTGTTTCGCATCGTTAGGGGTAGCGTACCGACGCCTGTCGTCGAGTGGATTCAGCGGCAACCCATTACCAACGAGTTGTATCCGCCTGGATTGTTCATTGGCTTGGCTGGAGTCAGTTGGGTACTGCTGGAACTAGGTCGCCGCGGAGAAGCGGAACGGCTGATTCGTATGTCTGAGTCGCATCCACAGCTTCATGAGTCGCCCGATCTATACTATGGCCAGTCTGGTTGGGGGCTGACTCAGCTGCGCTTCTTCTTGACGACGAGTGACGAGGAGTACCTCGAAAAGGCTCGCGAGGTAGGCGACCTGTTGGTAGAACGTCGCGAGGAGGAAGACACGGAGGCTTGCTGGTGGTCCGCACAGCAGCGTATCCACTGTGGTTTGGGTCATGGCGCTGCCGGCGTGAGCCTCTTTCTCTTGTATTTGTATCTCGCAACAGGCGACGAGCGGTATCTCGACATCGGCAACCGAGGCTTGACCTTCGTTAGGAACAGCGCGATCACGACAGCTCAGGGCGCTCTCAGTTTTCGATCGCATCAAGGCGAACCAACGACGACACCATACTGGCGTTGGGGCAGCGCTGGTGTTGGCGCTGTGCTCCTGCGGTACCAAGCCATTCTCAATGATGAACGCTACGCAGCGTTGTTGGATGGCATACGGCAGGATGTGGATCGCAAGTTCAGTGTCTTCCCTGGCCAGCATGTGGGACTCGCCGGGATGGGTGAGTTCCTGATCGACATGGCTCAGCTGGGTGGAGACAGTGTTCGTGGAATAGCAAGTGCACGCAAAGTGCTGTCTGGCCTTTTGCACTTCAAACTCGAGCGGGACACCGGTGTCGCCTTCCCAGGTGAAACCCGAACGCGTGTGAGCTGCGATTTGAGCACGGGCGGCGCAGGTGTCGCGCACTTTATACACCGGCTCCAATGGAGTACCGCACCCTTATTCATGCTGGACGAGCTTTTAGGAGATCAATCTGTCGGAATCGGAGAGACGGTCGCCACAGGCGGCCTCGATCAGCAACCTGCGCATCACAATGGGGTAGGCGCGCACGCCACACACCTGAATGGAGGAATGAACGATGTCTCGCATCCTGAACCTGCAAATGCTGGAGGCTCACGGGTCAGCCGTGGGGTTCGAAAACGGCGATAAACTCGACAGTACATGCAGCGGGGAAGACTGTAGCTGTATTTCAACATGCGTGATTTGCGATGAGACGACGGGATAGTTCCGGCGCCCAACCTCCGACTACTTACTCACACCTCTGACCGGAGCAACTGATGTCTAGAATACTGAATCTCCAGAAGCTTGAGGCGACTGGCCACAACGGACTACCAGCCGCCGAAACCGATACGGGTGATTTGGACAGCGCCTGTAGCGGCCGCAACTGCACATGCCAGCAGACAACCTGCTAAACAATCAGTCTTGCAACAGATGTATGTCGTAGATGTCGATAGGCAAGTTTTGCGTAACGCGCCACCCCTTTATGTGTTGCAGCGGCATGCCGGGCCGAGGACGAGCCAGATGAACCCTAACGGGACGACCGGTAGCGATGACAGTCAAGGCCGAAGTGATTTCGTCGATGCTGTGGCATCATTCGTAGTCGTCGCTCTCCCGTTCGGAATACTGCTATCTGTCAGAGCTAGTGGCGTTCACCCACTTCATGGTCTTGATGTTGGTGGTGCGGCGACATCGCCATTATTGCCTTGGCCTCTGTTTCACACGGAAGACGGGTCGCGTGTCTGAATCATTTCGCTGAGGTTAAGTGTGTGGGATTCCACCTCTCAATCCTAGACAGCGGCAGTCCGCGACACCTGACAACGCTGATTGCCCATGCAGATGCTCTTGGGTATCACCGATATTGGGCGACGGAGCATCATGTGAAAAACCAGAGTGCGAGTCCGCTAGCTGCAGCTGCGGTGGCGCTGGGGACGAGCCGTCGCATCGCCGTCGGTACGGCTGGCGTAATGGTCAGGTACTGCAATCCGCTTCGTCTTGCTAAAGACGCGCTTCTATTGGAACTCGTCTTTCCAAACCGCGTTGACGTGGGAACGATCAATGGGGTCGCGCGGAATAGCGAGGTTCACGCTTTATTGTCTGCTCAGGCAGCGCCTTTTGGAACACATGAGGAGTTCTTCGTCCGACTCAAGGACTACTTGCGCTCCACTGAAAGTGTCGACCAGAATTCTTTGTGCCGCGGCGCAACCAGTCCGCGGCTTTGGATGTGCTCGAACAGTCCTGCGTCAGCAATCTGCGCGGCACGCCAAAGCGCCGGACTCGTGTTTCATCTGCCATTGGCAGGCGATTCGGCCAGCCAGAAGGCGGCCGAAGTTCTGGGGCTTTATAGGGCCAGCTTCGAGCCTAGCGCGTGGATGGCGTCGCCTGCGACCGTGATTGTGTGCTTTGGCATCTGTACGGAGACCGACGACGACGCAACAGCGACGTGGTCGACCACTCTTGAACGCGTGACTGAATCTGAACGGTATATGATCGCGGACGATTGTGGCGTGCCGCGGTCAACCTTCTTCTTTGGTACTCCGAACGCGTGTCGTGATCAGCTCGACTCGCTCGCGTGTGCACTTAGCGCTGATGAGATTGCCGTCAACTGCGCTGCACTCAACCCTGACGCGAGATTGCGGGCCTTGGCATTACTTGCCGAGAGCTGCGGTCTCGCTGCAGCCCCGAGCGCAGATCCTTCTTGGGGAATCGTCAGCGATGGCGCCAGCGTTTCGGGCGCAAGTCAACGTGCGTGAGCATGCCCTACCAGCAATAGAAGCGTCGCAGGTACTCGCCGACAAGATGGAAGCAAAGCGGGGCGCGCTACTTGACGAGTCCATAAATCTTGGCGTCGAGGTCATGCAGAACGCGTTGGAATGCTCGGATGGCAGCATTACATGGGGGCGAGGCTACACTCGTGACGGACAGCCGGTTGCCGATGCAGGCATTTTCAATGGTCGCTGTGGCGAGGCCATTTTTTTCTCAGCCTTGTTCGCGGCGACGAGAGACCGACGATTTGAACAGACTTCATTAGCTGCGCTGAGAGGGATACTCGAAGTCGCACAGTTGCGATCCGGACCGGAGTTACGCGAGCGGATCGGAATCGGCCTCACGGGTGTTGGGTCAATGATCTATGCGTTGGTCCGTGTGTCGGAGTTTCTTGATAGGCCAGATCTCCGCGATCACGCCAGGGTGTGCGCACGCTGGATCGATGATGAGGCAATACTTGATGAGCGAGACCATGGTGTACTAGATGGCTCTGCCGGCGCCGTGCTAGGCCTTCTAGCCTTGACGCGTTATGACGATGGCGGAGCACTCAGTCAAGCGGTCAGTTGCGCGAGGAATATCGTGCGGAACCGGAGGCCAGATCCGGTTAGTGGATACCGCGCTTGGACTGCCGCCAGCGAGACGCCTCGCAGCGGCTTCGCGCACGGGAGCACAGGGATCGCGCACGCGCTACTGCAGGTTGCCAGTCGCGCTTCTGATCGGGACCTTCGTGATGCGGCGTTGGAGGCATTCGCGTTTGAGAGAACGATCTATCGAGATGATGAGCACGATTGGCCCGACCATCGGGGTCAGGCACGAAACAGAATGAGATCCAGCTGGTGCCACGGCGCAGTCGGCGTTGGCCTCAGCAGATTGTGTGCACTCGCCCATCTCGATAACTCGGAGATCGACGCAGCGAAACGGGACCTCACCACGGCAGTTGAAACCGCGTGCACCAAGTTCTTTGTCGGCGGTCAGAGTCTGTGCTGCGGATCTGCGGGCCGGCTCGATCTATTGTTGGAATGTGGGCTGCGCTTGCGCAACGATCGCTATGTTAGCAGAGCTTACGAGTTATCAGCGCCGCTGTTAGCGATCATGGCGCGGCGTGAGCGGAGTAAGCGCGCTGCAACGCAAAGCGTGCCTCGTGGACCAGGTCTTTGGCAGGGTTTGGCTGGGGTGGGATACACGTTTCTGCGGCTCAGCGATCCATCAGTGTACCCATCCATTCTTGCTCTCGACCAATGACTATCCTGCTTTCAGCGTTTGATCGATCCCCGCCAGCACGAGTTCCGGCACTAGCGATGGCGCTAGAGGAACTTGGCTTCTATAGATACTGGATGACAGAGCATCGCTCAGGACCAGCCAGTCCGAGTCCTACGATTCTCGCCGCCGTTGCAGCAAGCGTGACCGCTCGACTACGTGTGGGTACGGCTGGCATCATGTTGCGTTATGCAACTCCTCTGAAAGTCGCCGAGGACTTCCGAGTCATGGAAACACTGTTTCCGGGCCGAGTCGATCTTGGAATTGTGAGTGCCGCTGAGCGCGACCCATCATTGCATGCGGCACTACTTGACGGCCGCAGAGATGATGTCACGTCGCAGCACGACCTGCGGTTTCAAGAACTGGTTCATTTAGTGCGCGATGCGCCACATCACCTGCGACAGGCAAGCAGTGGAAGCACCAATGTGCCTCAGCTGTGGGCCTGTGCAATGAGGGAGGCGTCCGCACATGCAGCAGGCGCTCAGGGAGTGGGATTGGCGTATCATTTGTACTTAGGTCGCCAGTACGGGCGGTCGGACGGACCCGAGTTGGCGGATTCGTATCGCAAGTGTTTTGTCGCAGGCCCTTACATGGAAATGCCGGAGGTGGCTGTCGTTTGCTTTGGGAGCTGCGCAAACGACTTCTATGAAGCAAGCGTGCTTTGGCGAAGAGCCTTCAACGTTCACTTAGCCACAAACCTTGCTATCGGTGCTCTAGGAGACTCGACGGAAAGTGTCGGACCAGATTTCCTCGGGTCGCCAGAGGAATGTCGCCAGCAAATAGTCAGCATCGCTGAACGGTTCTCAACGAACGAGATTGTCGTCAACTGCGCTGACCGGAGTCTTGAATCACAGATTCTTCAGTACGGGCGATTGGCTGCTGCTTTTGCCATGCCTAAAGGGAGCACAGGCCTCGAGACTACGGT
>Ga0070698_100006133_pt1 | contig 13093 bp, 13 predicted proteins | sample KBSK1502metaG_FD_65477 | JGI IMG/M metagenome (GOLD analysis project Ga0070698, IMG submission 65477) | Corn, switchgrass and miscanthus rhizosphere microbial communities from Kellogg Biological Station, Michigan, USA - KBS K1-50-2 metaG | ecosystem: Host-associated > Plants > Roots >... | reverse complement strand
ACTCCTTGCCGGGATCGTACGAGACGACGTCGGTCACGCTCAACGGCCTGGCCAGCGCGCTCGACGTGGTCTCGTACGATCCCGGCAAGGAGTTCGAGGTCGTGACGGTCAGCTTCGAGCCCAGGGAGACGCCGGAGCTGGCGGCGGCCAAGAAGGCCGCCTACCTACGGCGCTACCGGCGGCCGGGCGCGGCCGCGGCCTGGCACTTCCTCACCGGCGACGCCGCCCAGATCCGCCGGCTCACCGACGCCGTCGGCTTCAAGTACGCCTGGGACGAGACCACCAGGCAGTACGCGCACGCCAGCGGCATCATGGTCCTGACCCGCGACGGGCGCCTGGCGCGCTACCTGTACGGCGTGGAGTACGCGCCCAAGGACCTGCGCTTCGCGATCTACGAGGCCTCCCAGGGGAAGATCCTCTCCCCCGTCGACCACCTGCTCCTCTACTGCTACCACTACGACCCCACGCTGGGCCGCTACGGGACCACGGTGATGGCGCTCCTGCGCGTCGCCGGGGTGCTGACCCTCGCCGGCCTCGGGGTGTTGATGATCACGCTGCGCCGGCGCGAGGGCATGGCCTGACATGTCCTCCGGCTTCCCTCTCTTCCCGGCGCAGGCCTCCACCGTCGCCGGCCGTGTCGACGCGCTCTACTTCTTCCTCATCGCCATCAGCGGTTTCTTCTCGCTCCTCATCGCCACGCTGCTGGTGGTCTTCGTCGTGCGCTACCGGCGGCGCCGCGCCGGCGAGCTGCCGCAGCCCATCCACGGCTCGCTGGCCCTGGAGCTCACCTGGACCATCATCCCGCTCATCATCGCGCTGGGCACGTTCGTGTGGGGCGCGGACGTCTTCGTGTACGAGCGGCGCGTCCCGCCGGGGGCGATGGAGGTCTACGTGGTCGGCAAGCGCTGGATGTGGAAGACGCAGCACATGACCGGCCAGCGCGAGATCAACGAGCTGCACGTGCCCATCGGCGTGCCCGTGAAGCTGACCATGACCTCCGAGGACGTCATCCACAGCTTCTTCATCCCCGCCTTCCGCACGAAGCAGGACGTGCTGCCGGGGCGCTACTCGACGGCCTGGTTCGAAGCCACCACCACCGGCACCTATCACCTCTTCTGCGCCGAGTACTGCGGGACCAAGCACTCGCAGATGATCGGCTCCATCCACGTCATGGAGCCGGCCGCCTTCCAGACCTGGCTGGCGGGCGGCGCCACCGGCTCGCCCGCGCAGGAGGGCGAGAAGCTGTTCCAGTCCCTGGCCTGCATCACCTGCCACCGCGCGGACTCGCAGGGCCGCGGGCCCCGTCTCGACGGGCTGTTCGGACGCACGGTCCGCCTCTCGACCGGCGAGACCATCGTGGCCGACGCGGACTACATCCGCGAGTCCATCCTCAACCCCACCGCCAAGGTCGTGGAGGGATACCAGCCCATCATGCCGACCTTCCAGGGGCTGGTCAGCGAGGAGGGGGTGATGCAGCTCATCGCGTACATCCAGTCGCTGCAGGCGCCCGGAGCCGAAGTGGTCGCCCCGCCCGGAGCGGGCGGGATCAAGCTCGAGGAGGGCGCCTCGCCGGCGCCACGGAAGCCAAAGCCATGAGCACCCATACGGGGGGAACCCCAGAGCCCTACGGCCGCCCGGGAGCCCCGCCGCCCCCGCCGGAGCCGCCGCCGCAGCCGCTGCGCGAGAGCGTCAACTACCTCAACGTGAGCTACGGCGTGAAGTCGTGGCTCCTGACCACCGACCACAAGCGCATCGCGCTGCTCTACCTGGCCAGCATCACCGTGATGTTCGCCATCGGCGGCGTGTTCGCCACCCTGATCCGCCTGGAGCTGATCACTCCCCAGGGCGACATGGTGCAGTCGGAGACCTACAACAAGCTCTTCACCATGCACGGCGTGGTGATGGTCTTCTTCTTCCTCATCCCGTCCATCCCCGCCACCCTGGGCAACTTCCTCATCCCGATCATGATCGGGGCCAAGGACCTGGCCTTCCCGCGCATCAACCTGCTGAGCTGGTACATCTACATGCTGGGCGCGTCGTTCACCATGTACGCCATGGTCACGGGCGGGGTGGACACGGGCTGGACCTTCTACGTCCCCTACAGCACCCACTACTCCAACACGCACGTCATCGCCACCGGGCTCGGCATCTTCATCACCGGCTTCTCGTCCATCCTCACCGGCCTCAACTTCATCGTGACCACGCACAAGATGCGCGCGCCGGGCCTGACCTGGTCGCGGCTGCCGCTGTTCGTGTGGGCCCACTACGCGACCAGCCTCATCATGATCCTGGGCACGCCCGTCATCGCGGTGACGATCCTGATGGTCGCGCTGGAGCGCGGCCTGCACCTCGGGATCTTCGATCCCGCGCTGGGCGGCGACCCCATCCTGTTCCAGCACCTGTTCTGGTTCTACTCGCACCCCGCCGTCTACATCATGATCCTGCCCGCCATGGGCGTGATCAGCGAGCTGGTGCAGGGCATGTCGCGCAAGCGGGTGTTCGGCTACAACTTCATCGCCGTCTCGAGCCTGGCCATCGCCATCCTGGGCTTCCTGGTGTGGGGCCACCACATGTTCGTCTCCGGCCAGTCCACCTACGCGGGGCTCGTGTTCTCCGGGCTCAGCTACCTGGTGGCCATCCCCTCCGCCATCAAGGTGTTCAACTGGACGGCCACCCTGTACAAGGCCTCCATCTCGCTCGACACCCCGATGCTCTACGCCATCGGGTTCATCGGCCTGTTCACCATCGGCGGCCTCACCGGTCTGTTCCTGGCCGCCCTGGGCCTGAACGTGCACGTGACCGACACCTACTTCGTGGTGGCGCACTTCCACTACATCATGGTGGGCGGCGCCATCATGGGCTACCTCGGCGGCCTGCACTACTGGTGGCCGAAGATCTCGGGCCGGCTGTATCCCGAAGGCTGGGGACGCGTGGCCGCCATCATCATCTTCGTCGGATTCAACCTGACCTTCTTCCCCCAGTTCATCCTGGGGTACCTCGGGATGCCGCGGCGCTATCACTACTACCCGGAGGAGTTCCAGATCCTGCACGTGATGTCCTCCGCCGGCGCCTCCATCCTGGCCGTGGGGTACCTGCTGCCGCTGGCCTACCTCGCCTGGTCGATGCGCTACGGCCGGCGGGCGGGCCCCAATCCCTGGGACGCGCGCGGCCTGGAGTGGGAGATCGCATCGCCGCCGCCGACGGAGAACTTCCTGGTGCAGCCGGTGGTCACCGACAAGACCTACGAGTACGGCGCCGAGGAGGACGCGGCCATTGTCTAGCCTGAGCGAGACCGCGCACGGTCCCGGCGCGCATCCGCCGGTGCTGCGCCATCACTTCGAGAGCCTCCTCAACCAGAAGGAGTCGTCGCTGCTCGGGATGTGGGTCTTCATCGCCCAGGAGATCCTGTTCTTCGGCGGCATGCTGACCGCGTACACCATCTACCGGAACCTCTACTACGAGGGGTTCGCCGCCGGCAGCCACCACCTGGACGTCACGCTGGGCACGGTCAACACGGCCGTGCTCATCTGCTCCAGCCTGACCATGGCCCTGGGCGTCCACGCCGCGGCGCTGGGCAAGCGCAAGATGACGGTGCTCTTCCTGCTGCTCACCATCGCTCTGGGCTCGGTCTTCCTGGGCATCAAGGTGGTCGAGTACGCGGACAAGTTCCATCACCACCTGGTGCCCGGCCCCGGCTTCAGCGCGGAGAGCCTGCGCGACGCGCACGGCCAGCCGGTCCTGGACGGCAGCGACACCGCCCGCCACGCCCAGATGTTCTTCGCGCTGTACTTCTCGCTCACCGGCCTCCACGCGCTGCACATGATCATCGGCATCCCGATCATCGCCTGGATGGCCCGCGCCGCCAGCCAGGGCCGCTTCGGTCCCGTCTACTACACGCCGGTCGAGATCACCGGCCTGTACTGGCACTTCGTGGACATCGTGTGGATCTTCCTGTTCCCCCTCCTCTACCTCATCCCGCACCATGCCTGAGCACGCCCAGGCCGGACACGCCGGAGCCGCGCCCGCGCACGACCACGTGGTCCCCGTCTCCACCTACGTGATGGTGTTCCTGGCCCTCATGGTGGGAACCGGGCTCACGGTGGCGGCGAGCTACGTCGACCTCGGCATCTGGAACACGCCCGTGGCCATGCTCATCGCCGTCACCAAGGCGTGCCTGGTGGTGCTCTTCTTCATGCACCTCAAGTACAGCCCGAAGCTCTTGTGGGTGTGGGTGGGGGCCGCCATCTTCTTCCTGGCCCAGCTCATCGTGGGCGTGGGCGCCGACTACCTCGCGCGCGTGTTCCTGAACCTCGGCAACCCGGGGACCTGAGGCCCGCCCATGCCGGAGATCGTCAACCCGAAGATCGAGGAGTACCTCCGCCGCCTCTACGACGACGGAGACGCGGTGCGCCACGAGATGGAAGAGCTGGCCCGGCAGCGGCATTTCCCGATCGTGGGGCCGCTGGTGGGACGCACGCTCGAGGTCCTCACGCGCGCCATCGGCGCGCGCCGGATCTTCGAGCTCGGCTCGGGGTACGGCTATTCCGCGCTGCACTTCGCGCGCGCCGCGGGTCCGGGGGCGACCGTGCACTGCACGGAGCTGTCGGAGGAGAACATCCGCCTGGCCGAGGGCTTCCTCACCCGCGCCCGGGTGTGGGACCGCATCACCTACCACCGCCAGGAGGCCACGGCCGCGCTCGGCGCGGTGGGCGGCACCTGGGACATCATCTACCTCGACATCGACAAGGACGGCTACCCGCCCGTGGTGGACCTCGCGCACGCCCACCTGCGGCCGGGCGGCCTCTTCATCACCGACAACGTGATCTGGTCGGGGCGCGTGCTCGACGGCGAGGACGACGGCTCGCCGGCCACGCGGGGGGTGAAGGAGTTCACGAAGCGGCTGTTCGCGCACCGCGGTTTCCTGGCCGCGATCAATCCCACGCGGGACGGCGTGGCGGTGGCGTTGAGGTTGTAATCGCGCTGCGTCGCGTCGCGATCTGGTTCGCGGCCGTCATCATCCTCGCCGCCGCGGCGCTGACCGTGGCTCCCGCGGTGGTGGAGCGCCACTACAATACGCTGTCGCCGCGGACGCACCCCTCGCCTTCGGCGCGCGCCATCGCGCTGCATCGCCGGCTCACCATCGTCGACCTGCACGCCGACTCGCTCCTGTGGGCGCGCGACCTGGACGAGCGGTCGGACCGCGGGCACGTCGACGTGCCGCGCCTGATCGCGGGCCACGTGGCCGTCCAGGGCTTCGGCGTCGTCACCAAGACACCGCGGGGCCTCAACGTGACGCGCAACGACGACCGCTCGGACCTGATCACGCCGCTGGCCATCGCCGAGCGCTGGCCGCCGCGCACGTGGGGGAGCCTGCGCGAGCGCGCGCTGTACCAGGCGCGGAAGCTCCAGGACGCCGCCTTTCGCTCGCAAGGCCGGCTCACGGTGCTGCGCACGCGCGACGACCTCGTCCGGTATCTCGCCCGCCGCCGGACGGAGCCCGACATCACCGCGGGCGTGCTCGGGCTGGAAGGTGCCCACGCGCTCGAAGGCGACCTCGCCGCCGTGGACACGCTGTTCGACGCGGGATTCCGCATGATCGCGCCCACCCACTTCTTCGACACGGAGTGGGCCGGCTCCGCGCACGGCGTGGCCAAGGGCGGCCTCACCCAGGCCGGCCGCGCGCTCGTCCAGCGCCTCGAGCAACGACGGATCCTGCTCGACCTCGCCCACGCCTCCCCGCGCACGATCGACGACGCGCTGGCCATGGCCACGCGTCCGGTGGTCGTCTCCCACACGGGCGTGAAGGGGACCTGCGACAACCTCCGCAACCTCGAAGACGCGCACCTGCGTGGCGTGGCGCGGACGGGCGGCCTGGTCGGCATCGGATTCTGGGACGGCCCGCAGGACGGCAGCGCCGTCTGCGGCTCCGACCCGGCGGCGGTAGCGCGCGCGATCACCTACGCGGCCGGCGTGGCCGGCATCGACCACGTGGCCCTGGGCTCGGACTGGGACGGCACCGTGGCCCAGCCCTTCGACGCCGCCGGGCTCCTCGAGCTCACGGACGCGCTGCTGGCCGCGGGTCTCTCCGACGACGACGTCGCGAAGGTGATGGGCGGCAACGCGGTGCGGTTGCTGGCCGACGCGCTGCCCTAGGGCGCGTAGCGGATGTCGAGCGGCTGCTGCAGGCGGCCTTCGAGCGCGCGCAGCACGGGATCGGCGGGCACGCCCCTCTCGGCGCGCCCGTCCGGCTGCACGGTCACGGTGGTGGCCACCTCGAAGAAGCCCTTCTTCGCGCGCCCGCGCGAGACCTGCACGCCGCTCGGTGCGACGGCCAGCCGATACTCCACGATGCGCCCGCGGCCGAGGACCTTGAAGAGCAGGCCGAGAGCGCCGGTGGTGGGCCGGCCGGCGATCCCTTCCATCTCCTCGAAGGCGATCATGTCGCCGAAGTCGAGCAGGCGGTACCTGATCACGCGGTGGTCCGTCACCTCGACGTGCGGCGTCGAAGTGGTGTCTTCGTACGAATACTCCTGGGGCACGCCGGGGCCGTCCGGCCAGGAGATGGTCACGCTGAGCGCGAGCAGGGGCGCGGGCCCGCTCACCACCTGGCGCACCACGCGTCCCGCGCCGTGGTCGGCGACGACGTCCTGCCCGTAGCGATGCGCCAGCACCGCGTACAGCGGCGCGCGCTCCGCGGCCACGCCCGTCACCTCCAGCAGGGCGCGGAACCAGTCGTCGTGGCGGACGAGCAGGGGAGGGCCGTCGGGCGCCCGCGCGCGCGCGCGGCGTGCGAGGCGGAGGAGCACGTCCGACTGGAGTCGCCCGCCGTTGGTGGTGGCCAGGCGGTCGTAGCCGGAGCTGGCGCGCATCGCCTCGACGACCTCCGCGTAGGGGACGGCCACCGGCGCCGGCGCGGCGGCCGCGGCCAGCAGGAAGGCGCCGACGGCGAGGCTCACGAGGGCCGCGGCCTCACTTCGCGTGAGCGGCCGGGGTCGAGCCGTCCGGCCAGGCCACGCCGGTGAGCTTGCGCGTCGCGAGCACGATGTGCACCGCGAGGATGCGGCCCTGGCCGTCCAGCTCGAGCTGGAGCACCCACCGCGGCGCGAACCCCGGCCGGGCCCTGGTCTCGCCCACGAAAGCAGGCAGCCCGTTGAGCAGCCGCACCTGGGCCAGGCGCATGGCGCCCAGACCGCGGGCCACGCCCACCATCAACGCCGCCACCTTCCTCCGTCCCCGCACGGTCACGCGGTTGGAGTGGAACTCGCCCGCGGCGTCGCTCACCGCGCGCACGTCTTCGGCCAGCATGGACTCCACGCCGGCCACGTCGCCCGCGGCGACGGCGGCCAGGAAGCGCTGGAGCGCCTCGCGCTCGGCGGCCTGGCGCGCGGCGGTGAGCGGACGGCGCGCCGCCTCGTAGACGGCCAGCGCGCGGCGCGCGCGCATGTGCACGGCACGCGCGTTGGCTTCCGAGATGCCCAGGGCCCGCGCGGCTTCGCGCGCGGAGTAGTCGAACACGTCGCGGAGGAGCAGCGTCGCGCGCTGCAGCGGGGACAGCGCCTCCAGCGCGAGCAGGAAGGCGAAGGACACGCTCTCCACGAGGTCGTAACGCGCGGCGGGATCGCCGGAGAGGTCCACGGGCTCGTGCGAAGGCGGCTCGGCCTCGAGGGGAGAGGGCAGCCACGGCCCCTCGTATCCCCGGCGGCGGCGCCGCCGCAGCAGGTCGCGGCCGAGGTTGAGCGCGACGCGCACCAGCCAGGGCCGCCACGGCCGGGCGCGGTCCGCCGGCGGCCGGCCGAGCGCGCGCACGAACGTCTCCTGCACGACGTCGTCCGCATCCGCCGCGTTGCCGGTGAGACGGTAGGCGAGTCCCCACAGGAACCGGCGGTGCTGCGCGAAGACGTCGGCCACGTCGCCGCGGGGGTCGGACGCCGTCGTCGCTGCGGACACCGTCACCTGCGCGCGCGCCTCCGCGCCATGCTGTCACACCTCAGGCGGCCGACGTGGCGCGGGCCGCGTCCTCGAGGACGGCCCTCGCGGCCGCGCGGGCGCTGGCCAGGCCGGCGTCGGCGAGCATGCCGTCGGGCCCCACCCAGTCCCCGGCGACATACAGCCCCCGCACGTCGGGGACGCGAGGCCCGGGCCGGCCGGCCGTGCCGCTCGTCGCCGCCTCCACGACCGCGTTCGAGACGATGAGGCCGGGCACGAACCGCCGGTGCGCGACGTGCGCGCGCCAGCCGGGCTGCAGGAGGTCGAGCAGCTCCTCGAGCTGCGCCTCGACCGCGGCCGGAGTCCGCACGCCGAGGCCGCCGTAGCGCATGACGTGGACGAGCGCGCCCTTCTCCGGAGCGAGGCGGGCCACGGCGGAGTGCACGGACGCGTAGAGGGGCTGGTCCGTGCCCATCGCGAAGGTCGCGTGCGGGCGCGGCAGTTGGCTGAGCGCGACGTCGAGGGTGGCCGCGCGGACGGGCACGGCGTGACGCGCCCAGTCCGAGATCGAGGTCGCTCCGCCGTTCGCGGTGAGCTCTTCGGCCATGGCCGGGCTGCCGGCGATGATCACGGCCTCGGCCCCCACGACGGTCCCGTCCTCCAGCCGCACGCCGCGGACGCCGCGGTCCCGTTCCACGGCCGTCGCCCGCCGCTCGGCGAGGACGCGCGCGCCCGAAGCCTCGGCCGCCTGCCGCAGCCCGTCCACCAGCGTCTGCCAGCCGCGATGGAGATACAGGACGCCGCGCAACCCGAGGCGCACCTGCTCCAGCGTCGCCCCCGCGCTCATGCGCTCGGGGTCGTCGGCGTACGTGGTGACGCGCGCGATGCCGGCCATCAGGTCGCGCACGGTGGCGCTGGGGATCCGCGCCAGCCACGCGGCCAGCGGGACGTCCTGGAGGGGCCGGAGGTCGGCCTGGGGCAGGCGAGACAGCAGGCGCGCCAGCGCGACCTTCTCTCTCGCGCGCAGCAGGCCCGTGGTGAGGAGCGAGACCAGCCCGGCGGGCAGCGTGTGCAGCGCGCCCGCGCGGACGGCGTACCCGCCGGCGGTCGCGGGCCGCCCGCCCGAGACGGGGACGCCGAGCTCGCGCAGGATGCGGATGCCCACGCCCGTGCGGTACAGCGCGTGGGGCCCCACGTTGAAGTCGAAGCCGTCCAGCGTCCGCGTGCGCGCCCGGCCGCCGGGCTGGGCGGCCTTCTCCAGCAACACCACGCGGGACCCCGCGCGCGCGAGGTACGCCGCCGCGGTCAGGCCCGCCAGCCCTCCTCCCACGACGATCACATCAGGATCTGTCCTGGCCATCGCGGCCTCCTCTACCCTCATCACGTCCGGCGGGCCCCGGATGTGACAGGGGGCGGGCGGCTAGGCGGAGGCGCTGACCTCGAACGAGGTCGTGAACTCGATGTCCTGGCGGAGCGAGTGCCAGACCGAGCAGTACTTCTCCCGCGAGAGGGCGATCGCGCGCTCCACCTTGTCCGGCGGCACGTCGCCGGTGACCGTGAAGCGGAGGTCCACGCTCACCACGCGGCGCGGGTCCTCGGGAGCGCGCTCGGCGCGCAGTCGCGCGCGCAGGCCCCGCAGGGGCAGGCGTCCGCGCTCGAGGATGTGGACGACGTCGACGGACATGCAGCCGGCGAGGGCCAGGGCCAGCGCCTGCACCGGCGAGGGCCCGGCCCGCCCGTCGCTGTCGATGACGAGCGACGTCTCGCCCGCGCGGCCGCGGAAGCGCAGGCCGGCGTCCCATTCCAGGTCCACCTCGACGGGCGGACGTCCCTCCGCCATCTCAGCCCTTCATGGCCAGGAGCCGCGCGATCCGGTCCTCGAGCGGCGGGTGCGTGCTGAAGAGCTTCCCGAGCGCGCCGCCACCCGTGAGCGGGTTCACGATGAACAGGTGCGCGGTGGCGGGGTCCGCGCGCTCCATGGGGATGCGCTCGGCGGCCGCTTGCAGCTTGCGCAGCGCGCGCACGAGGCCGTCCGGGTAGCCGACCAGACGCGCGCCGCCCTCGTCCGCTCCGTACTCGCGCGACCGGCTCACCATGAGCTGGATGAGGAAGGCAGCCAGGGGGGCGAGGAAGAACAGCAGCAGGCCGAGACCGCCGCTGCCCTCGCGGTCGCGGCCGCGGTACATGGACATCCGCGAGGCCCAGGTGATGGCCCCGGCCAGGGTGGCGGCCACGGTCGAGACCAGCGTGTCGCGGTGGATGACGTGCGACAGCTCGTGGGCGAGCACGCCCTCCAGCTCTTCGCTGTCCATGGCGGCCACGATGCCGGCGGTGGCCGCCACCGCGGCGTGCGACGGCCCGCGGCCGGTCGCGAAGGCGTTGAGCGCGCGCTCGGGCAGCAGGTACAGGCGCGGCATGGGGATGTTGGCCTTCTGCGCGAGCTTCTGCACGATCGCGTACAGCTCGGGCGCCTGGGCCTGGTCCACCGGCTCCGCGCCGTACATGCGCAGCACGATCTTGTCGCTCCAGAACCAGGCGGCGACGTTCATCACGGCGGCCACGACGAGGGCCATGGTCACGCCTTCGCGCCCCGCGAGCAGCTCGCCCACGAGGAGGAGAAGGCCCGTCATCGCTCCCAGCAGGAGCGTGGTCTTGACGATGTTCATCGGCTTTTTATGAGGCCGGTGCTTCCTGCGACCAGCCGCAGACCTCGCATGAAATCGCAGCGGCGGGGAGGACGCTGCCGCAGGAGGGACACTGGATGTTGGCCGCAGGCGTGTCGCCCGCCGGGGGCTCGCGGTCCGAGCCGGGTGCGGCCGCCGTGCCCGCTCCGCCCACCTGCCGCATGTAGGCGAGGTAGAGCGGGAGCGGGTCGTCCGTCCTCAGCTCCGTGTATCCGCAGTCCGCGCACACGCGCGCGCGCAAGCGCCCGAGCAGCCCTGGCGCGGACCCGGCCGCCAGGCGTACGTTGGGCGCGATACGCTCCGACCCGCATTCCCGGCAGCGGTAGTCCATCCTCGTCCAGTGTACTCGCAGTGGTCCTCGGTCCCTGCCCGTCCCCTTGACAACCCGCGCCCGCGGCTTCTAGAATCGCCATCTTGGACCGAACGGTGAGCACCTTGCGCTGGCGTCCGACTTTCCATCATCACCGCCACTACGATTAGCGGCGGACCGGGAGACCCGGCCGCCGTGAGCGGAGCGGGTGTCCTGGAGGGTCGGATGACGAGAGGCCTCTTCAGGGAACCCTGAAGAGGCTTTTTGATTTTGGGGACCATGACGCAGATCTGCGTGGCGCTGGTCGAAGGGACGACGGCGGGCATGGTGGCTCGCATGGGCGAGCTCGCCCCGCTGGCCGACCTCTTCGAGATCCGCGCCGACCGCGTCCTCGACCTCGACCTGCTGACCATCCTGCGCGCGCGCACGCGGCCGCTCATCCTCACCTGCCGCCCCGTCTCGCAAGGCGGGGCCTGCGACGACGAGGACCCGCGCCGCCGCCTCACGCTGCTGGAGGCCGTCAAGCGGCACTTCGACTACGTGGACGTGGAGCTGCGCAGCGGCTTCATGGAAGTCATGGTCGAGAAGGTGGGGGAGGGCCTGGTGGTCTCGCACCACGACATCGAGGGCACGCCCGACGACCTCGACGGCCTCTACCAGGAGATCTGCGACACCGGCGCCGACATCGCGAAGATCGTGGTCACGCCGCGCTCGGTCGCGGACGTGGGGCGGCTGCTGGCCTTCGCGGAGCGCGCGCGCGACGGCGGCGGCACGCCGCTGGTCGCGCTCGCGCTGGGGCCGCTGGGCACGCTCACGCGCATCCTGGCCGGACGCTACGGGGCGCCCTTCACCTACGCCTCCGCGACCACCGGCGCGGAGTCCGCGCCCGGCCAGATCCCCGCCGGCCTCATGGCGGACCTGTACCGCGTCCGCAACGTCAATGCCGAGACCAAGGTCTACGGCGTGCTCGGCAGCGACGTCGTGCGCAGCCTCTCCCCGGCGCTGCACAACCGGGCGCTGGAGGCGCGCGGGCTCGACGCCGTCTACGTGCCGCTGCAGGCGGAGGCCCTCGAGCCGTTCCTGGAGGCGCTCCCCGCGCTCGGCCTCTCCGGCTTCAGCGTGACGCGCCCGTACAAGGTCGACATCCTGCGCCACCTGCACGAGGTGGAGGAGGCGGCGGCGCTGTGCGGCAGCGTCAACACCGTGGTCGTGCACGACGGGCTGCTGCGCGGGTCCACCACGGACGGCACGGGCGTGCTGGTGCCGCTGAAGAAGCGGACGGAGGTGAAGGGGCGCCGGGTCGTGATCCTGGGCGCGGGCGGCGCCGCGCGCGCGGCCGCCCTCGCGCTCTCGCGCAAGGGCGCGCACGTCACCATGCTGGCCCGCGACGGGACCAAGGCCGCGCAGGTCGCGGCCACGCTCGGCTGCGAGGCGGGGGCGCTCTCCGCGGCCGAGAACTACCCGTGGGACATCTTGATCAATGCGACGCCGGTCGGCTCGGGCGCGTCGGTGGAGGACTCGCCGCTCCCCGCCGAGAGCCACCGCCCGGGCGCGGTCGTGCTCGACATGGTCTACGACCCGCTGGAGACGCGCTTCCTGCGCGAGGCGCAGGCGGCGGGCGGCCGCGTCATCAACGGCCTCGAGATGCTGCTCGCGCAGGCGGTGGCGCAATTCGAGACCTGGACGGGGCTGGAGGCGCCGGTGGCCGCCATGAAGTCGACCGCGCTCTACCTGGCCCAGGAGCAGGAATCGTGAGCGGCTCGCGCTACTCGCGCCAGGAGCTGTTCGCCGGCCTCGGCCGGGAGGGGCAGGAGCGGCTGCGTGGCTCGCGCGTGGCCGTGGTCGGATGCGGCGCGCTGGGCTCCGTGCTCTCCGAGATGATGGTGCGCGCGGGCGTCGGCGCCTTGACCGTGATCGATCGCGACTTCGTCGAGGAGTCGAACCTGCAGCGCCAGTCGCTCTTCGACGAGGCCGACGTCGCGCTCGGCCTGCCCAAGGCGGCGGCGGCGGAGGCGCACTTGCGGGCGCTCAACTCCGAGGTCGAGGTGCGCGGGGTGGTGGCCGACCTCGTGTCCGACAACGCGGACGCGCTCCTGGACGGGGCCCATCTCGTCCTCGACGGCACCGACAACTTCGAGACGCGCTTCCTGCTCAACGACGTCTGCGTGCGCGC
>Ga0070698_100006131_pt1 | contig 13098 bp, 14 predicted proteins | sample KBSK1502metaG_FD_65477 | JGI IMG/M metagenome (GOLD analysis project Ga0070698, IMG submission 65477) | Corn, switchgrass and miscanthus rhizosphere microbial communities from Kellogg Biological Station, Michigan, USA - KBS K1-50-2 metaG | ecosystem: Host-associated > Plants > Roots >... | reverse complement strand
TTTCGGCTCGATTCTCACCGAGAAAAGGGACAGTTGAGGGACAGTCCGGACGTACGCCGCTCCTCCCAGCCGCGTCGGATGGGTTAGACCCCTGTATAACGCTTGACGTATCACGGCATCCATAATAGCCTGAGTAGGTGATCCGGTCTTTCCGGAACCGAGACGCCGAGGCGTTGTTTCAAGGGTACCCGACGCGTCGGTTCCGGAACATTGCTCGCGTCGCTCAGCGCAAGCTGACGCAGCTGCATGCCGCCCAACGACTCGACGACCTGCGCGCGTTTCCGGGCAATCACCTCGAGGCCCTTGGCGGTGATCGGCGGGGGCAACACAGCATCCGGATCAATGACCAGTATCGGATCTGCTTCGTGTGGAAGGACGGCGAAGCGCGGCACGTCGAGGTCGTGGACTACGACTGACGGAGGAACCATGCCAAGGAAGGCACGCCGGCTGCCGCCGGTACATCCGGGCGAGATCCTGCGGGAGGACCTGCTAAGGCCTCTTGGGATCAGCATCAACCGCCTGGGTCGAGATCTACGGGTGCCAGTGACGCGAGTCAGCGAGATCGTCAACGGTCGCCGGGGCATCACTGCCGACACGGCTCTCCGGCTAGCGCGCTACTTCAGTACGACGCCCGAGTTCTGGATGAACCTCCAGGCAGCATACGATCTGGATTCGGTTCAGCGCGCTTCCGCCGATCGAATCGCGCGCGACGTGCATCCGCGCGAAGCTGCCTAGCGTCGGATCTTCTGCCCGTGGCCCGCGGCTTCCTCAAGGCGCGCGGCGTGAGCCAAGCGCGGGTCCTTCGGCCCGTTCTGGGCTACGCGGCGCTCCGTGTCTTCACCCGGACCGAGATCGGCGTCCTGACGACCAGGGCGTCTTGCAGGAGGTCCGCGACTCCATCTATGACCGGCCCGGCGCATCCGCGCTGGCGCCAGGCCCAGCGACCTGGATGGCCTACCGAATCAGGCGTTGGAACATGGCCAGATACCTTGGGGCGAAGGCCGCGAAGATCAGGATGAAGAAGAGGAGTACTCCCACGAGAGCCGCCGCCAGGAGTCCCAGATCGCGCCAGGACTTCTGGCGAAGACGCGCATATCCGGCGACCGAGAACAATAGCAGCCCGCCCGTGGCGATCGCGGCGGGGACGGCGATCAAGAGATCGAGCCGGTCGCCGCCACCGCGATGGTAGAGCATGAGCAGCCGCTGGAAGCCATTGCGGATAAAGGTGGTTAGGAATCCGGCCATCCAAAGCCAGGACGCACCGCTGGCGGCGCCCAGCGCGTAGCCGACCTTGCTCCGACGCAGGCACAGGATCGCCGCCGCGATGTAGGGCAACGACTCGAAGACGTGAAGCACTCGGATGCGGCGGTCCCAGTAGGCCGAAACCAGTAGCACGACGACAAACGCAGCGGCGCAGATGGCGGCCGCGACGTCGGTCTTGTTCCGGATCATCGTCCCCGCCCGCCCCCACACCTCGGGCCCCTAACGCGGGTATCAGCGACGGTGCGCAAGCGCTTCTGGATTTCCTAACGAACGGGGCCGCCTCTCGGTTCACGAAAGACTCGCATACTTCTGGGAGTCTGGCGGAATGCACTTTCATGCCGCGTTGAGGAGATACCCAGCGCGCCAGCTTCGAGGGCGGCACGCACCTACGCCGCGCTACATGCTGGGTCCGCCATGGCAGGCCGTCGAGCGGCCTGAGAGAGGTTGGCTCCTCAGGTAGGATTCGAACCGAGAATCAGCCGTCTACTCCAGACGACTCGGACCCACTTGATCCTGATCTGAACCCAACTTAGCGCGCAGCAGCGGTCCGGACCAACCTGGCCTCAGTCGCAGGGAGAAGAGGGACAGTTGAGGGACAGTCAGCCGCAACCATTATGTACGCAACTGTTGACACTCAAATGCCATGTCCGACAGACTTTCCGACTGGAGGAGCGTCATGCGCGTCGCCGGCGTGAGAGAGTTTCAGAACCTCGCCCCGGAGCTGATCAAGGGGGACCAGCTGGTATTCGTGACCCGCCACGGAAAGCTCTCGGGACTACTCGTGCCCCTTGGCGAGCCGCAGGAGCTCCCAGTCGAGCTCCGGCGGGAGCTCTTGACCCGCTTGGGTGCGGGGATCGCGAATCACCTCAGGGCGCGCGGCGTGAGCGAAACCAAGGTCCTGCGTGGCTTCGAAGCCTGGCGGAAAGCCCGTCGACGCTAATGTCCTCCTGTCCGCCGTGCTGGGCCATGCGGCGCTGCGGGTCTTCACCCAGACCCACATCAGCGTCCTGACAACGCCGGGCGTCCTGCAGGAGGTCCGCGACTACATTCCAAGCATTGCCGAGCAGTACGACATCCTTCCTCAGGCCCTGGAAGCACAGCTTCGACTACTGGCGGTGCGCGAATGCGAACCGAGCGAGTTCGCACCCAAGCTCAAGGCCGCGACGCAGGCCATCGCGAAGCGCGATCCCCATGATGCGAACCTCCTGGCACTCGCTCCGGCCTTCGCCATTCCGGTGTGGTCGAACGACAGCGACTTCAAGGATGTCGGCGTGGAATGGTACACGACGGCTCGCCTGCTTCGGCGCCTGGGGGTCCCGTCTCAGGCCTAGGGCGCCTCCCAGTCGAGCCGGTAGATGTCCCACTGGGTCGCGTCGCGAAGCACCAGGGGGGAGTCGTCGGGGGCCAGGCCCATCCAGCGATGGCCGAGGCGGAAGTCATCGATGTGGGCGATCGGCTCCAGGTGGCCTGTGCTGAGCTCGAGGCGATAGAGGCGTCCTCCACCGTCAATTGCATAGATGAACCGGCCGTCTCGCGACCAGTTCGGGTACTGGATGGACACGGGAAGAACATAGGACGTCCAGACATCGCGGCCGGGTTCGAGCATCTTGTAGACGAAGCGCTTCTTCGCCTCCTGGTCCGCAGAGTCCGACGTGTCCTCCGCGAAGATCCGTCCGCTGCGCGCGCACTTGGGCGCGTTGAAGCCCTTCGAGTCGGGCAGCGTCGTCACTCGGCGTGTTTTGAGGTCGAGCCGGCGGAGCACCGTCTGGCCAACTGTTGATTCCTCATCAAACACCAGGGCGCCGTCCGGAAGCCAGCAGGCCTCCCATACCCTCCCCCCCGGCTCGAGCGGTGGGACCGGCTCCGCCGGCCCGCCCGCCGCTGACACAAGATGCTCGCGAACCCGGGTATGTCCAGCCTCCCGAACGATGGCGCGGAAGCTGATGCTCCGCCCGTCTGGCGACCAGCGCACGGGAGCCAGAGAGCTCGCGTCAAGGTCGCTGAGCTGGACCTTCTCGGAACCATCTCGACGAGCACGCCAGAGTCGGTTCCCCGAAAAGCCATACCCGTGGTAGCTCACCCCGGCCACCCACTGTTCGTCGGGCGAAAACTCCACCTCGACGGCCGACATACCGCCCAGGAACGGAAGGAAGGTCTTTGTCTTCCCGTCGAATCGTTGGAGCTGTCCGAGCTGGCGCCACTGGACGGCGACGATGTGGCGGCCGTCGGGCGTGATGCGAGGCGAGATGAGGCTCGGGGGGGTCGCCAACGAAACGCTCTCGGCTCCCCGCGTCCAGGGCATGCCGCGCACTCGCCGCGCAAGCAGGCCTTTCTGCGACCTCGCGAAGACGAGGTAACGACCGTCGGGAGTCCCTCCGACTGGCGGTGTGCCCACGAGGGGGACCAACAGATCCGCAGCGAACACGAGTCGAGGGCGCCCCTGGCCAGACACGGCGATCTCCCAGATCGAGTCGCCCACACTATAGGCTTCGGCGTGTGTATATCGAACGTGCTCCCCGTCCGGCGACCAACCGACGAGGGCGAGTGTCTCACCCGCGGTCCCCGGCCGAGGATGACCGCCAGGGGGGGGCTGGGGGACGAGCTGACGAGCGTGCCGCCCGTCGGCATCGGCGACATAGAGCGCGCTCTCTTTCTCGTAAGCGATTCTGTTGGCGTCGGGGGACCAGGCCGCGAAATACGCCCCGACGATGTCGCCAAGGCGGTTCGGCGCTCCCGCCGGTACCGGTACGCGCCACAATTCACCGTCCTCATTCTTGATGAGGAGGAGCGCGGCACCGTCTCGCTGGAGGTCGGCAACGTGAAAGTCCGCCTTGTTCCAAGGCAGCGGGATCTCGCGCGGCTCGCCGCCATCGATGGACATCACCATGAGCCGCGTCTCGCCGGCCATTCTGAAGACCGGCCCGACCGTCGCGCGAGATCGATCGGCGAAGTAGACGTTCTTCCCGTCGGTCACCACGCTCGTGGGGACGAAGGAGCCGTCGGTCAGGTTCTTGACCGACGTGATCCGCGGCATCGGCGAGGGACGAAGGCTCCAGGCGGCGATGGCGGCGAGCATGAGGAGGCCGAGCGGGAGGACGAATCGGCGGAGCGCGCGCACGGTGCCCGCGGCTCGGCGCGGCCAGGCTGCGGTCTTCCGAGCCGGGAGAGAGACTTCCTCGCGGCCGAGCGCTTCGAGCGCCAGGCCCAGGTCATGCGCGGACTGGAAACGGTCCTCGGGCCGCTTCTCGAGACAACGCATGACGATCCGCTCGAGGGCGGCCGGCACAGACGACTTCGCCGCCGTCAGGGACGGCGGGTCGTCGTTCAGGACCGCGGATAGTCTGTCCGCGGGCGTTGCGCCCGTGAACGCCCGCCGGCCCGAGAGCATCTCGTAGAGCACCGCCCCCAGGGCAAAGACGTCCGAGCGCGCGTCCGCGGCCTGTCCCCGCGCCTGCTCGGGTGACATGTACCCAACGGTTCCCAGGAGCATCCCGGGCTCGGTCGCCGTCCCCGCCCCAGCCTTTTGCAACTCCTGTTCTCTCTCGGGCGACTCGCTCAGCTTGGCCAGGCCGAAGTCCAGGATCTTCAGCCGACCGTCGCGAGTGAGAAACAGGTTTTCCGGCTTGAGATCACGATGGATGATCCCGCGCGCGTGGGCGGCGGCGAGGCCACGGCAGATCTGCACCGCCAGATCCACCGCCTTGCGCGTCGGCAGCGCGCCGCGCTCCAGCCGTTGCCGCAGCGTCTCGCCCTCGAGCAGCTCGAAGACGACGTAAGCGGTCCCGTTCTCAGTACCGACGTCGTGGATGGAGAGGATGTGGGGATGGTCCAGGGCGGCCAGGGCCTTGGCCTCCTGCTCGAACCGGTGGAGGCGGTCGAGGGTGGGGGCGCCGTCGGCGGCGATGACCTTGACCGCCACGTCGCGGCCGAGGCGCGTGTCCCGGGCGCGGTAAACCTCGCCCATTCCTCCCGCCCCGAGCGAGGACAGAAGCTCGTATGGTCCGAGACGGCCGCCCGGTGAGACCGGCATGCGTCGCCGCGCTTGCCCGCGATTGTGGAGCGACGAGAGGCCCTTGTCCAGGACCCTATCCAGTGCGCGACGGGAGGAGTCGAAGGCTAACGACCGACCTCCGTCCGCGTCGACCCGCCCTGCGCCGTATTGCGAAAGACCAGCAACAACCGACCCAGACGGAACGTGTCGCCGTCTCGCAGGGCCGCCGGAGCCTCCAGCCGCTGCTCACGCAGGTAGGTGCCGTTCTTGCTGCCCAGGTCCTCGAGCATCACCTCGGCGCCCGTGACGACGATGCGCGCATGACGACGTGACACCCCCGGCGCGTCGATGCGCACCGCCACCTCCTCGTCGCGGCCGATGACGTTCTCGCCGGCCGCCAGAGCGATCGTCCGTTGGTCCCAGATCACGCGTGCGCTGAGATGGCGGCGGCCGTGCGCCGTGGCTCGCTCTTCCCAGGCCTCCGCCGAGAACGCATAACCGAAGCCGTGCACGGTCCGTATGAAGCGCGGACGCCTTGGGCTGTCCCCGAGGGCGTGGCGGACCTGCGCCACCAGGTCGGTCAGGTTCGACTCCGATACGAACGTGTCCGGCCAGAGGCGGTCGCGGATCTCGCTCTTGGCGACCGGGTCGGGCCGTCGGCCCACTAGCAAATCCAGCAACTCGAACGCCTTGGGCTCGAGGTGGCGTTCCGCGCCGGCCTGGAGCAGCTGCCGGGTCGCGCGGTCGAGCGTGAACTCGCCGAAGCAGAGCCTCATCCCGCTCTAAAGCCGGGGCAATCCCTGGGAAACCCCGTGGACTGCCCGATGCTAACTGCCGATCTTCACCGGCGCAAGGTACGGGTCGCGCCTGGCCAGGCGGCTCCCGCGAAAGGAGTCGCCAATGTCCCCTCGATCGAACGTCAAGAACGCCCTTCGTGTCCTCGCCAGTGGAACCGCCGCTTGCCTCCCCGCCGTAGGGGCCCTGCTTCTGCTTGCGCGAGGGCTGCCCGTTGCAGAGGCGGCCTCGATCTCGCCTGCCGCGGCAGACGGTCAGCGGATCGTGGCCGCGGCCCCGGAAGACGCGGCCTCGATCGAGCGCGCGCTGCATCTTCTCCCGCGCCGGCCGGAGAGGGTTGCCGTCGTCGATCCCGACGAGGCCACTCCCGAGGGCCAGAAGATCCTGGCGAAGTCGGACGCGTTCATCACGAAGGGTGGCCGGATCGTGTACGTCAACCGCCACAGCGAGGTTCTAAACGGCGCCCGGCAAGGCGCGTCGATCTACGTCTGCATGCTCGCCGCCATCATTTGGCACGAGATGGCGCACATCGACGGAGCCGATGAGGAGGGGGCTCAGCGCCGGAGGAAGGACTCTGGAAGAGATTCCTGGTCGAGGGACGCGTCGACCGCGTGACGGCTATGAGGTATCTGAAGCTCATGAACGAACGCCACTCGGGTTCGTGATCCGCCTCATGAACGTATCCGACAACTGAACGATGGCGGCATCTTTGCGGGTACCCGTCGATGCGGCTGAGACAACGCGACCGGCCACGATAGCATCCGCGCCGGACACAATTGCAAGGCTCACCAGCGTTGTTGCTCTGAGCTCCCTCCGCAGCTCGATTCCGACCATTCCCGAGCTGATTTCCAACTCGCAGTGGAGCGGCTGACGGACTAGGGTCTCTCGTCATAACTGAGAAAGGAGGCCAGAGACTCCCATTCCTGAAAGAGGAGCAAGTTGGGTGAGCGCTTACGCGCTCACGAACGACTACGCGGCTGAGGCGGCTCACTTCGTTCGCCGCGGTTCGCGCTTGGTTCAGAAGGTTTCAGGAAGTTCTTTCTTCGGACAACGCCGCGGAGCGGTCCTCGCTGGCACGGCCGTTGAAGTATCCCTGAGACCATGCAGCGCACCCTGTTCGAAGAGATCACCGCAAGAAAAGGCGATGAACGGATCCCCTCTCGTCCTCGTCGTGCCGCCATCGTTCCCGTTCGTCTGACGGAGGGCGAGAGAGACCAGCTCGCCGAGGTAGCCCGCGACCTGGGCATCAGCCTTTCCACGTACGTGCGCCAGGTGGTCCTCTCGCGGCCCCTGCCGCCGCGCCGGGCGGTGCGTCCGATACCGAGGTCAACCGGGAGACGTACCACGCCCTGGGTAGGCTCGCGGCTGACATCGACACCATCGCCAGACGAATGGCCGAGCGTCGTCGCGAACCTGGTGCACCCGCGATCCTCGAGGCTCTCGAGCTCGTGACCCGATTCGTGGGCACCGTCCGGGCGGAGGTGTTGGGTACGACCCTCACGCCGGAAGGAGGTGAAGCGTGATCGCCAAGATCACCCGAGGGGGCAGCTTCCGGGGAGCCGCGCGCTACCTCCTCGACGAACGGCGCGGCCTCGATCGGGATCATCAACCCGAGATGATCGGCGGCAACATGGCCGGCCGCACGAGCGCGGAGCTGACGCGGGAGTTCGAAGCCGTCCGGCAGCAGCGGCCCGACATCCGCAAGCCCGTCGAGCATGTGGCGCTGAGCTTTGCCCGGGACGAGTGCCCGCTGTCGAACGACGAGATGGGCAGGCTTGCGGACGAGTACCTCAAGCGGAGAGGCCATGATCCCGAACGCGTCCAGTACGTGGTCGTTCGGCACCGCGACAAGGACCTCCAGCACTGCCACATCCTGCTCAACCGGATCAGAACCGATCGAACCGTGGTCCCGCAGCAGTACCGAGAGTACCTCCGGAGCAAGGGGACGTGTCGAGCCCTCGAGTGGGACTTTGGCCTTCGGCGTGTGCGGAACGAGCGCCCACGCTTCGACGAGCGGTCACCCACGAGGGCCGAGGACCGGATGGCACGAGATCGAGGCTTGGTCTCGGAGAAGGAGCAGCTCAAGGCCCTGATCCGCGGCGCGACGAAGGATGCGCCCACGATGAGCGAGTTCGTTAGGCGACTCCAGGCCAAGGGAGTCCAGGTGCGTGCCAACATCGCGCGGACTGGCCACGTGAGCGGGATCAGCTACCGCCTCGATCGGGTGGCGGTGAAGGGGAGCAGCTTCGGACGAGCCTACAGCTTCGATGGCCTGCTGAAGGAACAGCGGGTGCGCTACGACCGGGTCCGAGACCTTCCGACGCTCGAGCGAGCCGCTGAGGAGACAAGGGGACTCGAGCCCTTCCGTCGGCGCCGCCGGCCGTTCCGCCTGCCGACGCCGTCACGCGCCCTCAGCCGGCTACCGGGTTACCAGCCGGTACGTACAGCTCTCTGGCTTGCGCACAACCTGGAACTGGCGAGCCGATCGCCGGGCCGCGCGGCCTTGAACATCGCCGAACGCCTGCTGCCGCCCGACGCCCGGACCCCGGTGCGCGTCATTCGCACCGTCATCGACCTTTCGCGAGGCAGGTGATCCTTGAGCGCAGATGAGAAGGCCGAGGACGCCGTGCCGAGTCTGGACCCGAGAACCGCGGAGGTCCTGCGATTTCTGGATCGGGCCAAGGGGACGATCGCGAAGACGCAGACCAGTCCCAACATCGAGGCGACGGCGGAGAGCGTCGAATCGACTGGACGAGTCATCGAGGCTGTGGTCGCCGTGGCCCGCGAGATGCTCACCGACTTCCAGCGAGGCCAAGACCGCGCTGTTGGTGACCTTCGCGTGTCGGTAGACCGCCTCATGCGTCAAGCGGAGACCCTTGCCGCCTGGCGCACCTGGTGGGCAAGGCAGGTCGCCACCTTGGCCGTGGTGCTCGCTCTGGTCGTTGCCGCCGGGATCGGACTGGCCTGGCGGGCCCACGCACTCGCACAGAGCACCCATGACATCCTACAGCAGATCCTCGAGAACCAGACCAAGGCACAAGCCGCCAAAGCCGGGAAGCGCCGATGATCGTTCACCGCCGCCACGACATCGGCAAGCGGAATCTGCGGGAGTGCTCGGTCGCGTCAAGGCCCTTCACTACCCGAGCCGGCTCATCTGGCCTTGACTCGCCCTGCGCGCTCCCGCCTTTCGCTCTTGCCGATGCGTGGCGTGAGAGGCGGGTCTGCGACTCTCCAATCTGAGAGCGCATGCCGCTCCGCTCTCAATCGCGATAGCCAACGGCCGGTCCGAGTCGCGATTTGAAACGACTTGCGCGAGCGCGACGCACTCGGACGGATGGCCCGCACGTTGCACGCCCCCGCATCATGCCCAGGCGCAAGCGCGTCGCCATGGAGAACCAGTGAGCCGAGCCGAGCTTCGCAGTCTTGTCGACGAGACGCCGGCGCCCGAGCTGCCCCAACTCATCGGTGACCTGGAGGCCGCACGGGCCGCGGCGTGGGCCCGCCTCTCAGCTCCGGCCACAGGCAATCCGTCCGATGTGCCAGAGCTGGAGGCACGCAATCTCGACGTCGCCGAAGCAGCAACGCGTCTGGGCATGTCGCGAGATTGGCTTTACCGACACGCCTCCGAGCTGCCTTTCACTGTGAGGATTGGCCGCCGGGTCGTGTTCGACTCTCTGGCGCTCGAACGATGGAATCAAAGGCGCGCGGAACGATGACCCTTGACGGCTCGCGCGTGGAGGGCGCACCCTGTGGCGCCGTGAGCCGCCGCGGAGACGGCCGCATCTACAAGCGCAGGGGGTCCTCGCGCTACTGGATCCAGTACACCATCCGTGGCCGCCAATACCGCGAGACAGGCGGCAAGACTCCGGCTGCGGCTCGGAAGAAGCTCCGGCAGCGGCTCCGTGAAGCAGGCACCGAGCGCTTTGGCGGACCCGCGGCCGAGCGAGTGACGGTGGACCAGCTCGCGGACGCCCTGCTCGTGCACATGAAGAACCAGGGCCGCGCGTCGGTCGGCAAGATCCGCTGCCACCTAAAGCCCCTGCGTGCGTTCTTCGCCGGACGGCCCGCGATGGACGTCACGACCGCCGCGCTCGAACGCTACCAGCGGGAGCGGCTCGACGCGCGGAAGGCGCCCGCCACGGTCAACCGCGAAGTCCATGCCGTACGGCGAGCGTTCAATATCGCGGCGCGCCAGACTCCCCCGCTCTTGCCGAAGCACCTCGTCCCCTACTTCCCCTCGCTCCCTGTGGATAACGTTCGTAGCGGCTTCTTCGAGCGTGGCGAGGTCGAAGCGCTGCTGCAGCACGTCGCTGACGAAGGAATCCGGGACTTCATCGCATGGGCCTTCCGGACCGGCATGCGCAAGGGCGAGATCGGTCGGCTGACCTGGGACATGCTCGACCGCACAGGTACGCCGTGGGTCCTGAGAATCCCGGCCGCGATCACGAAGAACCGCACGGGCCGCACGCTGGGACTTGAGGGCGAGGTGCGAGCGATCATAGAGCGCCGTCTGCGCGCGCGGCGCTTCGACACGCCGCTGGTCTTCCATCGCACGTGCAAGGGCAAGCCCGGACAGCCCATTACCGACTTCTGGGACGTCTGGAGGAATGCCCTTCAGGCGGCGGGGCTGCCCGCAGGAAGGCTCTTCCACGATCTCAGGCGGTCAGCAGTCCGGACGCTGATCCGCGCCGGCGTGGACGAGACCACGGCCATGAAGGTCTCCGGTCATAAGACCCGTTCGATGCTCCTCCGCTACAACATCGTCACCGAGCGGGAGACGGCCGACGCGCTGCTCCGCGCGGACGCTTATCTCTCGACGCAGCCGACCAGCGCCGAAAGAGAAAAGGGACAGTTGAGGGACATTCGCGCCGACGGCGGCGGCAAGTCGTTGACCGCTAAAGTAGGGGTTGGCTCCTCAGGTAGGATTCGAACCTACAACCCTCCGGTTAACAGCCGGATGCTCTACCCTTGAGCTACTGAGGACCCGGGCGGCAAAGAGCGATTCTAGCTGCTCCTGGTCAGCTCCTGCAAGACGAGCTTGGCCACGCCCTTCAGCGTCTCGAACACGCCGGGGCCCTTGGCCGCCACCGCTTCGAAGACGGGCTCCTCCTTGCGCTTGAGCAGCCTCTTCATCTCGTCTACGGGCGCGACGTTGGGCAGATCCCGCTTGTTGAGCTGGAGAACGAACGGGATCGTGTTGATGTCGTAGCCCTGGCTCTTCAGGTTGGTCTGCAGGTTCTCCACCGACTCGACGTTGGCGTCCATGCGCTCGACCTGGGAGTCGGCCACGAAGATCACCCCGTCCACCCCCTTCAGGATCAGCTTGCGGCTGGCGTCGTAGAAGACCTGGCCGGGGACGGTGTAGAGGTGGAAGCGCGTCCGGAACCCGCGCACCGTGCCCAGCTCGAGGGGGAGGAAGTCGAAGAAGAGCGTGCGGTCCGTCTCGGTCGCGAGCGAGATCAGCTTCCCCTTCGCGTTGGGGTTGGTCTTGTCGTAGATGTACTGCAGGTTCGTGGTCTTCCCGCACAGCCCGGGCCCGTAGTAGACGATCTTGCAGTTGATCTCGCGCGACGCGTAGTTGATGAAGGTCATCGGGCTTTGGGCGGGGCCGCGCTACTCGCTGAAGAGGCTGTCGATGTCCTCGTCCGTGATCTCGGCGAAGGGGCTCTCGAAGGCCGCCCCCGCCGCCGCCTTCTCCTTCTCCACCTTGGACATGATCCGGGCGAAGACGTCGCTCAGCTCCTGGGAGGCCTTCTTCACCCGCAGGCGGACCAGGCCGAGGGAGGAGCGCTCGTCGAAGATCACGACGAGGATGACCCGCTGGGCGACGATCGAGATGTGGATGTTGTCCTTCTCTCCCTCGTGGAAGAGGATCGAGAACTCCTTCTCCCCGATGAGCCGGGCGAGGCCGTCGGTGGCGGCCACGTTGCCGGCGGTGAGGGAGGCGAGGGAGGTCGTGTCGAGGTTCTCGATGTCGCCGTGGGCGGCGATCTGCTGTCCGTTCTTGTCGACGAGGAAGACGACCTTGGCGTTGGCGTCGGTGCGGAGCTTCGAGATCACCTGCTTGATCTGGTTGAACTCCTCCTCGTACATGACGATGTCGGGCGCCGCCATTCGGTGATCCTCCTAAGCCTCGCGGGGCCGGGTCGGGCAACGGATCCGGAAGAAACGCTAAGTTATAGCCTGTGGATGAAGGAGATGCAAGGTTTTGGGCAGGGGTCCCTGTCTTTGGCTAGTACTCGCGCCGCCCTTCGAGCGCCTTGGCCATCGTGACTTCGTCGGCCCATTCGAGGTCGGAGCCAACGGGCACTCCCATCGCGATGCGGGTTACCTTCACCCCCAGAGGCTTCAGGAGCCGCGCCAGGTAGGCGGCGGTGGCCTCGCCCTCGACGGTGGGGCTGGTGGCGAGGATGACCTCCTCCACGCTCCCCGCGCGCACGCGGTCGAGGAGGCCCTGGACCTTCAGCTCGTCGGGGCCGATCCCCTGGAGCGGCGACAGCGCGCCGTGGAGCACGTGGTAGCGTCCCTTGAAGTCGCGCGTGCGCTCCACCGCCAGCAGGTTGTGCGGCTCCTCGACCACGCAGACGACGCGGTCGGAGCGGCCGGCGTCCGCGCAGGTCGCGCACACCTCACGGTCGGTGATGGCGTTGCACGTCGAGCACAGGCGCAGGGCCTGCTGCAGCTCCCCCACCGCCTCCGCCAGCCGCGCGGCGTCTTCCTTCGGCGCCTTCAGCAGGTGAAACGCGATGCGCTGCGCGGACTTGGGCCCCACGCCGGGCAGGCGCCGCAGCTCGTCGACGAGCCGCGCGAGGGGCGCCGGATAATCGGCCACCCGCCGAGTTTAGCAGGGGGCTGAAGAATCTCCTCCGGCGCGAGCGTTCGGCGCGCGCAGCGGAGCGCGTCGCATTCGGTATCGTGGACGCGGCCGAGCCGGAGGATCTTGCGGGCGAGGATCGCGGGCACGAACCCCTGCGCGAAGTGCACGATGCGGTCGTAGTGGTTGCGGGCGAAGCCGAACGCGCGCTCCATCCAGAAGCCGAGGGGGATGG
>Ga0070698_100006129_pt1 | contig 13099 bp, 9 predicted proteins | sample KBSK1502metaG_FD_65477 | JGI IMG/M metagenome (GOLD analysis project Ga0070698, IMG submission 65477) | Corn, switchgrass and miscanthus rhizosphere microbial communities from Kellogg Biological Station, Michigan, USA - KBS K1-50-2 metaG | ecosystem: Host-associated > Plants > Roots >... | reverse complement strand
CGAATCTCGGAAAGAGAAAGTCGCGAGAGCGGCAGCTGCAAGCGATGCGGGAGTTCACCTGCGAGCGCCTTAACTTGGACGACGACGCTGGGGGGAAAAGAGGGCGGGACGCCCGCCCCGAGGTTGCGACTCCAGGCCAGGAAGTCGCGCGAGTGCGAATCGCTTGCGCCACTTGCTGACAATCTGGCGCGGAGTGTCCAAGCGAGCGGCGATGACGTCGTTGGAGAGCCCTTCCGCCGCAAGCAGCACGATCTTCGCTCGGATCACATCGCAATACGGTGACGTATACTGGCGTACTTGAGTCTCTAGTAAGGTGCGCTCTTCTTTAGAGAGAACTATCAAGAATGGGCTTCCTCTCGGCATAGTGAAACAATCTCCCGAATGCCGAGCCTACCAGAATTTGGTCGTCCAAAGCCATTTAATACGTCATCGTATTTATGAAAAGTAGTACTAAGCCACTGAAAAGAAGTAAGTTGGCGGAAGCGTGTGGGAGTCGAACCCACCACTCGGCTCGCCAAGAGCCGAATCGCCGGCTTTGAAGGCCGGGAAGATCACCGGATCCCTTTCGCCTCCGCAAAAAGTATAGAGGCTAGCTACGGCTGGAGACAAACGTGGAGGTTTGGTTGGTCCGGATCAGCGCGGCAACCAGGTCGAACAGAGCCGGTGCTGTGCAGACTTCGTAGTAGGAATGTTCCGATGGGCTGCCGAGTTTTCCATCCTGAAGGAGTTCGCGAGCCTTTCCCTTGCGAAGTACGAGAAGTTCAACCGTTTCTCCCATCGGAACTTCGCCGTAAAAAAGCGAGACAGTCTCTTTCGCCCACGGCAGGTCCAGTTTGGTTTCGATTGAGTCGAGCGAAATTTCTTCGGACAGTTTTTGGAAGCCTTCCTCGTTCAATTCAATTCCGTTTCGGTTGTAACGCACCAGAAATTCATCCAGTTCTTCTGCGGAGGCTCCCTGCATTGCCTGTAAAAAATGGAATACGGAGAAGTTTGACTTTTGCGAAGCTAGCATGCGCCGAGCTAGCTTCGTGCAACTCGAAAGGCGGTCGGACAGGTTGAGTGCTTTCGAAATCATGATGCGTGAATCGCCGTCAGTCCAATACGTCGGTGCAGATCCCTGGAAGGCCACGCCGAGTCCGAGTTCGAGCGCCGGGAGACTGGACTTGACTGCACCGTCGTTGTAGGAATTGCAGACGGCCAGAATCTGTCGCGCGAGGATGCACGCCTTGGCTACCGGCCGCGCATAGGCGCGGCTGGATTCCGTTTCAAAGATCGCCAGGATGATGGCATCGCCTTCGATGAAGACCTTCCTTGCGGAGTAGCGATCCAGCAACTTCTTAACAGGCTCATGAAGATTGAGGCTGAAATGGGAGGCGGGATTGAGTCCGCGGGAAAGCAAATCCTGGGTCATGCGTGTTGAGCCGCGCACGTCGGCTTTGATGATCACGTGGGAAACGACGGGATCCTGTTTAGGCTTGGCTTCTTCGGGAAGTACACATTCATATAAGCGATCATTCAGCCTGGAAAGATCACGCGATTGTTCAGTGGAGACCAGGTTGATGCGCTCCATACAGGTGGTCAGATGCTCGGCGTCGCGCAATTCACGCCGCAAACGGAGAAAGTCCACCGCAAAGCGAAGTACGAAAGCCTCCATCTCATCGCGTGAATAGCGGCGAATCTTTCGCGATAGTTCTTCGATGGGCTTTGCTGAAAGCTGCTTGGCATGAACCTGCTTGAGCACTTGTTCGACGCGCTTCAGCTCCTCCTTGGACACCAGCGCCTTGCGAAGCTGCTGCAGGTGCAACGGTGGATGAAACTGTGCTGCAATTGCGCGTATCTCGTAACCCGCCAGAATGTGGTAAAGAACTTCGTGTTGTTCGAGTCGCTCCACCAAACGCGAAAGTAACTGCGTGCGAGCAGAGCGGAGCGACTCCGGCTCGCACAAAGGATCGAACAGACGGCGGGCGTTTTGAGGATCGTTCAGAAAATCGCCCAGCCGGGAGTTGTGATCCTTCAGAAAAAAATCCAGTTTCTGCCTGGATGCTTCGATCTGCGGCCCGAACTCTTCGAGCTTTAACTGCTGATGCTTAAGCCGAAGCTCGATATCGTTAAGCGAAGCTTTGATATTCGCGGGATCGCTGGGCCCGAGAAACTTGGTCAAAAAGCTTTCGCCACGGTCGACCTTCTTGCGAAGCATCTCGCGCTGCGCTTCCAGATTCGCAATTTCGTCGCGCATACCTTGCGCCTGGTCGAGCATGGACTGATAGCCTTGCTGCGCTTCGATAAAATCGGACTCGCGCGGAACGGCCACGCCCGCTTGTTGCAGAAATTCCTGAAAGAGCGCATCCATTGCTTCGAAGCGATCGGGATCGCGCACGTAGTTACCGAGAAGCACGTAATGTTCGAGGAAGTAGGAGTCGTCCTTGCCGCCGTCCAGAAAAATAATGCGATTCTTCAACAAGTCGTAAAGCTCAGCGAATTCCTCCCCGAAGAGTGCGCGGCGTGCCTTACAGACGACGTTCTCTTCCGCGTCAACAACCATCTGCGCAACCTGTTGTCCCACGGACCGGAGCACGCTCCTTCGCGAGGATTGCAGTTCGGAGAGCTTCGCCTTAATGACGTGCGCCTGTTGACTACGCTCAAAATGCTCTCCACGCTGCCGGATCCATTCTTTGCCTTCGAGGATGAGGTTCGCGAACTGGTTGCTGAGTTCCTGAGTGAGAAATTTCAGGATGGCCAGGCGAAACAAAATATCGATCTCGATGTTCTTTTGAAATTTCGCCTGCGTGACTGACGACTGCAGCAAGTCGCTGAGCAGCTTCCGAAATCCTGCGCCATCAATGGTCTTCGTGTTGCGAAGCTCCACGCCCGCAATAAAAGCACCGGTGGTGTTCTGGCGAATCAGCTCAAAGAGATAGTCGCGTGCAGCATGAACAAATTTCGGACTAAGGTAAACGTCATGGTGGATGTTATCCACCCCTATCGCCAAGGAGGCCATGGGAAGGGTGAGGCTGTAGCTCGTCAGCTCGATGCGAGGGGTTGTACCGGAACCCGCGAATAGGATCTCGTTAGCCATTTGCGGCCGCCAGAGGGCTTTTTTCAAGCTAGCAGCCGAACGTGGACAGGGCAAGGAACCGCGAAGAGCGCGTAGCGTGAGAGTTAGGATGCATTAAAGAACGGAGATGCGACGCGAATCCCCGCCGAGATGTTCGAGGCGAATACGAATTTCCGGCCATGGCGAAGGAAGCGGAAAGCGCTCCGACCATTCGAGTATGACGATCGCCGGCTTCGAGAAAAGGTCCTCCATGCCAAGGGTCTCGAAGTCGTGAAAATTTTCGACGCGATAAAGGTCGCCGTGAAACACGGGCTGCGATTCGCCATACGCATGAAGGAGAGTGAAAGTCGGGCTCGTCACGTCTTCTTCGCGAGCGGCGCCGAGCGCGCTTACGATCCCCTTGCTCAATGTAGTCTTGCCACTGCCGAGATCACCGGAAAGAAGGATCAGCGCCGGTGGCTTCAGCTTAGAAGCAAATTCCCTGCCCCAGGCGGTCGTCTCTTCCGCTGAATGCGTGATGAACTCTTCAGACACCGCGACGAATCTCCTCAAGAAGTTCGGACCGCGCATAGGGCAAAGCGCGGGCCACGTCGCTCGCAACGATGCCGGAAGGATCCGCGTCCTCGATCAGCGTGTCCGCCGCGCGGCCATGAAGCCACGCCCCCAGGGCCAAAATTCGCAGCCAGTCTTCCGTGCCAAACTGGCCAGTCAGCGCGCCGAGAATTCCCGTAAGCACATCCCCGGAACCGCCTTTCGCCAAGCCCGGATTCCCGGTAGTGTTGACAAATGTTTGTCCGTCGGGAGCTGCAAGTATCGTGTGGAAGCCCTTGAGTAAAACGTGCGCATTCCAACGCGCGGCAGCCTGCGTGGCAATTTGGACACGATCCTTCTGAACTTCGGCGTTCGAGATGCCGAGAAGCCGCGCCATCTCTCCAGGATGAGGAGTGATTGCAAGGAATCGCGAGTTTCTTTTACGAAGGTCGTCGCCAGCATCGGCGAACGCGTTCAGGCCATCCGCGTCTAGAATCGTGGGCAATGTCGTGGATTGAAGGAGATCGCGAACGAACTTCTGGGTTCCGGAGCTCTGTCCAAGGCCGGGTCCCACCGCGAGAACCGTTTTCCCCGCAATGATTTTCGCGAAGGCGGCGTCGTTAGAATTTTCGATCGCGATGGAACCATCAAACAGAGTGGGCAGCGGCTCGGTCATATATTCAGATTGATGCGAGGCTACGATTGCCTGTACGGAAAGAGGTGTCGCGATGGTCACTAGGCCAGCACCAGCTTTAAGCGCGCCGGCTCCTGCCAGTACCGCGGCGCCGGACTTGCCAGTTGATCCCGCAACAATAAGTACGTGACCGTAAAGACCTTTGTGCGAATCTGCGGTACGTATGAGCGGAAGCTCGGCGAATTCCTCCGGCCCCAACCAGCGAATCGTTCCCTTGCCAAGCTCACTGACGAGTTCGGGCGGCGAGCCAATGGCACGAACGATCAAGCTGCCGCAGCTATCGGCATCGCCTGAAAGCAACTGCCCGATTTTGGGCGCGGTGAACGTGACTGTGGCATGTGCGCGAAGCACGGGCCCTTCCGCTCGCGGACCATCAGAGGGCAAACCTGACGGAATATCCACCGCGACGATGAGCGCGGGGACGGGTGCCCTCGCGTTTCGCGAGAACGAATTGATTTCGTTAATTGCTCTGGCCACGATCCCTGAAGCGGGTCCACGCAATCCGGTTCCGAGCAAGGCGTCAACGATCACGTCGGCGGACGCGATCCGCGGAAATGCGGTGGTCCAATCCGCATCCTTTTGGACCACAAGAGTCTCGCCACCGGCCTCAAGCCAGCGCTGAAAATTTAATGCAGGGTCGCCGCGAAGCTCCGCGGCGGAACCAAAGAGAACAACCGTTGTTTGGCGGATTTCCTGTCGCAGGTGGCGCGCTGCGACAAATCCGTCGCCGCCGTTGTTGCCCTTCCCGCACAGAACAACCGCCCGCCGCGCAGGAGATCGGAAGCGCAGCGAAATTTCATGGCGAACGACATCGGCTACCGCCGCTCCTGCGTTTTCCATCAGCTCTGTGCCGCTGATGCCGTAACGCTCGGTCGTGAGCCGGTCCACTTCGCGCATTTCGGCAGCAGTAAGAGCCTTCATAGGGGTGAGTCCAGTGAAAAAAGTTCAGAGCATCCAGCCGCCGCTCACATTCACGACTTGGCCGGTGACGTATTCGGCTTCTTCGGACGCGAAGAACGCAACGGAGGCGGCGACGTCGTCCACGGTGGGCGGACGGCCAATGGGAAACCGCGCATCTTTGATGCGGCGCGCTTCCTCAAGGCTCAGGTCTTTCTCGTCAATACTTGACGGGTTTACGACGTTCACGGTGATGCCGTTTTTCGCTTCTTCCAGCGCCAACGAACGCGAGAGCGCGACGACCGCGGCCTTGGCCGAAGCATACGCCGATATCTTTGCCTGACCGAAGGCGCGTTCGGCGCCAACTGCTCCGAGATTGATGATGCGGCCCCAGCGACCCTTGCGCATGTGAGGCAGCGCGGCGCGACTCATGAAGACCACGCTCATCAGATTCGAAGCAAAAATGTCTTGCCAGTCCTCAAGAGAACCCTCAGCGAGGGTTCCCCAGCGAAAATCACCCACGTTGTTCACAAGAATATCCAAGCGGCCAAAACGATCCGTGACCGTGTTTACAAATTGCTCGGAGCGGGCAGCCGTGGTGACATCCGCTTCGACTGCGACGCAATCCGCCCCAGCCGCCTGCAAATGACGCAGCGTATTTTGCGCGGCATTCTTATTCGTGCGGTAGCCGATGGCAATCCGTGCGCCTTCTTTCGCCAAGCGCAAGGCGATTCCGCGACCGATGCCGCGTGTTCCGCCGGTGATCAACGCAACGCGGTTGCGCAGTGACATTCCAATCCTCATTTCGAGAAGCTAAGTTTTAAAAGTATAGCCCAGCCGATAAACCAGCACGAAACCGGCTTATCGCAGTCGCGCAACAATCACCGTCATGTCATCGGCCTGCTCAGGCGCACCTGCCCATTCTTCAACGGCTTGCATCATGCCCTGCGCTATGGCTGTCGGCGACGACGCGTTCAGGCGGATCGCCGAGTCCTTCAAGCGTTGGATACCAAACTCTTCCCCATAGACATTTTCAGGCTCCACGAGCCCGTCACTGTAACCCACGAGAATCGCATCGGGAGGAACAGCTTCCGAACCTTCCTCGTAGGCATAATCTTCAAAAACGCCCAGAACCATGCCTCCCTTGTCAAGATAAACCGCCTGGTCGCCGCAAATGCAGAAGGAGGGCAAATGCCCGGCATTCGTGTAGCGAAGCAGGCGCGTAGCGCTGTCATATACAGCGACGAAGAAAGTTGCGAAGCGATCGTCGGCGGTATTGCGAACCAGATGGCGGTTCAGGCGGGAAACCAGCTCCGCAGTGCTCATCGAATCGCTTCCGGGCGCAAGCAATTGGCTGCGAAGCGCAGCTTGCAGACTGGCCATCAGCAAAGCCGCGGAAATTCCTTTTCCTGAGATGTCGGCAATGGCAATTGCGATACGCGTGGCGCTTAGCTGAATAAAGTCGTAATAGTCGCCGCTGACGGTGCGCGCCGCTTTGCAAATGGCCTCGACCTCCACACCGGGAACGGAAGGCATACGCTGGGGGAAAAGCTGATTCTGCACTTCGCGCGCGATGGAGATTTCGTTTTCGAGCCGCTGGCGCTGCCGCTGCTCTTCGATCAGGCTGCTGATCGAGCTGGTCATCAGATTGAACGACTCGCCCAGAATTCCCAATTGATCGCGCCGCTCAATCTTGACCCTATAGGACAGGTCGCCTTCCTGCACTTGTTGCGTGGCGCGGTAGAGCTCATCCACAGCGCTCGTGATTGCACGCGTCAGCACAACTCCAGTGATCAAAGCCACGACCTCGATGAGCAGCAGAAATGCGGCGACCAGTTCAAACCCCAGGACCCGGCTGCTGCTGAATTCGCCAAGCGCACTGAAGATGCGCCCGTTCAATACGGAAGGCCGTGCGGTAAAGGAAGCAAAGACCGGTTGCTTCTCACCCGCTTTTTCCCCGGGTTCGAGATAAGTTGCGTCTAGCTTCGAGAAACCTTCGATCTCCGGGTCGAACCAATAGTTTGGCAGTTGCAGGGTGCGACGACGCGTGGAAATCCGGTTCAGAAACCGGTAGCGCACATTGCCCAGCAGAACGGCATTCGCGGAGTCCTCCCCATCCGCGCGCTGCAAAGCAGTTACCTGGATTGGCCCCAGATCGGGCGCAACGGTTTCGAGGAAATCCGGCGTCACGCGTAGGCTGAGCTCGATGAGATTCTTTCCGCGTGGCGACTCCACTTCGCGCATCGCCATCAAATGCGTTTGTCCGCCGGACTGGAGAATCCCCGTGAACTCCTTTGCGTTAGGCCCCGCGACCCGCGCAAGGCGCCGCGGATCAGCGTGAAATTCGATTTTCAAGCCTGGAAGTTCCTTTGCGTAGGCCACACGAATCTGCGCATCCAGGGCGTCTTCCACCACCTTGTTGGGAATCGAAGGAGGCAGCGTTCTCTCCGCTGCGGCAATGTTCGCTGCGGAATCGGCCATATTGCCAAGCCGACTGCGAATCTCTTCGTACAAAAGGTAGCCGCCAAGCTGCGAGTACAGAACCTGACCGGCCAGAATCGCGAGCGTCAATAACAGCAGCACGGGAACGACGGCGATGAAAAGGTAGGCCACAATCAAGCGATTCCGCAGACTCCATAAGAGGCGATTGCGCCACCAGGAAATCGCACGAAACGCCAGATAACCCGCGCTCAACAGTCCGAGGAATTTTGCGAAGCTATAGGGCCCTCCGAAACGGCGAGAGATTGCGGAGGCAAAACCTAGGATTACAAAAACAATTGCCGCAAGGTCAGGCCAGGAAAGACGCCGCCAGAGTTGTGAGAGATTGAGGCGAGTCGAAGTCATGTCGGGACGCACAAAAGAATACCTTACCCGATGCGAGCCCGCATCCCGAGGACCAGAAGATCGAAGAATCGCGGGAAGGTCGCCAGTGCCTGCCCCAATCGGAAGACTCAGGTTGGCGGTAGATTGCGCACCCGGCTGTTCTTTGCGCTGTAGGTGAAATAAACGACCAGACCGATGAACAGCCAGACAATCAGGCGCGCCCAGTTGACCCAGCCGAGTTTGTACATCATGTATCCGTTAAAGACCACGCCCAAAAATGGAACCACTGGGAGCCATCCTCCCATGAAAATTCCAGGTGTGCGAAACGGACGGGGCTGCTCGGGATTTTTGATTCGCAACATCGTCACCGCGATGCAGACGATCACGAACGCCAGCAGCGTGCCGATGTTCACCATCTTCCCGATTTGATCGATTGGCGTGACGCTGCCAACGATGGCTGCGAGCAATCCGACAGCAATCGTATTCTTGTAGGGCGTGCGGAACTTCGGATGAATCGCGGCGAAAAACTTTTTCGGTAAGAGGCCGTCATTCGCCATCGAATACAGCACGCGCGTCTGGCCAAGAAGCATGACCAGCATGACGCTGGTCAAACCCGCGAGCGCGCCGAGGGTAATCACATGCGATGCCGTGGTAAGCCCGCGATCCATGAACGCACGAGCAATGGGCGCTTCGATGTTGACGTCCTGCCAGCGCACCATGCCGGTTAGGACGCCGGCTACCCCGATGTACAGCGCCGTGCAGATCAAGAGCGAAACGATGATGCCAATCGGCAAGTCTCGCTGCGGATTCTTCGCTTCCTGCGCCGTGGTTGAGACGGCGTCGAAGCCGATGTAGGCGAAAAAGATGTATGCTGCGCCGGCTCCGATTCCACTGAATCCGTAAGGAGCAAAACTGTGCCATTCCGTGCCCCAATTCGCTGCATGTACGTACCGGCTGCCCAGCGCCAGAACGAAGAGAACCACCGAAACCTTGATGACCACAATCGTGGAATTGAATCTCGCGCTTTCTCTAATGCCAATAGCCAGAATTGCCGTGATGACCAGCGCGATTACAAAAGCAGGCAGGTTGAAGCCGATCTCAACGCCGAAGATCCTGGGCGCGCTGACCAGGTCATGGGCGCGCTGCATCAACTCCGGAGAATGCGCCATTACGAGAGCGCTCACTTTGTCCAGAAAGGCTTGCGTTCCCGGCACCAGCGACGGATCCGAGGCCTGGGCCATCTGGCGAGCCACCATCTTTTCGGCGGTGTCAAGCGCGGTCCAATGATCGTAAGCGAGCCAAAGCGGCATTCGGATGTGAAAAATGTTCAGCAACTCGATGAAGTGGTTCGACCATCCGGAGGACACGGTACTCGCGCCCATGGCGTATTCGAGCGTCAAGTCCCAGCCGATGATCCAAGCGAATAGCTCTCCGAGCGTCGCATATGCGTAGGTATACGCGCTTCCCGCCAGCGGAATCATCGCAGCGAATTCCGCATAGCACAGGGCCGCCAGTGCGCAGCCGATTCCCGAGAGCACGAACGAAAGCATTAGCCCTGGTCCGGCATAATGGGCACCTAGTCCCGACAGCACAAAGATGCCGGCGCCAATCACCGCTCCGACACCCAAGGCCGTCAACTGAAACGGACCGAGTGTCCTTTTCAGGCTGTGTTCGCCCGCTTCCTTGGCCTCGTCGAGCAACAAGCTCATCGGCTTTTTTGCAAACAAGGGGTTGCCCATGCAACTCCTCCTTTGTGAACTCGCTTACTGGAATCGAATAGGGAGCCAAATTGGACTCGCTTATTGTAGGGGTGCGACGGTTTTCCCCCCTACAAAAAACTTCCTATCCGCTACGCTTCGTTTCTCCGCTCTTTTGCGACCACAGCCAGTAGACAGGCAGTCCCAACAGCACAATTACGAGACTCCAACCGGCTGTCTCTGTTCTGTAAAACAATAGAACAAACAAGATCGCTGACGCCGCGATGATGTAGAGAAGTGGCACAAGCGGATACCCGAACGCCTTGTACGGACGCTCCGCATCGGGCCGCTTCGCTCGCAGCACAAAGACACTGGCAATGGTCAGCACGTAAAACATCAGTGCAGCAAACACCACGTAGTCCAGCAGATTGCTGTAAAGATTGCCGTAACTGACGGCTCCGGCGGCGTCCACGCGGCGTGTCCGCATCAATATCAAGACCACAATCCAGACACACTGGTAGACCAATGCGATTCCCGGTACGCCTTTCTTGTTCAGCCTTCCTGTGGCGCGAAAAAAAAGCCCGTCCCTGGCCATCGCATAAGCCACGCGCGACCCTGCGAGAATGAGGCCATTGTTGCAGCCAAACGTGGACACGATAATCGCGCCCGCCATCATCAGCGCGCCAACAGGTCCAAAAATGGCGTTCAAGGCGGCGGTAGCCACGCGATCGTCGGGAGCATTTTGGATTTGCGCGAGCGGCAGCGCAAAAAGATAAGCCAGATTCGCCAGGCAATAAAGAGTGATAACGATGATCGTGCCCAGCGCCATCGAAAGGGCCACGTCGCGCCTTGGATTCTTTACCTCCGCTGCCGTAAAGCCGATGTTATTCCAAGCGTCCGCGGAGAAAAGCGAACCCACTTGCGAAACGCCGAACGCAACCATGAGTCCCCAAACGCCGCTTGCGGCGGTCACGGTCGGAAACAGCCCGCGAAGAAAGCTGGCTCCGGGCTCCACCGGCTGTGCACCGCGAACGGCCCAGAAATTTCCAAAATTGTCCGCTATCGCTGCGTGATTTCGGCCCAGAAAAATTCCGATCACGATGAGGCCAACAAGAGAGAGAGTCTTTGCGGAGGTAAAAATATTTTGGATCAGCTTACCGAGGCGCACTCCGAGGGTGTTCAGAAAGCTGATCAGTACGACCATCAGGATCGCGACAGACTGCTGGATCGAAAGACTGACGGCAAGTTTCGAACCGAGCGCGATGGGATGAATGATCCATGTACTCGGCGAAATCGCTGGAAAGAGCACGCCCAGATATCTCGCGAATCCGACCGCGACGGCGGCGATGGTTCCGGTTTGAATGACCAGGAACAGCGTCCAGCCGTAAAGAAAACCCCACAGCGGCGAGTACGCTTCTCGCAGGTAAACGTATTGTCCTCCTGCATGAGGGAATAAAGCCGCTAGTTCTCCGTATGCGAGAGCCGCAGATATCGTCAGCACTCCTGTAAGGATCCACGTCAGCAGAAGCCCGCCCGCGGAACCCGTCAGCCGCGTGATGTCCGCGGCCACGATAAAGACGCCTGAGCCGATCATCGAACCGACCACAATCATCGTGCCATCGAACAGTCCAATCGCTCGAACAAAACCAGGCTCGTCTTTTTTGGGAGGGTTGATTGCCGAGAGCGTGGTGTCGGCCATAAGCGAGTCGCCTCAGTTCCCCGCGGGCTGTGCCGCGGTCGGGAGAATTTCCAGGTACTGCTTTACGCGTGCGGCGGGATTCTTCGCCGTCAAAATGTCGCTGATCACCGCCACACTGTCGGCTCCCGCATCCATCACTTCGCGGGCGCGGTCAAGTGTAATTCCGCCGATGGCCACGATGGGCTTGCGCGTCAATTTTCTGGCTTGCCTTATGAAATCCACTCCTACGGCCGGATCGGGATTCCTCTTGCTGGCCGTCGCAAAGATCGGGCCGACTGCAAGGTAGTCCGCGCTCGTTAGAACCCCTGCCTCGAACTGCCGCAAATTATGAGTAGAGAGTCCAATCACATGATCGCTTCCGACAACCTCCCTGGCAGCCGCAACGCTCAGGTCCTCCTGACCAAGGTGCACACCGGTTGCGCCGGAGAGCCGACAAATATCCGCCCGATCATTCACGACAAAGGAGCCACCTTCTTGGCGGACAGTCAGGCATAGCGCCTGTGAAGCATGGAGCACCTCGAGCGCCGGCGCCGTCTTGTTGCGGTACTGAAACACACGGGCTCCCGCATCGAGAAAGCCTTTCGTCAATTCGATTGGATCGGACGGCAGCAACGCTGCGTCTAGTATCACGTAGAGCGGCGGCAGCGCAAGGCGATTCGACATCTATTTCCCGGTTTTGCCGTACTGGGCAGCGCCATTGCCAAGCAGCCGTTCGATGAAGTGGGTGTCAAAGCGGCCAGCCGCAAAGTCCGGGTCCGCCAGTATTCGCCGGTGCAGAGGAATCGAGGTTTTGATTCCTTCAATAACAAACATTTCGAGAGCGCGCTTCATCCGGCCGATCGCTTCGGCGCGGTCGCGCCCTTTCACGATCAACTTAGCGATCATCGAATCGTAGTATGGCGGAATCACCGCGTCTGCGTAAGCCGCAGAGTCGACGCGTACCCCTGTCCCACCCGGCGCCTGAAACGTGGTGATGCGTCCTGCCGAGGGTACAAACGTCTCCGGATCTTCCGCGTTAATGCGGCACTCGATTGCATGCCCCGAAAAATGAATTTCGCCGACTGCGTCATCGAGTTTCTCGCCGGCGGCGATGCGGATCTGGGCTTTAATCAAATCGGCGCCGGTCACGAATTCAGTCACCGGGTGCTCCACCTGGATACGCGTATTCATCTCAATGAAGTAGATCGAACCGTCCTGATCCATCAGGAACTCGACGGTGCCCGCGTTCGTGTACCCAACCTTCTGCAGCGCTTTGACGACTTTTGCGCCCATCTCCTTGCGGATCCTGGGATCGAGAACGGGTGACGGCGACTCCTCAATCAGTTTTTGATGGCGGCGCTGGATTGAACACTCACGCTCGCCGAGATGAATGATTTTGCCGTGCTGGTCGCCAAGAACCTGGAATTCGATGTGCCGCGGATGTTCGATGAAACGTTCGGCGTAGACATCAGGAGTGCCGAAAGCCTGCTGTGCTTCACTACGCGCCGTCTCGTAGGCGGCAAGAAGCTCTTCCTGTTTCCGGACGACGCGCATTCCGCGTCCGCCACCGCCAGCCACTGCTTTCAAGATGAGCGGGTAGCCGATTTTCGCCGCTTCTTTAGCGAGCTGCTCTTCGCCCTCAATCGCGCCCTCGCTGCCCGGAATCGTCGGCAACCCCGCACTCTTGACCTCGCGGCGCGCGCGGTCCTTCTCTCCCATCATCT
>Ga0070698_100006128_pt1 | contig 13099 bp, 7 predicted proteins | sample KBSK1502metaG_FD_65477 | JGI IMG/M metagenome (GOLD analysis project Ga0070698, IMG submission 65477) | Corn, switchgrass and miscanthus rhizosphere microbial communities from Kellogg Biological Station, Michigan, USA - KBS K1-50-2 metaG | ecosystem: Host-associated > Plants > Roots >... | reverse complement strand
ACCAGTCCAAGCGGAACACACCGGACGATTCGGCGAACTCGAGATCCATCCCCGCATCGCGAAGGCGATCGACGACCTCGGCTTCATGGCCCCGACGCCCGTGCAGGCGAAGACCATCCCGCTGATGCTCGAAGGGCGCGACGTGCTCGCCCAGGCCCAGACCGGCACGGGCAAGACGGCCGCGTTCGCGATCCCGATCCTGCAGCTCATCGAACCGGCCATGCGCAAGCCGCAGGCGCTCGTCGTCGTCCCGACGCGCGAGCTGTGCGTCCAGGTGACGCGCGAGTTCGGCTCGCTCGGCAAGTACATGCATTCGAGCGAGGTCGCGATCTACGGCGGCGTCTCGTACGTCCCGCAGGAACGCGCCCTCAAGCGCGGCTCGACGATCGTCGTCGGGACGCCGGGCCGGCTCCTCGATCACATCGAGCGCGGCACGCTGGACCTCTCGGCCCTGCGCGTCGTCGTCCTCGACGAGGCGGATCGCCTCCTCGACATGGGCTTCGCGCCCGAAGTGAAGCGTCTCTTGAGCAAGTGCCCGACGAACCGGCAGACCGCGCTCTTCAGCGCGACGCTGCAGGGCGAAGTGCAGGACCTCGCGCGACGGTTCACGAAGAACCCGGCGCAGGTCGCGATCGAGCCTGAGCGCGTGAACCTCGCGGCGATCGAGCAGATCTACATCGAGGTCCTCGACGAGGACAAGGTGAAGGCGCTCGAGGAGCTCCTCAAGAAATACGACATCGATCAAGTGCTCGTCTTCCGCCACACGAAGCGTGGCGTGGACAAGCTCGTCGAGTCCCTGCAGCGGCGCGGCCACAAGGTCGAAGCGCTGCACGGCGACCTCAGCCAGCGGGAGCGCGAGCGGACGCTCGATTCGTTCCGCGACGGTTCGCTCCCGATGCTCGTCGCGACGAACGTCGCCGCGCGCGGGCTGCACATCGAGGACATCAGCCACGTCGTGAACTACGACCTCCCCGAGGATCCCGAGACGTTCACCCACCGCGTCGGCCGCACCGGCCGGGTCGGGAAGGCAGGCGTCGCGGTGACGTTCGTCGGACCGTGGGACGTCGATGAGTTCGAGGTCCTCAAGAAGAAGGCGAAAGTCAGCTTCCGTCGCGAGGTGCTCGACCTCTACGGGACCTGAAGGATCTCTCGAGCGGCCCGTCCCACCGGTCAGGGTGGCCGGCCTGGAAGCTCGAAGCGCCTGAAGATCGAAGCCGGACTCGCCCAGACCGCCGCGCCCGCGGCGCAGACGTCCGGAAAACGGCCCGCGACGGCGTCGCAGAAGTGGTCGCACTCCAACCGGCCGAACACCGCTCGCAGCCGGCGTAGCTGGCGCGGCTAGGGCAGCCTTCGACTCGCGACGACCACCCCGACGATCAGGACACCGCTGATCGCGACGTGATAGGTGATGTCGGGCACCGACTGCGGTCCGACGCCGGCGACGATCGTTAGGATGCCGACGAGCGTCCCGAAGAGCGCGAACCCCTGCGCGAGGATGCCGATCGTCGCGACCGATGTCAGACCCATCCAGGTCAACGCGAAGCCGATGACCAGCGCGATCGCGATGACGCTCTCTCCCGTGGCGGCGGCCGGGTGCGGATCCGCATTCGTCAGGACGCCGGCGTGCACGAGGGCGGCGACGATGAACGTCAATGCCTCGACGGCGAGGAAGGCGCGGACCGCGCGCCTCGTCGGCATTAGCTCAGGTATTCGCGAGCAGTGTGCTCGTACAGGTCAAGCATCAGCTGCAGCGACTCCTGGTCGACCCGCTCGTTCCGGCCGTGGAACATCGTCATGAACTCGCCGAACGGGATGTTCGAGCTGTACACGCTGTAGCCGTACGCGGGCACGCCCTTGCGGCGGAAGAAGCGCGAGTCGGTCGCACCAACGGTGAATGCAGGCACGATCTCCGCGCCCTTCATCACCTTCTTCGTGACCTTGCGCATGACCTCGAAGATCGGCGCATCGGTCTTCGAGGCGCTCGCCGGGTTCTCGTCCTCGTCGACGATCTCGACCTGATCCCAGAGATCGCCGATGGCCTCGCGGAGCATCGCCTTCACGCGCGCGCCGTCGTCGCCCGGCACGGTCCGGATGTCGACCTGCATGATCGCGCTGTCCGGAACGATGTTGGTCTTCTGGCCGCTGTGCAGGATGTTCGGCGAGAACGTCGTGTGCGCCGACGCGTCGAAGAGCCGGGCGATGCCCACCGGCACCTTGTCCAGCGTCGCGCGGAATCCGGCCTCGCTGAGCAGGCCGGACGCCAGCGGCTCCTCGAACTGCATCGCGTTCACGAACTCGCGCCAGGCGCCGTCCAGGTGCAGCTTCGGCTGGTAGGCGGCGATCCGCTTCACGACCTCGGCGGCCTTCACGAGCGCGTTGTCCGTCTTGTAGGGGATCGAGCCGTGGCCTGGCGTGCCCTTCACCTTGAGCCCGACCCAGTGCGAGCCCTTCTCGCCCACGACCATGATCGCCTTCGGGCCGCCCTTCGTCGGGATCGGGAGCGGCGGCTCGCCGGATTCGGTGAGCACCGCGTCGGCCTTGAGGTCGTCCCACTTGTTGTCGACGAGCCACTTCGCGCCCCACGTCCCGAGCGCCTCTTCGTCGGCCATGCCGCTGAAGATGAGCGTGCCCTTCGGCTTCCACCCTTCCCGCAGCAGCTTCTTGACCGCGACGGCCATGGTCACGGTGATGCTCAGCATGTCGAGCGCGCCGCGGCCCCAGACCTCGCCGTCGACGAGGTCGCCGCAGAACGGGTCGCGTTTCCAGCCATTCGGATCCGCGGGTACGACGTCGATGTGTCCCATCATCAGGAGCGACGGCGCTTTCTTGTCGCTCCCCTCGATGCGCATCGCCATGCTGCCCCGCCCCGGGCTCGATTCGTACTGCTCGATGTCGACCCCCGGACCCGCAAGGTACGCGCCGAGGGTCTGCGCGTTCCGCACCTCGCCGCCTGACTCGAGGCGGCCGTCGTTCACGCACTTGTTGCGGATCATCGTTTGGAGGAGCTCCGTGGCTTCGTCGAGCGGCGTGGCCATCGGCCGAGCCTAGCCCTAGCCTGTCGCGCATGCTGCAGGGCATCGCGCGCGATCGTGACTTCCTCAAGCTTTGGTTCGGAGAGACGATCTCGGACTTTGGCGATCAGATCACGCTGCTGGCGATCCCGCTCACGGCCGTCATCGTCCTCAAGGCGAGCGCGTTCGAGATGGGAGTCCTGGCGGCGGTCGCGACGCTACCCACTGCCCTGTTCAGCCTCGTCGTCGGCGTCTGGGTCGATCGCGTGCCACGACGCCGCGTCCTGATCGCAGCCGACATCGGCCGCGCACTCGTGCTGGCGACCGTGCCGATCGCGTTCGTGCTCGGTGCGCTCAGCCTGCCGCAGCTGTACGTGGTCGCCTTCCTCAGCGGGACCTTGAGCGTCTTCTTCGTCGTCGCGTATCAGGCGTATCTCCCGGCCCTCGTCGGCCGTGAGCATCTGGTCGACGCGAACGGCAAGATGAACGCGAGCGCCTCGCTGGCGCAGCTCGCCGGCCCGAGCGCTGCCGGCGTCCTCGTGCAGCTGTTCACCGCCCCGATGCCGGTCGTGGTCGACGCGCTCTCGTTCCTCGGCTCGGTCGTCGGGCTCTCGCTGATCCGACGGCCCGAGCCGGCCCTCGCGCCGCGGCGCCGCGACATGCGAGCCGAGATCCGCGAGGGGCTCGCCGCGCTGCTCGGCCATCCGGTCCTGCGCGCAATCGTCATCAGCGCGTCGATGTTCGTCCTGCTCTTCAGCGCCCAGCTCGCGATCTTCCTGCTCTATCTCTCGCGTGATCTGCATCTCGAGCCGTTCGCGATCGGCCTCCTGCTTGCGATCGGAAGCGTCGGCGCGCTGGTCGGAGCGCTGTCCGCGTCGACGATCACTCGCCGGATCGGTATCGGTCCGACCTTCGTGTTCGGGGCCGTGCTCGCGTCCATGTGGTTCCTCGGTCGCGGGCTGATCGCGGAGCCACAAGGCGTCGCGGTCGTCTCGGTCGCGGTGGCGCAGCTCATCGGCCTCATCGGCTTCTCGATCCTGAACGTGAGCAGCCCAAGCCTGCGGCAGGCCCTGACACCGGCGCACCTGCTCGGCCGGGTCAACGCGAGCTACCGCTTCCTCGTCTGGGGCACCGGTCCGTTCGGCGCGCTGATCGGCGGGACGCTCGGCGAGCTCTTCGGCCTCCGTACGGCCCTGCTCATCACCGGTATCGCGTCGCTCGCGATCCTCCCGATCCTGTTCGCCTCGCCGGTCCCACGGATGCGTGAGGTGCCGAGGCTCGAGCCGGCCCCCGTCTAGGCCGGAACGGCCTTCTTCGCGAGCTCCGCGCGCACGATCTTCGTCGCGTCGACCACGACCTTGCACTTCGCGATCGACTCGTCGACGGGTCGCGTCTTCAAGCCGCAGTCCGGGTGCGGGAGGAGCTTGTCCGCGCTCACGTACTTGAGTCCCTTGCGGATCCCCGCGGCCGCCTCGGCAACGGACTCCATCTCGTGCGTGTGCACGTCGACGATGCCGATCGCCATCTCCTTCGTGAACGGCTGGCGGTCCATGAGGTCGAGCCAGCGGTACTCGTAGTTCGCCATCGCGAGGTCGAGCTGGTCGACGGGCAGATCGAGGATGCCCGGGTAGATCGCGGCGAAGTCGCCGTAGCAGATGTGCGAGATCGTCTTCGCCTTCAGGTTCTGGGTCACGATCCCCATGGCCTCGATCGCGATCTCGAGCTCCTCGGGTCGCGCGTGGATCGCGGGCTCGTCGATCTGGATGTACTTCGCGCCGGCGCGGTCGAGATCCTCGGCCTCCTGCCGCACGACCTCGGCGAGCGCGAGTGCGGCGTCACGCCGCGTCGGGTACGCCTCGTTGTACGACCAGTCGAGCATCGTGTACGGGCCGGTGAGCATTCCCTTGACGGGTTTGTCCGTGAGCGACTGCGCGTATTCGAACCATTCGACGGTCATCGGCTTCGGTCGCGCGAGCTTCCCCGAGATGACGGGCTTGTGGTAGTAGCGGTTGCCGTACGAGCGCACGAGGCCGCCCTCGCTGTACCCGTCGAGGAGGTCCGCGAAGTACGCGACCATGTCGCCGCGGTACATCTCGCCGTCGACCAGGATGTCGAGGCCGATGTCCTCTTGGACGCGGATCCACTCGAGCGTCGCCTTGCGCTCGAGCTCTGTGAGCTCGGCCGCGCCGAGCTTGCCGCGCGAGTTCTGGTTGCGTGCCTTCTGGAGGTAGTCCGGCTTCCCGAACGACCCGACCGAGGTCGTGAGGAGGATGTTGTCGTTCGTCATGCGGGCACCCCTCCGCGCGCGGCTTCCGCGAGCGCCGCGAGTTTCTTCGTCGCCACGTCGTGCGGCAGGTACTCGAGGCCGGTCGTCGGCGCGAGCCAGAGGCTGTCGCTCGGCACGAGCTTCAGCGCCTCATCGGCGAGCTTCCCGAGCTCGCTCGCCGTCTCGAGCCGCGTGTTGCGCGCGTCGACGATCCCGAGCACGACGGTCTTTCCCTTGAAGACGTCGAGCCGGCGGAGCGCCGTCGTCTCGCGAGACCGCACGTCGATGCCGATCTGCGCGACGGGGAACGACGCGAGCGCCTCCAGGATCCGATCCGCCGGGAAGAAGTACGCCTGCACCGCGATCGGCACGCCCGTCGCCGCGATGCGCTTGTACGCCTCGCGCGCGAGCTCGATGTGCTGCGGCGCGTACACGAGACCCGGGTCTTCGACGTCGACGAGCGTCGCGCCGGCGGCACCGAGCGCTTGCACGTCCGCGGCGATCGCGTCGGCCACCGCGAGGACGCGATCCTCGAGCGAGCGGTAGTGCTTGTCGATCGCGAGGGTCGCGAACGTGATCGGACCCGCGACCGCGGCCTTCAGCTCGCGCGTCGTCTTGGATCGCGCGAACGTGTACGCCCGTACGAGCGTCTGTCCGTCGCTCGAGATCGGGCCCTCGATCGTCGGCTGGCGGAAGTACGTGTTGTTGTCGTAGAAGCGCTCGAGCGGGCCGCGTTTCACCCCCGTCCACGCGCTCGCGAACGGTGCCAGGAGATCGTCCCAGCGGATCTGCCCGTCGTTGATGACGTCGATGCCCGCTGCCTCGAGCTCCGCGATCGCGCCCGTGGTCACGAAGTCGTACACCACGTCGAGCTCCGCATCGGTGAGCTCTCCGCGATCCTGCTTGTGCAGCGCCTGCCGCAGCTCCTGTCCGCCGGGTTGGTCGCTGATCTTCGGGAATGCACCGATGACGGTCGATCTCACGCTGTCGCTACCTCTTTCACTGTCGGTCGCGGGAGCAGGCCGGCGCCGCGTACGACGAGCGGGATCGCCTCCGGCCATTCGATCGCGTACAGATGGATGCCGTTCACGCCGGGCAGCGCCCGGAGGGCTCGCACGGTCTCGATCGCGATCGCGATGCCCTCGGCCTCGCCATCCGCCGCGTCGCGCAGGCGCGTGCGGATCGCGTCCGGGAGCGTGATGCCCGGGACCTTCGCGAGCCGCTCGGCTTGTTCCGCGGAGCGGAGGACGAGCACGCCGGCGAGGATCGCTACGTCCCGCTCGCGTTTGCGTATCTCGGTCAGCCACTGGCTGAACGGCGCCGGATCGAAGACCGGCTGCGTCTGCAGGAACTGCGCGCCCGCGGCGATCTTCTCGAGCGTCCGGGCGACGTCCTTCGGGTCGGCCGGCGATGCCGTCGCGCCGATGAAGTACCGCGGCGGCTGCTTCACCTCGTCGCCGTTGAGGAGCTTGCCGTCTCGCAGCGACGCGGCGGCACGCACGAGCTCGGTACCGTCAAGGTCCTTCACGTGCACGGCGTCGGGGTGGTTGCCCTGTTTCGGATCGTCGCCGGTCATGAACAGGAAATTCGGGAGGCCGAGCGCCGCGGCGCCGAGGAGGTCGGCCTGGAGCGCGATCCGATTCCGATCGCGCCCGGTGACCTGCACGATCGGCTCGACACCGGCCTCACGCACGAGCACCGCGGCCGGGATCGCGGCCATCGCGACGTTCCCGCGGTTGCTATCGGTAAGGTTCACCGCGTCGACGATGCCCTTGAGCAGATCGGCGCGCCGTTTGACGACGGACGCGGCGGCACTCTTTGGCGGATTCAGCTCCGCGGTGACGACGAACTCCCCTTGGTGGAGCAGCGACGCGAGCGATGCCAAAGGCTACGTCCCCTTTCATCTTCCCTTGGTGTCCAAGGACGGAAGTGGCACCGCAGCGGGGCTCCGCCGGTTGCCGAGGCGTCAACGGGCCGTTCCCTCAGCCTCTCTGGATGAATGGCACCCCATGAACGGGGCTGTGACCGAAGCATAGACGAACGAACAGCCGGAACCTGGGCGCGCGCAGGGTCAGGCGACTGGGCGTTGCGCCAGCGCCGCCTCGAGCAGGACCGCATCACCGCGACGTTCGCCCACATCGAGCTTCGCGCGGATCCGGGTGATGTGGACGCGGAGCGTCTCGGGTGAAAGGTTGAGCCGCGCCGCGAGCTCGCTCCGCTCGATGCGCTGCTCGCCCGTCTGCATCTTCTCGATCTCGTGCAGCACGCCGATCTCGCGCCAGGTCAGGCCCACCGTGCGGAGGTAGAACGTGGCCTCGTCGAGCGCCGATGCGGCGACCGCGGACGCGGCATCGCTCCTCCCTCGCCGGACCGCCGCGTCGCCTCGGGTCTTCAAGACGCGCGCGACCTTGCGGGCCTCGTCGTCGGCCTCGGCCGCCCGCCCGAGCCACGCCGCCACGTCCGGAAGGTAGTACGCGAATCCCTCGCCGCCGCGGACCGCGACGTCCCGGACCAGCTGCGCGGCGCGCGCGCCGCCCCCGCCGCGCACGACCGCGTCGCGATTGAACGCCGCATGCACGTTGGCCCCGAGCGCCCAGTGGCTCATGCCTCGCACCTCGAACTCCTTTCCCACCTCTTCGAGCTGCCGCACCGCTCCACGCGGATCTCCGCGGCGGCCCTTCACGATCCCGCGCACGAAGTCGCGGAAGTGTTCGTCCGCCGGGTAGCCCTTTGGAGCGCGGTTCAGGATCCGCTCGGCGACCTCGGCCTCACCGCGCAACAGGGCGATGTGCGCGAGGTCCTCCGGCGCGCCTGCGGCGCTCTGCCGACTGAGGCGATCGCCAATGGCGATCTCGCCGCGTTCCATCCGCGCCCGCGCGAGACAAAGGAGCGTGTAGCGCCAGGCGGATGTGCCGTAGGAGCGAAGACCTTCTTCCGCCTTCGCGAATGCGTCGACGGCGTCGTCGTTCTTTCCGGCGTACCACTGCGCGAAGCCGCCGGTGTAGGTCGCCCAGGCAGATTCCCAGGGATCGCCGACCTTCACCGCGAACCGGGCGTTCGCGTCAGCCGCCCCCTGCGAGCCACCGTAGTCACCGGCATGGGCGAGCAGGTGCGCGAGCTGTCGCTGGAGCCGAGCGCTCACCAGGTCCCGGGCGCGACCACGCGGAGCGGCGCCAAGAGCGTCTTCGCCCCAGCGCGCCTCGGTGAGCGCCGCCGAGATCTCGTTGGCGGAGGTCCGGTTGAGCGAGAGAGCGAGACGCAGCTCCGCGAGCAGCAGGGGGTCCGCCGCGGCGTGCCGTTCCGCCTGCTTCACGAGCGGCGCGACCTCGTCCCACCGGACGAGGTAATACGCGAGGTGGACGAGGTCGACGGCGATCCGCGCGAGAAGCAGCGGATCCTTCGCGACGGCAGCGCAGGCCGACAGCTCGGACCAGGCAGCGTCGAATGACTCGACCGACGTGAGGCACCGCGCCCGCAACACGCGCCGGTCGAGCGTTCCCCGGCCGACCGAGAGGGTCGGGAGCAGCCGCTCGGCATCCGTGCGGGAGAGCGGCGCGATCGCCAACTCGCGGAGCGAGGTCACGCCTAAGTAGTACCGCATGGGTACGACTTGTGGCTCGGTCGACCGCCGTGGCTAGGGCAGTACGGTGAACCGGCTGCTGTCGCTCCGGCCGAAGACCTCCGGGAAGTAGGTCTCCTCGGCATGCGCCGGCGCGACGAAGAACGACCCCGGCGCCGTCGCGCGAGCGTAGTAGACGTACTCGTAGACGCCCTTCGGCAGCCGCTCCGCGGAGAGGACGGCGCGGTCGTCGCGCAGATCCGCTTGCTGCCAGGGGCTGTAGTACCAGCCGAACCACGGCGCGGCGTACCCACCGGCTTGACGCTGCGCCGCTTGCGCGCGATCGCTGTCGAGCTTCGCCTTGAGCGCTGGGTCGACGGTCCTGAGGCGCGCGTCGACCGGCTCGAGGCCCGCCGGCAGCAGGTCCTCGATGACGACGTAGCGGTGATCGGCCGGCGCGATGACGGTGACTGTGACGCGGACCGTCTCACCGACATGAGCGGAGGTCACGGACCTCGCCGGATCGTCGACCAGTGTGTACTGGTGCGAGATGGCGAACCCGCGGTTCAGGGCCTCGATGTTCGCCGCCGGCGTCATGTAGCGCAGGCTCACCGTGTAGTAGAGCCGTCCCGGTCGACCGTAGTCACGCGTGAACGAGAGCCGACCCGCCGTGCCGGGCGTCAGGGTCGAAAGAGGCAGCTCCTTCTCCGCCGCGAGCGGGGCCGCGCCCTTCTGCACGAGGCCGGCTAGCACCGATCGGTCGTCGAGAAGGACCTGGTAGCCGTAGTCGCCGCCGAGCTCGCCGGTGCTCACGGCATACGAGCTGAGCGCCAGGATCCCGAGCGCCCGGTCGATCGACGTGCGCCACCCGTCGGCGGAGCGCGCGATGACGAGCCAGCGGACCGTCTGCGGCAGCAGCGCGTGGCCCGGCTGCACTCGCGTCAGGGCCAGCACGCCCAGCGCTGTCGCACCGGTGTCCGACACGAGGGCCGCCTGCTTCGTATCCTCCCAATGGTTGCCGGTCGCGCTCGGGATCGTGGCCGCGGCGAGATCGTTGAGCAGTGCGCGGATCTGCGGATCGTCCGCGGCGACGCCACCGTCGGTGAGCGCAAGGAGCACCGCGGCGCGGCCCGTCGTCGTGAGCTGCGCTCGCTGCTGCTCGAAGAGCGCCCGCGCCGGCGTGACCGCCGCGCCCGACGCTCCCGCGCTCGACAGCGCCGCGAGGAGGAACGCCTTCTGCGAGACGTCCGTCGGAGCGGCAACGTCGGTCGGGCGGTTCACGTAGGCGATCACGTACGCCGCGGCGCGCGTCGCCACGCCGGTGTCGTAGCTGAGCCCGTCGCGGCGCGCCTCTCCGAGCGCCAGAAGCACCCACGCGGTCACGCTCGGATCGCTGGTGCAGCGCGAGTCCTCGCACCACGACCATCCGCCGTCCGGCCGTTGCCGTCCGATGAGTCCGGCAAGGTCGCTCGCGACTCGCCGGTCATCGACCGTGGCAGCTCCCGCGGTCCGCTCCGCGCGCCGCACGGCGAGCGACGCGATGAGCCGGCTCGCGACGCGCTCGGCGCCCTCGAGCGGCGTCGGATCGAGACTGCGTAGCTCGGCGCTCATCGAGCCGACGAGCGCAGAACGGATCTGTACGTCGAGCGAGCCATGCGTCGTGATCGCGAACGGCGGGAGATACACCGCTTCCTGGGCTCCCTCGGTCGTGACGATGCCGCCGGTCGCGACGGTCTCGGGCGTCACGTCCAGCAGGACGGGCAGTTGCACCGTGAGGCTGTCCGCGAGCGCCCCGGTCCCGGTCGCGCTGAACGACAGCTTCGCCGTCCCCTCCGCCTCGGCCCGTGCCGGCCAGCTCACGATCACGGACTGGTCGGGCGCAACGCTCACGCTCCGCGTGGCGTCGCCGTCGATGCTGACGCCGTGGGCAACGACCGTCACGTGGACGCTCGTCGTCGTCTTCGTCGCGTTGCGCACGAGCACCCGCAGATCGGCGGTATCGCCGACCCGGAGGAAGCGGGGCAGCGCGGAGCGCAGCAGGAGCGGCTGCGTCGACACCAGCTCGACGGTGCCCTCGCCGACCATCGCGTCGCCGCTCACGGCGCGGACGGACATCCGCCAGGTCGTGAGGTTGTCGGGCATCGTCACGTCCACGCTCGCCGTGCCATCGTCCGCCGTCGCGAGCTGCGCGTTCCAGTACGCGCTGTTCCGGAAGTCCTGACGCGAGCGATCCGAGAGCGCACCGCTTCCGGCGCCGCTCCCGCCCTTTCCGCCTTGGACCATGTCGGCGACGACGTCGTTCCAGCGGTCCGCCGAGATGGCCATCGATGAGGCCGTGCTAACGCCGATCCCGCGCTCGAACCAGAACGCGTGCAGGCCGTCCGGCCCGCGCTCGTCCTGCAGCGAGAGCACGGCCTTGTCGACCACGGAGATCGAGACCTCGGAGCGGACGCCCGTCCCGTTCCGATCGGTGACGCTGACCTTGTAGCGGACGACGTCACCCGGCTTCGCCTGCGCGCGATCGGGCGTGGCGGTGACCACAAGGACGCGTGTTTCCGTGGACACCGAGAGTTGGACGTAGCCGACCTTGAATCGCGGCACCGGATCGACGGCGGTCGGGCCGCGATAGAGGACCACGGAGACGAAGATGTCGGGCACCGACCGGTCGGTGATCGGGATCGAGAGCCGCTCGCTATTCGTGCGGAGCTGGCGCACGGTCCGCGTGATGAGCTTGCCCCGCTCGACGGTGATGAGCGCCGTTGCGCCGGCGAACGGCGCGGGCACCAGGACCTCTGCCGTGTCGCCGACCTGGTACTGCTCCTTGTCCGCGACGAGCTTGAACGTGTCGTCGTTCGTCGTCTGCCAGCTCGCGATCCCGCTGCCCGAGACCCAGAGGTAGGTAGCGGCGCGGTTGACCCGGCCCTGCGGATCGCTGATCTCAGCGACGATGCGCAGCGTGCCGGGTTTCGTCGGGCTGAGCTGCACGGTCGCGCGACCGTCAGGACCGGTCGTCGCGCCAAGCGTCGCAACGAGCGTGTCCTTGGCCTGGCTTTGATACTGGCGGCCGCCGGCGGGCACCTGCACCTTCGTGGTGATCCATTGACGGTCGTAGGCCAGGACCCGGACCGGCTGCCCGCCGACGATCGCGCCTTTCGTGTCGACGCTCACGAGATCGATCGTGGTCGAGCGGCCGATGCTGGCGACGTACTGCGCCGGGTGCACGCCCGCGTACACACCAGCGGGGTGGACGGTTACGGTCGTGCTTCCGGCGACACCCTGACCGTTCTCGTCAGTGACCGTCGCCGAAAGCGTGAATCGTTGAGCGCCCTCGGCGGCCTGCAGCGTCGCCGGCACCACGAACGCGGCGACGCCGTCGCGTCCGGTCGTCGCCGTGCCGGTCGCGCGGAGCGGATTCGCGACCACCGACTGGCGTGCGTAGTCGTAGTCGCTGAAGGAGTAGCGCTCATACCCCTTGACCTGAAGCGCGTACGGGGAGGCGAGGGCTGACCACCGGATGGGCATGCCCGCGAGCGCGCCGCCGAAGAAGAACGACGCCGCGGTGTGCGCTGGGATCGTGTCGCCATTCACGTATGCGGCCTGATCCGCCGTCACGCCGACCTGGAACTCCGGCGCCTTGAACTCGGCGACCAGGAAGCTGTTCGCGGCGATCGAATAGGCATTCGTGCCGGCCTTCACCGCGAGGCTGATGAAGTAATTGCCGAGCGGCGCGTCGGCCGGCAGCGTGAAGCTCGTCGCGACCGTCCCGAAAGCGTTCGTTGCGACCGTCTGGGTGCTCACGGTCTGCCCTCGAGCGTTGCCGATCACCACCTGGAAGACCGTGCCCAGCGGCGGAACGGTGTACTGCGCATCGTCGTCCGCGCGGATGATCCCCTTGAACGCCGCCGTCTCGCCGGGTCGGTAGATCGGCCGGTCCGTGTAGAGCTGCCCGACCCACTGGCGGGTGAAGTAGTCGGCCACGAGGCCGAACTGGTACGGGTAAACGCTCTGGCTCCAGCGGGTGCTCATGACGCCGTTGCGCCCGCCGGCATCGAGCCAGAGCAGGTACGACCGATCGACGTACGCCCCAAGAAGCACCGGCGGGACCGAGAACGACGCGAGGCCGTTCGCGTCCGTCACCACGGTATCGGGGGTGATGGCGCCGCCGGCCGCGCGGATCGGCACGCCGGCGAGTGGCTTCCCGCTGTCGTGATCAAGGGCCCACGCGAGCAGCTCGTTCGACGACAGCTTCATCACGATCACCGT